>Ga0208919_1000087_pt1 | contig 62337 bp, 95 predicted proteins | sample 4_EtaG_FD_184076 | JGI IMG/M metagenome (GOLD analysis project Ga0208919, IMG submission 184076) | Marine viral communities from the Subarctic Pacific Ocean - 4_ETSP_OMZ_AT15127 metaG (SPAdes) (version 3) | ecosystem: Environmental > Aquatic > Marine > Oceanic | place: Pacific Ocean | collected... | reverse complement strand
TAGGCGTTTCTAGCATTAGTGATTTAGGCACTGGTGTATGTAAGCAGACTTTAACAAATCCTTTTAATAATATAACCTTTATTATTATAACAGGAATAGGAGAATTAACTGGAGGTGGTAATAGAGGTATAGGCATCTATAGTAGTAGTAGTAATGAACCAACAACTACAACTACAACTTTTTTTAGTTTTGCTTTTCCCAGTGGCGGAGGTACTTCTGCAAATGATGTTGATTTAAATTCTGCAGCTTGGCAAGGAGACCTCGCATAATGGCTAGTATATTAAGAGTAAACACATTAACAGATGCAAGTAGTAATAATTCTACTGCTATGAGTACAATCAATCAGGGTACTGCAAAGGCTTGGGTTCAAGCAACAGATGCAGCAGCTTTATCTGATTCTTTCAATATAAGTGGCGGAACAGATAATGGAACAGGTGATTACACCTATGCTCTTAGCAATAATATGGCAAATAATCAATGGTCACAAACTTGTAATGCTATATCTGCTGAAATAGCACAAGTTAAAAACGCAACATTGTTAACTTCAGCAATATCTGTTTCAGTTTTTAGTAGGGCAGATAGCTTTGCCGCTGCTGACCAAAGAAACTTCGTTGCGTTACAAGGAGACCTAGCATGACCAAAGCAGCAGAATTAGCAAAGATGGGTGAAGTCCTAACCAATAGTCAGATTGGTGGCAGACGCAACATTGTAATTAATGGTGCAATGCAATGTAGCCAAAGAAGCACCTCAGAAACAGGACAACATACAAGTGGTTATCTTACACTAGATAGATTTAATTTTAATTTTGTAAATGAAGATGAATTAAGAACAACATTAACGCAAGCAAGTGAAGGTCCTGATGGCTTTGCTAATTCTTTAAAAGTTCAAGCGACTACAGCAGAAAGTGCTGTTGCAGCAGATGAAGAATTTAGAGTTATTTACAAAGTAGAAGCACAAGATTTACAACAATTAAAGTTTGGAACATCTGCAGCCGAAAGAATAACTGTTTCTTTTTATGTAAGAAGTTCTGTCGCTGCAACTTATGGATTTAATTTATACCAAAATGATGCCAACAAAGTAAATGGACAAGCATACACAATTAATTCTGCAAACACTTGGGAACGTAAAACTTTAACATTTATAGGTAATACTTCAGATGTTATTAATGATGATACTGGTATAGGTATGCAATTAAATTGGTTTTTAATGGCTGGAACTGACTATACATCAGGTTCAAATAGTGGTTGGGAAACTTTTGCTACTGCTAAACACGCAGTAGGACATAATGCAAATGCAGTTGCTACAACAGATAATGCAACATGGCAAATAACAGGTATACAACTAGAAGTAGGCTCACAAGCCACACCATTTGAGCATAGGTCATATGGGGAAGAACTAGCTTTGTGTCAGAGGTATTATCAAGTTGTACCTAAATATACTTTTTTTATAGGTGCTGTAGAAGTTGGTTCTAATAGCTTACGAGCAGGTATTCCAATTACAAGACCTTTTAGAGCTTCTCCAGCAATAGGAAATATTACTTTAACTGTTTATGATGATGACGATAATAGTTTTAGTAATGCAGCTCATGCAGTATTTGCAAATAGTGGCTCGTATGAAGTTGATGGCACAACAGGGTATTTATCTATTGTATTTAATGGAAATCTAAGTGGTAGAACTGATAATCATAATGTAACTGCCTTATATGGTTCAGATGGAACATTAGATGCAGAGCTATAGGAGAAAACAATGGTTATAGAAAATGCAAAATGGTTTATAAATCCCATAGATGGTAAAACAAAAATAGCTATTATGTGTAAAATAGATGGACAAGAGATGTCTGTTCCAATGGACACAGCTAACAGACACTACATAGCAATCCAAGAATGGGTAGCTGATGGCAACAAGATAGAGGATGCTGATTGATGTTTTCTAGTTTTACTTTCGGTGAATTAGCTTTTAATGATATTGCTATATTGTCAAGAGAGCATTGGAGACATATAATACCTACAGAGAATGAAACTTGGAGTAACTTAACACCTTCGGGATCTGAGTCATGGACAAATATAACTCCTTCAGGTGCAGAAACTTGGACAGATATAAAAACAAGAATTATATGAGGTGATTAAATGGCGAGTACATATACAGATAATGGTGGATTAGAATTAATAGGGGTAGGAGAACAAGCTGGAACTTGGGGGACTACAACAAACACTAATCTTAGCATTATTGATAGAGTGTTAAATGGAGTAGTTACTCTTACTATTTCAGGTGATGCCAATATAACAACCACTGAGGGTACATTATCCCCAGGACATTATAAAGTTCTTTTATTAGCAGGAACTCCTGGAGCAGGATTTACTTTAACAATAACTCCTAGTACTCAACAAAAGTTTTTCTTTGTAAAAAACAGTACAGGACAAACAGCAACAATTACTCAAGGCTCTGGTGGTAATGCTACCATAGCTAATGGAGCTTCTGCTGTGATTTATGCTGATGGAGGTGGAGGTTCAGCAAAAGTTGATAATATTGGTACTGATGTGTTATCTGATTCTTCTCCACAGTTGGGTGGTAACTTAGATACAAATGGTAAGAATATAAACTTTGGTGATGCTGCAACAGCAGGAAGTGATGATACGTTACAGTTCGGTGCATCTCAAGATTTAAAAATATATCATGATTCAAACCATAGTTACATAGTAGATAGTGGTACAGGTAATTTAAAAATCTCTGGTAGTCAAGTAGATATACTTGGTGGTGCTGACAGTGGTGAAACAATGGCTACTTTTACAGATGATGGAGCAGTAACCCTTTACCATGATAATACTGCAAAGATAGCTACTTCTGCCTCTGGTGTAACAGTTACAGGAACAATGACAGCTTCTACAGGGGTAACAATAGGTTCTGCTGAAGTAACTGAAGCTGAATTAGAAATATTAGATGGAGCAACAGTAACCACTACTGAACTTAACTATGTTGATGGTGTGACTTCAGCAATACAAACGCAATTAGATGCAAAAGCAAGAGGTTTTTTAGTTCCGACTACACTCACTGCTGATGGCACTTTGAATGCAACACAATCAAACTACCAAGTGGTAAACTGTTCTAGTGGAAATGTTACAGTAACGATTACTGTAGGTTCTGGATTAGCTGTTGGTGATTATGTTGTTATTGATAAAATAGACACAAGCAGTAATACTCTCACAGTTGCTTATCCTGCTAATTCACAAGGTATCTCATTAGGAACTTCTTGTCAATTAGCCGTTGCGTTTTACAATGGCACTCACTTTTCCTTTACAGAAACAATTAAATCATGATTCCAATTATTTCTCCTTTAAATTTTACAGAAGTATCTTCTTCAGGAAACTTGAATCAAAAAGCTGCTGAGAAAGCCTCATCAGCAGATGATATGCCTATTCAATATTTTAAATTAACAGGTAATGTTTCTGGTAATTTAACTTTAGATAATAATGATACCCATAAAAAAGTCATATTAGACACTAATGGGTTTGACTTAACTAATTCTAGTGGAGCTCCTCTTACGAATAACTCTAGTACTACTTTAGATTTAAAAGGCAGTGGAGATATAAAATCGACACAAACAAGTATAACGACTACTGTAACTTCTACTACTAATTCAGGAATCACTATTGTTGAAGAGTTAGATAATTCCACTATTAATGTAGACGTAACTTCACATACTTTTGATGCTCAACTTGTTAACGACGACAGAGGTGCTGGTGGTGGACCAGGATGGGGTGATGGTACTTCTCAAGTTTTTGATCCTTCATCTAATAGTAACACTAACTTAATGGTACATGAAAGTTATCTTAGTTATGCTACATTGTTTGGAGGAACTGATTTAACAAACCTAGACAGATCTGATTTTGCTATGTCTTTTACCCATGCTTTTTTAGAAGATGGTACGCCAATAAGTGGAGCAATAGTTGGTCCTGGAGGTCCTAGTACCTTTGATGGTGTTAGTGCTGATCAACCTGATGCAAATACTAATTCCACTGGAAATGGGTATAGATATATGCAGTGGAACAATGCTGTACAAGGAGTGAATAAGGGAAATTCTGGCTCTTTTGGTGTTAGAATATTTATCGATCAAAACTCAGGTAATGCCATTATTGCTCTTTTAGCTGGAAGGGGAGCATTTAATCAAATCAAAAATGTAGATGTGTTTGGTCCAACAGCAGGAAGAAGATTTATATTTACAAATAATTTACAAACAACTGCTGTTCTTACAGGAGGGAATCCTTTTAGTAGCACCTCTGTTAGTGCTGGGTCAACAGGAAGTATAGATAGAGATTCTACCGATGGTTCTTTTTCTATAATAACAAGCGTTTCTGGAAATAATGATGCTGGTAGACCTTTTGCTTTCTCTGATGTAAGTACTGGCAGTGGAGGAATTAACGTAGATAATTATACAGGAACAAGATCAACGAGTGCCTTATGACCTTAACTAAATTAAATTTTAAACCAGGAATCAATAGAGATATAACTTCTTACAGTAATGAGGGTGGTTATTTTGATGGTGAATTAATTAGGTTTCATTTAAACTTTCCAGAAAAAATAGGGGGTTGGTCAAAATACTCTGCTAATACTTATCAAGGCACAGCAAGAGAACTTCACACTTGGGTTGCTTTAGATGGTTCTGAATATTTAGGAATTGGTACTAACTCTAAATATTATATAGAAGAGGGAGGAGATTTTAATGATATTACACCTTTGAGAGTTGCAACAAGTGCAGGAGATGTAACTTTTACTGCTGTAAATGGGTCTAGTACTTTGACTGTTACTGATACTGCTCATGGAGCAGCAGCAGGAGATTTTGTTACTTTTAGTGGGGCTGATAGTTTAGGTGGAACAGTTATTGCTTCTATATTAAATGCTGAACATGAAATTGTAAGTATTGTAAATGGTAACTCTTACACTATTGCAGTGAGTGTAACTGCTAACGCCACTGATGCTGGTAATAGTGGAGGAAGTAGTACTGTAGGCACATATCAATTAAACGCAGGATTAGATAGTCAAGTAGGAGGCACAGGTTGGGGAGCTGGATTATTTGGTGGTGTAACAAGTAACCCTTTAACAACTCAATTAGCTGAAGCCCTTGATAATAGTGAAACTGGAATTAATGTAGATGATGAAACTGGAATCACAACAGCAGGAGATATTATTTTAGTAGGGGCAGAATTAATGCTTGTTGCTGGTGATACAGATGATAATACATTGAACGTAACAAGAGGACATAGTGGTACTACAGCAACTACTCATGCTGATAATGCGATAGTTATAGTAGCTAAAGGTAATGAAAGTAGTGATGATGATTATGTTGGTTGGGGTCAATCTTCTGCTTTAACCACAAAAACTCAAATACGTTTATGGTCTCATGATAACTTTGGTGAAGACTTATTAATTAATCCAAGAGATGGTGCAATTTTTTATTGGGATAGGTCAAATAATTTATCGACAAGAGCTGTGAATATTTCTACTTTAGCAGGGGCTAATGAAGTTCCAACTATTGCTAAACAAGTTTTAGTATCAGATAAAGACAGGCATGTCATAGCTTTTGGTTGTAACCCACAAGGGTCAACTATTCAAGACCCTCTTTTAATTCGTTTCTCCAACCAAGAATCTCCTGCTGAATGGGAAGCGAAAGCAACAAATACAGCAGGAGATTTAAGGTTAGGTTCTGGTTCGGGTTTTGTACAAGCTGTTGAAACTAAACGAGAAATCCTTATATGGACAGATAGTTCTCTTCATTCTATGCAGTTTATCGGTCCTCCGTTTACGTTTGGTATAAACCAAATATCTTCTAGTATTACTCTTATGAGTTCTAATGCAGCGATAGGCACAGAAGAAATAGTTTATTGGATGGGTTTAGATACTTTTTATTTATACGCACAAAACCAAATCCAACAATTACCTTGTACTGTAAAAGATAAAGTGTTTTTAGATTTTAATTTTGAGCAACGAGATAAAGTTATTTCGGGAGTAAACTCAGAGTGGGGTGAAGTTTGGTGGTTTTATCCTTCTTCTACTAGCCAAGAAAACGATAAATATGTGATTTATAACTACATACAAAAAGTTTGGTACTATGGGACACTCAGCCGAACAGCGTGGTTAGACAGAGGGATTAAAACTTATCCAATCGCTGCACAGGGAGGGTATATCTATAATCATGAGTTAGGTAATGATAATGATGGTGTTGCTATGACTTCGTTTGTTGAATCTAGTCAATTAGATACAGGCGATGGTGATCGGTTTCTTATGTTAACGAAATTAATTCCCGATGTAAAGTTTGATGGATCTACCACTCCAGTACCCTCTGTTGATTTTACACTACAAACTAGACGTCATCCTGGAGCAAATTATAATCAAACTAATACAGGCACAGCAACAAGATCAGCAACAACTCCCGTTGAACAATGGACAGAAAAATTAGATGTAAGATTAAGAGGTAGGTCTTTTTCATTAAAAGTACAATCAACAGGGCTTGGAACTAAATGGAAGTTAGGGTCTCCTCGAGTTGAAATTAGACCAGATGGAAGAAGATAATGTTTATAACAACTGTTCCACAATTTATTCAGGGCATGACAAATGCTAAAGCTGATCTAACAACAACTGCGATAACAACTGTTTACACAGCACCGAGTGATGGCGATTTTAATGTTTCCGTTATTAGTTCTATAATAGTATCTAATGATTCAGGTAGTGGTGATACAATAACTGTAACCATTACTGGAAATGGTGTAAGTTCAACTGGAAGTCTTACTTCTCATGTTTTCAGTTTGTTCCAAGTTAAGGCTATCGCTGCAAATACATCAGTAGAACTATTAACGAGAGATTTAGTATTGCAAAGTGGAGAAGTATTAAAAGCAACTGCTGCGACAGGAGAAAGATTACATGTTGTAGCAAGTGTACAAGAGTTCTCTCAACAACGAAGAGTTTAAGGATTGTATAATTATTATGAAACTGTTAAGGTACTAACATGACAGCAGGAATAGCAACATTACCTTTTGAGGTACAGTCGCAACCTTTTGTTCCAGCAGGAGGTTTAAGCGAATATAAAAAAGCAGCCGATATGTTGGCAAGCTTCGGTCGTGAAGGCGATACTTATATTGTTCATGCTGCTGAGGGCGAAACAGTAATACCTATGGAAGTATTACAAGCTAATCCTCGTATGAAAAACATGATTTTTAAACAAATGGAAGATATGGGGTTAGAACCAGAGCGTTATGTTGTTGGTAATGAATTAAATTCTATAAATCCTATTACAGGTAAACCTGAGTTTTTTCTTAAAAAACTATTCAAAGGTTTAAAAAAGATAGTTAAGAAAGTTGCTCCAATAGTGCTTCCTATTGTTGCTCCTTACTTATTGCCTACAATGCCTTTATTCTTGAGTGCTGGTATTGGTAGTTTTGCAGGAGGATTAGCTGCAGGACAAGACCCGATGGATGCTTTAAAAGGTGCTGTAATAGCAGGAGGATTAGCTGGGATAGGTTCAGCAGCTTTTGGTAAAGGGTTTGGTGCGACAGGTGCTGAATCTGGTTTAACAACAGATTACAATATATTTGGTACACCTTCAGGAACAGGATCACCTACATTAGCTTCTAGTAGTGCAAACAATCCTTTTTTAACAGAGGGTGGTGTAAAAAAATTACCAGTTTCTAGTCCAGGAAAGTTAGGGACTAAAACAGCTAACTTAGCTTCAGGTCAAGATTTTTATGTGCCTCCATCTTCAGCCCCTAAAACAGTATTAGGAGTAGATGGTCCATCTAAGACTTCTTTATTTCCAAAAGAAGTAGGTATAGAACAAGTAGCTGATAAAAATTTATTTTCACAAGCTAAAGAGTTAGCTAACCAGTATGTAGTTGAGCCTTACCAAAAATATTTAAGTCCAAGTCGACCAAGCATGTCTCCTGATATGACTGAAGTACTAAAACAGTATAATGAAAAAATTTCTAAACTTCCTGCTAATATAAATACAGGTGCAAATAGATCAAAAATATACGAAGCTCTTATAAAAGAAAATACTCCTGGAACACTAAGAAAGTATGCTCCATTAGCTACAGCAGGAACAGCATTAGCTTATGGATTAGGAGCATTTGAAGAGCCTAAAGGTGAGCCATACATAGACCCTATCACTGGTAAGATTATGTTTGATGAAGATATAGCAAGTGGTGCATATAAGTATGCTTTTGATCCATCAAGGTTTTATGGGACTAACCCATATTATGCTGCTGGAGGGGGAGAAATAATGGGTCCTGGAACTCCAACCTCTGATTCTATTCCAGCTATGCTAAGTGATGGAGAATTTGTAATGAATGCAAAAGCTGTGCGTGGTGCTGGAAATGGAGATAGGAAAGCAGGAGCAAAGAAAATGTATGCAATGATGCGTAATTTTGAAAAGGGAGCTGCATAATGGCTGAAGAAACCCAAACCGTCATTCAAAGAGAAGCCCCTGAAATAGAGGCTTATAAACTTGGGCTATTAGAACAAGCTAAAGATTTAACTTCAGCTCCTCCTGTAGGAGGTCTTCCTGATTATGAAGTAGCTGGATTAGACCAAGCACAAATAGATGCTTACGATCAAGCAGTTGGAGGGATTGGTGCGTATCAACCTTTTCTAGATGATGCCGAAAGTACTTTAGGCACAGCAGCGACAACAACAGAGGGTGGGATTGCTGATATAGATACAGGTATGAGTTATATTGATCCAGCAACAGGTCAAGCTATGGTTACGCAAGGACAAGGTTATTTAGACCCAGCTAAAGGATATTATGATACAGGTGCAACTCAAGCTATGGGTTCGGCGAGTGCTTATGACCCTGCTGCAGGAATCAGTGCTTTTATGGATCCTTATCAACAAATGGTTACGCAAGGTGCTATTGATCAATTAAATAAACAATATGGGGTACAACAAGCTCAAAGAGGAGCAGGAGCTATTGGATCTGGAGCATTTGGTGGATCAAGAGCAGGAGTTATGGAAGGGGTTGCTCAGGGTGAACTAGCCGATGTTACAAGTAGAAGAATATTTGAAGACCTTTCAAGAAATTATGGACAAGCTAGAACAGCTTCTATGCAAGATTTCCAAAACCAAAAAGCAAGAGAATTAGCTTCTGCTCAAGCACAAATGGCAGCAGGACAAGGATTAGGTAATCTAGGAACAATAGCAGGAAACTTAGGTCAAACATATAGCAATATTGGAAATCAAGCTGCAACAACAGCAGGAGCATTAGGAGCTCAAAAAGGTCAACTAGGTACGCAGTTAGGTCAAATAGGTACACAGCAAGCAGCTCTAGGAGAGTTTGCACAGAAAGCTGGAATTACCGATATTAACTTATTAGAAACATTAGGTGCAACTAGACAGCAACAAGCACAAAGAGAATTAGATGCACAACGTCAAACAGATCTGCAAAACATCTATGAACCTTATCAAAGGTTAAGTTATTATAGTGATATATTAAGGGGAGCTCCAAGTACTCAACAAACAACAAGCTTGCAATCTTCAACAAACCCTAGTTTATTTAATCAAATACTTGGTGGTGGTATAACAGGATTAGGTTTATATGGAGCAGCAAACAAAGCAGGGATTGTATAAATGGTTATGATGGATCCTACATTACAACGAAACATGTTTAAAGGGCAAGTGCCTCCTGTTAATAGTGAAGGAGTTGGTATTACAGATGGATTAGTAGAAAACGAAAAACAAGTTTCTGCTGAGGCATTAGCAAATACAGCAGAGGGTATGCAAAATTTGTTTAATGAAATAGATTCAGCTGATAGCCCAGAAGCGATTATGCAAGCCCTCCGTGGAGGTGATGTTACATTAGAAAGTTTAAGAAAAGAACTTGCTGATTTAGTAGGTAAAGCTGATGCAACTAAAACACCTGAATCTGTTTTAACTTTATTACAACCAACAATGTTGATGTTGGAAGCTTCTGAGCAAGTGCCAGAAGGTGGGATTAATGAAGCTATGCCTATGCAAGCCCCAGGAACAGAGGAAGCTTCTGCACGAATAGCTATGGGTGAAGTTCCTGTAAATAGAAAAGTAGGGTCAGGTCAGTCAGGAGAAATTATCCCAAAGTTTCCCAACTTAGGTCAACAACAAGGTATGAAATATGTTTTTCCATCACCTATGAGTCAAAACATAGCCAATACTAATATTTTTACACAAGGTGTTCCTAATTATAAAACTCTTGACTTTGGTAATATAACAGGTAATACTCAACAGTTTATGGAAATGTATAAACCTTTTTTAGAAAAATTTAAACCACGAACTACTGAAGAAATACTTGCAGCGAATCAAAAAACATTAGCACCTTTTTTAAAACAACCTAGATCAGCAGCTGAGATAGAACAAGAACTTGTTGAAAGTTTGGGTAAAGGTGATGCTGATGCAAGGGATATGCAATTATATTTACAACTTGCAAAAGCAGGAAGAGATATATTTCAATCTGGGGAGAAACCTCTTACAGCAATTATTGATGCTGCTGTAGATAGAGTTCCCGAGACAAGTCAGATATTAGCTGCTGATGCGAAAGCCCAACGAGATATTAAGTTAGCAGCGAGAGCAGAAGCTAAAAAAGAATCAGATCAACTTGAAGAACAAAATTTAAAAATTGCTTTAGATGCAATAGGTACAGAAAGTAAAGAACAAGGTGATTTCAAAAAGTATACGTTCAGTACTGCTGAGAAATCTTTAGAGAAAGGACTAAGTAAGGCACAGATTAATAATAAAAATTATAATACTATCATAACTGAAAATTTTGCTAGAGATCTACAGTTCCATGGAATGCCAGCAGAGACTTATGCTAAAGTAGTGAATGGTAAAATAGAAGGCTCTCCAGTCATGGTGCGTAGAACACAAACTTTAACTGATGGTTCTCCAGCACCTAATGGGTTAGCTATGATAAAAAATGGTCAACTTATAGCTTTACCTGAGGGTTATATAAAAGTAGGGGATTCTGCTATAGCTAAAGGTCTTAAAAATGGAACAATAGATAGAACTAAAGCTAAAGCTAAAAATTTATTAATTCCCGATGGTCAATCTATTAGTGGTTATAAACAAGTTGCTGGAGAGTATATCCCTGGAGCAGGATATTTTTACTTTAAAGGAGCTGGTGCAGATCCAGTAAAAGCTCCTGTAGGATTTTTAGAGGGTAACGAAAAAGATATACTACAAGTAGCTGAACCTGATAGTGTTGGAAGAGTTTTTGTTACTATAAAAGGTGGCAAGCATAAAGGTAAGAGTTTCTTATCGGGTATTGTAAGTTCAGAAACAGGTGAAGTTGTTCCAATGACAGGTGGATTAGGTTACGCATTAGAAGCCCCTGTGTATAATGAAAAGGGTGTAATAGAATCAGGTAATCCATTAGTTAAGAACATTGGTAAGTCAGGGGTTACTTATGCTTCTACTAATCAAGATATTATCAAACATGCACAAAGCAGAATCCCTTATTTAATCTCTGCGATTAGTGAAATTGAAACACTTACTAAAGAAGCATTGGGCGATGTATATGGTCCGACTAATACTATTAAAGCCTTTTTAACAAATAACGTCGCTGCTTTATTACCTGAGGGTAGTAACGCATGGGCTAAATACTATGCTACTGATAGAGGAAGAAACCAAATAGAAACCTTTGGTAGAAAACTTGTACAAGCGATTGCGTTAAGTGATAGATATAATGTGTACGAACAACAAATATTAAGGAGTTTAGCAGGTCAAATAGAAGATGGAACATTCTTTAGAGACCCAGGAAGTATGGCAGTTAAGATGCAAAACTTGAGTAGGGTATTAGTTAATGACCTTGCTTTAAGAAGAAATACGATTGATCCTAAGGATCCTGCTATTTTAGAATTACAAGCTGTTGCTACAGGAACAGAAAACGATCCATTTAATTATGGAAATCAGGGAGTTATACCTTATCTACAAAATATTGCTAAAAATGACCCAAGTAAAAAAGCTCTAAATGGTAAGTTTTTAAATATCCCAGCTTCTTTCTTAGCTAAATTCATACAAGCAAATCCAGCAGCGAAGTCTTTAAAAACAAATGATGATGGTTCATTAACCATTAAAATAAGTAACCAAATGATGATACAATGATAAGGAGAATTTAATGGATTTTAAAATAACTGCTCCTAGTCAAGATGATGTAAATGCTTATGAAGCTGAAAGTGGATATAAAGGTCTTTTACCTTTTGATTCCCGATCAACAGAAGAAAAGAAAAGTAAGACTTTTGGTACAGAATCTTTAGTTGGTACAGCAGAAAAACAATCTGTTGGGGAACGAGATCAAAATTATTTCGTTAATTTAGCTCAAAACCTTTTCGGTGGTTTTAATGATATTGTATTAGCCTTACCAGATGCTGGAATTAATGCTATTGCTTCAGCTATGGAATCAGCAGGAATTGTAGAGCCAGGAACTGTTGACCGTAACTTTTTAAGTCGAGTTTTTAACTCAACTGATTATGAAGATATGAATGTTATCATTCCCTATGTATTGAGTTATGGTGTTGGAGAGTTTGTAGGTCCGACTGGCACTGGAGCTAAACTAGCAAGAGGCTCGGGACAAGGAGGGGGCTTGGCTCTTCCTTTCGTAGGGCTATCAGGTAGAACAGCACAACTAGGCTCAGGAGCTGTTCGCACAGGGACAACAGGAACAGTAGCAGGATCAGACAAAGTAGCTCCCATATTACAAGAGGCTGTTACAAAAGGATATACTTCAGCCCCAGCATTGACAGCTGGGATAGAAACAGGTTTTGGTGCATTATCAGGTGGTGGAGCGACTGCAGAAAAAGAATTATTTGGTACAGAAACAGGGATAGGTGCTCTGGCTGCTCCTTTAGCTGGTCCAGCTATATATACAGGAGGTAAGTATTTATTTACAAATAGTCCAGCAGCGAGATTAGTTAAGTGGACATTTGGTAAAGGTAAAGATGCTGTTGCCGATATAAAAACTCAAAACAAGATATTAGAAGGACAACAAAATGTTCTTGAGGATACAACTCCTGGAGGCAAAGCTGCACAGAGCGAGTTTGGTAAACAACTCAAAGCAGCAGTAGAAACTGAAGAAGGAGCAGCTAACTTAGATAGAGCAATACAAATTGAAGAGAACATTGGTGGTGTTCCAGGATTAAAACTTAGCCCAGCCGAACAAACAATGGATCCTGCTTTAATAAAAGCACAAAGAGAGGTAGAGGGCAAAGGTTCTCCCGACTTTACTAGAAAAAATAATCAAAGAAAACAAGATAATTTAGATGCTATTGAAAATTTTAAAACAAGCACTTTTAGTGGCGATCCATTAATAGATTCACCCTTTTATGTTGTAGATTTAGTTACTAAAAAATACACGAGTATGTTAGGTAAACTCAAAGATCAAGACGGAACTCTTGTAAATAGAATTGATGAAGCAAGTAATGCTGAAAGTGGATTATTACCTAAAATAACAAATAGATCTATTGTTGGAAAAAATATAAGGACAACGATAGAAAAGAACTATAACAATGCAAAAACGATAGCTGAAAAAGAAGCTAAAGATTTAGGTATAAATAATAATACAACCTTATCTACAATAGATTCTTTAAAAAAGAGCCAAGCTAAAGTTAGAAATTTAATCCCACAATTAAAAGGTACTGCAACGATTAAAGAGATAAATGAGAAATCTCTTTCTGGTTCAGGGGTAAACAGTTTAATAAAAAAGTTTGTTACGTTTTTTCCCGAGCAAGGTCAAGATGGTATTACTTTTTTTGATTGGAAGAACTTCCGTGAAATGGCAGGAGCAGAATTAGGTAAACAATCAGCATTAGGTAATAAACCTCAAGTAAAACAGTTAGCTATACTATTAGAAGAGCTTGATATTATGGGTAAAAATTTTGGTAAAATAAATGAAAGTTTTGAAACATACAGAAAAAGTTATTATAACAATGTAATACAACCTTATGAAAAGAGTGCTGTTTTACAAGTCATGCAAAAAGGGGCAGGGTCAAGTAAAGAGAATCCTGTTTACCAAACTTCTGATGAAAATGTAGCTGATGCTTTTTTTGCAAGCGATGAAACTTTAGGTCAATTCATTGGTACTTTTAAACAAAATAAAAACATGATAAATGCAATGAAAAGCACAATTTATGATAAAGCTTATGATGCAGCGATAACTAAAAATGGTCTAAATGCTGATAAATTAAATGTTTTTATAAATAAGAATAGAGAAAAATTAACCACTATTGGTATGATGGATGAGTTTGGTGATACTGCTAAATTATTACAAAACATGGCTACTAGAAGATTAGATTTAACAAATAGAGCAAAAATAATTTCTAATAATAAAATGGTCAAAGGTTTATTATTAGCAACAGATAATTTAAATCCCGACAAAATGTTTGACGATGCGTTACGGAATGGTAAATTAATGTCTGTGTTAAAAAGAGAAGTTGGTAAGATAGATGATTTTAAAGCAACTGAAGCATTTAATGCTGCGATATTCCAAAGAATATTTGCTAAGAGTCCCGACTTAGCTTCTAACCCTACTGCATTTAAACAATACTTAGCGACAAATGAAAAAGTATTAGATATTGCTTTAGGTAAAGAACATTTTGAAAACCTTTATCTAATAGCTGATGCTGTTGAAAGAGTGAATTTACTCCCACGAAACTTAGGAGAGGGAGTAACAAATAAAGGTATGGGCGACAAATTAGCAAATCTTATTGGTAGTACACCATTAAACGTATCTAACAGGTTAGTTGCTGTAGGAGAGAAACGTCTTGGTCCGAGGGCTGCGATTGGTTATTTTTTAAGTAGAGCAATCTCTCAACAATCTAATATAAGAGCTGATGCCTTAATGCAAGAAGCTATATTTAATCCTCAAATAGCAAAACTATTAGTACAAGAATCTCCAAAAGATTCTGCTTCTGTTATTATACCTGAAATAAATAGAAGACTAAATCAATTTTTATTTAATTTAGGTATTCCTTTTGGTGCAGATATGAGTCCACCTTCTGCTCCACCTGTACAAATAGAAATAGAACCACTAAGCTCAAATGAAGTTACTCCCCCTGTTGTACAAACAGCAGAGGCAGATATCAAACCCAATATAACAACAGCGAATAATCTTCCTGCACCAAGCCCGACTAATGTAAAAAATAAAACCTCTGTTACTGATTTATTTCCTTTTGATGCTACAAGTGCTGCAATTGAAAAAAGAAAACAATCAGGCATCATGGGGTTAGCATAGGATGAAGAATGGTTGTTGCAGAAATACTCACAGGAATAGCCCTAGTTCAAAAATCCGTTGAGTTCATAAAATCTAATATAAACACAGTTCAAGATATATCAGGAATAGCTAAACAGATAGATGGATTCTTTGAGGGCGAAGCTCAAATGAACAAAGGCAAAGGCAAAGGTCTTGGTATAAAAGAACAGTTTGGAGTTGAATCTGCTGCCACAGATTTTATAGATAGAAAGCTATTAGAAGAAAAACGTCAAGAATTAAAGAATATGATTAACTTAAGGTTTGGACCTACTGCTTGGGATCAAATTATAGCTGAAAGAGCAAATAGGATTAGTCAGGCAAAAGAAGCTGTTAGGTTACAAAAGATTGAAAAAAGACAACAACAAAAAGAAATAATTGATGTTATTCAGACAATGGGGATTGTTTTTTGTGTGGTTGCTGTACTTGTTATTGGAGTCATTCTCACCTTTAAAGCATATGCAAAAGGGAAAATATATAACGCTCCTAAAGACTATACGAGGCAACAAAAAATACAACGAGGAGAAATTATTGAACCAAAGATGACTACATGCCGATTAAAGTTACAAAAAGTTTTTAAAGATAAAATGGCATGCGTCTATGTAGGAGCTCAAAGAACATATGAATTAGAGTTTACAGACATACATATTGGTTGCCCTCGTCAGTACAAATGTAAGTTAAATCCAAATGGTAAAGAACCGAATATTGATCAAGTTATGGAAAGTTTAAGAAGTATAGCTAAATAATCCAGTTCATCACACCTTCATCTAATACTTGACTTGCAATATCTATTTTAGCCCTTAATGCTTTTAATATTTTTTCATCTATAGTTTTTTCAGTAACTATATCTACATAAGTGACTTTATTAGTTTGACCAATACGGTGAGCTCTATCTTCACTTTGTAACCTAACTTCTAAATCATATCCATTACTATAATATATAACTGTTTTAGCCTCAGTAAGAGTTAACCCATATCCACCTGTGCGTGGTTGTCCTATAAAATATTTCAGTGGGCTATTAGGGTTTTGAAACTGCTCTACTATATCTTGTCTGTCATCAGTAGGGGTTTCCCCATAGAAAAGGGAAGCTGAATCTGCTCCGTAAGCCTTTGTTATTGCTTGATAAATTATTTGTAGATCATGTGTAAAGTTCGCCCATATAATAACTTTACCTGTTGTTTCTTCTAATACAGACATTAGTTCATTAAGTTTGTTTGATGAAACTTCAACCATTCGCCCATCATCAAGTTTGCCAAAGCCTGAACATACTTGTTGTAATCTAATTATTTGTGTGAGTACTGTTTGTGCTGTGATTTGCCCTTGTTCTTTTACAAAAGCCATAGCAGAACTTTTTAACTGAACATATAAAAGTTTTTGCTCATCAGTTAGTTCCACTGACCTTTTTATATACACTTTATCTGGCAAGTCTAAACAGTCTTCTTTGCGAACTCTAAAGCTATAGGGTTCTATAATACCATTTAGTTCTTCAAGGTTTTGGTAACCTGTTATTTGATTAAAGCTATGTGAACCAAGTGTTCTCCTAACCATTTTAGCATATCTGTTTTGGAAAGTCCAAAATGAAGACTGCCCTAAACTTTCTTCTTTTAAAAAAGTGCATTGGGTATAAAGATCTAAGGGAGAATGAGTTACAGGGGAGCCAGTTAATATTCTGCGATAACTGGCTAGTTTACCTAGTTTCATAAGATTTTTTGTTCTTGAAGCTGTTCTAGATTTTATGGTAGTACTTTCATCTACAGCAAGCATAGCCCTGTGAGTTAACAAAAACTTATCAGCTACAGCTACTCCCCTTTTAGTAGATAAAGCCTCTACATTCATAACGAATATAACAAGGTTGTCTGTAACTTGGTTTAACACAGCAAGCTCTTTTGCTTTCTTTTGTGTTTTCTCAGGAGACCATGTAACAATATCAGCATGGATATGTTCAGGTAAATGTGTAGGTAGTTCTTTTCTTGTCCAGTTATGGTAAACACCTTTGGGTGCTATGATCAAAGCAGAGTCTATTTCGCCTTTGTCATAAAGTATGCCAATATTATCTATTAATACTTTTGATTTACCTGTACCCATATCCATAAAGAAAGCAAAAAACTCTTTGTTCCATGCCTTAGTTAAAGCATCTAACTGATGTTTATATGGTTCAAACTTAAATTTATAACGCATTAGTTCCCTTTCTTCGGAATATGTAATTACTTTATTATATATAAATGTATAAGAGTTGCTATAACTATTTACTCACTTTGCTATATAGGGGGTAAATGAAAAAGTTTAATAACTTGTATTCACAACTTTTCCGATATACAATATACAATATCTGGTCACAAGATAAAAACGGATTTAAAAAAAGTAGCACAACTTTTTTATTTTGGTACTAATAAGTAAAACTATTTATAGAAAAAAGTAGTTTAGATAAAACAAGAAACGTAAATCGCATTTTAATATGCTAGGTTTACTTATGTTAAAACATGTGGAGAAAGACATGACCGTTTACATTGTACAAGAAATGCGAGGTAGGGATCTTACAGATGCTCAAAACTTTGGGGATTTAGAGATACTATTACCTGATGGTGAACAAACAAGTTTTTCAACACAACCTACGATCCGTAGGCTACAACAGAGACTTAACAAGTTCACAGACGATGACTATTTGTTATTAGCAGGAGATCCAGCAGCGATAGCTTTATCTGCTGTACTAGCGAGTCGTGCTAATAATGGAAGGTTTAAAATGCTGAAGTGGGATAGGCAAGAAAATAAGTATTTCCCTCTTACTGCCGATTGTAATTATAAACCGAAAGGAGGTATTAATGGACTTTGAATCAGCAGCCGACAACCTTAAAGGTATTACTGAAACAGGTATGAGCCAGATTAGCAAACTTGCTACAATGGCTTCTGCTATGGAAGATGATATCGTAAGGTTAAAAGCCGAACTTAAAGAAAAAGAAAAGGCTTACCGAGAGGTAACAGAGGATCAGCTACCAGCAGCGATGATGGAGCATAACCTCAAAAAGTTGGAACTACATGATGGTGCAGAAATCACTGTATCTGAGTATGTTTCAGCGAGTATACCAAAAGACAAGCAGGATGAAGCTTTTGCTTGGCTTAATAATAATGGTCACGGCGACCTTATAAAGAATGTTGTTTCTACAAACTTTGTGCGTGGACAAGAACAAATAGCCGAAGATTTTGCTGACGAACTAAATAGCAGAGGTTTACCTGTAAATACAAGAAAGTGGGTTGAACCAATGACATTGAAAGCTTTTGCAAAAGAACAAATAAGCACAATCCCGATGGACACCTTTGGTGTTTATGTGGGTTATAAAACTAAAATTAAACGGAAGGAAAGATAATGGCTAAAGAAATAGTTGAAAAGCAAAGCACTCAGCTTGCAATGAGTGCGTTTGAAGATGTTTCAGTAACAGGGTTTGCTGAAGTAAGTGCAGAGGATATGTCTATACCATTTTTGCGTATTCTTGATAAAGGTTCACCACAGGTAAACAAAAGAGATGGTGCATATGTTGATGGTGCTGAGCCAGGAATGATATATAATACAGTAGCTAATGAAGTTTACGATGGTGAAGTAGGTGTTTCTGTGATGCCTTGTTATTTTAATCGTAGGTTTATTGAGTGGAAACCTCGTGAGTCTGGTGGTGGATACATGGGTAGCTATTTACCTGATGACCCAATAGTAAAGACAACTACAAAAAACGATAAAAATGCAGATGTATTACCAAATGGTAATTTACTTTCTAATACTGCTCAACACTTTGTATTATTAGCAACTGCTGATGGTAGTTTCAGTCGTGCTTTAATAACTATGTCTAGTACACAGTTAAAGAAGTCCAGACGTTGGATTACACAAATGAATGCTTTAACAGCGATGGGTAAGAATGGTCCGTACACTTTACCTATGATGTCCCATTTATATAAGCTTACTACAGTTCCCGAGCAGAACGATATGGGTTCTTGGTTTGGTTGGGTTATTAATAAAGAAAAACAAATAGACTTAGCCAATAACCATGAGAAGCACATGTTTGATGCTGCGATAGCTTTTGCTAAATCTGTGCAAGCTGGAGAAGTAGAAGTAAAAGAACCCTCTGCTGAGCCAGCCTCACAAGAAGTAAAAGACGATATACCATTTTAGTTCGGTTGGAAGGACTGATCACCTTACAACTGCGAGGGCTACAAGTTATGTAGCCCTCACCCTTTTTGGAGAAACTAATGGATTTAGCACAAGAATTTTTTGACTTGTTTAAGGGCAGTGATATTGCTCATGGAACATTTATAGTAAACACAAGCCGTCCTGGAGGTGGTAAAAAACAAGGTACTGCAAAGGTTATAAAAGAGCCTACTACTGTTGATATGTGGAAAGAACATCTAACAGGAGGAACAGGTATAGGTATTATCCCAATACGAAGCGATAACCAATGTCAATGGGGTGCAATAGATATTGATAAGTATGATATTGACCATAAAGAATTATGCGATATTTTACATAACAATAATATCCCTGCTGTTGTAGGCAGGACTAAAAGTGGTGGAGCTCATGTATGGGTATTTTTAACAGAGTCTATTGAAGCTATTGATATGCAACGCAAGATGACAGAATTATCAGCAGCTCTAGGTCATTCTGGTTGTGAGATATTTCCTAAGCAATCTACTATATTAGTAGAGCGAGGAGATACAGGTAACTTTTTAAATATGCCTTATCATGCAGGGGATAAAACTACTCGTTATGCTTTTGATGAAAAAGGCACAACAATGTTAACAACAGCTTTTATAGAGTATGCAAAGAGAAACAGGATTACCCCTAAAGAATTTATGAAGTTACAATTTAGCTTTGGAGTAAAAGAGGGTGTTCTTGAGGAAGGTCCACCATGCTTACAACATTTATGTAGTAAGGGATTTGCTGAGGGTTCACGCAATAATGCTCTGTTTAACTTGGGTGTTTATGCTAGAAGATTTGATGAAAATAATTGGGAAACTTTAATACAAAAATATAATATAGATTACTTTTCCCCACCCTTGAGTCATAGTGAAGTAGGCACTGTTATCAAACAGCTTAACAAAAAAGAATATTTTTATAAATGTGAAGACCAACCAATAAAACCTTTTTGTGATAAAGAAGTTTGTAAGACACGGAAGTATGGTGTAGGTCCGAATACAGTTAGTAACGATTTAAGTAGCTTAACTAAAATAGATGGTGATCCTGCTATATGGATATTAAACGTAGATGATCAAAGGGTTGAATTATCTACAAGTGGTTTAACAGCACAGACTCAGTTTCAAAGGGAGTGTGTTGCACAAATAAATAAATTCCCGATTACTATTAGCCAGAGGGCTTGGCAAACAAGAATACAAGCTTTGTTAGATAAAGTAACTATTGTAGAAGTTCCACCTGATGCTACACTTAAAGGAGAGTTTGAAGATTTACTTCATGCTTTTTGTTGTGAAAGAGCCAAAGGTGAAGAGAAAGAGGAAATTATTCAAGGAGTTGCTGTATGGGTTGAGGGCAGAGTTTATTTTCAAATAAAAGATGTTAAAAAACATTTGTCTGTAAACGATTTCAACCATTATACTTCTAATAAAATAACATTAAGGTTAAGAGATTTAGGGGCAGATAAAATGTTTTGGAGAATTAAAAACAAGGGTATTCATGTATGGTCTTTACCACAAGAATATTTTGATACTGACGATGTAGAAATAAAAATTCCCGACCTACCCAAAGGTTCAGGTTTGATATAATGATGTTAGCTGATGGATTTGAGAAAGCTTTTATTGGTACAGGTTGCAGATTTAATATCGTTGTCGCTGTTTATGATTACTCTAAATGTATAAAAATTTTAATGAAACGAGACAAGATGAGTGAAGACGAAGCAGAAGAATGGATGTCTTATAATGTTATTGGTGCATGGGTTGGCGAAGACACCCCTGTATTTGTTCATCTTCATTCATTAAAAACAGCATTAGAGGAGTTTGTTGATTAATGGCAGAGTTGATATGTAATCTTCCAGCACAAAAAGTTTGGGTTAGAAAAGAATATTTAAGAGACCATAATGATGGACATGGCGAGTATGTTGCTGGAATATGGACTTCATGCAAATCTATTCCTGGGAGAGCATTTTACTTTGAAACTTATTTACCTGATTATGGTGCTTTGTTTGATAAGTTACCAATCAGTGCTTTTGTTGCTTCTAAAAAGCCACCAAAACCCGACATGCCCCTTAACAACTTACAGTTTTGGAATTGTATGGATTACAATGTTACAGCTATACACAAACAATTTATCGGTAGTATGGATTTTGAAATATTAACCAGAGATTTTGGCATACAAAAAGGATATTATGTTTGTACGATAGATAACTATCATGCCGATCCCGACTCGATTGATTATAGTACAAGTGAGAATCCCGAGGAGCATAAATCTTTTAACTTACTAGAGTTAGAAAACGGACAGTTTTGCTTATACCCTAATAATAGAATGCGAGTATATGATAATAGTTTGACCCCTGAAAAACCTATCAATCCCGACTTTAAGGTGAGTACAGTTTTTTATCAGGTAGAGAATGGTAATAATACTAGATTAGGTGATACTGATGAGTATTTTTGGAAAACGAAGAAAGAAAAGTAAATGAAGATAGTGCTCGGTCCTCCTGGAACAGGGAAGACTACTAAGCTATTGAATTTAGTAGAACAGTATTTAAGTTCAGGTGTAGCCCCTGATAGGATAGGCTATTTTGCTTTTACCCGAAGAGCAGCAACTGAAGCTATTGATCGGGCTTGCCTTAAATTCAACTTCAATAAAAAACAATTACCTTTTTTTAGAACTCTGCACAGTTTAGCTTTTTTGCAAGCTGGACTAACTCACAGTCAGATTATAACAGGGGAAAAGTACCAAGAGATAGCTGATTGGTTAAAGATAGGAGGCTTTTATAGCGATTCTACTGATCAAGGTCCATACAAGGATTTTGGGTATGGCGATAAATTTTTAGAAATTATAAACATATCTAGAATCTTGCAGCAACCTTTGAGGAAAGTTTATAATGAAAGTATAGTCCCCTTAAAAACAGATTGGGCTAGAGTAGATTATGTACACAGAGGATTAACTCATTGGAAAAATTCATTTGGTTTATTTGATTACACAGATATGTTAGAAACTTTTGTAGAAAGAAATCTTGCCCCTAAACTAGAGGTAGTGTTTATAGATGAAGCACAAGATTTATCTCCCTTACAATGGAAAATGGTAAGTCTACTACAGGCTAATAGCAAAATCTGCTACGTTGCAGGAGACGATGATCAAGCCATCTTCCGTTATGCAGGAGCAGATGTATCTCACTTTGTTAATTTGGTTGGTGATGTCACTTTTCTCAAACAAAGTTATAGAATTCCTTCCAAGCATCACGCATTGTGTAATGAAGTTATCAAGAGGGTTGTCGGTCGCAGGGAAAAATCCTTTCAACCAAAAGATGAGTTGGGTTATTTGGATTGGCATAGGCACTCCGAAGAAGTTGACTTAGCACAAGGCGACTGGTTACTTCTCAGTAGAACAACTAAAGGAGCTCAACAAATTGAGGAAGAAGTTCGCAGACGTGGACACCTTTATACCTATAATGGCTCTAAAAGTATAGATAGTAAAGTATTAGAAAGTGTTCGCATCTGGGAGTCTTTGCGTAAAGGTGATAAAAAATCGGCTGATGAGGTCCGAATAGTGTTTAAACAGATGCTGTTTAACACAGAAGTCGCTTATGGCTATAAGGCGATGCCTAATGGCGAGCAAGGAGTAATGTATAGTATAGAAGATCTATTAAAAGAGCATGGGCTTTTACATACTCGTCCGTGGGATGAAAGTTTAGGTAAAATTCCCCAAAAAGACAGGTCTTACATAAAAGCTTGTTTGAAAAAAGGTGAGTCTTTAACAGAGGATCCACGCATACGGATATCTACTATTCATTCAGCTAAAGGAGCTCAAGCTACAAATGTAATGCTTTTAACTGATACTATGCGTAGACCTTATTCTATGTGGAGGAAGATTAGTACTTTTGATGAAGATGAAGCGAGGGTTTGGTATGTTGGTTTAACAAGAGCCAAGCAAAACCTACACTTGATCCATCCAATGTTTAGTCGTGGGTACTCAATACCAACTGGATAACAAAAGAGTTATCAATCTAAACTAAATGTTTTATTAATACTTAATAGCAACAAAACATTATGGAAAGGAATATAATGCTTACACAACAAGACAGCTACAAATACTTTACTAAGCAAAGTCTTACTAGAGCAAACAATGTAGCCCACAGAACTAAACGCAATAGAGCACTTGACAAAAAAGCCCTCAGTACATTGATATTTACTTATGGTGAAGATGTTAAGTTTCCTATTACCTTTAGTATGCCCCACAATGACCATGAAATGCGTGTAGAAGTTTTACTTGGTGCAGAGGGGCAAAGGGGTTTTTTAGATATACCCTTTAAAACTTTCGATTCACTACCAACTGTGCAACATCAACCAACTACTCATTAGAAAGGAGTATATTATTATGGCACACGAAATAGAAACAATGGCTTATGCAGGAAACGTTCCATGGCATGGTCTAGGCGAACAGGTTTCATCAGACATGACACCTGAACAAATGTTAGAAGCTGCGAAGTTAAACTGGACAGTTAGCAAACGACCTTCCTACGTTCCAGACAAACCAGATGTTTGGAATATACTTGACCCTTCAGGGGAAGCGAACTTTATTCGTTGCCCTGACAGTTACCATTTAGTGCGTGACAGTGACAACAAGGTTTTAAGTTCTTGTGGTGATGGTTATGTACCATTTCAAAATGCAGAAGTTATGGACTTTTTCAAAAAGTTTACTGACGCAGGGCAAATGCAAATGGAAACTGCAGGAAGCTTAAAAGAGGGCAAGGACATTTGGGGGTTAGCAAAACTAACTGACAAGTTTAAGCTTTCAGGTGACGACGAAGTTAAAGGTTACCTATTAATAAATAATAGTCACCAAGTTGGTAAAGCTATGACTATTATGTTTACACCGATACGAGTTGTTTGTAACAACACCTTGACAATGGCACTTGGTGCTGACGGTGAACGTTTCAGAGTTCTACATTTACAAATGTTCGACGAAGAAATTATAAAAGCTGCTGAGGAGGCATTAGGTCTTTCAGGGCAACAAATGAAAGCTTTCCAAGAGCAATCAGAGTTTTTATCTAGTAAGCAATACAAATCTGCTGACCTTGATAATTTTATTGCTGAGTTACTTCAACCTAAATTGCTTATAGAGCGAGGTAAGTCCGACAGTTTTGAAAGTTTACCACCCCTACGAGATGAGTTTTCTCGTACTGCTGAAAATGTTCTTGATGCTATAGAAACTTCCCCAGGATCCCAGCTAAAGTCTGCTAAAGGCACTTGGTGGGGAGCATTGAATGCAGTGACTTATGTTGTTGACCATGAGAAAAAGTCCAATGTAATAGGTAATTCTTTACACTCTGCATGGTTTGGGACAGGTGCTAATACTAAGAGAAAAGCATTAACTAAAGTGCTAGAGTACGCATCTTAATACCGACAAAATAAACCTTGTCATGCCAATGTGCATATTGCAGAATATGAACATTGGCATTTTTTCATAGAAAGGAAAGATACATGGCAAGACAAGTGTACATCGTTTTAGAAAACGATAATAATAGTGGGAAGAATACAGCTTATAGCTTTTTTCATTTTCCTACATTAAGTGCAAGTAAAGAGTGTAAAGAAGTTAATGAGTATAGTATTGTCTTCTCTGATATACAACAGTTACAAAGGGATTATTCTGCTGAAGATTTAAAGTGGATTCTTGTAGCCTGTAACCAATATCATTTTCACAAGTATAACGAAGACCAACATTATACTAACTTTTTTGAATATGTGGAAACACACTCCAAAAAATATAAACCTATAGAAAAAACAGAAGGAAAGAAAATGACTGAATTAACACCAGAAGCTACCAAAGAAGTCTTAAACATAGTTGCTGATGGAACATTGACATCTATGCCTATTCATAAGTTAGAACCTCATGTAAAAATAAAAAAGCTTATGGATTCACCCCCTATGCGTGAGGGTACAAATCGTTATAGAAATATGATGGTTATTTTAAACTCTGATACTTTAGGTGAAGCATTACAATCTTTGCGTAAGCTAGAGCCTTCTCCAGGAAGTGCCAGAGATATTACTATTGCTATTCAAAACAAAGTAATCCAGCTAGGTATGGGAGAGTAATTGTGAACATAGAGAACTTAGAAAGGTTCTTTTATTGGATAAATGAGCGACATGCTATTTACCGAAAAAAAGTAATTGGTGATCCACCTCCCTTTACAAAAGATAAAATACTCCAAGAGTATAAATTTACAAACCCTTTCCGTGAAAACGATAAGGTTACTATATGGATGCGTCAGAACTGGACAAACCCAAACCATAATAAACCCGATGGCGAAATAATATTTAACTGTTGTTTGTTTAGAATGGTTGGTACAACTGAGTTTGCTGAGGCTCATGGTTGGGCTTCAAAGTGGGATCCTGAATATACTAAGCAATTAATCGCCGAACGATTGGCTAAGAAGTTGCGAACTTTTACAGGAGCATATATTATAACTAATCAAGGGTTAAAGTTACCTAAAGGAGAAGTTGTAGTTGACCATTTCCTCACCCCTATTTGGGAAAGCAAAGAAAAACTTGCCGAGATTGCGACCAACACTCAGTCGTTACAAGCCTTACACCATGCGATGTCTGCCTATCGTGGGTGGGGTGGAGGGGGCTTTATGTCTTACGAAGTGGTTACCGATCTCAACTACACACGCATACTGGACGAGGCGACAGACCGTTTTACTTGGGCGAACGCAGGTCCAGGAGCAAAACGAGGTTTAAACAGGTTATACGATAGACCCCTTACTAAAGGACTAACTGCTGTTCAGTCTAATATAGAAATGAAAAAAGTATTAGATATTGCACAGGGTACTAGAAATGTAGTCTCCATTGAAAACGTAGATATGCGAACTATAGAGCATAGCCTGTGTGAGTGGGATAAGTATGAAAGAGTTAGATTAGGGCAAGGTACACCTCGTAGTAAGTACGATGCCCATCTTAGTTCACTTTTAAATTACAACAAATGGAAAACATTGGAAGGACCTGTAGCATGACACATGTAGATTTATTTTATTTAAGCCCTAATCCGTATGGAGGTTGGGTTACTTATACTAATCATTTGATGGAAGCCCTTGAAGCAGTAGGAGTTAAGTGTACCCTGTTTAAGATAAGACCAAAGAGTGAACGCAAAAGCCGTGAGTTTGGTTATGGTAAACATTATAGAAATATTTCTATGGCTGAGGCTAGGAATCGTAAAACTATTGTAAACAACGAGTACAAAGAAACGATTAAGTTAGTTGTCGCTGGGGCAAAGCAGTTTAAAGAAGAAACACAGCTATTGTACGATATAGGTGCAAGTATCGTTGTTCATGACCCAACTGAATTAAAAAACTTACCTGTTGATTTAGACCCTAAAAGGTGTGTTGTTATTAGACAAATAGGTGCAAGAACTTTTGAGGGGGCAACCTTTATCCGTCACCCTTATACACCTTTTCCTAAACATACTAACCTTGATAGAAAGGGTGCTGTAAGTACTTCGCGTATTGATTTTGATAAGCACACTGAAATATTATTAGATGCTAATAGGTTATTAACTGAAGATAAGAAAATAAATATAAGAGGTTTTGAAAACAGAATTTTTACTCGGTTTAAAATTGTGCCAAAGTATCCAGAGTGGGTACAATCTAAAGCCCATTACCCTAGAGAAAATGATTTTGCGTTTAAGTTAATGCAAGATTATGTGTTTAATGTAGATATGACGCAAATAGTGGGTGATGGTGGTGGAACACAATACACAGCTTTAGAATCTTGGAATGCAGGATGTATTCCTATTATACATAATAAGTGGATACTTGACGAACCTGATGATATGAAGCCTGATTATAACTGTTTTGCTGTTGGCTCTGCAGAAGAGTTGGCTACTATACTCAATGGGGCTTACTCTGATTCTATACCATCAATTAGAGAAAATGGGTATAATGCTCTTAAATTACACGACCCTATAATAATAGGTAGCCAATACAAGCAGTTCTTAAACATTGAGTAGCCACTCGATTAGGCTCTGACTGTCACAATTAACTTATAGGGTATATTTGTACCCTATAATAACTCATTCGCCATAGGAGGGCATATTGTACAATATATATAGTAGAGGTGTTAGTGAGGCTTTATATCACGGCATACAGGTTATCCAAAACACAGGGGTAGAGGTAGATACTAGAAATGGTAAAGCTTTAGAGTTTCCAATGCCTGTTTGCACAGAATACACACACAGTTGGGAAAGAGTATTGTTTTACCCTCAACGTGATGCTAACCCATATTTCCATTTTATGGAAAGCTTATGGATGTTAGCAGGTCGTAATGATGTAGAGTGGATTAGCCAATTTAACGGAAGAATGAATAATTATAGCGATGACGGTATTACCTTTCATGGTGCATACGGACATCGCTGGAGGAAGCACTTTGGTGTAGACCAATTAAACATAGCTAAAAACAGATTGTTAAGTTACCCTAATGATCGTAGAGTTGTAGTAGGTATGTGGGATCCTTATGCTGATCTAACTTCAACAAACACAGGAGTAGATTATCCTTGTAATACACAAGTCTTTTTTTGGGCTAGAAAAGGTTATCTTAATATGACTGTGGTAAACAGAAGTAATGATATGATCTGGGGTGCTTATGGAGCAAATGCAGTACATATGTCTTTTTTGTTAGAATATATGGCTTTCATGACAGATAATAAAATTGGTACTTATTATCAAATAAGTAATAATCTTCATGTTTATACAGATGTATTAGAAAAATTAAACTTATATTCCCTACAGCCCGATTATGAACCTTATCTTTTATTAGCTGAAGATGGGTTAAGTTATAATTCGCCACCATTAATAGATAATGCTCATAATTTTGATTCTGAGTTGTACAAATGGTTTGATGATTATACTATAGAAGGATTAACTAATACTTATCTCACAGACACAGCTACCCCCATGATGAAGTCATGGAAAGCTTGGAAAAAGAAAGAACTACTTACAGCATTAAAGTTTGCATCAAGAATAAATGATAGAGCATGGAGGAGGGCTTGTATAGAATGGTTAGAGAGGAGACTGAAGTGAGTACTAGAAGTAAGATAATACAAAAAGTAAATACATTAGCAAACGAAGATGTAAAAGGGTTACATGAAGCTGAGCAATCTTACGGTGATAGTTGGAAAAAGCGAGGTGGTGTAGGTGCTTTTATGATGCTTGCTCGTAAATGGGATAGGCTTGAGAACCAAGTAACAAAAGTTAATTACGATGTTTTCCAAGCAATAAAGGAAGATACTCGCCCAGAGGGTATATTAGATGATATACAAGATTTAAGGAGGTACTTGTTATTAGTGGAGGCAGAGGTAAGATTAAATGGAATCACTCGACCAGAAGATAAAAGCAGTTTGTGACACATGTGGAGATGAAAGAATCCTTACCTTTCGTACTCTTAAAAATAAATGGGCGATGTGTAAAAAGTGTCGCCCCCCTAAACCTATGAGGATAAAAAGTAATGCAGATACCTTTATTTCAACCCCCGATTGATTGGGTTATGCCAGATGGTTACCCAGACTTAGATAAGTATAAAGAAGTAGCTATTGATTTAGAAACAAAAGACCCTAACCTAACAACAATGGGGTCAGGGTGGGCTAGAAAAGATGGACATATAATTGGAGTAGCTGTAGCTGTTGAGGGTAGTCAATGGTACTTTCCCATTAGGCATGAGATAGGTTCAAACTTTGACCCTATGAGGACATTACATTGGTTAAAAGAAGTTGTTTCTATAGATAGAGATTATATTTTTCATAATGCTCCTTACGATGTAGGTTGGCTACTTGCAGAGGGAGTGCATATTAAAGGTAGAATATGTGATACAATGGTTGTTGCTCCCCTGTTGGATGAAAATAGATTCAGTTATGCCCTTAATGCGATAGGTAGGGATTACTTACAAGAACGCAAGTCAGAAGCTGACTTAAGAGAAGCTGCTGAGGCATTTGGAGTAAATGCTAAAAGTGAGATGTATAAACTTCCTGCTCATTATGTGGGTAAGTATGCTGAGCAAGATGCTGGATTAACATTAAGATTATGGCAGTATTTTAAAGGATTAATAATTAAAGAAGACATCTCAGATATAGTTGACCTTGAACTCAAGGTTCTTAAAACAATTATCCCTATGCGAGCAAGAGGTGTTCGGGTTGATTTACATAAAGCTGAACTAATAAAAGTAGATTTATTAGCAAAAGAACAAAGGCTAATGAAAGAAATAAAAAGGATCACAGGTATAGAAGTTGAAATATGGGCTTCTGAGAGTGTTGCTAAAGCTTTTGATGCTGTTGGGTTAGGCTACAGTAAAACAGAAAAGACAGGAGCTCCTAGCTTTACTAAAGGGTTTTTAACGACACACCCACATGAAGTTCCTAAAATGATTGTACAGGCAAGAGAATTTAATAAAGCACGGACAACTTTTGTAGATACAATACTGAAACACCAAAAAAATGGTAGGATCCATGCTGAACTCCACCCTTTACGCAATGATCAAGGTGGTACAGTAACAGGAAGATTCAGTTATAGTAACCCTAATCTACAACAAATCCCTGCTAGGCATGGTGAAATTGGTCCACTTATTCGTAGCTTGTTTATACCAGAACAGGATGCGTTATGGGGTGCGTTCGACTACTCAAGCCAAGAACCTCGATTGGTGGTGCATTATGCAAAACTCATGGGCTTTAGAGGGGCAGAAGAGTTTGCCGACCAATATAACATAGATGCTCGAACAGATTTTCATCAGATGGCTGCTGATATTGTAGGAGTACCACGCAAACAAGCTAAAGATATTAATCTAGGTCTGTTTTATGGTATGGGAAGTAAGAAGCTCGCAGCAAGTTTAGGTTTAGAATTTGAAGAAGCACAGGACTTATTTGCTACTTATCACAAAAAAGTGCCTTTTGTAAAAGAGTTATCTGAGTATGCTATTAACAGAGCCACACAAAAAGGAGTTATCCGTACTTTACTAGGCAGGAGATGTAGGTTTGATAAATGGGAACCAACTCAATATGGTAGCTGGAAACCTATGACTCAAAAAGATGCGTATGCTGAACATGGTCCAGCTATTAAAAGAGCATTCACTTATAAAGCTTTAAACAAACTAATTCAAGGGAGTGCTGCTGACCAGACAAAAGCTGCGATGGTGGCATTAGCTGAAGAGGGTATTATGCCTATGATACAAGTACATGATGAACTTGATGTAAGTGTAGAAAATGAAGCACAAGTAAAAAGGATAACAGAAATAATGGAGACCTGTGTGTCTCTTGAAGTACCAAGTATTGTAGACGCTGAGCTCGGTCCAAATTGGGGTGAGGCAAAACAAACTTTGAGCGATAAACCTTGGACAAGAGGTTTACGAGATAATCATTCAACCATGCAGACATAGGAGAAAGTAATGTCAGATAATATAAAATGGGGATCTTCACAAAAAGGGGATTACTTATTACTAAGAAAAGTACATAGAAGATTACAAGGGGGTCATGTTGTTAGATTCCATACAAGACCCGAAGTAGGTGAAGGACAGAATGTTGCCAGTCATACATGGAGGGCATTGATTGTACTGACTACATTATGGGAAGATGTAAGTAAAGAGGCTATACTCTGGTTATTATTCCACGATGTGGCAGAAGCTGAGTTAGGCGATCTTCCAGCTACTACAAAGTGGAAGTACACAGATTTAGCACAAGAATTTTCAAAAGCAGAGTTTAAATACGAAAAAGATCTAGAACTTCCTGTTATGTTACAAGATTTAACAGACAGAGATAGAGGGTTAGTAAAAATGGCTGATATGCTTGAGTTAGTTCTGCATTGTAAAAGACAAACGCAAATGGGAAATACTTTAGCTGAGCCTATTTATACTCGTGGCAGAGAATATTTGTATAGAAAATTTTCTAGCAATCCCGACTTTGCAGTAGTACATAGTATTCTACTAGAATTAAAATAAGGAGGACAATATGAATAAATTTAATAGATGTTATAAATGTAACGAGCCTTTGAAAAGAGTTGGAGCAGAGAGAAATAGTCTTAAGATGTGTTCCTCATGCAGAGGAGCAAGAATCGGAGGAAATAGCGAAATTAGAAAAATATTTATAGAGCTTAAAAAGAACCCTCCCCCACCCTCAGCAGATGAAGAACGATTTGAAGATGACCCTAGAGCAGTAAAAGAAATAGAATACGGTAGAGTAGTTAGACAACCCACAGTTCAATTAGCGAGTGAGCATTCAACATTAGGAGATTAATATGGATAAAAATCAATTAAGAAAAGAGATAGAGGAAGATGAGGGGTGTAAGTACGAGATCTATTTAGATCATCTTGGCTTACTTACTTTTGGAATTGGACATTTGATTACAGAATGGGATGAAGAATATGGGAAACCCGAAGGAACTGTTGTCTCTGGGGACAGGGTCTCCTCTTGTTTCCAAGCAGATATTCATACTACGATAAACGAGTGCAAAAAACTCTATACTAATTTTGACGAACTTCCCGATGAAGTCCAGTTGATTTTGTGTAATATGATGTTCAATATGGGTAGACCACGATTGAGTAAATTTAAAAAAATGAATCAAGCTATAGCTGATGGCGATTGGATTGAGGCTTCTATTCAAATGGAAGATTCTCGTTGGTTTAATCAAGTTCCAAACAGAGCAAAACGTCTCGTAGACAGAATGGAAAAGATGCAAACTTTTCCTCACGGATAACAAAGGAACGGTCTTTCTTATTTTTATAGGGTAGGTTATGTTATGAACATTTTCGTACTGGACTACAACCATAAGAAATGTGCTGAATACCACTGTGATAAGCATATTGTCAAAATGCCTTTAGAAACAACACAAATGCTCAGTACAGTATTCTATAGGTATAATGAAGAAGGACCATACAAAATTGTTCATCAAAAACACCCTTGTACTTTGTGGGCTGGACAGACATTAGAAAATTATCGGTGGTTATGGAAGTTAGGCATCGCTTTATGTAAAGAATATACTTACAGATATGAACGTATTCATGCTTGTGAGCAAGTGCTTTGCCTAATTAAATCCCCACCCACAGGACTGACAGCAAGGGGGTTTACTAAATTTGCTCAAGCGATGCCTGAAGAATATAAAACTTCAGATCCAGTGCTTGCGTATCAAGATTATTATTATTATGATAAACAATTAGCAAGGGATATATGTACATGGAAAAAAAGAAAAATTCCCCCATTCATGGAGGATCTAACATCATACCATTCCCGACTAAACCAAAACCCCTCCCAGGATTACAAGTAGTAACTAACGAGGTTGAGGTTGTTGTCTGTGGATTATGTGGCTCACAATCGTTTTTGATGTTGTCTGATGAAAGTCATCAGATTGCTTGTTTTGATTGTGGAACTCTCACTGGAAGCCAATGGCGACCTGAAAACTAAAGATTTGCTTTTCAATAAATCTTTTGTAATACTATATTTAATGTTAACTTATTCTCGTAGAAAGGGGAAAAATATGAAACTATTAACTAATGTATTAGCTCAAAAGCTGATAGAAAATTTTCAAAGCGAAGAAGAAAACGTAAAGCCTGTCGTTAAGTTTTTCGGTGGTGGTGCTTGCACTTGGCTAATAAGTGAGTGGGACGGCAATGATTATATGTTTGGCTTATGTGACTTAGGTATGGGTACTCCAGAGTTAGGTATGGTAAGTTATTCAGAGTTGCAAAACTTACGTTTCCCTCCATTTGGTTTACCTGTTGAAAGGGATAAGTTTTTTAAAGCTGATAAAACTATTCTTGAGTATGCAGAAATAGCCAGCGATAATCAACGCATAGTCGCTTAATACCTTAGAGCGAAGGACAACATTTGAGTTGTCTTTCGCTTTTTCTATTTGTACTATTAAATAATTACCAACAAACTTCGTAGAAAGGAAGTAATATGAGTGATGTAAAGTATAGAATCTTTCGCTACCCTAATGGGATTTCCCTTAATGGCAAAGAATTTATTTGTGACGAAGACCAAGAAGTAAAACTTTTTGATACTGTACTTGATGCTAGTAGGTGGCTGACCGAGAATATTGAGGAAGGTAAGCATAGCAAAAACGGCATCTTTCTTTTATCTGAGGAAACCTTAGAGGAAGAGTACGGCATTTACATAGAAGCCGATATTCCTGAAAATGGTTATATGCCTATTGAAAGGGAGGAAGCTTAATGTATAGCACTGATCAAATACTAGCTGATATTGAGTACAGTCTTATTGATTATTCTAATAAAAAACAACATATGACTGACAAAGATAAGGTTAAGTACTTAGAAGAAAATTTAATGGAAATGTTTAATAAGTCCAAGGAGGTTGCAAATGAGAAATAACCCAGATGACTTAGCTAATCAGCTAGTCAATAAAATAAAAGTATGGTTACGAGGCGAACTATCCGAAGTTAGAAAAAACCCTTTGTATGAGGATGACGATACAAGGGAATCTGCTTTGCTTGAGGGTAGGTACGAGTGTGCTGAGGGCTTACTAAAAATGATCAAACAATGGGAGAAAGAGGAAAAAGTATATGTTGAGCCTTATGGAAGCACAGGCTCCGATGTTGATTATTTTCATCCAAAAGCTAAAACTATAAAAAGGGGGATACAAAATGAGTAGAGATTTCACTGACGACATTGATGATTGCTGCGAAGCAATACTCGGTCATAGAAATTGGGGATTTGCAGATTCAAAGCTCCATGCAAAAGTTGAGTCTATAATGTCGAAAAGGAACGGCGACAGTCCTAACAGTGATAGAATAGCACATGTCGTAATTTTTTATAATGATCCACAGGAGGACGAAAACTATGAAGAGTGAAACACAGCAGTTCTACGATGCTATAAAAAATGTAGAAAAAGATAAGTACTGGGAAGTTATGAGTGATGCTCATACTATATTCAAGCCGAGTGCTTTTACCGATCTTGGTTTACCAGAAGAGTTTGTGCTAAAATATGCTCATACTTATAAGTCTGATACGAGTTCACCAAAAAGCACTATCTATGGTGATAATGGTGAAATTATTCATTCATTACAAGGAGTTATGTCTAGTACGATAGCTAATGCTTTAACAAATCTTTTTGGTTTACGAGATGCTCAGAGAGAAGCAGGTCAAAAAATGGGTAGAGGTTCAGCCTTGAGAGTATTATCCCAAGCAGTATGGGAACATACACATTGACCGTCAACCTCACATGGTTAAAACGCAAAACTCGTCTACGAATAAGACGAACTCAAAGGGAGAGAGAAGCTATGGACGTATTAGCTAAAAGAAGATCAACCTATCTAACCATATATGAAGAGGGCATTATTGATGCCCTCTTTAATGGAGAAATGAATGAGAATAGTACTTCATCAGCTTATTATAAAAGAGGGTTTGACTTTGGTTTAAAAGTCCGTGATAGGTTAGAGGCACCGAAACAATAAGATTTGTCTTTCTAAATATCCATTGTTACTATTAATTAATAACTACAAAGGAGTGTATGATGGATACTTGGCAAGGCTATGAAGAGGAAATGTTCAAACATGTCACAGGTTACATGGTTACTGAGTTTCTTGGTCGTGGCAAATATGAGAAAGTTGCTTTTGAATCATTGCAAGAAGCTCGTGATTATGAGTTCAATGTAAAAGCTAACCGACCAACTGCCCGAGTATTGATATACGCAGTTTGTCAACCACAGGGTAGAGTTGATCCTATCAATATGCCATTAGCCAAAGGAGAACAGTAATGGATGATTTAATAGATGCTTTAGATACACCTTTAACCGATAAGCAAAAAGTGTGTCATATGATTGATACCTTAGAGGGTAGAGATCTAGTTTACTTTATGTTAATGCTTTTTGAGAAAAGCGAAATAAGTGGTGATGCCCTCACACAATTTATTGTTGATGAGTTAGGGGGCGAACCTGATTGCGACAAAAAGCTCAGAACTTTTATTAAGGAAAATGGAGAGGCTTTAAAGGACTGATAACTTTTAAATAGTCTATCCTTATAATGTTTTTTATTATTAATAAAGTAACCATTAACAAAGGAGGACCTTATGGTCAAAACTAAAAGCAAACTTAATTATAATCAAAAACAAGCCGATCGTAATTTCGTTATGATTAATCAAGAAGAAACCATCAAAGATCTTAAAAGTATCCAAGACATACTGTACAGTAATACTGGTGTCAGTATCAGTTTACAACAGGTCGTTAACCACTTAATCCATGAATACTTGAGGGAGAGATAATAATGGTTTATTTAGTAGAACATCATTATCCTGATGGTTCTCTTCGTGATAGTGTTGAGTTCAAAACTATAAAGGCAACTCAACAATGGGTCGGTGAAATGTTATTGTATATACGTCAAAATGAAACAGACCTGTCTGTGCGTATTAGCATGAAGGAGGAGAAAAATGCCAAAAATGACTGAAAAGGTTACTATTGAGGTAGACACATACGAGCTACCTCCTTTTGATGAGTTCGTTTCAAGAGTGACTGAAATGTATGCTCATAATATAGTACATCACCCAGATGCAAACCCTACATTAAACGAGGCTTTTCATGAGGTGTTGACCGATATGATTGACGAAGTAATTGATATACAAGAAAGGGAGGCAAAAGATGGATTACCTAGTAGCCCTAGCAATTGACCTTTTTGCTCATATATTGGTAAATTTTACAATATTGACGTAAAAAAGGAGGGTTTTAAGCCCCTTCTGACAATCAGTTTAATAGTGGGTGGTAGGTAACTAACCCACTATTTTTTGACTATTGTACGGTTCGATGAAGAAAGATGACGTAATTAGTTGGAGATACAAAAGGACTTGCTCCTCCCTTTATGGTGGGCTAAATTTAAATATAGCAATAAACATAGAAAGGAATTGTTATGATATTTGATACATTAGAAGAACAAGCATGGTGGAATTGGTGGAGAGAAAATAATGAATATGACTCCTAGTAGTATAGAAGAAGTGCAAGCTTTATTTATTGAGGGGTGTATATCAGCTAAGACAGCTATCTCCCAACTTAAAGCATGGGGCATGAACGAAAATGATATTGAAACCTTTATTGATACATATACACGAGACCATGCAATCGCAGTCTCTGACAATGTTTTAAGGTTTCCAACTTGATATGCTTTATATAATATTAGCATTGATGGTATTGTTAATCTTTTTGTTTGGGGAACGTAAATGAAACCGTTTTATCCATTTACTAATTTTACTATCACTTCACAAGGTAGGTTGTACCTAGATATTATAAGTGATGAAATGATAGAAACTATTGAATATGTAAAATGTATGACAAATAAAAGTATGCCTTTTCATCTTTGTTATGCTGAGGAAATTATGGCAGAAGAAAACGAAAACGAACAATTTATGCCGACAGGTTATTTACCTCCCTCTCAAACAAGTAAACATGACTCTAATTTATTTAATTTAACAAATAGAAGTAGAGTTGTTCAAAACGAAAAGATAAAAAAGTATGGACGTAAACAAGACCAGAAGCCTAAATATGGCAAACCTGGAAGACCTAAAAAGGAGAAACCTAAAAATGTACAATAGAGATCATCTTACAGAAGAAGATATATTGCAAAAAATTAATAATGTAGAAGTATTGCTAGAGTTATTACCTGATGATAATAGTTGGGCTATTAAATTTTGGCAAACTGTTAACTCTGATTTGACGAGGTTAAAAGAACACATTAGAGTTTTAAATCGGGCTAATTAATGTAATTATAATAGCATAGTTCGCGTGAACTACCAGAGGTGAGGGAAGTAGCTGGGACTAGACAGTGAAGCTACTGTAATATACGAGCACTTCAACTTCGACGGGAGTTGCCTTCTAAGATTCCTTACCTTTGGACTTAACTTTAAGGGAGAACCAAATGAATATACCAGAGTATATAAAATTATCCAATGTACTTGCTGACTTTCATAGCGATAACTTTAAGTTGACTATGGAACAGATAAATGGAAAGAACGAACTTGATAATACATTAGATAACTTAAAAAAGATTCTTATAGCCTATGGTTATGAGTTAGTAGATATGATGATCCATAAAGATTATGCTACTGTATTGAATATCAAAACAAACAGATCTTACATAGTGAGGTGGTAAATGAGTGATTTTAGTAAGCCAAATGCCAGAAGATGGACTAGCTCTAAGTTCGATTCAATGGAGTACGACGAACTCATTGACGAAGTAAAAAAGTGGCATGAAAATAGAGGATTAATAGAGGGTAGTTCCGACAAAGACCAATGTTTAAAGTTGATGCAGGAATTAGGTGAATTATCTGATGATATTTGTTCCGATATTTATAATGACCTAACCGATTCACTTGGTGATATGTTGGTTGTAATGATAAATATCATGATTAGGAATGAGATTAGTGTAAAAGATTGTTTACGCAAGGCATTAGTTGAGATCCAAGATAGAAAAGGTTATAATTTAGATGGAGTATTTATAAAGACAGAATAGAGTAGTGGTTATGATCAAGAGTTTAGTTATTGTCTCTTGATTGAAGGGGGGCATCTCCTTTCTGTACCTCCTTCCTGCTCTAGCTTACATAATCAGTCTTAATTTGCGTGGCGACGCAGAAGTTTATTGGGAAACTTTGATTGATTATGTAAGCACAAAATTTTTTTTTCAGGAGAAAACGATGGACATAGTCAATAGAATATGGGGCAAGTTTGAAGTTCTACAACTCGATCACGATTGTAAAGTAAAAAAACTGACGATTAATCCATATAAACAAATCTCTAAACAATATCATATGCACAGGAGTGAACATTGGCTCATTACAAAAGGGGAAGCAACTGTTTACCTTGATGGTGTATTCTACTCTCTCGTAAAAGGGGAAAGTATAGATATCCCACAAACAAGTATTCATTATATAGCAAACGAGACTGATGGACCTCTAACCATTATTGAAACACAACTCGGTACATATTTTGGGGAAGATGATATTGTGAGGCTAAATGATTAAACAAGAATTGCTTATCGGGTTATCCGTTGCTATTATTTATTTAACGTAAACAATAACTTAAGAGGAGAAGTTAATGCAAGATGTTAAAGAGTGGGTTGTCCTAAGATGGGCTAAAGATAATTTTGCGACTGGTAATAAAAAGGGCGATATTACCCTTTACCCCGACTATGATGAGTGTTGGGGTTCGCCGATGTATGAGGTTGTTGATTATTTTACAGGTACTTATCATAATGCTAAACAATTCGCTAATACTTTCAGGGAGAAACCGAATGGCTCTTGATGTTATGTCGCCGACAGGCAAAAAATATTTATGGAAAACTACTTACCCAGATGGCGAAGTAGAATATAATGTCACAAATGATAGAGTATCACAAATGGCAGAAGTTGAACGATTAAACAAAGTTCATCACCCAGAAAAAATTAAAGTAGAACTCATTGACTACGCAACCATAGAAATATAGGAGGAAAACTATGGAAAATAAAGAAGGTATGACGACAAGCACTAAACTACCACGTCACCCATACGATCGTGATGATAAATATTGGGCTGAACAAGACAGTAAAGCCTATTGGGATGAAAAACTAAAAGATATGTCATGGCAATCTGCTGTGTCCATTATCTCCACGTATCTTAAACTAAATAAAAAAAGTATGGATACCGATCACTACTTGCTTTTAGAAACTGCTTGGAATAGAATTCTCAAAGGGTAAATCTCTCTACGTTTACCCTTATACCCCTAAGACTCCGTGGACCGATAACAATGGTCCACGGAGTTTGCTTATATAGGAGTGAAATGAAAAAGTTAATGAATTATTTTTTAGAAATATTCCGATATACAATATCTAATATCTTACTTCATCTGGTCACACACTGTTATCGGAGATAAAAAAATTCTTTGCAAATTCTTAGTCTGCTCCTATTATGTAAAGTACAGGAGATAATTATGGCATTAGCAAAAAAGACACATAAGCCCACATTAGATATTGTAGGCAATCCCCGATCGGAGAAGGGGATCACTCCCAAACAAGAAGAGTTCGCTAAGATTTATGTAACTGAAGACATAAGCCAGACTGAAGCAGCGATAAGAGCAGGATACTCTGTCGCATCAGCTCATGCAATAGCATCGCAACTCCTCAACGGAACCCGATATCCAGCAGTAGTCGCCCGAATCAAAGAGCTTAAAGCTGAGCTGTCTAAAAAATATGAAGTCTCATTTGAAGGACACGTCAAAAAATTAGCCGAGATCAGAGATCAAGCTATGACAGGAGGGAATTTCGCAGCAGCAGTCGCGGCAGAGAAGTCCCGAGGTCAAGCTGCCGGACTTTATATTGATCGCAAAGAGATTCTGCATGGAAAGATTGACTCGATGAATCGCGACGAGGTCATGAAAGAAATTAAGAGAATCCAGGAAGAGTTTCCTGCACTCAAATCTTTTACTGAAGATAACCTTGTCATAGAGGGAGAAAGTAAGGTAATAAAAGACACCACTTGACGTATTTTATGCTATTATATAAGTATAAACAAATTAATCGTAGAAAGGATTTATCATGTTGTTTAACACTTTAATCAAAGAATCAGGTCATAGCACCTACTATATCAACCCTGTTGTTATTGATAATATTAGTACTTATACTGAGCAGTGGGGAGAAGATGGTCGGTTAGTAATAACAATGTCTTCCCCTCAGGAAGTCTATGCTTTTTTGTATAACATTGAAGAGGGAGGCGACTTTATCAGTTGGTTTACAAAAGTTGTTGACCAGAAAAGCTTAGACGAGGCTATTAGTGTTATAAAAGAAATGAGGAATGGAGCCGAACAAGACGGCATCGCCATTAAAGTACAAGTAGACTACTTCCGTGACACGGAGAACTCTTGATAATAAATTAAACACCTAGACGTATTTTATGCTATTATTAAATATAACTTAATTAATCGTAGAAAGGATTAACTGATGCCATATAATGTAACGACCGAGCGAGGTCACCATATTGATTACGTCCACAACAAACCAAACGGAGGGACAATCTATTGCTATGGTACTATAGAAGAGGATAGTAACTTTTTTGTAGAGTGTGATGACGAGTATAATAGTGGTCATGTAGAAGACGTTGACCCTAGTGTGCAAAATACTTGGAAACGAGTATGTGAGTATCTACTAAAATGGCGACATGACGTAGAGCAGGTAGAGTGTGATTAATGAAAAAGCCTGAGTCCAAACTGTGGCATAATCTACGCGACAACACAAAGGCTCAAGGGGTGTTTTGGACACGTCTTGAGTCGTGGGCTATTCCTGGAGTTCCAGATCTGCATGGTATAGTTGATGGTCATGCCTTTTGGTTAGAATTGAAAGTCCACAGGTTAAAGTCATTAAAGTCCATCAATTTGTCTCCTCACCAAATTCTCTGGCAAACTCAATATTCTTCGCAATCAGGACATGTCTGGAACTTGGTTCATCATCTCTCTTCCTCGTCGCTCAAATTATTTGGGGGTTGGCGAGCTAGACAGTGGACAGAATCACCGAGGAGGGAGGATGACTTGATCCCTGATTTTGAGACGAGAATCCCGTACGACTGGACGGGCATTATCAATCATATTCTATCATCATCGGGTCGTCCTGACAACGATTAGTTTCTCATCAATCTTCCTCTATCGTCTTTCATCCTCGCGTCATCGTTTCTTTTCACCGAGGAAAGAGGATGATTGACGACGCCGAAGAAGAAAGATGATGACGCCAGATTGATTGTCTAATTTGAGGATAAAAAACGAATAAATAGGACAATAATAGACTTGTAACTAGACAAATTAATTGCTATTCTTTAATCATAGCAAACAGCTATTAACTTAACAATCTCGTAGAAAGGGGATTACAATGACTAAAACTACTAAAAAGATGACTAAGGCATCATTAACCTTAGACGCTCCAATTAAAACTGTAAAATCAGTTGAGTTAAAAGTGACTGACAAGGAGCTATCCTACAATGATATCTGGAAGTTTGTCCAGGAGCATGCAGGAGGTCAAGAATCTAACGTAGTGGTTGTTCCACTTGATAACTGTGACTTAAAAAGTGACAAGCCTGTCCCATTCGGTTACGGAGGTCAGCCTGGAGGGGTCCGACAAATGATTCAGGATTGGTTATTATTCGGTGTCGGCAAGGACAAGGACATGTCCCTTAAAACCATACTCAATAAAGCTGCTCCTCTTGGACACAGTCGCAAAAAGCCTACTTGTCTACATGCTCTCATGCACGGAGGATACTCACCGTCCAGCAAATACTGGATGACTCCATACATCAAGCTCGTAGTCAAAGCTTAACATCTAACACGAGGGCGACAGGCGACTGTCCCCTCTTTTTTTGACATTGCCTTCCGATGATTCGTGAGGATTTTCCCCGACCAGAGGATGAGGATTCCCGATGATTTCCCCGATGAGAGGATGGATGGAGAGAGGTCTAATCATAAGCATTAATATAGGGGTTATATATAGAGAACTACTATTTTGGTTTTGCAAAAATTACAAATAAATGTTTATATAATAGCAACTTTAACGCATTAACCAAAAAGGGGTATAAAATGCAAAATACAACAAAAGGTAAGGTAGCACCTAATACAGCACCAACAACAACTTACGCAACTTTAACACATACAGGCAACGAGGTAACCTATGCTAGTTTATGGGCTTTTATTAATAATAATTGTGGTGGTAGTATGGCTAACGCACAAATAGTACCATTACCTAATTGCAAACTACAACAGGCTAACCCTGTACCTTTTGGGTATGGTGGTAAACCTAATGGGGTTAGGGCAATAATACAAAATGCAATGTTGCATGGTGTTAAAAACAAAACAACAGGTAAGGTTTGTAACCTTGTTAGTACTAGCCTAGCAGTTGGCAAACCTTTAGGGCATAGCAGTAAAAAACCTAATTGTTTATTAGCCCTGTTAAATGGTGGTTATAGCCCTAGTAGTAGCAGTTGGGGTACACCTTTTATTAAACTTGTTAGCACTATGCCAACAACAACTAAGTAACTTAGGTTACCCCCTAGCCCTGTTAGCCTATAGGTTAACAGGGTTTTTTGACGCCCCCCCTAGAGACTTTTAGGCAAGCCCTATCAAGGGGGCTTGCCATGTTCCTCGCAAAATTTGTGACGTCAAAAAATTATTAAGTCAGTACCCCCCTTATCCAGAAAAAGGTCATAGGTTCATTGCCCTATAAAAATTTTTGATATATAAAAAAATAATGGCTATGGATATTGAGTTAATACCAGAGGATCGTTTAAAGCATTTTGCGAACTTAATGCAGAGAGCGAAGGAGATGGAAGATTCCGAGTTAGCCCAAAAGGATTTTTTAACTTTTGTGGAGCAGACTTGGGATGGATTTATCCATGGACGCCACCATAAGCTTATGGCAGAAAAGTTTAATCGAGTGGCGACGGGAGATTTAAAGCGTGTTATAATAAACATGCCCCCTAGACATACTAAAAGTGAATTTGCGAGTTTTATGCTTCCAGCATGGTTAATGGGTAGGAACCCTATGTTGAAGATTATGCAGACAACGCATACTGCTGAGCTTGCTTTTCGTTTTGGACGTAAGACTCGTAACTTGATGAATAGCCAAGAATATTTAAAAATTTTTCCAAAGGTTGCTTTACGAGTTGATTCCCAAGCAGCAGGTCGTTGGGAGACGGATAAGGGTGGAGAGTATTTTGCTGCTGGAGTAGGAGGAGCTGTTACTGGTCGAGGTGCAGATTTATTAATTATTGATGACCCCCATTCTGAGCAAGATGCTTTAAGTCCGACGGCTTTAGAGCATGCTTATGAATGGTACACTTCTGGTCCGAGACAGAGATTGCAGCCAGGAGGAACGATAGTAATTGTGATGACGCGATGGGCTGAGAATGATTTAACTGGTAAATTGATAAGACAGCAAGCGAGAGATATACTGGCTGATAAATGGGAGATAATAGAGTTTCCTGCGTTGATGCCGAATGATGAACCTTTATGGGGTGAGTTTTGGAAGAAGGAAGATTTACTTGCCGTAAAGGGAAGTTTGTCAGTTGGTAAGTGGGAAGCTCAGTGGCAGCAGAATCCGACGAGTGATGTCAGTGCGATAATTAAGCGTGATTGGTGGAAGAAGTGGGAGAAGAAAGAGTTACCTGCTTTGGAATATGTAATGCAGAGTTATGATACAGCATTTAGTAAACAGGAATCAGCAGATTATAGTGCGATAACAACATGGGGTGTTTTTTACCCAAAGGAGGGTGAACCTCCGAACATTATTCTTGTTGATGCGAGAAAGGGTAGATGGGATTTTCCAGAGTTAAGAAGGAAAGCTTTGGAAGAATATAAGTATTGGGAGCCAGAAATGGTTTTAATTGAGGCAAAAGCTTCGGGTATGCCATTGACCCAAGAACTAAGGCAGATGGGGATCCCCGTCACTAATTATTCTCCTAGTAGAGGAAATGATAAGATAAGTCGAGTAAATTCTATTGCACCTTTGTTCGAAAGTGGGTTAGTATGGTGTCCAGATACATCATGGGCTGAAGATGTTGTTGAAGAGTGTGCAGCATTTCCTGCAGGAGAACACGACGATTATGTTGATACAGTGTCACAAGCTTTGAGAAGATTTAGAGAGGGAGGGTTTATAACCCACCCAGAGGATTATCAAGATGAAGATCCAATACCTAAAGAAAGGATTTATTACTAATGGCTATTTCACCACGTCCAAGTAATGTAGACCGATCGCTTATACAAGCCCCCAATGATACCCTTAGTTTAGAGGAAGATGATTTACTGGCACAGGAAGCTCAGCAGGTAGATTTTGAGATTGAGGAAGATGAAGAGGGTGGGGTTGAAATACAATTTGGCGATGAAGAAGCCCCTATGGGTGGTGAGCCAGAAAACTTTTTTGATAATTTAGTAGATAATTTATCAGATGATAGTTTGAGTGAGGTTTCTAGTTATGTATTAGATTCTGTAGAAGAAGATAAAAATAGCCGTTCCGAATGGGAAGAGGGTTATACAAAAGGATTAGATTTACTTGGTTTACGTTATGAGCAACGTAGTGAACCTTTTGAGGGTGCAACTGGAGTAATCCACCCCATGTTGAATGAAGCTGTTACTCAGTTTCAGGCTGGGGCATATAAAGAGATGATGCCGAGTGGTGGTCCAGTGAGAGCTCATATAGTAGGAACTTCTAACCCAGAAGTTGAAAAACAAGCAAAACGAGTAACTGAGTACATGAATTATATGGTTATGTACCAGATGGAAGAATACGAGCCCGAGTTTGATCAGATGTTATATTTTCTAGGTCTTGCTGGTAGTGCGTTTAAAAAGGTTTATCGCGATGAAGTATTGGGTAGACCTGTAAGTAAGTTTATTCCTGCTGAGGAATTAGTAGTACCTTACACAGCAACTGATTTACGCAGTGCTGAGAGAGTAACGCATACTATAAAGATAAGTGAGAATGAACTCAAAAAACAACAACGGAATGGAATTTACAGTAATGTGGATATGAAAGGTGGCTCTGCTGAAGATGCTGACCAGATTACAGATAAGTATAATGAAATTTCGGGTACAAACAGTAATTCTTATGATGAAGAATTTACATTGTACGAGTGCCATTGTTATTTAGACATAGAAGAATATACAGATAAAGATGAACAGGGTGAAGAGACTGGCATAAAGTTACCATATATCGTAACAGTTTGTAGCGATACAAGCGATGTGTTGAGTGTTCGCCGTAACTTTATGCCAGACGATATACAGAAGCAAAAGATTCAACATTTTGTGCAATATAAGTTTACTCCAGGATTAGGGTTTTATGGTTTTGGATTAATTCATATGATAGGTAATTTAAGTAGAACAGCGACAGCGAACCTCAGACAGTTGATAGATGCAGGTACATTGAGTAATATGCCAGCAGGATTTAAAGCAAGAGGAATGCGAATTGCAAATGATAGTGAACCTTTGAGTCCTGGAGAATTTAGAGATGTAGATGTTCCAGGAGGAGATTTACGTTCAGTATTAATGCCTTTACCCTATAAAGAGCCAAGTAGAACATTGTTTGAATTGATGGGATTTGTTGTATCGGCTGCACAAAAATTTGTAGGCACAAGTGATATTGGTGTAGGTGATGGTAAACAAGAGATGCCAGTTGGAACTACAATCGCTTTACTTGAGCGTGGTGCTAGAGTAATTAATGCTGTGCATAAGAGATTGCATGCTTCTATGAAAATAGAATTAAAAATGCTTGCGAGACAGTTTGCACAAGACCCTGTGCCTTATCCTTATGAAACAGGTGTTGACCAACAGATAAAAGCACAAGATTTTGACCAACGTATTGATGTGCTTCCAGTAAGCGACCCTAATATTTTTAGTATGTCGCAAAGAGTAATTTTAGCTCAAGAACAATTAAAATTGGCTCAAGCTGCACCAGAAATGCACAATATGTATGAGAGTTATAAACGTATGTATGAAGCTTTAGGTGTAGGTAATATTGACCAGATATTAACTCCTAAGCCACAACCACAACCAAAAGATCCTGGAACAGAAAACCAAGAAGCAAGTGATGCTGCTATAGGACAAAGTAAATTAACTGCGTTTCCTGAACAGAATCATGATGCACATATTGCAGTACACCAGATATATATGCAGAGTCAAACAGCTAAATTACAACCAGCAGTATTGATGACATTAGAAAAACATATATATGAACATTTAGCTTTGAAAGCAAAAGTAATGGTCGAGCAGGAAATGGCACAACCACCTATGGATGGAGCGATGGATCCAGCTATGGCACAACAGGAACAACCAGATCCAGTAGCTATGGAGAATAGAGTCTCAGAAGTACAAGCAGAATTAATGGCAGAATATTTACAAGCGAACCCACCAAAAGAAAGTGATGATCCGTTAGTAGAGATTAAACAACAAGAGTTAGATTTAAAAGCCCAAGAACAACAACAAGATGCTATGCAAGACCAAGCTAAGTTACAGTTGGATAAACAAAAAATGCAAGAGTCTAATGCGATACAAAGAGAGCGAATAGATAGCACAGAGGATATTGCACAAATGAGAGCGAATATTGCATTACAAAGGCAAGCCCAGAATGCAAATGGGAAGGCAGGACAATAATGGCATATGATGCTAGTGATTTTGGAAGAAATACTCCTGAAGAGTCAGCAGCAAACTTTGCTAACATTTTGTCTGCTTCTGCAGGAGAAAACAAAACTTATACAGCAAAAGATTTTATGGACGATGAAAGAAAAGATAGTCGTGATAAAAAGGGTGCTGATGGTCGCAGTCCTGTAACAACTAAACGTCCTAGTGGGATAATGAGTGTTTTCCAAAAAATGATAGGATATAAACCCAATCTAGCTTTGAGTACTAATCTATATAATATGTTAGTTCCTGGACAAAACACTCCTTTAGGGGGTTTAACTTTTCTTGCTGGTCCAGCTTTAGGTTTAGATAAAGCTGCACAATTTGGTTTGAGTTTAGCAAATAGAGGGATAGCTGAGTTACCCAATCCTTTTCCTGCAAAAACTCAAGAACAGATAGATGCGACCCCTGTGTATGATTTGGGTACACAGCCTCCTGGTCCTCCAACAAACATGGGAATAATGAACACTTATCAAGCTGGTGCGATTCCATCAATTTCTATGCAAAAATTACCTCAATTATATAGCGATAACTTTTACGAATAGGAGATTAAAATGTCAGACGATCAAAGAATGCAGGAACTAGAACAAATGTTAAAAGACATGGATCCTAGTAATCCTGACTATCAGGAAATAAAAGATTTAATAGAAGCTGAAAAGTTTCAAACTCAAAATGGTTACAGAATGGGTGGACTTGTAACACCTACTCGTAAAATGGCTACTCGTAAATTTATGGGTGGTGGTATGGTTTATGATAAACCTATGAAAATGAATAAAGGTGGAGAAGTTTCTCGTGGTGGTCGTAAGTCTATGCAAGGGTTAAAATTTAGAGGTGTGAAGTAGATGCCTAAACCAACTCTACAAGAGATACATGTCACACTAGAAAAACATATTGCTGTTTCTGATGAACGATGGAAAGAATCGATTTTACGAATCAAACGTATGGAGCATCTTATGATTGCTACTTCAGGTACTGCAATAGTAATGCTTATAGGATTATTAGTAAGATAAGGAGATTAAAATGAAAAAAGCAAAAAAAGTTGAAAATTCAGCGAACGAAGTGGCTCGTAAAGAGTTACAAGAAATGCGTGAATATGAAGCAAAAATAAAGAAAGCAAGAGCAGCAAAAAAGAAACCTAATAAAAAGGAAGATGTTTAAAACTCTTGTAACAATTTGTGTAATAGGAATACCTAACACCTGTCAAGTTTTAGTAGATCAATATGGTCCTTATAAAACAGAATATGATTGCATACAAAGAGCTCTTGCTATTAGTAGACAAGTACACAAATACTACCCATTATGGAAACCCACTCAATATAAATGTAAAAAACTTTCTGTAGGAAGATTAAAAGGGGAAAATTACAATGGAAGATACAAGTGGAAAGAAAAAAGCAGTTGATTTAAAAGTAGGAAGTAATAGTTTTGAACTAATATTGAGAATATTAGGAAATGAGTTTATCGCAATTAAAATTGGTTCAACTAATTTTTCTGGTAAGCTAATAGCTGGTGGCATACTATTATTATTTTTTACGTTTATGATTTTAGAAGTGTTTGGACTAAATGAGGCATTAATGAAATGAATGTAGAAACTTTTCTAAAATGGAAGATACTACCAAGATTTATGATGCTTGCTAGTACAATAATGTCCTGGAGATGTGCCGAATGGTTTATGGATTTAGATGCACCAACTGCTAGTCAGTCTGCATTTGTATCTGTAGTTATGGGTGTAATGACTGGTGTATTTGGTATATGGATGGGTCACGAACATAAGGGAGAAAATAATGTTAACAGCACTAATCGGTCCAGTAAGTAAACTTGTTGGTAAGTTTATTGAGGACAAAGATGTAAAAAATAAATTAGCACACGATCTTGCGACTATGGCTGAGAAACACGCACAGGAGTTAGCTAAAGGACAAATAGAAATAAACAAAGCAGAAGCACAGCACAAATCTATTTTTGTAGCTGGATGGAGACCTTTTATTGGGTGGACTTGTGGAATTGCTCTATGTTGGCATTTTGTCCTAGCCCCTGTGACTATATTTGTATGTGCCTATCTATCTGTTCAGATACCAGAACTTCCTACTTTTGATATGGGTAGTTTAATGACTGTTTTGATGGGAATGTTAGGACTTGGTGGGTTAAGAACATATGAGAAACAAAAAGGTTTAACCAAATGATGTGGACATATTTGAGAATATTTAAGTTTTTTGATAAAATTGGCAACTATTTTTACTATAAACATGTACAATGTGTGAAAAAAAGACAAAAAAGAGGAGAAAAGTAGATGGATGACCTTTACATTTCCCAAAAATTGCTTAAAGTGATGGATGAACGCAAGGAAAACTTGCACGAAACCTTATGTTATGGTGCTGTGAAGGATTTTCAAGAGTTTGAAAAGCTTAGAGCTAAATTACATGAGCTAAATTACGTTCGACAGGAATTAACGACCCTGCTAGAAAGAGTAGAAAAACAAAATGAGTAAAACTTTAATATTACCTAAACGATTTGCTAATAAATCGCAGCCTAAAAAAGAAAAATCTCAAGAAACACCAACATTAGAAAAATTACCAGAGCCTACAGGGTGGAGAATACTTGTTCTTCCTTATAAGGGCAAAGGAAAAACTGAAGGTGGTGTTTTTATCCCTGATGCAGCAGTAGAAAGAGAAGCTTTAGCTACTGTTTGTGCCTTAGTTTTAAAAGTTGGTCCTCTCGCATACAAAGATCCAGATAAATTTGGTGATAGTGGAGCGTGGTGTAAGGAAGAAGACTGGGTTATTTTTGGAAGATACGCAGGAAGTCGTTTTAGAATAGACGGAGGTGAAGTCAGATTGTTAAATGATGACGAAATCTTAGCTACGATTAATGATCCTGCAGACATTTTACATTTATAGGGGAAAACAATGGCAGAAGCACAACAAGAATTAGATTTAGATTTAGAAGAAGTAGAAGTTCAGTTACCTGAAGATAAACAAAAAGCAGAACAGGTAGAGAAACAGACGGAGACACCACAAGAACCCGAAAAAGAATCTTCTGATGAAGAATTAGAGGGTTATAGTAAAAAAGTTCAACGCAGAATAGATAATTTAACAGCTAAAATGCGTGAAACTGAAAGAAGAGAGCAAGCAGCGATAAAATATGCTGAAGCTCTAAAAGCTCAAGTTGAAGAACAAGCAAAAAAGGCAACTACAGCCGATACTCAATATGTTTCTGAATTTGAAAGTAGAATAAAAGCAACACAAGATACTTTACAAAGTAAATTGAGAGATGCAATAGATCGTGGAGACACTGAAGCTCAAGTGCAAGCTCAAACTGAACTTGCTAATTTAGCTAGTGAGAATGTTAAGCTAAGTTACATCAAAAAAGCTCAAGAAACGGAAGCGAAAACTGATACGGCTGCAGAAACTCCTCCATCAGCAGCCGTCCCTCCTGCTAAACCAGCACCCGATCCAAAAGCATCAGCATGGGCTGCGAAAAACGCATGGTTTGGTGCAGATGAACCTATGACATTAACAGCATTTAGTCATCATAAAACATTAGTTGAATCTGAAGGATTTGATCCAACTTCCGATGATTATTATGAAGAATTAGATTCTAGAATGAAAAGAGATTTTCCTCATAAGTTTAAAGGGGAAGAACAATCACGAGTAGTCAACCAACCTAGAGGTCCTGTAGTGGCTTCTACTAATCGTGGTTCTGGCAGAGTTACAAAGAAATCTGTCAAATTAAATAAATCAGAGGTTGCAATCGCCAAGAAACTTGGTGTACCATTAGACAAATATGCAGAGCAACTTGCTTTGCTAGAAACTCGTAAAGGATAGATCATTATGACAGATCGCACTTCACGCACCACAGCTACTCGTGAAAAACAAACACGCAGGAAACCGTGGACACCCCCATCTACTTTAGATGCTCCCCCAGCTCCAGAAGGCTATACTCATCGTTGGATCCGTGAATCAATCATGGGATACGACGATAAGAAAAACCTTTCTGCAAGGCTTCGCGAAGGCTTTGAATTAGTTCGTGCAGACGAGTACCCCGATTTTGAAGCTCCTACGATACAGGATGGAAAACATTCTGGTGTTATAGGGGTGGGTGGCTTAATACTCGCAAGGTTCCCATTAGAATCTAAAGCTGAACGACAGGAATATTTTAAAAATATGACTAGAGATCAAATGAAAGCTGTAGATAACGATATGATGAGGGAACAACACCCTAGTATGCCTATTCTGAAACCAGAAAGGCAAAGTCGTGTAACTTTCGGTGGTAACAAAGGTACTACCGAGTAAACTTTTAGAGAAGGAAACTAAAAAATGGCAAGCAATATAGATGCCCCTTTTGGTTTACGTCCATATAATCTCTTAGGTTCTGCACCAAACTCAAATGGGTTAACTGCATACAAGGTTCAAGTTAGTGCAACTGCTGGATCATCCTCTGCCATCTATCAAGGTGACATGGTTATCCCGTTGGCTAATGGACTTGTAGATGTTAGTGCTAGTGATGGTGGAAGTGTAGCAATCTTAGGAGTTATGGCTGGATGTGAATACGTTGATCTTACAGGTAAAACTGTATTCAACAACTACTATCCTGGAACATCCCTTTTAAAAGCAAGCTCAGAAGCAACTGTGTTTGTTTATGATAACCCTAATCAGGTTTATGAAATACAAGGGGATGCGTCTTTAACTAATGTAGCAACTGCTCAGTCACTTGTTCATTCCAATGCTGAGGGAACTGGATTTGGTTCTACCACTGGAAATAGTAATATTTCTACTGGAGAAATATCCGTAACCACAGCAGGAGCAACTACGGCAACTGATAACTTCAGAATTGTTGGAATAAAAGACAGTTTCAACGACATTGATGTAGCATCAGCAGGAGTTCGCTTCTTGGTGAAGTTAAATCTTCCGTTCCACACTGCAACCACTGGTCTATAAGGAGATATTGATATGGCTATTGCAAGATCCCAACTCCTTAAAGAATTAGAGCCTGGATTAAACGCTCTATTTGGTTTGGAGTATGATAGGTATGACAACGAGCATACTGAAATTTACGACACTGAATCTTCAGACAGAGCGTTTGAAGAAGAGGTAATGTTGTCAGGCTTTGGAACAGCACCTGAAAAAGCAGAAGGTGCTGCTGTATCGTTTGACACTGCTAATGAGTCCTTCACAGCAAGGTACACACATGAAACGATCGCACTAGCGTTCTCGATTACTGAGGAAGCCGTAGAGGATAACCTTTATGACAAACTTAGTTCTCGTTATACTCGTGCGTTAGCTCGTTCTATGTCTAATACCAAGCAAGTCAAGGCAGCTTCTGTATTAAACAATGCGTTTGACAGTGGTTTTACATTTGGTGATGGAAAAGAGCTTTGTGCTACAGACCATCCAACAGCAGCAGGAGGCACATTCAGAAATGAATTGAGCAGTTCAGCTGACTTAAATGAAACTTCTTTAGAACAAGCATTAATAGATATTGCAGCTTTTATTGATGAAAGAGGACTAAAGATTGCTCTTAAAGGACAGAAGTTAATTATTCCACCAGCATTACAATTTGTTGCTGAAAGATTAATGGCTTCTAACTTACGTCCTGGAACAGCAGATAATGATGTAAACGCAGTTAAGAACATGGGAATGTTACCACAAGGGTACGTTATCAATCACTTCTTAACAGATACAGATGCGTTTTTCATTAAAACTGATGCTCCAAACGGATTTAAGCATTTTGAAAGAGCAGGAATCGCAACAAGTATGGAAGGTGACTTCGATACAGGAAACGTAAGATATAAGGCTCGTGAGAGATATAGCTTCGGTGTTTCAGACCCAAGATGTGTGTTTGGATCTCCTGGAGTATAAACCAAAATAAATTTAAAATCAAAGGCGACACTTGCGTGTCGCCTTTTTTTATGTAATACTGATTTTATTCCTAACAATCATAATGGTGTGATTGACTAAGCCACGATAGGAGATATATATGGCTAATACAACTTTTAAAGGAACCGTCCGAGCTGAGGGTGGTTTATCCGTTATTTCTACAGCCGATGCAACAGGTGTAGAAACAACTCATACTTCAATTTCCTCTACAACAGGTAATACCTCTATAGGTGGCACACTTGCTGTAACAGGAGCAACAACTCTTACAGGAGCAACAACAGCTAATAATACAGTTACTATTTCTGGAGCAAAGGGTATTAATAGAACAGCAAGGGCTATTGATAGAGTTTATTTAGAAGAATTTTTTCTACAAAGACCAGCTCTTAATGCAGTTAATATTATAGATCCAGATGCTGATAATGCCTCTGCTCTTGCTGCAACTCAAGCTGCAAATAAAAATTTTGAGATATTAGGAACTAACGCATCTACTGATGATGTTACTTTTTCAGCTACTCGAGGTGGTGTCGAACTTACTCTTGATGGAGCAGATAATGATCAAATTATTATTCTTCCACATTTAGATACTAATCAAACAGCTTGGACAGGAACTAAGTGGGGTTCTGAGAATCAAACTGAGTGGGAATGTCTTATTACAACAGGAGCAGCTATTACAAACACTTGTATTTGGGCTGGACTAAAGTTAACAAACACTCCAACCATAGCTACTGATGCTGATCAAGCATACTTTATATATGCTACTGACGATGATTTAGGTACAATCACAACTCAAGCTAATTGGCATTTTGCTTATAGTGTAGGTGGTACAGATTATTTAAGTGATTTGAATTTAGCTGTCGCTGCTAACACTATTTATCATTTAAAAATAATCATTGATAGTGATAGAAAGCCAGCAGCTTTTATAAATGGAACACAGTATTCATTAACTTCTACTGCAACAGGTGGTGGAGTTGATACTGCTGCTGGAACAACACTCGGATCAGCTTTAACTGATGATAAAGACTTTATTCCTTATATTGGTATCCAAGCACTCGCTGCAGAAGCTAAAACATTACATGTTGGCTACGAAGCGATTAATAGATACATGTACGAGTAAACATTAGTGGGGGTTCTCATACCCCCACACTTTTATAAGGAGATTTAAATGGGTGTACAAAGTGATGTTCAAGCTAAATTTATTAGTGATGAGATAGCAGCCGACCCAGATGGAATATCAGCTTCAGCTTCAGTTGGTAATAATGCAGCTTTCGTTATTGGAGGTGCTTTACATTCGGGAGGCACAGTTACATTAGGTGGCTCGGCTAGAAAAGTAGTTCTTGTTTCGGCTGGCGATGATAGTGGTATTTCTTTTACAGTAGTAGGCACAGATATTAATGGTACTGCCCTAACAGAAACTGTAAGTGGTGTTGATTCTGACACAGCAACAAGCACAAAATACTTTAAGACAATTACTAGCATTACTGCTGTGGGGAATCCAGCAGGAACAATGACAGCAGGAACTGCGACAGCAGCAGCAGATGTTGTTCACGCAGGAAGAGTAAGATTAAAAGGTTATTCTATAGTTTCTGGAGGAACAGCAGGAGTAATAGAATTTTTTAATGGTGATCCTAATGATGGTGGCTCTGCTTTATTTAAAGCAAGGACTATTGGCACAGATAATACAACTATAGATAATACCATACCAGATGAAGGTATTGTTTTTACAGATGGTTTATATATTGTTTATACAATAGCAACTATAGATATGATGACATTTTTCTTCGCATAGGAGTAGAAAATGGCTAAAGAACCTAAAATGTCTATTAAGTCTGGACATAAAAGACCCACTAAAAGTGGAGCTGGCTTGACTAAGAAAGGAGTTGCTGCTTATAGGAGAGCAAATCCTGGAAGTAAATTAAAAACTGCTGTTACAGGGAAGGTCAAGCCTGGAAGTAAAGCTGCAAAAAGACGTAAGTCTTATTGTGCTAGATCGGCAGGTCAAATGAAAAAGTTCCCTAAAGCTGCGAAAAACCCAAATAGTCGTTTACGTCAATCTAGAAAAAGGTGGAAGTGTTAATGGCTATGACACGAGGAAACATGGAGAAGCAAGTGAGTAAACCAGGACTATATGCGAACATTAATAAAAGAAAGAAAAAAGGTATTTCTAGATCAAAAAAGAATAGTACTATTTCTAAAGAAGCTTATGCCAATATGAAAGCAGGGTTTCCTAAAAAGAAAAAGAAGAAAAAAGTAACTAAAAAGGCTTAGATATGGTAACAAAATTTTATAAATGGGTTTTATCTTTTTTTCCAAAGATATGCCAATGTAGTAAAATAAATGAGACCCCTATGAAAAGAGGTCGAGGAAGACCCAGAAAGGAAAAGTAAATGGTTAAGAAATTATCTCCTAAACAAAAAAAGTTAGCTAGTATGGCTTCTCCCAGAAATAAAATAACAGGAGCAGATTTTAAAAAGTTGGGTAAAAAGAAAAAAGTAATGAAAAAGGCTTAACAAATGGCAACTTCAAGTTCTGTAGATTTTGAAATAGATGTAGCTGAATACATTGAAGAAGCATTTGAAAGATGTGGAATTGAGATTCGCACAGGGTATGATTTAAGGTCAGCCAGACGTTCTATGAATTTATTATTTGCAGACTGGGCTAACAGAGGTTTAAATCAATGGACTATTACACAAAGAACACAGGCTCTTACAGCTAATGATGTAGATTATACATTAGGAGCTGATGTGATAGATATCCTTAGTATGGTTGTTAGAAGAAGTAATATAGATTATTCTATGACAAGAATAAGTAGGGATGATTATATTAATTTACCTTCTAAAACGACTACAGGTAGACCAAGTCAGTTCTTTTTAGATAGGCAGATAACTCCTAACTTAAAAATATGGTCAGCTCCAGAAAACAGTACAGATGTTTTATATTATGATGCTTTAACTAGAATACAAGATGCTGATGCTTCTGTGAATACTGTTGATGTGCCTTTTAGGTTTTATCCTTGTTTAACAGCAGGATTAGCTTATTATTTAGCTATGAAAAGAGCTCCAGATAGAATTAAAATATTAAAAGCAGTTTATGAAGAAGAGTTTGAAAGAGCTGCTGCTGAAGATAGGGATAGAGCAAGTTTAAGTTTAACCCCTAGTACAACTTATTATGGATTGATATGAAATTTGCACTTGGTAAAAAAGCTAAATTTATTTCCGACCGTAGTGGATTTGCCTTTCCTTTTAGAGAAAAAGTAAAAGAGTGGAATGGTTTTATTGTCCATAGATCTGAATACGAAGAAAAACACCCCCAATTAACCCCTAGAAAACCTCCTTTTGAACCTCAAGCTTTGTATAATGCTAGAGTAGATCGAACGGAGGTAGCTATAGAAAGATTGTTAGTACCTAACCCTTTTACTTCAAGTTCTATAGGTACAGCAACTATTACAGTTACTGAGAAAAATCATGGTAGAGATACTGATGATGTGGTTCGCTTTAGAAATGTAAAACCTTTTGCTGGATTTACAATATCTGTTTTACAACAAGCGACAGGATATAGTATAACCAAAGTAAATGATGATTCTTATACTTTTTCTGCTAATGGTGAAACAGCAACTTTAGCAAACACAAAAGGTGGAGGAACTATCGCAACAGCAGGTCCAGTAACGGTGGTGGGATAATGAGTTATACATACACACAATTAAAAACAGCAATAAAAGATTATACTGAGACAGAAGAAAGTAGTTTTATTACTCATTTACCTGACTTCATATTTTCTGCTGAAGAAAGATTATTTAAATCAGTCGATTTAGAATATTTTAGAAAAAATGTAACAGGGGCTTTTACTTCTTCAGACCAATACTTAACTGTACCTAGTGATTTGCTTGCCCCTTTTTCTTTACAGATAACGACTTCTGGTTCAGAAACTTTTTTGCTTGAAAAAGACGTAAACTTTTTAAGAGACTATACTCCGAGTGCTTCTACTACAGGTCTTCCTAAATATTATGCACGCTTTGATGTAGACCATTTTATAGTAGCCCCTACCCCTAATTCTGGGTATGCGTTAGAATTACATTATTATTATAGACCAACGAGTTTAACTAAAAGTACAATAACTTTAACTCTTGCGTTAAGTAGTAGCTTCACAGATGGAGAAACGATTACAGGTGCAAGTAGTGGTCAAACAACTACATTAAATAGCAAACCGACTACTACTTCAGCGATAGTTGTTGTTCCCACAGGAACTTTTACAGTTGGAGAAACGATTACAGGTTCAAGTAGTGGTGCAACGACTACTATTTCGGCAATAGGATCTGATACTACAGTCACATGGTTAAGTGAAAATGCAAAAAATGCTTTACTTTACGGATCGTTATTTGAAGCTTATACTTACTTAAAAGGTGAAAAAGATATATTAGATTTATATAATGGTAGGTTTTTAGAAAGTGTGGCAAGATTAAAAGATTTAGCAGAAGCACGAGAAAATGCTGATGCGTATAGAAGAGGGTTACCTCAGTCTCGGAGAACATAAATGGCTTTAATTTTAGGAGATAGAGTTAAGGAAACTTCTACAACCACAGGGTCAGGCGATTATACTTTAGGTGGTGCTGAAACAGGGTTTAGAACATTTTCTACTGTCATAGGTAATACAAACACAACCTATTATTGTTGTACTGATGGTGTTGATTTTGAGGTAGGTGTTGGCACATATGCAAGTTCTGGCAATACTTTAGCTAGAACAGCTATTTTAGAATCTAGTAATAGTAATTCTGCTGTTGTTTGGACAAGTGGAACACGAAGTATTTTCTGTACTCAACCAGCCGAAAAAGCTGTTTCGCTTAATGCAGGTGGTAATTTAGATATTGCTGGTGATCTTGATGTAGATGGCACAACTAATTTAGATGTAGTTGATATAGATGGTGCAGTCGATATGGCTACCACTTTAACTCTAGCTGGTAATGCAGATTTTAATGGTGATCTTGATGTAGATGGTACAACAAACCTAGATGCAGTTGACATAGACGGTGCTGTACAAATTGACAATACTATAACTGTCGGTGCTAACGATCAGGGTTACGATGTAATTCTTTATGGTGATACTGCATCAGCAAACATGACTTGGGATACATCAGCAGATGATTTAATTTTAAACGGAGCTGCTGGATTAGTTGTTCCAGATGGTCAGCTTACTTTGGGGAGTGTGGCTTTAACATTTAAAGATGAAGATAACATGTCCTCAGACAGTGCTTCTTCTATTGCTTCGCAACAATCAATTAAAGCATATGTAGATTCACAAGTAACAGCACAAGATTTAGATGTTACATCAGATAGTGGTACAATAGATATAGATTTAGACAGTGAAACCTTAACTATAGCTGGTGGCGAAGGTATTGATACATCAGCAACTGGAACAACAGTTACGATAGCAGGAGAAGATGCTACAACTAGCAATAAAGGTGTAGCTTCATTTAGTTCTGATAATTTTGCTGTATCTAGTGGTGCTGTCACGATTAAAGACGGTGGGGTTGTAACTGCTGAACTTGCAGCCGATGCTGTAACAGGGGCTAAGATAGCCGATGACGCTATAGATTCCGAACATTATACAGACGGATCAATAGACACTGCACATCTAGCAGCCGATGCTGTAACAGGGGCTAAGATAGCAGACGATGCTATAGATTCCGAACATTATACAGATGGCTCAATAGACACTGCTCATCTAGGTGATTTACAAGTTACAACTGCTAAAATAGCAGCCGATGCAATCACTGGTGCTAAGATAGCCGATGATGCTATAAATTCTGAACATTACACAGACGGATCAATAGATACTGCTCATATTGCTGATGCTCAAGTTACATTAGCGAAAATAGCTAACCAAGCTGCGAATACTGTATTGGTGAGAGACGCTAACAGTTCTGGTGTTGTTTCTGCAAAAGCAGTTACAGATACACAAATACTAATAGGTGATGGAACTGGATTCACTGCTGCTGCATTGAGTGGTGACGTTACTATGACAAATGCTGGAGTAGTTACGATAGCAAATACTTCTGTAGAAACTGCTATGATTGCAGCCGATGCTGTAACAGGTGCAAAAATTGCAGATGACGCTCTAGATTCAGAGCATTATACTGATGGATCTATTGATGAAGCTCATTTAGCAGATGATGCCGTCACGGCAGATAAGTTAGCAGCGAATGCAGTTGTCAATGCAAGTGTAGCTTCGGGAGCAGCAATAGCTGATACTAAATTAGCACAATTGACAACAGCAGGGAAAGTAGCACTAACTGCATTAGAAATAGATGGTGGCACAGATATAGGTGCTGATTTAACAACTTCTGATCTGATTATTGTTGATGATGCAGGAGCAGGAACAAACAGAAAAGCTGCTCTATCAAGATTAATAACATTAATGAATGCTCAAGGGTTTAGTAGTGAAGACCCCACAGCATTAGCTATAGCTTTGGGATAATATAAAGGAGAAAATAAATGGCAGATGACGCTACAGTAACAATTCAGGCAACTATACTACCTGATGAAATTGCTAAAACAATATCAGGGAGCATGACTGTTACACCAGATGATGCAAATGATAAATGGTATTACAAACTAACTTCTTGTACAGCAACAAACACAGATTTAATTGCAGGGTATTTTTTAGATTATACTGCTGTTGATGATGACACAGCACCCACAGCAGTTCATGCAAATGATAAAGTAAAGTTTCTTTTGGTTAAAAACACTAGCACAGGAGATGGTGTATATCTTGTATTTGATGGAGGCACTGCTGCTAATGATGTTGCAGATGGTGTGTTTATCGGACCTTCTCAAACATGGTTTGGAAGATTACCTAATACAACAGTTGGAAATTTACATGCCATATCGTCAGATATAGGTGATACAGGTGACGCAGTAGTTAATCTAATAGTGGCAGCTCTCATAGATGATGTAGCATAGGAGTAATTAATGGCTAATACCTTTTTAAATGCTGTCTTTGATGGAAGTAACACTTCTGCTAGTACAGGAATGAATATCTATACAGCAGGTTCAACTGTAACATCAACAGTTGTTATAGGACTAACTTTATGTAATACAGGTACTAGTCAAATTTCAGCAAATATTAAACTAAGTGCAGGACAAACAGTGTTTCTTGCTAAAGCAATTCCTATCCCTGTAGGTAGTAGTTTTGAATTCATGGCAGGAAATAAAATTATTATGAAAGCTGGACATACTTTAACTGTTTCTTGTGATATTGCTAATAGTTTAGATACAGTATTAAGTATTATGGAGATAACACCCTAATGGCATATATAGGAAATAATGTACCTGCTAATTTTCAATCTCTACCTTCAGTAGTCAGATTTAATGGTAATGGTTCAACATTAACCTTTGCTTTAGGTAGATCAATATCTAATGTGCAATCAATAATAGTATCAGTAGATGGTGTTGTGCAAGACAGTTCTAGTTACACTGTTCCTGATGGGTCTACTCTTACTTTTGGTTCAGGTGATGCACCCTCAAGTGGAACAGGTAATGTTTTTGTATATTTTCTTGGATTAGCTGCAGGAAATGTAACCCCTGCAGAAGAGAACAAAGGTAACTTTAAGAATGGTGGTATGTTTAGACTTAACGCACAAAGTTTAACTATTGATACAACAATACTTGCTACAGAAAACGCACAAGTTACTGGAACATTTACAATAGCAGATAGCGTTACATTGACTGTCAATAGTGGTGGAAGGTTGGTGATATCGTGAGTACAATTAAAGTAGATACAATACAAAAAGTAAATGGTTCAGTGCCAAAACCAACTGATTTAGGGTTGAATGTTAGTGGTCATGTTATACAAAGTGTAATTAATACGTCTACATCAACTGTCTCTTCTTCTTCAACTAGTGCTTCTGACTTAATTACTGCTTCGATAACTCCTCAATTTACTGATAGTGTAATACATATTGAAGGATATGTTAGTAGGATGCAAGTAGTAGTTGGTGGTAGTAATGCTTTTGCTAGTTTGTATATAACAGACTCCTCAGACAGTGCTATTACAACAGCTGTTCTTGGTTCTGCGATTGCTAATTCTTCTCCTATGTCTGTATTCGGCACGGATAGCCCCTCTTCAACCAGTTCACAAACGTATAAACTTCGTTTATCAACTGCGTCTGGAGGTACAACAAGCACAGGTACAGATGGTCAGCGTTATACAATTAAACTTACGGAGATAAGAGCATAATGAAAAAAGTAATTGATGCAATAAAAGCTATTAATCCTAAAGCTGAAGTTGTTGTTAGAGGAGACGATATAGATAATTGTAAAATTGAATGGTTAGGGGGAACATCAGAAATATCTAAAACAGATATAAAAACTAAAATGTCATCAATAGCATATGTAGAAAAAAGACAAGAAGAATATCCTGCAATAGCAGAACAATTAGACATGATGTATCATGCAGGTGTGGGTGGAGATACATTTCAAGCTGCAATCAAAGCTGTTAAAGACAAGTATCCGAAAGGTTAGAGATGAGTACAGTAATCCTAGACACAATCACAGGCAAGTCCACTGCAACAACCATAACCATTGGCTCAACACCTGTAGTAAGTGCAAGTGCAAACTCTATGACTATTAGAGGTGAGGGTTCAGCACAGACAAGTATTCAACAAGGATTATGTAAAGGATGGATTGCTTATGCACTAGATTCAACAAGTCCAGTAGTTGCTGATTCTTTTAATTTTTCTGTGCAATCAGATAATGCAGCAGGAGATACAACTTATGCTATTACAAGTAACATGGCTACAGCAGAAGGATATACTGTAAGTGGTAAAGCTGCTCCAGCAGGTGATACAACAGCTTTTGTTTATAGTCCTCAACCATTACAAGATGGCTCTGTTACAACAAGTACTTTAAGAATAACTGCAAACCATGCAGGAGCAAGTGCTTCAGGTTCTCAAGACCTTAATTATGTATCAAATAATATACATGGAGACCTAGCATAATGGCAAACGGAACAATAGCATTTGATACATTATCAACATCTGATTCAGTTAAGTCTGGTACAGTTAAGTCTGTTGATACAAGTTATGTTTTTAATGGTGTTGCTAAAGTATGGTGGAGTTCTAATGATGTTACTTTAAAAGATGATTTTAATATATCTACTTTAACTGATGTGGCAGGTTCAACGTATGATTTTAACTTTACTAATAATATGGCAAATGATGACTATGCCTATCCTTGTGCCACACTTAATACAACAGGAAATGATATAATATTAACTACTGGTGTGCTTACTACTAGAGTTAGACAAAAAGGTATTGGTTCTACTGATGGTAGTGCAGGTGATACTCAACCATCAGGTGCAGTATTTGGAGATTTAGCATGACAATAGAAACACCAGAATTTCAAGGCACACATCTTTGGGAAAGATTGTGTTGGGCGAAAGAAAAGCTAGAGCCTTATAGAACAGAGTATTGTGTCGTATGGGAAGATCCTGAAGAACCTGATGCACCTGCAAAAGTAACGCACCCAGATCCTAATTGGATGGCTTGTGCATTACAGGGTGGCATTTTACCTCCAGTTGAGGCATACTGGGAGTTAAAGAAGGATGAGGCAAAACCAGATTTTGTTAAACATACAAGAGGGTATTTGCTTCACAATACAAAGCCTATTGAGGCAATGACAGAAGAACGAGCTATAGAGTATTTAATTATGAAAGATCTTCCACAACATGTGTGGAAAGATTACGACAAAGCAAATAAACCTAGAATGGTTATTTGTACTAGGTCACAACTGCCAAGCACTAGAGTATGGCGAAATGCTTGGAAGATTAACGAAGAACTAACCATACAGAAAGAAAAGGTGGCTTAAATGGCAACAACAAACATAGTAGATAAAGATGGAAATACTATTGC
>Ga0208919_1000086_pt1 | contig 63126 bp, 59 predicted proteins | sample 4_EtaG_FD_184076 | JGI IMG/M metagenome (GOLD analysis project Ga0208919, IMG submission 184076) | Marine viral communities from the Subarctic Pacific Ocean - 4_ETSP_OMZ_AT15127 metaG (SPAdes) (version 3) | ecosystem: Environmental > Aquatic > Marine > Oceanic | place: Pacific Ocean | collected... | reverse complement strand
CCGACATGCCGCGCCGCTGCTGAAGGTCGCGAATCAGCTCCAGAATCTGCGCTTGCGTGGTGACATCCAGCGCCGTGGTGGGCTCATCGGCAATCAGTAGAATGGGCTCCAACGCCAGCGCCATGGCGATCATTACCCGCTGGCGCTGGCCGCCGGAAAGCTCAAACGGGTAGGCGCGAATGGCCTTCTCCGGCTGTGGAATGCCCACTTCGATCAACAGCTCCAGGGCGCGGGCTTGGCGTTCTTTGGGGGTGAACTGGCCATGGGCCTCGAACACTTCGGCAATTTGCGCGCCTACCCGCATCAGCGGGTTAAGGGCGGTCATCGGCTCCTGGAAGATCATGCCAATTTTTAGCCCGCGCAGGGCGCGGTGCTGCTTTTCCGTCAGAGCAAGTAAATCCTGCCCTTCAAAGAGTATCTCGCCATGGGTGGCGTTCACGCCTTTGGGCAGCAGCCCCATAACGGCGTTGGCGGCCATCGATTTACCGGAGCCGGACTCGCCCACCACGCACATGATTTCGCCGCGCTTCACCTCGTAGCTAACGTCTTCCACCGCCAGGGCGCGATCCGCCCCTTTTGGGAGCGCAATGTTGAGGTCGCGAATGCTGAGGACGGTGTCAGCCGATTGATTCTCTGTAATAGGCATATAAAGTCCTTAGCGCTCGCGTGATAGTTTGGGGTTCAGTGCGTCGTCTAAACCTTCACCCACCAGGTTTAACGCCAGTACCGTCAGCAAAATCGCCACGCCAGGGAAGAAACTTAGCCACCACGCCTGGCGAATCACCGTGCGCGCAGCGCCTATCATATAGCCCCAGGACATCACGTTCGGGTCGCCCAGGCCGAGAAACGACAGCGCCGACTCCAGCAAAATCGCGGTGGCCACCATTAGTGATGCCAGCACGATAATCGGCGACAGCGTATTGGGCAGAATCTGACGCAGAATAATCGTGCTGTTGGACTGGCCGACCAGGCGCGCGGCTTCGACATACTCGCGGTTACGCAGCGACATAAATTCAGCGCGAACTAAACGGGCCACCGGCGGCCAGCTGACAATCGCAATCGCCAGCACAATCGAGGTGATGCTGGGCTGCATGATGGCCACCAGCACAATCGCCAGCGCGAAGTTGGGAATGGTCTGGAAGAACTCGGTAAAGCGCATCAGTACGTCATCAATGATACCGCCGTAGTAGCCAGCAATGGCCCCCAAGGGAACGCCAATCAGCAGGGCCACGCTGGTGGATACCAGCCCGATCAGCAGCGAAACCCAGGCGCCGTGCATTAAGCCTGAGGCCACGTTACGGCCCATGGTATCGGTGCCCAGGGGAAAGCCATCTTGCGAGAGTGGCGGCAAAAAGGGCCGCTGAACCATGCGCCAGGGCGATTCAGGAAACAGTAGCGGCGCCAGTATGGCCATGGCGATAATCAGCAGCAGGATGATCAGGCCGACGAGGGCGCCACGGTTTTGCGCGAAGCGTGCGAAAAAGCTCATGCGGCCCCCTTCTTGATGCGTGGATCAGCCAGGCTGTACACCAAATCGGTGATGATATTGAAGACGATGACCAGCGCCGCCGAGAAGAAGAAAATGCCCAGCAGCAGGTTGTAGTCGCGCTGTTGCAACGCTTCGAACATCAGCCGACCGATGCCGGGCCAGGCAAACACCGTTTCGGTCAGGATCGCCCCGCCGACCATCTGCCCCGCCTGCAGGCCCGCTAACGTGATGATCGGCAGCAGGGCGTTACGCAACACATGACGGCGCTGAATAATGCTGGGCTTCAAACCTTTGGCGCGGGCGGTTTTGACGTAATCCTGCTGCGCGGCATCCAACATCGAAGTGCGCGTCATGCGGGTGTAAATCGCCATAAAAAACAGCGCTAAGGTGGTCGCGGGTAGCACCAGGTGCTTGGCAACGTCGAGCACCAGCGCAAACCCGGTATGACCTGCCCCCACGGTGTAGAGGCCGTAGGCGGGCAGCCAACCCAGGTAGACGGAGAACACCACCACAGACATCAGTGCGACCCAGAACAGCGGCGTGGCGTAGAACACCAGCGCCAGCGCCATAATCAGCGAGCCGGAAGGCTTTTTAACCCGGGCGGCAGCCATGGAGCCTGCCACAATACCCAGTACCAGCGAAAGCACAAAAGCGGTGCCGGTGAGCAGTAGGGTGGCGGGTAAACGATCCATAATCAGATCAAAGACTGGGACGCCCAATCGGTAGGAGTAGCCGAAATCAAGCATGGCGATACCCGACACGTAGCGCCACAGCTGCACGTACATCGGCTGATCGAGCCCAAAGCGCTCGCGCAGTTGGTTGAGAAACTCCTGATCCGCGGCACCCGCTTCACCGGCCAGAATGGCGGCCGGGTCACCGGGGGCCAGCTGAATCAGCAGGAAGTTAAAAATAACGATTAAAAACAGCACAATCACGGCTTTAAACAGCCGCATCAGAATAAGGCGCGCGTAAACCATAAGTCGTTTCCTGACGTATACCTTCAAGACATAGCTAAAAAACCCAGGTAGCTCGCGCTACCTGGGTGGCTTGGGTTTAGCGATCTAGCCAAGCATCTTTAAAGCCGTCATTAACACCCACGCCGGAGGTGACGAGGTTCTGCACATCACAGCGGTACAGGGTCGGGAAGCCCAGTTCCATCAGCCAGCCAACGGGTACGTCTTCGTGGAGGATTTCCTGTACTTCGCGGTAAAGTTTTTCGCGCTCTTCGTCGGGGAAAGCCGTGGCAGCCTCGTTGAACAGCTCGTCCACACGCTCGTTTTCGTAGCCTTCCACGTTATTCCAGGGCGAACCCTTGGCAATATTGTCGGAAAGGTAGGTGCGTGAAATACCCAGTGCCGGGTCGCCGTACTGGTATAGGTAGGTAAAGGCGAGGTCGTAATCCCAATCGCCCAGGCGCTGGTTCCAGCCGCCCACATCGGTGGCTTGGGTTTCAACGTTAATACCCACTTCGCGCAGGTTCTGCTGTACGGCTTCGGCCCAGCGTGTCCAGGTTTCCCCATAGGGCAGCGGCAGAATGGTGATCTCTTCGCCGTCGTAGCCCATTTCATCCAGCAACTCACGGGCGCGTTCGGGGTTGTGATCGTAGGGTTCCAGGTCGTCGTTCTGGAAGCGCGCATTGGAGCCAAAGGCGGAGAGCGGCACATTGCCCAGGCCGTTCCACAGTACGTCTTTGGCGAACTCGCGATCCATAGCGTACATCACCGCCTGACGGAAACGTTTATCCGCCGTGGGGCCTTCGCGGTTGTTCATCCACAGCATGGCAAAGGGGCTGAAGTACTCGTGGCCCTCTTCGGTCATGCAGACATTATCCATCTCGGCCAGGCGGGGAATATCGAAGTTCTCGACGGTACCGCTCGGCAGCACGTCAATGGTTTCATTTTCGAACGCCACCGCACGGGAAGCGCCGTCAGGAATGATGTGCCAATTGACGCCATCCAGGTAGGGCAGGCCCTCTTCGTAATACTCTTCGTTTTTAACCAATTCTATCACCGTGCCGCGCTCCCAGTTGGAGAACTTAAACGGGCCGGTGCCAATGGGGTGGTCATTGTGCTCGTTATCGCGGAAGTCGGTGCCCGCGTAGAGGTGCTCGGGCACCATGGTGAAAGTGCCCGCCTCGAAGGAGAGCAGGAAAGGGCCGAAGGGTTGGGTCAGGGTAAATACAACGGTGTGGTCGTCGGTGGCTTCGATGCTCTCCACATGCTGCAGCACGGCGCGGGCGCTGGGGTTCAACTCGCGGTGGAAGACATCGGCGGAGAACACGACGTCATCGGCGGTAAAGGCTTCACCATCGTGCCAGGTAACGCCTTCACGCAGGTGGAAAGTGTAGGTGCGACCATCCTCGCTGACCTCCCATGACTCCGCCAGTTGCGGCATGGGCTCTAGGTCGGTGGTATAGCGCAACAACCCTTCGTAGATATTGCCTGCCACGGTGCGGGTAGGGGCGTTTTGAATCATGCCCAGCACCAGGCCTGGCGGCTCGGGCTGAATAATGGTGTTAACGACACCCCCTTCTTTGGGGTCGTCTGCCATAGCGGCGGAGGTAAAAGCGAGTGCTGCAGCGGAAATAGCCAAAGCTAAAGGTTTCTTCATGTTTCCTGCTCCTCGGTTATTAGCACGTAATGAGGTTACGTAGTCGTTAGGCGAGCGAGGCGTGTCAGACCCTGTTGTGATGTTTGTTAGGGATCTGTTTTGACCATAGCAGCACTTGGTAAAACTGTCGACAGTCGGCAATCGTTCGTCGACAAGTGGCTTTTTTTCGTCATACTGGGAAGAACACGTCATATCCCATGAGTGAATGCGATGGCCTCACCAACGGCGGCTCCCAGGGCCTTTATCCAGCAGCAGAACCTGGTCGAACAGGTGGCTGACTATTTAACCCAAGCGATTATTCAGCAACACTTTTTACCCGGCGAACGGCTTTCTGAAGTGCAGCTCTCCCGCGACCTGGGTGTTAGCCGCGCACCGGTTCGCGAGGCCGCTCGTTTGCTGGAAAGCCGTGGTTTATTGATCTCGAAACCGCGCCGAGGCTTCTTTGTTCGCGCGTTGAATGCCGTTGAACTCGAAGATGTGTTTGATTTGCGGCTCTGCCTTGAGCGCCACGCGATCGAACGCCTGGCAGAACGCTATACCGCCGATGCCCAGCGCGCGCTCAAGCAGCAAGTAGAGGTGCTATGTGAAGCGGCAGCCGGGAACGATGGCACCCGCCGCATCGAGGAGGATTTGCAGTTTCATCGACTGATGCTGCATTACGCAGGTAACGAGCGTCTGCTGCGCGCCTTTGACGACCTGTCCCATGAGCTGCGCCTCTGCATCACCCTAATTACCAAAACCCATGAAGCCCCCGACACCATTGCCACCAGCCACTTTAAGTTGCTCGACGCGCTGGATAGCGGCAGCCCTGCAGCCTGCCGTGAGGCGATTGACTACCATATCGGCGTTGCCCGCGATTTCGTAGTCAAGGGTGTGGGCGAAACCGGAGATAGTTCTGATGAAGATAGTGCCGATGAAGACGTTCTTCCACGCTGACCAACTGCTTCATCAGCCGCAAACCTACTTCTCCCGGGGCAAAATGCGCACACCCCAGGAAGTGCCCGAGCGTGCCACGCACCTGCTGGCAGCCGCCAAACAGCTAGGGTTTGATATTCAAGCGCCCGCGGATCATGGCGTGGCGCCGTTAAGGGCGGTGCATTCGCTGGCCTATTTGCGCTTTCTCGAAAGTGCCCATCGGCGCTGGCATGCCCTCGGCGAGGATTGGGGTGAAGAAGTTATTTCCAATATTTTTGTGCGTTCGCCCAATGCTCTGCGCGGCATCTTGGCGGAAGCCGGGCGTTACTTGGCTGACGGTAGCGCTCCCGTGGGCCAGCACACTTGGCAGTCTGCTTATTGGTCGGCGCAGAGTGCGGTCGCCGGGGCTGAGGCTTTATTAGCCGGGGAGCGATTTGCCTATGCGTTATCGCGCCCGCCGGGCCACCACGCGGGCATCGATTCCGCCGGTGGCTTCTGCTTTCTCAATAATGCCGCCATTGCCGCGCAGCACCTCACCTCGCGCTACCCGCGCATCGTCGTGTTAGACCCGGATATGCACCATGGGCAGGGGATTCAGGAGATTTTCTACCAGCGCGACGATGTGCTGTATATCTCGATCCACGGCGATACCACCAACTTCTACCCAGCGGTGACTGGTTTTGAAGACGAGCGCGGGCAGGGGGGCGGGCTGGGCTATAACCTCAACCTGCCGATGCCCCATGGATCAGAGGAGTCGGTGTTCTTTGACCGCGTGGAGCAAGCCTGCCAAGCCATCCGCCTGTTCGAACCGGACGCCATCGTGCTGGCGCTGGGGTTCGATATCTACGAACTTGACCCTCAAGCCAAGGTCGCCGTTTCTACCGCGGGTTTTGCTGAGCTTGGCCGCAGGGTAGCGGGCCTGAACGTACCCACGCTGGTGGTGCAGGAAGGCGGTTACTATCTGGAAGGACTGGAAGCCAACGCGGTGAGTTTCTTCGAGGGGTTGCTTGGCAACAAAACGCCCTGACGATTAAGCCAGTATTTCCAAGCCTTATGAAGAGGGCTAGGTAATGTATGGAACACGGCGTATTCAAAAGAAACTGGCTGGTGCTAGCATGTCGCTTCACGCGACGCGTCACCTCCCAAAGAGACCCAGAGTCCCATGCTGGATATCAAGTATTACGTATTGATAGACGCCATTGCCACTCACGGCACGGTGCACGGTGCTGCTGCCGCTATCGGCATTACTCAGCCCGCGGCTACGCATCGCATTCGTGAAATGGAACGCCGCCTGGGTGTGGCGCTTTTTCACCGTGAAGGACGCCGACTGACGCTTTCCGCCTCAGGCGAGCGACTGCTTGAGACTGCACATGAAGTGCTCCCTCGACTGCGCAGCGCCGAGCTCGAGGCGTGGCAACTGGCACGCCGGACCGAACCCGCTTTGCGACTGGGCATCGGCCCTTACGACACCTTCTCGAGGGCGATTCCGCATCTCTACGACCAGCATGAGCGTGACATCGACCTGGTACGCCTGTCCATGGCAGACATGACCACGGCGTTACTCACCAGTCGCGTCGACATGATCTGCATGATTGAGGTGCCCTCGCAGCGTGGCATTGCCCACCAGTTATTGTTCGAGGAGCCACTGGTGGCCGTTTTGCCGCCCGAGCACCCCTATGCGCAAAGCGACGCGGTGCCCGCCGAGGTATTCGATCAGGGGCGGCACTTTACCTACAGCATCACCCCCGAGTCCGGCCATGAGTTCGAGCATTTCTTCCAGCCAGCCGGCGTCTACCCGTCGCATATGGTTCAGATTGAGTCGGTCGCCCTGATCCTTGAGCTCGTCGCTGCTGGCAAGGGTGTGAGCATCCTATCGCGCTGGGCCGTTCAGGATGCACATCACGCCGGTCGCGTCGTCATGCGGCCATTGGCGGGTAACTTACTGCGCATTCCTTGGTATTTGGCCTATGCGCAAACGCCACGTATCACCGCCGTCGCCGAGCCGCTGGCGGCCACGCTCCGCCATCTCTACCGCACCGACGTGTGAGATAAGGCTGCATCCATCTCTGAGCGAGTTAGAACGATAAGAATCTCGTCGCAGATGGTCGGACATTCTCATTAGTATCCCCGTCCCCACACTTTTACTGTATTGCCACTTCCTAGCAACGATCTGTTAGCAATAACTGATCATTAACGAACTATCAGGAGAGGCAATATATGTCACAAGCTACGCTCGGAACCCAACCGGCCTCGCAAGACGCCACCGATGACCGCCATCCATTAGCGCGTTTTATCGATCTTGAACGCTACTCGATCCTGCAGCGCGATAGCGACGCCTACCAATCGGCGGTCGAGCGCGTTCGTCAACAATTGCGTACCGACGGCTGTGCTCTGCTATCGAGCTTCATCCGCAAAGATCTTATCGAGCCACTGCGCGAGGAAAGTGAGGCCCTGGCGCCAAAGGCGTTCTACTCGGACAACAACGTTAACCCTTACGTCACGCCGGACGATCCGTCTCTGCCCGAGGATCACCCTGCACGCTTCTTCCAGCACTACACCAATGGCTTCGTGGCGCGTGACCTGATCCCCGAGGACGCCATTGTCCAGCAGCTTTATCGCGACCCTGACTTCCAGCGCTTCGTTGCCGACTGCCTCGAAGAGCCGGTGATTTACGAGTTCGCCGATCCTATCGCGGGGCTGGTGATCAACGTGATGCCCGACGACACCGAGCTGCCCTGGCACTTCGACACCAACGAATTCATCGTCAGCCTTATGACGCGGCGTCCTAATGAAGGCGGCGAATTCCAGTACGTGCCCAATATTCGCCGCCCCGGCGAGGAAAACTTCGCTGCCGTGCAACGCGTACTTGAGGGTGACCACACCGACGTCGAATCGTTAACGCTCAAAACCGGCGACCTGCAGCTCTTCAAAGGACGTTATTCCATGCACCGCGTCGCCGCCGCCAAGGGCCAGCGCCTCTGCACGCTACTAGGGTACGCCAAGACGCCCGACATGATGGGTAGCCTGGAGCACACCAAGCGGATTTACGGCCGCGTTACGCAGCAACACATCGACGCCGATAACCAGCGCCGTCACGACGCGCTCATGGGCTAGGTGCTACTGAACGCGCCCCTTATTTATCCACTTCACACAAGGATGCCTTGCCATGGGCGATATCGTGTCACTCGCCGGATCAGTTCCCACGGGCGGCCCCTATGCCGGCGGGAGCTTCCGCCATGCCACGCTCGACGCCGCGCTGCTGTCGCGCGTCGAGCGCTACCGGCTGCAACGCCTGCGCCAGCAGATGAAGCATCACCAACTGGATGCGGTGATCCTGTTCGATCCCATCAACATTCGCTATGCCTGCGGCGTGCGCAACATGCAGGTCTACTCGCAGCGTAACCCTGCGCGCTATCTCTACGTGGCGGCTGACGGCCCAGTGGTGCTGTTTGAATTCAGCGCCTGCCTGCACCTGGCGGCCAACGCCGAGCTACTCGACGAGGTGCATCCCGCCCGGGCGGTGATGCCGCAGTACAGCGGTCCTCGCTGCGCGGTACATACCCAGGCCTTTGTCGATGACATCCGCAGCCTGTTCGAGCGTTCGCATACCCAGGGGCAGCGTCTAGGTATCGAGTCCGCACCTACCGGCGCCATCGAGGCGCTGGGCCAGGCTGGCTTCCAGTTGACCGACGCCGCCACCGTGGTCGAGGGCGCCAAGTCGATCAAGAGCCTCGACGAGCTGGCCCTCATTCACCGCTCGGTGACCCTGACCGAAGCCGCCATGACGCGTATGGAAGCCGCCATTCGCCCCGGCATGAACGAAAACGAGCTGTGGTCGATCTTCAACCAGCACGTGCTGGCCACCGGCGGTGAATACGCCGAAACTCGACTTCTAACCTCCGGTGCACGCACCAATCCGTGGTTCCAGGAATGCTCGGACAAAGTCATCGCTCCAGGCGAGCTGGTGGCCTTCGATACTGACATCGTGGGTTGCTTCGGCTACTACACCGATTTCTCGCGAACCTTCCATGTGTCCGGCGCAGGCGCGCCCAGCGCCGAGCAAAAAGCGCTCTATCGCATGGCCGCCGACCAGCTCGAGCGCAACATTGCCCTGTTGCGCCCGGGCATGAGCTTTCGCGACTACTCGCAACAAGCGTGGCCGATACCCGATGGTTATCGCGAAAACCGTTACCTGGATATTGTTCACGGCTGCGGTATGGCCGGCGAGTGGCCGCTGATCGCCCACGACATGGATTGGGACGACGTCGGCTACGACGGCACCATCGAACCCGGCATGACGCTCTGCGTCGAGGCCTATATCGGCCACCGAGACGGCACCGAAGGCGTCAAGCTGGAAGAGCAGGTACTGATCACCGAAGATGGCATCGAACGCCTCTCGACCTACGGCTATTCCGACATACTGATGGAAGAATGACGACGTAGCGCATCACTCTTTCTCATCCCTTTCGATTAACGAACATAAAAAAAGGACGCGTATGAAACCGTTGACACCCCTTTTTATCGCCTGCGGCCTGGCCGGTCTCTCGATAACCGCCTCGGCCAACGACACGCTGACCATCGGTACCAACAATTGGGCGGAAAACATTGCTGTATCGCACATGTGGCAGCAACTGCTTGAAGAGCAGGGCTACGACGTCGAGCTGACCACCACCGGCAAGAGTGTGCTCTTCAGCGGGCTCGCAAACGGCGATCTGGATATCTCGCTGGAAGTCTGGCTCCCGCATGGCGACGCCCAGTACATCGAGCCCTACAAGGACCGCATCGACGTTCACGATGCCTGGTTCGACGGCGCCCAGGACGAACTGGTGGTGCCCGCTTACATGGAAGACATCAATAGCATCAGTGACCTCAAAGACAACGCCGAGCGCTTCGACTATCAGGGCGAGCCGACCATCCTAGGCATCGAATCGGGCTCGGCTATCTCCGGCGAGACCGAAAACGCCATCAAGAGTTACAACCTTCCGTTTCGGCAGTTGAACAGCTCCGGCCCCGCCATGCTCGCAGCCCTTGAGGAAGCCTATGCCAATGAAGCACCCATCGCCGTCACACTCTGGCAGCCCCACTGGGCCTACGCGCAGTACGACCTGAAGGCGCTAGAAGATCCCAAGAAGAGTTATGGGGGTGGTGACGATATCATGTGGATGTCGCCCAAAGGGTTTGGCGAGGAGCATCCCGAGGTCACCCAAATGCTTGACACCTGGCACATGAGCCACGACCAGTTGGCCGATCTCATGCTGACCATCGAAAACGTCGGCGACCCCACGCAAGGCGCCAAGCAGTGGATCGAGGAACATCGCGATCTCATCGACGGCTGGCTCGCCGAGGGCTGATCCCACCCCGGGCCGGCTGTCAGTGCCGGTCCATCTCCATATCTTGCCGCTTTTTCTACCGTCCCCCTCTGATCCAGCCAACACGCCATAGGTAGTAGGGTTGGCTATCGCGAGCGACTTAGCGCTTGGCCAGTCAATATGTGAGTCGCCGGAAAATCGTAAAAGGCCAGCCGTTAGCCCGGGTTGTTCTAAAGGTTTTTCATTGGGGTACTGGAATTGATGTTTGGGACTCAACGGATGCCACCTTGGTCTGTGTCTGGCACTATAGCCACTTTCAGCGATCAGCAAAACGATCCGGATAGTCATTGAGACAGCCATTGAAATAGTCATCGAAAGGACACGGCATGGCCCACCTGCTACGCATCGTGATGATTCACGGCCACCTGGAAGGCGTGGTCGAACTGAGTGTGGACGGTCACACCAATATTTGCGGCACCAACGCCTCCGGCAAAACCACGCTACAGCGCCTGGTACCGGTGTTCTACGGTGAATTACCCAACAAGGTCGTGCCCAAGACGCGCATGAAGTTCGACGCGTTCTACCTGCCCCACCGCAACAGCTACCTGGTGTACGAATACCGCCGCGAAGCGGGCAACATCTGCCAGGCGGTGCTGACCCGAAAATCGGAAGGCGGTGTGGAGTATCGCTTCGTCGCCGCGCCTTACCGGCCAGAAGATTATCTGGTGGAGGGGGAGGGTGGCGCCGTGGCGCTGGAGTACGCCCAGTGGTTGGGTGTTTTACGCCGAGAAAATATCTCTTTCTCATCCAAGCTTACTGCTACTTCCGAATACCGCGCGGTGATCCAGAACGACTTTACCCCCACGCCCGGTATCATGCCCCACGGCAATCGCAAGGATGCCCTCAAGCTGCGCCAGCTGGCCGCGCAGTTCAGCCTGGTCAAGCCCGAGCACCGTATCCGCCATATCGAAAAACTGGTCTCGGCGGTGCATGCCAAAGAGGGCAAGATGGACACTCTCAAGACCATGCTGGCGGCGATCTTTGAAGAGGACGGCGTCGAGCTGCCCGTGACCCGCATCCGCAGCGCCAAGGCGAGGGAGTGGATTGATCAGATGCGCCAATCCATGCGCCTGGAGCCGCTGCAGCGTTCGCTTGCCAAGCTGCACGACGTTGACCGCGAGTTGGCGGATGTGGAGGCGGCACTGTGGCAGCTGAAACCGCAGCTGGAAGCCGACCGCCACCGCATCGAGCGCACCTTGGCCGATGCCGAAGCCGAGATGGGCACGCGGCAAGAGGCCTTCGACGCCGAGAAAAACGCCTACGAGGCGGCCCGGGATGACCTGAATGAGCAGCTTAGCGAGCTGGAAAGCGGCCTCAAGCAAACCCAGCGCGACCTGAGCGACCTGCAGGCGCAGTTTGAAGCCTATGAGGCGGCGGACATGCCTGCCCTTGAGCGCGACCTCAACGCGCTGCCCCAAAAACGCGAGCAGTTCGAGCAGTTAAAAAGCCATTTGACCGCCCTGCAAGAGGCCGTGCAGGCAAGTCAGGCCCGCAAGGAAGAGCGGCTGCGTGAGCTGGGCGAAGCGCTGGCCCGTCAGGGCGAAGAAATTCAGGGGCTGGTCGATGCCCTCAACGAAGAAAAAGCTGCGCATCAGGAAGCCCACTGGGAGGCCCAGCGCCACCTGGACGCCCGCTACCAGACCCAGCGTGAAGAGGCGGAAGCCGATTTTCAGGAACGCCTCAACCAAGGGGTTGAACGGCTGGCGGCGCTGAAAGCTGCGCTTAGCCACAGCGGCCCCACGGCGGAGGAAAGTGAAGAAGCCACCCTGGTTCAGGCGCGGATCGACCAGGCGCAAAGCGACCACAACGCCGCCAGCAGCCAGCGGGAAAGCCAGCGCCGCGAGCTGGATAGCCTGAAGCGCGAACGCGATAACGCCGAACAGGCCCACGCGGATGCACGCCGAACGCTTACTCGCGCCCAGCAAACCAGCCAGGCGCTGCACCGCCAGCGCGACCCCGCGCAAGGCTCGCTACGGCATTTCCTGCGCTATCATCTGCCTGAATGGGAACAGCGGCTGGGTAAAGTGATTGCCCCTGAGTTGCTGGAACGCCGTGACCTGTCGCCGACCTTGACGGAGCAGCCCAGCGACGACCTTTACGGCCTGGTGCTGGATACCCACCTGATTGAGCCGCCGGACTATGCTCAGGATGAAGCCAGCCTGCTGGCCGCCATTGAAGCGGCGGACGACGCCGTAGTGCGCGCCGAGGCCGAACTCGGCAACTGCGAAAAGCAGCTCAAGCGGCATAACGAGCGTGTCCAGGCTGCCGAGGAAGCGCTAAGCCAGGCTCAACTGGCGGTGAAGCGCGCCGATGAGGAAGTCGAATACGCCCAGGAGGCCCGCCGCCAGTGCCAGGCGCGCCATGCCCAAGCGCAACGCCAGCGCCAGGCCGACCACGAGGCCGCCCTAGAGGAGCAACAAGCGCAGCAGCAAGCCCTGCGCGACGAACGCCAGATCGCGCTGGACAAGCTCAACGCCGCCCATCAGGCCGAACTGCTGGAGCTAAAAGCCGATGCGCAAAGCCAATTGGATAGCATCGACCGACAGGTTCAGCAGTACAAGGCCCAGTTCACCGAGCAGAAGGCTGAGCACAAGCGTCAATGCGAAGAGCTGGAGCAGGCGTTCGACGAGGAATTAAAGGCTCAGGGCGTCGACCCGGAAAAACTGCGGGATACCCGCACCCGGCTGCAGCAATTGGACGAACACATCCGCCGCACCGCCGCCCGTCAGGACGAGCTGGACGCCTACAAACGCTTTATGCGGGTGAGCTGGGGGCAGCGCAAGCCAGAGCTGGTCGAACAAGAAGGACGTTTAAGCCGTGAGATAGACGCCGCCCAGCGTAAGCGCGAGGCGCACCAGCAGGCCTTCAAAGCCACCAAGGCGGCCCACCAGCAACACGTCGCGGCGTTTGAAACCAAGCGCCGCGAAAGCCATGAGGTGCTCAACGACCTCAAGCCGCTGCTCAAGCAGCTCGATGAACTCACCCTGACCTCGGACGCCACGCCCCAGCAGGAGGCCCCAGGCGATGTCACCGAGCGGCTGTCGCGCACCCGCCAGGCACTCTCGCGTCGGGCCCAGGAGCGCGACACGCTGCGCAAAGGCTGCCAGGAGGCGGAAAGCCAGCTGATAAAAGGGGCCAGCACCAGCTTTGTCGATGCGCTGGAAAGCGAGCGCGCGCAGCTTGCCGACCCCGACGACCCGCGGGCGCTGCTGCCGTTGCTCGGCGGCATGCTCAAGTTGCTGGAAGACCAGCAGCAACAGCTGATTCAGCAGGGGCGCAACCTCAGCGACGACCTGGACAAGTTCTTCACCGTGTTCCGCGACCTCAACCGTCGCATCAGCGCCCAGAGCAAGCGCCTCTCGGATGAAGTGGCCGACGACCTGCGCCTGGATGGCATCAGCAAGGCCGAGGTGCGCATTCAGTCGACCATCGACGAACTCGGCTTCTGGGAGCCGCTCAAGCTGTTCGCCCAGCGCTACAAGGCGTGGCGCGACTCCGAGCAGACCTTGCCCAGCGACGACTACCTGAACGCCCTGGCGGACGTGGTCGATTTGCTGCGCAGCGACCAGCAATACAGCTTTGAAAGCCTGCTGCGCCTGGAGCTGCACCTCAACGAAGGCGGCACCGACCTGGTCATCAAGAACGACCGCCAACTGCTCGAATCGTCCAGCCACGGCATGGCGTATCTGATTCTGTGCAAGTTCCTGCTGGCCTTTACCCGCCTGCTGCGCGGCCGGGCGGCGATCGCCATCCACTGGCCCATCGACGAAATCGGCACGCTGGCTTACCACAACGTCGAAAAGCTGTTTGACGCCTGCGACAGCAACCAGATTCATATTGTCGGCGCCTTCCCCAACCCGGAGTCCGACGTGCTGCTGCTGTTCCATAACCGCTACCTGATCGACCGCGACGCCGACGACCCCGCCAAACGACGGTTGAAACGCATCGAGCCCCGCCAAAGTCGCCTGGCCGAACGGCTCAAAGCCCGCCATGAGGAGGTGCCGGTATGAGCGATATGAGTCTTCTACCCCATGGCCCGCTGCTGGAGCGGCTGCTGGCGGGCGAGTTTATCTGCGCGGTGAGCGATGAAAGTGCCTTCAAGCGCCTCCAGGATGACGCCACGCGCGAGGCCATCGACAGCTACCTGCGCCCGCTCAACCGCCGCGTGGCCAGCAGCCAGGAGGAAGGCGTGTATTTTCTCGCCTGGCGTCAGTTGGATGACAGCGCGCGGGATCAGCTCGCCCGCCAGTTGGGCGACACCGTCAACAGCCTGCTGCCGCTGCTGGAATGGCTACAGCTGGTGCAGGAAACCCTGGGCCGCGACAGTGTGCTGTCCCCCGGCGATGTGCTCAAGCCCGGCGAGCTACAGGCCAAAAGCGAGGATAACCCCAGCCTGCGCGAACGTATTGAACGCCTGGCTACCGACAGCTTCTTCGGTTCCCAGAGCGACCAGTTGGACGCCCAGGTCAAGCAGGTGTTCAAGCGGTTAAGAGAGCACGGCTACCTGCTGCAGCCTCACGGCGACCGCCAGGTATTCCTGGTCACTGGCAAGGTCGACTACCTGCTCGAACTAGTGCGCTTTATCCGCGATGAAGAGCACCTGCCGGTGGACGACGAGGGCGAGGATACCCAGGAGGCGCTGCTGTGAACGATGCGGAAACGCCGGGGCTGGAAAGCCGCCTGATCACTACCGGGGTAGAGCGCCTGGCCCTGTTGGGCCGCCACGCCGAGGCGCTGATGCAGGGCTACACCAACGACCAAGTCCCCCTGGAAGGACTGAGTCATACCGCGCTGCGCAAGCTGCTAAGCGCACGGATAGTCTGGCATCCTGACGAGCAGGGCGGCCTAAAGCTGACCCCCAAAGTCCGCGAACTGATCGCTGAGATGGTGGCCGATGAAGCCCGGCGCCACGTCAACGCCGACGTGGCCGAGGCGCTGGAGCTGATCCGCAGTCTGATCCAGAGCTATCGCGATTCCAGCAGCCGCGGCGACTACTGGCAGCAGGAGCAGCAACTGTTGCGCCTGCGCCAGGCGGTAGATGACATGAACGGCCGCTTTGCCGATGCCATCGACAGCCTGTGGCAGCGGCTCAACAGCGACTTTGGATTTGTCAGCCAGCTCAATGACAAGGTGCGCGAAAACGACCGCGCGCAAAAGCAGGTGGTCCGCCTGCTCGATGGGCTGGCGCTGATCGACTTTGACGAGTTGATCGAACTGGTGGGCAGTGACGGCACGCTGCGCAAGGTGTTGATCAGCCAGCTGCAGCAGCAGCTCAGCCAGCACTACACCAGCCTGCGTGAAGTACAGCACCGCCTGATCGAGTTGATGGCGCGTTTTCGCCGCATGCAGGCACGCAGCCGCCTGGTCTCAGGCATGGCCGCCTTCCTGCGCGAACACCCCGGTTTCACCCCCGGCAACTACGCCCGCCGCAGCGAGGTGCCCGCGCTGTTCAATCACGCAGCACCCCTCACCGCCGCCGGGGCCGTGGCGCTGGACCGCGCCCAGGACATGCCCACCCTCAGCGCGCTGCTGGAAAATGTGCCCACGCCGTTACGTTCCGCCCAGTCGGTCACCGCGGCACGCCCGGCGGAACACGTCGAAGACACGCTCTTCGCCGCCCGCCAGCAGGCCCTCAAGGATGACGTCGAAACCTTCTACCTCAACGTGGTGGACCGAGCCGAGCAAGCCCCCATCAGCGCCCTGGACTACCTGAACCAAAGCGAGCTGCAGTGGCCTCCAGAAATCTGGCTGTTCCAGGTCATCGCCGAGCACCAGGGCCTGCCGCACAGCGAGCAGCGCGCGTTTCATCTTCATCAGCAGGAAGAGCGGGCGAGCGCCTTCAATGATGTGAGGCTGATCCGCGATGTTTCGTTAGGCCTGGCGGTGTAACGATGAATGACCAGACACTCACGGCCAAGGTCTACAGCAAGCTAGGCGACGTGGACCGCCAACTGCGCAAGCAGTCATGGGTCGACAAGAAGCGCAGCCAGCAGTGGGTAACGGACTTCCTTCACTGGTGTGATGAGCAACACATTGAGCTTGGCTCAATGGTTAACCATCAATCCCTGCGTTTTGACCGCGCCCTTATCCAGCAGGTGAATGCCGCGCTCGAAAGCCAACGGCTGACTACCATTGGGCAATGGCAAAGCGGCTTGACGAGTGCGGCGCAAGCGGAGCAGGGGGTCAATGAAGATAAAGCCAACCGCGAAGGCCCGCGCGCCCAGCGGGTGCTGGTGAACACGCCTGCCAGCCCACCCGCTTGGCTGTCGGCCCAGCCGCGCTCCATGCATGATGTCGACTGGCGAGACATAAACCTTGACCAGTGCGACGTGCTTATCCAGGTCGAAAACCTGGACAGCTTTTACTCCTTTTCACCGCAAATCCCCGCGCTAGGCGACCACCCACAGCCATTGGTGGTGTACCGCGGCGACAGCCACTACGGCGGCGCTTTCAAGCAACTCGCCAGCGCCTGGAATGCGACCCAAAAGCCACACTTCTACGCAGGCGACTTTGATGTCGAAGGCCTCGGCATCGCACTTTCCAGCGGCGCCTCTCACCTTCTACTCCCGTCGCTGGAATCGCTCACCGAGCAGGCCACCACCTTCCACGACCCTGCCAATCAACTCGAACACCGCCCACGCCTGCAACGCCATCGCGACCAACTACCCGCCGCACATCCGCTACAGCCGTATCTAACGCTACTACTCGACCAGCAGCGCGGGCTAAGGCAGCAGTGGTTGGGCGAGTGGTTGGAGCGCGTGGCGCTGGTGTGATGATTGAGACCGGCAAAACGAGAAGGCACACGAATTCTGGCTATGCTGCCAAAATTGGCTTTTCTTTCATAAGAATCAATGGGGTAGAGTCAAATGGGTTGGCTGCAAAATCCCAATGATTGAGGTTTTGCAGCGGGGAGTAGATGCACTGTTAACACTACAAGGATGGACGAAGTGGATTTAGATGGTTTCGGCTATAGTATTTTGGCTTCAGTAATCGCAAGTATAATCTTTGCCATAGCAGCGAAATTAAGCCTACAGCAATGGAAAAAAATTGGAATTAGCTTGTCTGGGCTTTTGGCGATTATAGCCGTTGCAACACCAATGGTGTTCATGGGGATTACGATAACTAAGCAAGTCCAAGAAAGAATTGAAGTAGGTGATGCTCAGGAGGTTCTAGATACCTATCTAAGAGGGCATTACCCTGATGATTTGAAAGATGGGTATGATCTTGAGGTTTTGGAGGTGAAAAGTAGGATGTTCATTGCCTTTATGTATCCAGGTAATCAAGGCTACCCTAGCTATCACCCTTGGAGTAATGAAGAGTTTACTGTAAAGATTCAGGAACATTTAAATGACCATGGTTACCCTGGTCGCCCAATGTGGAGCTATCAAATGAAAACCTATTCTAGTGAAGAAATGCTCCAGTTCGGTGGTGAATAAAAGTGCTAACAAACGCGTAAATTAGGACGCTCGCAAGCTCGCGCCTATTACGCGGACGTTAAAAGGGGGAGAGCATGTCAGATACACGGACACTAGCAAGCCCGCATTCCTTGATATGGCACTACTACGAATGCCTACAGCGACAGATAAGACGAGTGCCTACGGACGAGCCTGATCGGGTGCAGAAGCAGGAGCTCGCACTTGCACTTTTCCTTGCGGTGTCGGTGGTGGAGACGTTCATCAATGCGTTCTTCCGCGTGGTTGTCGAAGAGGACGGGTTTCGGACTCACAGAGATCGGGTGTTGAAGGATATCGAGAGACGTCGTTCATTGGATGCGAAGATCAAGAAATGGCCTGAAAATGTGCTGGGAGTTCGATTGGATGAGTCAACCGCGAACGTGAAGCGATTCCTGGATCTCAAGAATCACAGGAATGCACTCATGCATTTCGTTTCCTCGCATGAATCAATTGAATTGCCTGGCCCTTTGTACGTCCATGGCATGGCTGATATGTCTGCCTTCCAAGCGCTCTCGCTCGAGCAAGCGGTAGAGTACCCTGAAATCATTAGACGCTTCGTGTTTGAGATATTCTTGGCGCGAGGGATAACGGAAGAGCGCTTGCCGCACGCTTTTCACCAATGGTTTGGCGAGCCGCCTTCTAACCATGCGCTCCAGCCGACGGCGGTTCGTAATGCGGCCCGCCGCGACTGAGCGCAATGTTAGCGAGACAACAGGGGGCATACCAATGCAGTCAAACGTAGTTAATTTAGCCGAAAAATTCAGAAAGTTTTCTGAGTACTGGTCGCCACGTGTGGTCGCTGAAATGAACGATTATCAGCTCAAACTGGCAAAGTTTCAGGGCGATTTTGTGTGGCATGACCATAAAGATACGGACGAGGTTTTTCTGGTTGTCAAAGGTGCAATGGGCATCGAACTCCGAGGCGGCACTGCTCATCTATCCGAGGGCGAAATATATGTAGTGCCCAAAGGGGGGGGGGAACATAGACCCTTCGCTGAAAGTGAGTGTCATGTTCTTCTAATTGAGCCCCGAGGAGTGGTGAATACCGGAGACTCTGGCGGAGAGCTCCAGGCAGAAAATGATGTCTGGGTATAGTGGCATGCCGTCTTTAGCTAACAAGGCCAAGCACGGCGATGGCGTTTACGTTGCGGCTTCTCCTCCATTACAAAGCCGCGCGTGCTGAATGGCGTTAACCATATGAAAACAACTCTACGAGCACCAGAACAAACCGATTACGACACCATCGCGTCTTGGATCACTGATGGTAAAGCCTGTTCTCGCTGGGCGGGGCCATCCGTGCCGTTTCCCTTTGCAGCAGCCAATTTGCCTGAGGTACTCGCCGTAGAAGGTTGCTCAAGCTATTGTTTAGCCGATATCGATAACCACTGCATTGGTTTTGGGCAGTTCTGGCCTGGAAAGCAGGGCGCTGTGCATATCGGCAGGATTATTATTTCGCCTGAGGCGAGAGGGAATGGCGCAGGCCGATTGCTTTGCGAAAAGCTGATAGCAAAGTCCAGAGAAACAACAGGCGCGTCGACGGTGACGCTGCGCGTCTATCGAGATAACCATGCTGCTCGTTCTTTATATTCAAGTCTTGGCTTCTCCGTCATCACGTCAGAATCCACAGATGACTTGTTGTTCATGAGTGCAACGGCCAATGAGGTTGCAAGAGAGATCACGAGCAAACTATGAATTTACTCTTCCTAGGCACCTCCGCCGGTGTCCCCACCAAGCAAAGAAACGTCGCCGGGGTCGCGTTGCGCGAGAGCAAGGGGAAGGGCTGGTACCTGATCGATTGTGGTGAGGGCACCCAGCATCAGGTTTTGCACACGAAACTGTCGTTCCATTCGCTGAAAGCCATCTTAATTACCCACGTGCACGGCGACCACTGCTATGGGCTGCCGGGCATACTGGCGAGTGTGGCCACATGCGTGTATAGGAATTTGGACTATGCTGGGAAAACTAGTTTTTCTTAACGTAGCATCCTGCCGCTCAAGGATACGATGACATGAGCCTAGAAATAACAATGGTTGTACTGCTCGCTGCCATCTTTAACGCCAGCTGGAACGCGATCGTTAAAGTAAGTGGTGATAGGATCGCCGTCCTGGCGGTGATCACCCTGTTGGGCAGTCTCGTTTCTGCACTCGCCTTGCCTTTCGTGGCGCTCCCCGATCCTGCCAGTTGGCCGCTGCTTGGCTTGGCCATCTTGATTCATACCGCATATCACTTTTGCCTGCCCATGGCTTACCACTATGGCGATTTCGGCCAGGTCTATCCCATAGCGCGTGGATCGGCGCCATTACTTGTTACCCTTGGCGCAGCCGCATTCGCTGGCGAGATGTTGGGGTTTCTCCCGTTGCTCGGCGTGCTGTTTCTTGGGGTGGGCGTGATGTCGTTAGCCTTTGATACCAGCACCGGTATTACCAAAAATCCCCGTGCTATTCTCCTTGCACTCGGCACAGGTGCTTTTATTGCTTCCTATACTCTGGTGGGCGGCCTAGGTGCACGACAAGCTGGCTCAGTGCTCGGCTTTGCGGTTTTATTGACCCTCGGTAACGGCTTGCTGACGTTTGCTATTGCCCTGATATGGAAAGCCAAGGAGATAAAAAGAGTTATATCCAGCAATTTGGCACCCGCGGTTGTAGGCGGTGGAATGCAGGTCGGTGCGTATTGGATCGTTATCTGGGCCATGGCCTACGCCCCTCTTGGCATGGTCTCGGCTTTACGAGAAACCAGCGTATTGTTCGCCGCACTGATTTCTACCATCATTCTGAAAGAAGGCTTCGGCGTATGGCGGTTTGTTTCTTCAGGCCTCATCGCTTGCGGTATTACGTTGACACGCTACAAGCCTTAATGAATGCTTCGTGCCACTAATATTGCTTATCAGCTTCGCGATCGCCAAACATTTCGAACACCAACAGCGGCCTCTCAGTTAGCTTTAACCTTGCTCAGCTTGGTTACGCTTACCCATAAAATCGAAGCGACTCTTTCACTGTGATAACAAGGCCTGTTCCGTAATATGCCATCGTCTAAATGCTCATTGCCATGAGATGAGTGTTGTTAGGGCAGGCACGCGAATTTTGGGTATGCCGCCAAAGTTTGCTTTGCTCTCAGGGGGATCAATGAGATAGAGTCAAATGAGGTGGTTACATAACCTCAGTGACTGCGCCGAGACGTTTATTGAGGTCATGGGGCCTTCCGTATAATTACTGCTAGGCTTGAGTATGGAATCGAAATGAATATGCCCTTCTCAATTGATAAAGAGTCATTCAGTAAATCCTTAGAAGAGGCTGGTATAAGAAAAGTAGCTTTTGTTTTCCACCTGACAGTTAAAGATCTAAATGGCTATAGTAAGTTTTTGAAAGAGAGTGAAAATAGCTTCAACAGCAAAAGGCTGTTTCGAGTTAAGGCTGACCCTGTTGCACGAGAAGGGATGTGGATAGATGAAATTATCATCGATGAGTTTCCATCCACCCAAGCGGCTTTCAAGTTTCTTTCGACCTTCGATGAAGCTCTAGATCAGGTTTGCGCTGAGCATACCGTCCTTGCAATCAAACCAGAACCATCAGTGCTTTTTTCTATGGTTAAGGTTGTCTCTAGTGCTGTTAGGTTGTTCAAAGGTGTCACCGACAAAGGAATCCCTACAGCTACATGGAAAGCTGAGAATGACGCAGTCTGGCCCGATGAGAATCAAATGAAAGTAGCAAGAGCCCAAAATCTTGACGAGCCTCTTTTTGTTTACAATTTGAATAAATATAAACCGAAAGCCGAATATAATAATTCTTACGAGGTCACTAAAGGTATTAGCGGCAAACAGGCCTATGACCGCTACTCCAAAATTGCGGGATTTGAATTGCTGCGAAGGGGCGCATATCCAGTTTATGGTGGAAAGCCCCTTGGGTTATTCAGCAGTGACAAGGAGTGTATGCTAGTTAATTACTGGGACCATTTCATATTTGTACGCTATCCTCAGCGCCGTAACCTTCTGGCCACCATTGAGAGCGAAGAATTTCACAAAGGTGAAGTCCATCGCGACGCTGGGTTGGAACGAGTCGCAATTTTTATGGCAAAACCTAACAAGAAAAATTAACTCGGATTGGACTTCCCCCAGTTCAGTGGACACGCATCGATAACTCCTCAGGAGGAGAAATACGATGCCGGAGATGATCACGGGGAAGAAAACTCAGCAGTACAGCACTGAGTTCAAGGTCAAAGCGGTGGAGTGGAGTCACCAGGCCCACCGGAGTGTGAAAAGCGTCGCCGAAGCGCTGGATATTCACCCTTTCATGCTGTCACGCTGGCGTAAGGAATACCGAGAGGGAAAGTTCGCCATGAAACGGGTAAAGAAAGCGCCAGCAGACGCCAAGAAGAAGATCCAGGAACAGGATGAGGTTGCCCGCCTGAAACGCCGGATATCGGAGCTTCAGGAGGAAAACGACATTCTAAAAAAGTTTCAACGTTTTCAGGCCGAGGAACGACGGAAGCGTTCCGGTTCATCTGGAAACACCGACGAGACTACAGTGTAAAAGCGCTGTGCAGACATCTGAAGGTGTCGCGATCTGGATACTATGCCTGGGCCAACCGGGAGCTCAGCAAGAGAGCCACTGACAAGGCAGACTTGTTGTTGAAGATCAGGAAGATCTACGACAACAGTAAAGGCCGTTATGGTAGTCCTCGCGTTTACCAGACGCTGCGCCGAGAAGGCCTGGTGGTCGGAGAGAATCGGGTCGCGAAAATTATGCGGGAGTGGGGCATGAAGGCCCGCTCTGCTCGTGTGTACCGCCGATTGAGGAAGCTCAGGAATGATCTGAAAGCCCTGCCAAATTATCGACTTGAGGCAGCGAGACCGACTGCGGAAAACCAGCAGTGGAGCAGTGACGTCACGTATATCAAGCTTGGCAAGAAGTACGTGTTCCTGGCGGTAGTGTTGGACCTGTACTCTCGCCGCATTATCAGTTGGCGCTTGGGGGCGAGTCTGAGAGCAAACTTTGCCAGAGCAACGTTGCGGGAGGCCTTCACAAGCCGTAAGCCGGATTCTGGTCTGTTGTTCCATACGGATCGCGGCATCGAATACCGAGCTCATAAGACACAAGCGCTGCTGATGTCAACGTCAATGAAGGATGTCCGCATTTCATCACTCTAGATTGTCCCGTTTTTATCAGTGCTCTTTTATCGGAACAGCGTCAGGTTCGTTTGAGGTGGTGTCCTCCTTCGTCGTCGGTGTCGTCACTAAGCCAGCACGTCGTTTGTCCTTCAGTCGATAGCTCTCGCCTTTGATGTTCAGGGTGGTCGAGTGATGCAGTAGCCGATCCAAGATAGCCGTGGCAATGACCTGGTCGCCAAAGATCTCGCCCCAGTCCATGAACGATTTGTTCGAGGTTAGGATCGTACTGGCCCGCTCGTAACGCCGGTTGATCAAGCGGAAGAACAGACTGGCTTCTTCGCGTGTCATCGGCAGGTAGCCCATCTCGTCCAGTACCAGCACCTTCGGGTACGTCAGTTGCTGGAGCTGTCGATCCAGGCGGTTTTCCTGTCGGGCACGCATCAGCGTGCTGACCAGCCGGTCTAACGTCATGAACAACACCCGGTGGCCAGCTTCTGCCGCCTTCACCGCCAACGCCACGGCGAGGTGCGTCTTCCCGACGCCAGGCGGCCCGAGCAGCACGACATTTTCACTACGCTCGACAAAGCTCAGGCCAGCCAGCTCACGCACGATCTTGTGGTCGATGCTGGGCTGGAAGCTAAAGTCGAACTGCTCCAGGGTCTTGATCCACGGCAGTCGGGCCTGCTTCAGACGGGACTCCAGGCCCTTCTGATGACGCCCGCCCCATTCCTGCAACAGGGCCTGTTCCAAGAACTCGCGGTAGTTCAGGTCTTGCTTACTGGCGTGCTCACAGAGGCTGTCGAGCGACGCCTGAAGGTGCTCCATCTTCAGGCGATCAAGTAGCTGTTCCAGGGCCATCACAGCACCTCCTCGTAGACGCTCAGGTCACGCTGCTGCACGGAGAGCGTCTGCTGCCACAGGGCAGCATGATGTTCCGGCACGGTGTGCCAACCTGCTTGCGGGGCCTGTAGGCGGTGATAGGCGATGGTGTCACCGGCGGCGGTGTACACCGTTAGCTCATCGTCCAGGCTGAGCCGGATCACCACCGCCTGGCCGCAATAGCCGTCGGGCACGCTGTAGCGGTTGCCACGGACTTCGATGTAGCCGTCCCAGCCGACCTGGCGAAGGTCATGGTAGCGGGTATCGAAGTCGGTGGCCGGTAGCCCCTGAAGGGCCGTCGCTTCAGCCATAAAGCGCTCCAGCGGGATTTGCCGGAACTGCCGCAGTGGCCGCTGATCGGCCACGCGCTCCAGCCACAGCGGAGCAGCTGGTTCAAGTGGGCGTAGCTCTCGAACGCCCGATAGCGCTGGAAGAAGTGCTGCTTTACGTAGCCCACCATGCGCTCGGTCTTGCCCTTGGTGCGCGGGCGTTGCGGGCGGCACGCCTTGGGCGCGAAGCTGTAATGGTTGGCCAGTTGCAGGAAGCCAGCGTTGAAGATCACGCGGTGGTCCCGGTCATGCTTGAGCACAGCAGCCTTCTGATTATCGACCAGTACGGTGCGCGGTACGCCGCCAAAATAACGGAAGGCCTGTACCAGCGCCTCGTAGGTATGCTCGGCATCTTGGCTAGGGGCCGCCCAGGCATGGAGCCGCCGCGAATAGCCCAAGGTATTAACCGCAAAATTGACCTTGCAGCGCTGACTAGCCACAACGGTCTCGGTCTCGCCCCAGTCATGTTGGAGCTGGAAACCAGGCGGGGTCTCGAAGCGGACGGTCTGCTTGCTGGGCCGCAACGACCGCTTGGGCTGGATATAGCGTCGCACCATGGTGCTGCCACCGGTGTAGCCCTGTTCACGGATCAGTTGGAAGATCACTTCGGCGTTCCAGACATTATCGGCCAGCAACTGATCGATGACGGGTTTGAAGGGATCCAGCTTGCTTGCTCGCAGCTTGGTCGGCCGCCCGGTGGGCGCCTCCTCACGGGCTAGATGGCGCCGCACGGTGCGTTCACAACAGCCAATCTGGTGCGCAATGTCCACGAGATGGGCGCCTCGCTGGTGAAGTTGCTTTATCATGAGAAAGTCCTCTCGGCTTAGCATGGCGCGATCTCTTGTGGTTTGGTCACCAACAAGGAAAGGTCATGCGGGTCGGGGGGACAATCTATTTTGATGATTTACGGACTTATAGCACCGGCGTCGACACTGAAGCAGTACCAAGTAAAACACAGCATGAACCGACCTGGTCAGTGTACCGACAATGCCGAGGTTGAATCGTTCTTCAAGACCCTCAAGGGAGAATTGCTGCACGCCACCAGCTTCGTGACGATGCGCCAATTACGGAAACATATAAAAGCCTATATTGAGGGTTTTTATAATACCCAACGGCTGCACAGTGGCCTTGGTTACCGGACTCCGCTAGAGTTCGAAGGAATCAACTGATGGGGCGTGTCCATTTTATTGGGGGAAGTCCAGATGCAAATTTCGCTGCGCTACATTTGCACCGGTTATTTGAAGTATTAGACAGAATCGGATATCTGCATGAACCAAGACGAACTTAAGGCTATTTTTGACCAACAGGCTTCTGGCTATGAACAGCGGCAAAAGAAGCTTGCGCCAGTCCATGAAGGACTTCATTTTCAGCTTGAATGGATATTGTCGGACTTGCCACGCGAGGCCCGTATACTTTGCGTCGGCTTAGGCACGGGCGCAGAGCTTTCCTATTTAGCTAATAAATTCCCAAACTGGAGCTTCACCGCCGTCGAGCCTTCTGGTGCGATGCTCGATGAATGCCGTCTAAGAGCTGAGAAAGAAGGGTTTAGTTCTCGTTGTATGTTCCATGAGGGCTATCTGGAATCTTTGCCAGATGTTGAGCTTCATGACGCAGCTACATGTTTTATGGTTTCGCAATTCATTATTGATACTGAGGCACGCTCGAACTTTTTCCGTGCTATCGCGGCTAGGCTGCACCCTGGAGGAATTCTGGTGAGCGCAGACCTCTCGTCAGAGGTTGGTTCATATGAATACAGAGCATTGCTTCAGACATGGGTAGCCATGCTGCACGCTGCAAACGTTTCTTCTGGTGCTATAGAAAAGACCCATTCAGCATGGGCGAAAGATGTCGCAATACTCCCTCCCGACGATGTTAAAGCCATCATCAGGCGTGGCGGTTTTGACTCACCAGTTCAATTTTACCAGGCAGGTTTTGTTCATGCTTGGTTCTCTAAGCGTTCGCCATAAAGTACCGTCTGACAATCCAAAGTAGCGGACATATTTTTCTTCGCTGCGCTGACAATGCAAGTATGCCCCTGCTTGGGCCATTACCTGTATAAAAGATAGAGGCTCATTACAAGTGAAGTATCCAATTACCGGCTCATGTCTATGCGGACATATCACCTACAAGCTTTCTAAACCCCCGATTGCTGTCGCCGCATGTCACTGCAAGCAATGTCAAAAGCTTTCGACGAGTGCTTTTAGCATTACTGCAATGATAGATTCAGACGCCATTGATATAAGCGGAGAAATGAATGAGTGGAGCAGGATTGCTGCGAGTGGGAATACAAGCTCAGCTAAGTTCTGCCCCGTGTGCGCTAACCACATCTACCATTACAATCCAAGCAATCCTCATCACCTAATGTTGAAGCCTTCCACGCTTTCAGATACAAGCGATATCAACCCCACCATTCACGTTTGGGTCAGTGAAAAGCAAGACTGGTTCCAAATACCAGAAGGTGTGTTGACCTATGACACACAGCCGTAGCGAGCTAACAATCCTGCCAATTAGGACGCTAGCAAGCTAGCGCCTATTGCGCGTGCCCTCTGAGTTAGGTTCGCTAATGCTTTAGCCACACATGGCGTCAGCTCAGTTTGGCGGATGTAGGTAAGCCTTGACTGTATTAATGTATGCCTAGTCATTGTATAAGCACTACTGTTTTCATTTAGCAGATTTGAAATCTGCATCCTTACCCTCAAAGCGAGTGCATAAGCGAGCGCAAGAACAAGATATGAATTTACTCTTCCTCGGCACCTCCGCCGGCGTACCCACCAAAACCAGAAACGTCTCCGGCGTCGCTTTGCGAGAGAGCAAGGGGAAGGGCTGGTACCTGATCGATTGTGGTGAGGGCACCCAGCATCAGGTTTTGCACACGAAACTGTCTTTCCATTCGCTGAAAGCCATCTTGATTACCCACGTGCACGGCGACCACTGCTATGGGCTGCCTGGCATACTGGCGAGTGCGGGAATGGGTGGCCGAAAAGCGCCACTGACCATTGTGGCGCCCGCAGGCATCAAGGCATGGTTGGAGGCCACCTGTGAGGTCACGCAGCTATGTTTACCCTTCGCTTTGGAGTTTATCGACTCGGACGAGCTGCCCAGCGTTGAGTTTGAGAGCGTTGCCGTTACCACGTTCAGGCTTTCACACCGGGCGCCGTCCTACGCTTATGGGTTTACGGAGACAAGGGTCGACGCTGCCTTGGATGTGGATAAACTAGCGCAAAATGGGATTCCAAGAGGGCCGTTGTGGGGGCAGTTGAAGCAAGGGTTTGATGTTGAGTTTGAGGGTGAGCGGTTAAAAAGCCATGAGTTCTTGATCTTCAAGCACAAGCCGAGAAAAGTGGTGATAGCTGGGGACAATGACCAGCCTGACTTGTTGAATGAAGCGTGCGCGGGGGCACAGGTGCTGGTGCATGAAGCCACCTACACCGAAGAGATGGCCCAGAAGGCTGGTGATGTCGGGCATAGCTACGCCAAGCTGGTCGCCGCGTTTGCCGAAACGGCAGAGCTTCCCAATCTGGTGCTGACGCACTTTAGCCCCCGTTACCAGCCCCACCCTCTTGCCTCGCCTTCCATTGAGGAGATCCGCCAAGAGGCCCTGCGCGTCTACTCGGGCTCGCTTTACCTGGCGCGGGATTTTGGCGAATACACCCTGGATAAAGCGGGCCACTTTACTGAAGTGGCGGGCGAGTAGTCTTTAACCTAATTGTGTTATCAACGGTAGGGACATAGCACGTTTATCGACTCTTTTTGATTTGCACCATGTTTTTGACACCTGATACGTTGCAGGGTACATTTTATAGATGATCCGAAGCTTCAAACACAAAGGCTTGGCAAAATTCTTCAAATCCGGCAGCACTGCAGGGATTCAGGCTGCGCATGCAAAGAGGCTTCGGCTTATTCTTGGTCGACTTAATGCAGCGTCAGATGCCAACGATATGGACTTGCCAGGTCTTCGCTTGCACGAACTCTCAGGTAAGCGCTCTGGAATCTGGTCAGTCACGGTTAGTGGTAACTGGCGCGTGACGTTCCGGTTCGAGGACGGAGATGCCGAGATAGTGAATTATGAAGATTACCACTGAGGTACCGCCAATGCTGATGCACAACCCTCCCCATCCTGGTGAAGTATTACGCGAGCTTTGCTTGGAGCCCCTTGGTCTTACTGTTACAGCCGCTGCGGAAGCGCTCGGCGTAAGTCGCAAAACGCTCAGTGCTGTGCTGAACGGCAAGGCCGGTATTAGCCCTGAAATGGCGGTGCGGCTTTCTATCGCGTTTGATACCTCTGCGGAAAGCTGGTTGAACCAGCAGTCCCAATACGAGCTTTGGCATGCCGAACAGCATCGCAAAGAGCTTAAAGTAAAGAGGCTGGTTGCCGCTTAAAGCAGCGGTGGTTTAAGTACACCCTGGATTAAGCGGGCCACTTTGCTGAACTAGCGGCTGAATAACTGCTTTTATCCCGCCGCTCCTTGAGTGACCACCGCTCAGGTCAGTCGCGGCAATAGCCTTCACCTGTTGCGACTACCAAGCAATCTTCCTTTTCCAATAGCCACTTCATGCCGGTGGCTTCGCCGTCGCCCGAGCGAAGCAACTGCGGGCCGTCTCCGCGGTTGAAGCTAATGCCTTCGGTGGTGGCCTGCCCTTCGAAGGTGCCGATTTGGTCGTCATCCAGGCCGTAGCGCATGTGAAGGAGATAATGTCCCGGGCCTGCAGGCTTGTCCTTGCTGATTTCCAGGAATAACCCTTCAACGCCAATCCATCGGCCGACCCATTGATCGGTAACCTGATGGTGGGGTTGGTTTTGCTCGGTTGCAGTATCTGAAACGGGCGCGTTTGATGCGGTGGTGTTGCTGTTGCTACACCCACTTATCAGCATCGTAGTGATTAGCGCTAATAATGCTTTTTTCATAGCTGGCTCCTTATCATTACTGGGTGTTGCTCAGTATAGGACGAAATGTACTTTCATCAGTTTGAACGTATTTTGGTATATGTCGATGGGCTATGTACTGCTGAGGTATTTTAAAAAGGTACACACCGGTTTGCTGGTTATGAACAGGGGTACGCCCGGTGGTTGTTTCAAACACTGCTGAATTTATTTTTGCTCGTGAGGGAATCAATGGGATAGAGTTAAATTAATTTATGAAATCACTGTTAACTAGATATCTTCAGGATTTCCCATGTCTTCAGACCCCTGGCTTCAACGTTGGTTACCTCTTATCACTGATCGAGCTGACTGCGGGCCAGTCCTTGAGCTTGGTTGTGGTGCTGACCCATATCGTGAAGAGCTCAACGTGAAGAAGCTTGTTATGGTCTGGAATAGCACATAGCCAGATCGTTCTCCAAGTGACATTTCCTTCGAGTCGCAGCGGTTTTGCCACTGGTGATGGCAGGCGCTATCAGTTTCTATAGCGCCTGTAATGACAGACTGCAGATGATTTCCTAAAAATAGAAAAAAATTAAATCTTACTTAATGTTCCAAGTAAGTCTCGGTTAAACTGCTGGTTAGTGACGATGCCCTGCTCTAAGTCAAAATTTTCGAAAAAGCTGGGTAAGGAAAGCGCGCCTATAACGGTTGCTGAAAAATAAGGAGCTGACGCTTGTGCGGAAGCTAAGACACTTTGCGCTCCACCTTGACCAGGCGAGGTAGATAGCATAAGAACGGGTTTATTTTGAAATACTTTCATATCTATTCGTGATGTCCAGTCAAATAGATTTTTATAGGCTGACGTATAAGTCCCATTGGGTTCCGCGAATGACATTACAATGACATCTGCTTCACCGATAGCGTTGTAAAAAGCATGCGCCAATTCTGGGATGCCAGACTCCTTTTCTCTCTCTTCGCTAAATATTGGCATTTCAAAGTCGTTAAGATCGATTAACGAAATATCTGCATCGCTGATTTGTTGTGCTGCATAAAAAGCCAGCTTTTTGTTAATGGAGCTTTTGCTGTTGCTAGCGCCGAAGGAAAGTACTTTCATTTTAAAATCCTCTGAGTTTATTTTTTCAAGGGTGTTGGTTTGGTTTTAGTTACACGTTTTTAATAAAAATGTTATCTGAAGCGATAAGCTTGAGTTGGCTTTGACGTAGGGCTATTCTGAAACCTCAACTAAGGTTGAGGTCAAGAGGGGCGCGAAAAATAAACTTATAGGCATTTTATTTGAGCTTGAAGAGCTTCCGAATCATACCCGTGTCACTCTTGTTGATTGGGACAAATTGGGCTCTAGGTGGCGAGGCGAGCTAAACAGGAAGATAACGCAGTTAATTGAACTGAGAGATATGATGACAGACTGCATCGGGTGTGGTTGCCTTTCTCTTGATAAGGTGCAAGCTACATTCTTGAAAGCCATGACTCCTTAATCTTCAAACACAAACCAGGGAAAGTCGTGATCGCCGCGTTTGCCGAATCAACAGAGCTGCCCACCTGGTGCTGGCGCACTTTAGTCCTCGTTACCAGTTCAACCCCCAGCGTCGGAGCCAGTAAGATGCTAAGCCGTGAGTGAGAGGCTTTTGCTTACCAACGCCGTCAATGGGTTGGAAAAAGTGCACACCTACTGGGTTGGTTGCGTTTAGGTGTTGCTTGATAAAAGCCAAGGCTTAGCGCAGTTTGTGCGCTGATGACAGAACCCAACGAGGAGATCCATCATGCAGAAGTTGAGAATTGACCTAGTGTCCGATGTAGCCTGCCCATGGTGCGCGATCGGCTATCGGCGCTTGGAACAAGCGTTAGAAACCCTTGATGGCGAGATCGACGTCGAGCTCTTCTGGCAGCCCTTTGAACTCAACCCTGACATGCCGCCTGAGGGCGAGCCGATCCTGGAGCACTTGTGCCGCAAGTACGGTAAGGATGCTGCCAGCATGGCGCAGTCCCAGCGCGAGATTATGGCGGTGGCCGAAGAGCTTGGATTAAATTTTCGTGGTGCCCAGGAGCGTCGGGCGAACAACACTTTCGCTGCCCACCGCGTGCTTGCGTGGGCTGCAACGCAGAACCTAGAGACACCCCTGCAATTGGCACTTTTCGATGCCTACTTCGGTGAGGCGAAAAACCCTTCAGACCCAGAGGTTTTGCGGGAGAAGGCCATTGAGGTTGGGCTTGATGGTGATGTTGCCGAGGCCATCGCCCGGTCTGATCAGTACGCAGACGAAGTACGCGCGGCAGAGCAGCATTTCATAGAAGCGGGTGTAAGCGCCGTGCCGGGATTCATTCTGGATGGACGTTACCTGATTCCTGGTGCCCAGCCAGCTGACGTGCTTGTCGATGCGCTTCGTCAGGTGGCCGAAGAGAACGCCAGCCGCTAATGTTTTAGTGAGATGCGGCTGGTAAGGCTGGCTCATATTGCAACTTCTTCAGTGCTGGGTTTAAGACTCAAAGTCAGCGCTCAATCCCTTACTACAAAAACGCCCGCAATGTATCGCTAGCTTGGTCGATGGAAACAACGCCATCCAAATGGCCTCGATCGCCTTCCAGGGTTTCAAGCGTCACCTCAGTGCCATCTGCCTCAATTAGCTCGGCGGTTCGACGCACACCTTCAGGCGCGAAGACGAGGTCGTTTTCGCTATACAGCATCAGTGTCGGTGCTTCGATGGCGGCAAGTCCTTCCTCTAGCGAGTCGCCGTGGCCTGCCATAAAGGTTTGGTTGGCGCGCACCAGATAGAGCAGATGGTTGGCATCGGAGGTGGCCGCACGGGCGGCGGCGATGTCATCCAGCGTTTTCTCAATCGCGTAGCGGGCGTTGATATCCTGGGCTGGGTCGCGCTCTTCGTCGGCCCAATCGCGGTTAAAGGTTTCGTTAGCCCACTGCCAGTGGTTGGCGTTGAGTGTCACCAGTTTTAGCGCTTCTTTTAGCCCGTCGATAGGCGGTTCGCCGTCGTAGTAATTACCCTCGTTCCAGTTGGCGTCTAAACGAATCGGCGCGGCCCAGGCGCTTAGGGTTGCCAGCAGCCAAGGGTCGGCAACGCCGCCGCCAATCACTGAGATTAGCCGTTCTACTCGGTCAGGATAGGCGCTGGCCCACTCGATAGCTTGTAGCGCGCCCATCGAAGCACCCATCACCGCATGCAGCGATTCAATGCCTTGGCTTTCGAGTAGCTCGCGCTGTACCTCGACAAAGTCGCGGATGGTGACGACCGGGAAGTCCATGCCCCAGGGCTCGCCGGTGTCAGGGTTGATGGAGGCGGGCCCGGTGGTGGTGACATTGGGATCATTGGCATTTAGGTTAACCAGCGTATCCGAGGAGATGATGTAGTACTCATCGGTATCGAGTGGCTTGCCGGGGCCAATGATGGCATCCCAGTAGCCGGTCGGCTGCCCATTTTCCTCATAGCGGCCTGCCGCATGGCTGGTGCCAGAGAAGAAATGGGTGATTAGAATGACGTTATCGCGGGCGTCATTGAGCTCGCCGTAGGCTTCCCAACCCACCGTGACGTTGGGGATCGTCTCGCCGCCATGGGTAGTGAAGCTGTCCATTTCGAAGGTCTGTTTCTCGACGACCCCATCCCAGGCCCACAGAGGAGAAGCTAGAAGGAGGCCAAGGCCGGAACAGAGCGTTGCCGTGAACAGCGCGTATCGTGTAGATGCCATAGGGTTGCCTTTAACGAGGGGTTATTGTGATTGTTATGGGCCACCGGCAGTGACCGCCCTCTCAGCGTAGTAGACCCTAGCGCATTTTAAACGGATTCAACCCATTAGCTTGCTGCATCATCATGCGCTTGGCGAACGGGAAGCGCTCGGCTATTTGCAGGCTTAGATCGCCTAGTTGGCGCAGCGGCTTGGCGCCGGTAAACAGGTGGTGAAAGCTGTCGGTGGCAGCGATCATTGCCTGGTTGGCCGCGCGGCGCTGGCACTCAAAGCGCAGTAGGTTGACATAGTCGCCGGGGTCGCGGCCCTGGATAATGATCTCGGCAAGGGTGTCGGCATCGTGCAGGCCGATATTTAACCCCTGGCCTGCCAGCGGGTGCACCACATGGGCCGCGTCGCCAATAAGTGCCAGGTGCTTGCCGATATAGCGGTGGGCATGCTGGCGCTTGATGGGGAAGCTGGCCCGGGCGACGATGCGGATGAGGTTGCCCAGGCGTTTAGGGAAGGTCATTTCGATGGCTGCTTTAAGTGCCTCATCGTCAAGCTGTTCGCGGGCTTGGGTGGTGCTATCTGTGTCGTACCACACCAAGGAAGCGCGATGGCCTGGTAGCGGCAGCATGGCGATGGGGCCTGTAGGGGTGAAGACCTGCCAGCTGACATCCTGCTGGGGCAGCTCAGTTTCCACGTTAATGATCATCGCCCGCTGATGGTAGTCGTGGCTACTAACGTTAATCCCCGCTAGCTCACGTAGGGTCGATTGCGCGCCGTCGGCGCCGACGATCAAACGGGCGCTTAGGGTTTTGCCATTATCCAGCTCCAGCAGGCGGCCAGTGCTTGAGGTGATCGTACTTAACGGCGCGCATTGGGTGTAGCAGGTGACGCTGGGCAGCTGTTCTAACCGTTGCCATAACGCGTACTGCAACGTGCGGTTTTCGATAAAGATGCCGAAGTCATCCATGCCACTATCCTGAGCGGAAAACAGCGAATGGCCGGTGCCGTCCTGGTTGGAGACATCGATATGCCGAAAAGGGCAGCAACGCTCCTCAGGTAACGTCGTGCCGCTGGCCTTAACGAACGCTAACGAGCGCGCATTCAGCGAGGAAATACGCAGGTCATAGTCACCGCTAGGGGGAGTAGGGGAATCGCCGTGCTCCACCAGCCCAACGGAGAAACCCGCATGACCCACGCGAGCCGCCAGAGCGGCGCCCACCATGCCGCCACCGACAATAATAATGTCATGATCGTGCTGCATAAGAGTATCTCCTGGGTGCACAATAACCGTTAGAGGGCGCATTGCATGGCCCGCTGTTGCTATACAGTATCGTTGAGTTTGAGCCACATTGCCTAGAGGTGAACGATTGACGCAGGCCGTGGAAATTGCAGAAAGCGTTGCCCAGGCGGGCGAGGAACTGGCTGATTTTATTCAGCGGCACCCAAGACTGTGGGTGATTACCGGTGCCGGTGTGAGTACCGACAGTGGCATTCCGGACTATCGCGATGCGGATGGTCAGTGGAAGCGGCCACCCCCGGTGCAGCATGGCGACTTCATGAGTTCTCATCACGTTCGCCAGCGCTACTGGGCCCGCGCGCTGATCGGTTTTAGCGCCATGCGCGAAGCCCAAGCCAGCGGCGCACACCGTGCGTTGGCCGCGCTGGAGTCACAGGGTTATATCCAGCAGTTGGTGACCCAAAACGTTGACCGTTTACATCAGCGCGCTGGTTCCCGCCGGGTGATCGACCTGCATGGTCGAGCGGACATGGTGAAGTGCATGGTGTGCGACTATCAAATGATGCGCCACGCCATGCATGCCGAAATGGCGCGCATGAATCCGAGCTTTACTGGTTTGCAGGCGGGGCACGCTCCGGATGGCGATGCCGACCTGGAAACTGACTTCAGCACCTTTCGCATTTTCGACTGCCCGCGCTGCAGCGGCATCCTGAAGCCTGACGTGGTGTTCTACGGCGATGTGGTGCCCGCCGAACGGCGGCTTGCAGCGCAGGTAGCGCTGGCAGAGTCGGAGGCGGTACTGGCAGTGGGCACCTCGTTGATGGTGTTTTCCGGCTACCGTTTTTGCCGCGCCGCCCATGAGCGGGGCATCCCTCTGGCATCGCTATCGCTCGGCGTCACCCGGGCAGATGCGCTATTGACCCACCAGTGGCGGGCGCCGTTGACGCCGGTGCTTGAGCAGGCTGTGCGCTGTTTGCACGGAAACTAGAGCGCCTGAAACACTGATAGCATTTCCTGGGAAACTTTTTACCATGCTCCTCATTGCCTGGAGCCAAAGTTTGCCCGTTCGATATGTTTTTTGGCATCGTCCCAAGGCAATCTGCGTTTGCGTGCTTTCATCAAATCAAGGGAGGCTAAGCTCTCCTCATTGGACAATAGCCCGAACTCAATCATCTCAGTGAACACCCATAGCGTGCCTCTTATATCAACACCTTCGCGCCCAGCAAGGGCGCGCAGATTATTGTCTCCCGTAAGCAACGGGCAGGCTTCCTGCTTAGCTAAAGCCAGCGCTAGCCTGTCGTACAAGCCGGGCTCTTCGCCATGCTCTTCTCCCAAGGTGATCGCATAATCGATGTACAAGGATTCAACAACGAGTGTTTTTAACCCCATATCAATTAGGTACGGGCTGCCGTCTTCAATTTCTTCTTCATAAAGCACGTCAGGCATAGCGAAAACATAAGGAAGCTGAAAGAGTGTTTCCAGTATGCCCCCAGCCTCTAAATCAATTATTACGTTGGCGTCACTGATGAGTAACAGCATCAGCAGACTCCATTAGGCGTTCTCGATAGAAGCGCATTCTTGGGATGCCGAGCAGTTCAGCCGCCTTTGCCTCGGAAATAAGGTCTTCTGCTAATGCCCGATATACTAGCTGCTCAAATAGAGAAGGGGCTTCGTTAGGTAGCACCTCGCCGGGCTCGTTAGTCCTCCAGCCGCGAGCCGAGAACATTCGCATCGTTGCCTCTCGCAACCCGTCATGGATAACGCCACATTGAAACGCACGCATTACCCACCCGGCCATTGAAAGGCCGTACTCATGCTTTAGATGGTAAAGTTCTTGTGGCTCTAAGCGCTTTCGCTGAGAGCCAAGCTCCTTAACAACGGACTCTCTTGGGGCTAAAAACGCGCCAGCAAAACGGTCGCATGCCTTTTCTTCATTTACTCCGTCCGTCAATCGACCTGCAAAAAGCACGTGAGCCAGTTCGTGGGCGAGAGTAAAACGCTGGCGATCCCCAGGCCAGCGAGAAGACACCACTATGACAGGGTAGTACTGCCCATCTACTGTCATTGCTGTAGCAGTCATGCCCGGAAATGCTTTGTGTTCCACGTCGACTGCCATTACCAACAACCCCAAGGGTTCAAGCTCTGCGGTCAGGTCGGCAATTGGATTTAACCCAAGCTCCCATGCGTGTCGTACATTCTCTGCGATGCCCTCAATCTCGTCCAAATCTTCTATTTGGCGAGGTACACAACCAGGGACTGCGAAGTGTGGAATGGGCAACTCGGGGAACGCGTTAAGCAATTCGACACGTTTCTCAATCATTTCCGTAATGCGGATTTGTATAGCGTCAGAACGCTTCTTCCCAAACGTGCTGTGTTTACGAAATTCGATGTTCGACAACGTTACCGTAGACTTTCGGAAAAAATATTCTGTGCGAACGCCACACGCTTTAGCGATCTTGAGCAATTTAGAGGAGTCGGGTGTTGCTTTACCTTTTTCATACTTCTGTATTGCCGCCTTGGAAACCTCAAGCTGCTGGCCCAACGCTTCAAGCGTCAAGTCAGCAGCAAGGCGTGCCTGATGGATTCGTTGACCTAGCATAGATGTCACTCGGTTTACTTTTATAAAAGTATTTTGTGAAAAGTAAACCTTGTGCCAAACAATAACCAGCGGAAAAAATTCACAGAAATCTTTATTAAGAGAAAAGTGACCGGACTTTATGCTCACGTACCAGCCAGCAGCCAAGCATATCTCTCGCCACTTCAAGCGTGTCCCGATTATAAAAATCCCTTGGCAGTGGCGTCAGCTCGCTGTTTTTAACATTTGGTATGTTTGGCAACATCGCCTCGGCGTTTAGTTGAGTAGAATGCTAGGGTATTAGGTAGATATCGCCATCAATAGCGGAGCCTATCGTGCTGCCATTCGAACATCTCTATTCCACCTTGCCTGAACCCCTCTGGATCGCCACCCAAGCAACGCCTGTGGCCAGCCCGGAGCTGATTGCGTTCAATGCGCCGCTTGCCCATGAGCTAGGGGCCACAGAGCTACCTGACTCTACAACGCTTGCCGATTGGTTTAGCGGCAACCAGCCCATGCCGGATGCCAAGCCGGGCGCCTTAGGTTACGCCGGGCATCAGTTCGGCAACTTTGTGCCGCAACTGGGCGATGGCCGTGCGCTGCTGCTGGGCGAAGTGATCGATCAGAATGGCGTTCGCCGCGATGTGCAGCTAAAAGGCAGCGGCCGCACGCCGTTTTCCCGCGGCGGCGATGGCCGTTCGCCGTTAGGCCCCGTGCTGCGTGAGTACCTGGTCAGCGAGTTCATGGCGGCGATGGGAATTCCCACCACCCGTGCCCTTGCGGCCGTGGCGAGCGGCGAGCGAGTGGTACGGCAAATGGCTGAGCCCGGCGCCGTCTTTACCCGCGTGGCGAGTAGCCATATTCGCGTGGGTACCTTTCAGTTTGCCGCTGCACAGCGGGATGAAGCATTGCTCAAAGCCCTGGCGGATCATGTGATTGCGCGCCACTACCCGGATGCCGCCAACGCAGAAGATCCCTATATGGCGCTGCTGGAAGCGGTGGTCGCTCGTCAGGCGGTGCTGATTGCTCGCTGGATCAGCGTCGGCTTTATTCACGGCGTGATGAATACCGATAACTGCAGCATCGCCGGCGAAACCATCGATTACGGCCCCTGCGCCTTTATGGAGCAGTTCGATCCGCAGAAGGTGTACAGTTCCATCGATCAAGGCCGACGCTACGCCTTTGCCAACCAGCCAGCGATTGCTCAGTGGAATCTGGCCCGCTTTGCCGAAACGCTGCTGCCGTTGATGCGGGAAGAGGGCGACGCGGTCATGGAGCAGGCCACTGACGCCATCCGGCGCTTTGAATCACTGTTCAGCGCCGAGCAAGTCCGCCTGCATGCCGATAAGCTCGGTTTAGCGGCGGAAAGCCCTCAAGCCGAAGCGCTAATGGAAGGTCTCGAAAGCCAGATGCATCAGGGGCGGATGGACATGACCGCCACCTTTGACGCGCTCACGCAATACGCTTCCTCGCCGAGCGATGAGTACCGCCAGGCACTGCTGGCGCTGACGACTCAGCCTGGCGAGTTGACCGCGTGGCTGGATACCTGGCAGCAAGCGCAGATAGCCAGCCAAGATAGTGAGCGTTTTGCGGCCATGCGAAGCGCCAACCCGGTCATTATTCCCCGCAACCACCGGGTTCAAGAGGTCATTGATGCCGCTTACGACGGTGACTTTACCCCTTTCCATACTCTGCTGGCGGTCGTCACCCAGCCATTCGATGACTCCGTGGAAGCGCGTCGTTTAGCGGCGCCCGCCACGGAAAATGAGCAGGTGCTAAGAACCTTCTGTGGCACATAACGCCTATGCTAGACTGTGTTTTTTTACAGTTGGAAGGCTAGCCGGTGCGCAAAATCATTCACTGCGACTGTGACTGCTTTTATGCAGCAGTGGAAATGCGCGATAATCCCGCGCTGCGGGATATACCGATTGCGATTGGCGGCAGCGTCGAGCAGCGCGGGGTGGTCGCCACCTGCAACTATCCCGCCCGCGAATTTGGCATTCACTCGGCCATGCCGATGGCTCAGGCACTCAAGCGCTGCCCGCATCTCACCGTGATCCGCGGTGAGATGGCCAAATACAAAGAAGTTGCCCGCCAGGTCTTCGCCATTTATCGCGATGTGACTGAACTGATCGAACCGCTCTCCCTGGATGAGGCCTTTCTGGATGTCTCGGAGGTCACCCAGCATCACGGCAGCGCGACGCTAATGGCTGAAGCGATCCGTGAACGGGTCAGCCGCGAAGTGGGGATCACCGTTTCGGCGGGCGTAGCGCCCAACAAGTTTCTGGCCAAAATTGCCAGCGACTGGAACAAACCCGACGGCCTGTGCGTGATTACGCCGGATAAGGTCGATAGCTTCGTACAACAGTTACCGGTCAAGAAAATCCACGGGGTAGGGCCCCGCACGGCCGAGAAACTGGCGGGGCTGGATATCCACACCTGCGCCGACCTGCGTACCCGCACGCTGACCGACCTGGTCGAGCACTTTGGCCGTTTTGGACGGCGACTGCATGAGCTGAGCTGGGGGCGGGACGAGCGCCCGGTGAAAACCCACCGGGAGCGCAAGTCGGTTAGCACCGAACAGACCTACGCCCAGGATTTACCCAACCTCGACGCCTGCCGCCGTGAACTGCCCGCGCTGATCGAAGATTTAGAGCGCCGCTACGCACGGCTTGACCCGCCACTGGCGGTGCGCGGGTTAATCGTAAAAGTGAAGTTCAACGACTTTACCCAAACCACCGTCGAACACGCCGACCCCGCGCCTAACCTGGAGCAGTTTGAAACTCTGCTTAACGTTGGTTGGGCCAGGGGCGAGCGGCCCGTCCGCCTGCTTGGAGTAGGGTATCGACTGGCGGACAACAGCCAGGAGCATCAATTGTCGCTGTTTTAATTAGCCTGTTAATCCTTTTGTCGATTGACGCTCATGCAGGAGCGCGTTAAAACAGATGTATGATAGGCGGCGTAAATAATCATGTTTCACATTAGCCGTCTTCCTGCCTTTTTAACGCGCGAGCCTTGCCATGTCTGCTAATGCTGCCCAACGTCCTCGTTTAGTGTTTGCCCATGCCAATGGTTTTCCGGGCTTAAGCTATCGCAGCCTGCTGAACCCACTGGCAGAGACCTTTGATCTGCACCCTCTGGATCGCTTGGGTCACCACCCTGACTACCCCGTTAATCATAACTGGGGCAACTTGGTGGATGAGCTGCTGAGCTACCTACCCGAGACGGATACGCCGCTTCTGGGCGTGGGGCACTCTTTGGGTGGCACGCTAATGGCCATGGCCGCGGATAAGCAGCCCGAGCGCTTCTGCGGGGTGATTATGCTTGATCCCCCTTTGATGCTGGGGAAGGACGCCTGGGCAATGAAAGCCGCCAAGCGGTTTGGCTTTGTGGATCGAGTTACCCCTGCTGGAAAAACCTTGGGTCGGCGCACCGTGTGGCCGAGTCGCGAAGCGATGGCAAGCTCGCTGGGTCGCCGGGGGCTGTTTCGTCGCTTTACCCCAGAGGCGCTCAACGACTACATTGAAGCAGGGACGCGCTTGCTAAACGATGGCAGTGCAGAACTGACCTTTGATCCTGGTATTGAGGTGGAAATTTTCCGCCACCTGCCGGATCACCTATCGCGCCTGCCGCAGCGTTTGGGCGTACCGTTAGAACTGGTGGCGGGCAAAGAGTCCCACCTATTGACCGCTTCACGTATAAAACGCTTGAAGCGTAGAGGGCTATCGGTGAGTGAAGTCCCCGGTACGCATATGTTCCCGATGGAGCATCCGGACGAGACCCGTGCCGCTATTTTGGCTGCCTGGCAGCGTTTATCCAGCGTCCGTCAGCCCCAAAACACAGCGTAAGGAGGCGTTATGTATCTTTCCGTACAGCTTAGCTATTACCCGTTGGCCGATGACTTCAAGCCGGTGGTCAAAGAGGTGGTGAAACGCCTTGAGGCGACAGGATTGGAAGTACACCCGAATCGCATGAGCACCCAGGTATTTGGCGAGTTCGATGCTGTGATGGCAGCGCTAACTGAGGTGATGAAGTGGTCGTTTGAGACCCATGGCAAAGCGGTCTTTACGGCTAATTTCCTCGAAGGCGATCGTCGGCCACGCTAATCACGCAGCATAGGCAACGCCGTCCACTGGGCGGCGTGTCGTTGTCTGGTCCGTTCGCGTCGCTATGGGACATAAATGGTTCCCAAATGACTGTAGTTTAATCCCTATACCAATCAAAAATAGGGGTTAAAAGAATGTTCCATCCTGCTGATTTAAATAACAAATTCCCTCGTTCAGGTAAAAAACTTTCGATAGCGCTAGGGGCACTACTCGTCAGTGGCTATGCGCATTCCCAGTCGGTCAGTATGGACTTCTCCAATGAGTATAATGCGTCCTCCATTCATGCTCAGGGCGATGCCTATTTTATTGATAAGCTTGCCGAATTAACCGATGGCGAAATTGATATCACGCTGCATACGGGTGGCTCGCTCGGCTTTAATTCCGGCGATCATTTTTATGGCGTGGCCGATGGCGCCGTCGAGATAGCTGATACCCTCTCGGGCACCATGAGCGGCATCAATTCGCTATTTCTACTCTCTTCGCTCCCCTTTATTGTCGACGACGTTGCCGATGCGCGGCGACTTTATGACATAGCGAAACCCTATTACGAAGAGGTGTTCGCCGATAATAACCAGGTGCTGCTGTATGCCTCGCCCTGGCCGCCGAGCGGTATCTGGTCGGAAGACGAGGTCGCGAGCCAGGACGATCTTGAGAGCCTGAAGATTCGCACCTTTGACCGTAACGGTACCGAGACATTTAGAAATGTAGGTGCCTCGCCGGTCAGCCTGTCCTGGGCCGATGTGGTACCCCAACTGGCCACCGGCGGTATCGAGGCGGTGTTAACGTCCGCCGAAGCGGGGGCCAATGCCAGCTTTTGGGAGCACCAGAATTACTTTGCCGGGGTTCAGTACGCCATTCCCCTTAACATGGTGCACATGAATCGCGATGCGTTCGAATCGCTTACCGACGCTCAACAGGATGCGGTCATGGAAGCGGCCAGCCTGACTGACCAACACAACTGGGAAGCGGTTGAAACGCGTACCGAAGAAAACTACCAGACGCTTAGTGAGCACGACGTCGTGATCAGTGATCCCGTCTCGGACGAGTTGCTAACGCCTCTCAAGGAAGCCGCCAGTGGCGTGGTCGAGAGCTGGCTGGAGAATACTGGTGATGACGGCGAGTCGATCTTGAGCGAGTTCCGAGGCGCCGAATGAGGGCGCTCAATGTCATTGAGCGTATCTCTAAGCTGCTCAATCGGGTCGGTGCTGTCATTGCCGTGCTGCTCATTATTTATATGCTCGGCCATATCCTGTTAGAGATAGCGCTGAGGCTGTTTGGCCACTCGACGTTTATCCTCGATGAGTATATCGGCTATGCAGTGGCTACGATGTCCTTTTTAGGCCTGCCTTATGTGCTGGAGAAGGGCGGGCTGATCCGTGTCTCTCTGCTTCTGGAACGCTTTCCTGAAACCATGCGCTGGCCGCTGGAGCTATTCAGCAGCTTGGTAACGGCAGGTTGCTTTGTGTGGCTCTCGACCTTCTGGTTTCAGAATGTTCTGCGTAGCTACAGCCGCGACACCGTCAGTGAAACCATGGCAGAGACGCCTATTTGGCTGCCGGAGAGCGCCATCCTCGTGGGCATGTGGTTAATTTCCATCACGCTGTTAGTCAGAGCCCTAAAAATAATGGCTCTGCGTTCAGGCTACTCGTCTAGCGTCAATTGAAGCAGCGACTAATAGGAAAGGCGTTATGGATATTTTTTGGTCGGCCGTCGGGGTCGGCGTACTGCTGTTGTTCTTTTTGTCGATGGGCACCTGGATTTTTGCATCCATGCTGGCCGTGTCCATTGGCTCGCTTTGGCTGTTTGGCGACTTCGGTGCTGATCGTATCGGTCTGATTTTTTCGCGAATTCTCTATCGTGCCAGTAATAGCTGGGAGTTATCGGCTATCCCGCTGTTTATATTGATGGGCGAGCTGATTTTTCGCTCCAATATTTCCGAGCGGCTTTTCAAAGGGCTGGTGCCGATCACCCGCCATTTGCCGGGCGGTATTCTCCACACCAATGTGCTTGGCTGTACGCTGTTTGCGGCGGTGAGCGGCTCCAGCGCGGCGACGACCGCGACGATTGGCAAAATCACCACCCAGGAGCTGAAAACGAGGGGGTACGATCGTAACCTATCGATCGGTTCGCTGGCGGGCGCCGGTAGCCTGGGGCTGTTGATTCCGCCTTCGATCGTGATGATCGTCTATGGCGTTCAGGCGGAAGTCTCTATTAGCCAGCTGTTCATGGCGGGGGTAGTGCCGGGCCTGTTAATTGCGCTGCTGTATAGCGTGTATATCGGCGCGAGGACCTATTTGTCGCCGTCGTTGGCACCCAAACAGGCGGCGACTGACCAGAGCGTAGGGCAATCCATTCTGCTTCTGCTGCCCGTGCTGGTGTTGATCAGCATCGTGATTGGCTCTATCTATAGCGGTATTGCCACGCCCTCGGAGGCGGCGGCGGTGGGCGTGGCCGCAACGCTGGTGCTGCTTGGCGTCGAGCGCCAGCTTTCGGCGCGGCTGTTTATTGAGGCGTTCAGAGGCACGTTAATCACCAGTATCATGGTGTGCAGCCTGTTGATTACCGCCACGTTGCTCTCCACGGCGATGGGCTACCTGCACCTGCCCCGGGAGCTTGCGGAGTGGATCGCCGCGCAAAACTTTACCCCGATGTCGTTGTTGCTGGCGCTGGCGGTTTTCTATGTGGTGCTGGGGCTTTTCCTGGACGGTATTTCGATCACCGTGATGAGCCTGCCGATTACGCTGCCGATCGTACTGCTGGCGGGGTTCGATCCCATCTGGTTTGGCATCTTCCTGATCATCATGATCGAGCTTGGCCAGATAACGCCGCCGGTCGGATTCAACCTGTTTGTGCTGCAAAGCCTGACAGGGGAAAGCATCAGCCGGGTGGCCCTGGCAGCGCTACCTTTCTTCCTGCTGATGTGCGTGGCGGCCTTGATCATCAGCTTATGGCCGGATATTGCCTTGTGGCTGCCTCGCTTTATGGCGGAATAAGCAGGTTAGGTATCCACACAAGTAAAACCGCCGCCCCAAATTTGGGCGGCGGTTTGGTTCTTGCTGACTAACGCTTAATTACACCAGCGAATCCAGGCAGGACTCAATAATATCCAGGCCTTCATTGAGCACGTCATCTTGAATGGTGACGGGCATCAGGAAGCGGATGGTGTTGCCGTACATGCCGCAGGAAAGAAGGATCAAACCCTCTTCGCGGGCTTTCTTGCATAGCGCGGCCGCTAGTTCTGGGTTAGGCGTATGGTCGGCTTTGTTCGACACCAGTTCAAAGGCAGCCATCGCGCCCATGTTGCGCACGTGGTCGATGCAATCAAACTTATCTGCCCACACGTTGAAGCGCTTGGCCAGCTTGTCGCCCAGGGCCTGGCTCTTCTCCAGAATGTTCTCTTCTTCAAACACTTCCATGACCGCTAGCGCCGCCGCACAGGCAGTGGGGCTGCCGGTGTAGGTGCCGCCCAGCGAGTTAGGGCCTGAAGCGTCCATCACTTTGTCGGTGCCTACGATGGCGGAAATCGGCATACCGTCGGCCATACTCTTGGCCATGGTCATAATGTCCGGCTCAACGCCGCTATGCTCAATGGCAAACATTTTGCCGGTACGGCCAAAGCCTGACTGCACTTCATCGACTATCATCAGCATGCCGTGCTCATCGCAGATTTCGCGAACCTTGGTCAGGAAGCTGGTAGAGGCCGGGTAGAAACCGCCTTCGCCAAGCACCGGTTCGAGCACGATGGCCGCGGTATCTTTGGGGTTGGCATCGGTTTTCAGCGTCATTTTCAGGCCGCGAATGGCTTCGTCTTCGCTAACGCCGTGGTAAGGCACCGGGTAGGGCGCACGGAAAACGGTGCCCGGCATGGGGCCGAAGTCGCTCTGGTAAGGCGCCACCTTGCCGTTCATGGCCATGGTGAAGAAGGTACGGCCGTGGTAGCCGCCATCGAAGCAGATAACGTTAGAACGACCAGTGGCGGCGCGGGCGATCTTGACCGCATTTTCCAGCGCTTCCGCACCCGAGTTGGCCAGCATGACTTTGGCATGGCCACGAACGGGCACGATGTGACTGAGTTTTTCCGCGACTTTCACGTAGCCTTCATAAGGCATGACCGTTTGGCAGGTATGCATCAGCTTATCGAGCTGGGCTTTTACCGCTGCGACCACTTTGGGGTGACGGTGACCTACGTTGAGTACGCCAATGCCGCCTGCGAAGTCGATAAAGCGGTTGCCGTCCGCGTCCCAGATTTCAGCGTTTTCAGCGTGGTCGGCGAACGCCGTTGCGGGGCTTGCAGCGCCAGCAGCGACGTATTTATGTTTTAGCTCGTTTAGTTCGGCATTGCTGCTCATGGCTTACTTCCTAATTGATGAGGATTGATCTTTTAGCATAGTGCTTAATAGGGGTGCCTGATAGGGGCCTGATTGTGAAGTTTAAAAGCGTTGCCTACATGGATGACGAGGCAATGACAACACGGTTGCGCCCCGTCTGTTTAGCTTGGTACATAGCTTTATCAGCACGATCAAGTAGCCGTTTGCCCGAGGCTTCAACGTAGCTGGCAATCCCCGATGAGAGCGTCATCGTTAATTGGTGCTTAGTAAACGTTTGTTGCGCGACGCTTTCACGAATGCGTTCCATGCCTTGGTAGGCTTCTTCAGAATTTACGCCTGGCATAATGATTAAAAACTCTTCACCGCCCAATCGTATGTGCAAATCGGTATCGCGCAGTACAGCACTCACTAAGGAGGTGATCTGTTGTAAAACGCTATCGCCCGCGCTGTGCCCATAGGTATCGTTGATCGCTTTGAAGTCATCCAGGTCATAGATCGCGATGCTGAAAGGTGTTCCATACCGCTCGCAGCGCTTGATCTCTTCATCCAGGCGCTGCAAACCGGCACGACGGTTGAGCAGCTCCGTTAGCTCATCGTGGTGAGCCAAATGATCCAAGCGCTCATTAGCCTGCTTGAGCCGCTCTTCTAGCTGTTTGCGCTGGGTAATGTCGATTATAAAAGTGACTTTACGCGGTTCGCCGTCGTCAGCCTCAATACGCGCAGCTTCGGCGATGATGGTGCGTCTTCCGCCGTTTTTGAGAACCACATCCCACTCTTGGCGCAGCTCTTGATCCTCGTTGCCCTGCATAAACTCAGCATGCAGCGCTGATAAAATCGCATGGTTCTCTTCGGGCACTACGTGGGTAAGGTGCTGGCCTAAAAGCTCTTCCTGCCGGTAGCCATAAAATTCACAGTAAGCTGGATTGACCATTTCAAAGTGACCCGAAGGGGTTGTAATACAGATTCCAATCGGTGCCGCTTTGATGACGTTTTCGGTGTTGCGCTTGGAGCGGTTAAAAAGCTGGTAAAGCTGATCAGGACTAATATCTTGCATCCATCGCTCCTAACTTGTCATGCGCTTCACTTTTTAACCCAGCGAGCAGGGGAGTAATGTCCTGGCCCAGCGAGTTGATGGAAGGCTTCGCAAAGTAGAAACCCTGCTGCTGGACAATGCCAGCCCGTGCTAGCCATAAGGCTTCGGCACGAGTCTCGACACCTTCGGCGATAAGAGTCATATCGAGCTCTTGGGCGAGCAGGATGATCGCGTTTAACAGTGCTTGGCGGCGAAGATCCTTATCGCAGTTCATCACCAGCTCACGATCGATTTTAAGTTTATCGGGGGTTAAGTCAGTGAGCAGGTCAAGGTTGGCGTAACCATTGCCAAAGTCGTCAAGCGCCGTCTTAAAGCCCATGGAGCGGTAGGCATTAATAATATTGCACAGGTGTTGCCGGTCGCGGACGCGCTCGGTTTCGGTGATTTCAAAAATAAGCCGATGGGTAGGCCAACCCACCCGTTTTGATACCGCTAACGTTGCCTGGATGCAGGCTTCGGGCTCATAAACGGCGTTGGGCAGAAAGTTGATCGAAAGGTCGGTTTGCATATCCAGTGCGCTGGCCATTTCGATTGCTTTTACCCGGCAGGCCTGATCAAAACGGTAGAGGAGCTCATCAGTCACTTGCGAAATGACGCTCCAAGCGGATTCACCGCACGGCCCACGAACCAGTGCTTCATAGGTGACGATTTGGGCCAGCGATAGATCCACGATTGGCTGAAAGGCCATGGTGAACTCAAAGGGCAAGTCGCCTTCACAGCGTTTGCAACTGCCATTGACGCGTGCGCACTGGCTCATAGCTGCTCCTGAGGGATGGGTGTTGGATGGCGCTGTTAATGCCATAACATTAGATAGATTAATGCCTATAGCCTATGTTGAAGCATTCAACGCTCTTAACTTTAGGTCTTAATATACTTTTTGTATAGCTTTTGTACAATAATGGATTGCGAAGCATTAGCCAGGTGCCTGCTTCTTAGCTTGCAATATTGGTCGCTTCTTTTGGCTTAAAAAAAGGCGCCAAGTAGGCGCCTATAAGAGGGAAGTGCATAAATCGAGTGCATAAACCATTAGTGCTATTAAATGATGCCTGCTGCGCGAAGCGCAGTGCGCTGCTCCAAGCTAATACCAAGTTCTTCCAGCACGCTTTCCGTATGTTGGCCTAAGTGAGGCGGCGCCGTAGTGGCGCTCATTTGGGCACCGTTAAAACGGATAGGGTTAGCGACCAGATCCACCTGGCCTGCTTGGTCGTGGGGCAGGGTTTGCTTAAGCCCGCGGGCTTTCACATGGGGGTCGTCGAACACCCGATCCAGCGTATTGATCGGCCCGCAGGGAACGCCTACGGCTTCAAAAGCGGCTAGCCATTCATCAGTGCTGCGCTGGGCCAACGCCGCTTCCAGCTGCGGAACGAGCAGAGCACGATTGTTTACCCTGGCGCCATTGGTGGCAAAGCGTGGATCTTCCGCCAAAGCCGGTAGCGAAAGCACCGCGCAAAAACGCTTGAACTGCTCGTCGTTGCCGACAGCCATAATCATATGGCCATCCTGGGTGGCAAACGCCTGATAAGGCACGATGTTGGGGTGAGCGTTACCCAATCGCTGGGGCACATTGCCGGAGGTGAGGTAATTGAGTGCCTGATTGGCGAGTACGCCTACCTGCACATCCATTAATGCCATATCGATATGGCAACCCTCGCTGCTATCACGGCGCTGATAAAGCGCCGCTAAAATTGCATTAGCGGCATATAACCCGGTGAATATATCGGTAAAGGCGACGCCACTTTTTACCGGGCCACCGCCGGGTTCACTGTCGGGCTTGCCAGTTAGGCTCATGATCCCGCCCATGGCTTGGATCATAAAGTCATAACCGGCGCGGTGAGCGTAAGGGCTCTCCTGGCCGAAACCGGTAATCGAACAGTAGATCAACCTAGGGTTGAGCGCCTTTAAGCTGGCGTAATCCAGCCCGTAGCGTTTCAGGCCGCCAACTTTAAAGTTCTCTATCAGCACGTCAGAGTTAGCGACTAGCTGCTTGATCACTGCCTGGCCTTCGGGCTTGGCCATATCGACGGTCAGCGAGCGTTTACCTCGGTTAGCGCACAGGTAGTACGCCGACTCTTCGCTGCCCGCCAGCCAAGGAGGGCCCCAGTGGCGGGTGTCATCGCCGCTACCGGGGCGCTCTACCTTAATCACATCTGCCCCCATATCCGCGAGCATTTGTCCGCACCACGGCCCGGCCAGTACGCGGGAAATATCGAGTACTTTTATACCGGCCAGTGGTTTGGTTAGCTCGTTCATAGAGGCTCCGTTAATAAGTGACAAGTGATCAAGGTGCGGTGATTAAAAGAACGACTGAATGCCTGTCTGGGCGCGACCCAGAATCAGAGCGTGTACATCGTGGGTGCCTTCGTAGGTGTTTACCGACTCCAGATTGACCATATGGCGAATAACACCGTATTCGTCGGAGACGCCGTTACCGCCGTGCATATCGCGAGACTGGCGGGCGATATCCAGCGCTTTGCCGCAGTTGTTGCGCTTGATCAGCGAGACCATTTCCGGTGCCCAGTTGCCGCTATCCATTAGCCGGCCCACCTGCAGGGCTGCCTGCAAGCCAAGGGTGATCTCGGTCTGCATATCGGCGAGCTTTTTCTGGATCAGTTGGTTGGCGGCCAGCGGGCGGCCAAACTGCTTGCGGTCGAGGGTGTATTGGCGCGCTGCGTGCCAGCAGAACTCGGCCGTGCCCATCACACCCCAGGCGATGCCGTAGCGGGCTTTGTTGAGGCAGCCGAAGGGGCCTTTCAGGCCACTGACGTTGGGCAGCAGGTTCTCTTCGGGAACAAAGGCGTTATCCAGCACGATCTCACCGGTAATCGATGCGCGCAAAGAGACTTTGCCTTCGATTTTGGGCGTGGTGAAACCTTCGGTGCCGCGCTCGACAATAAAGCCTTTAATCTGATTGTCGTGAGCCGCTGATTTCGCCCATACCACCGCGATATCGGCAATTGGGCTATTGGTGATCCACATTTTTGCGCCAGTCAGGCGGTAGCCGCCGTCGACTTTTTCCGCGCGGGTAATCATGCCACCCGGATCAGAGCCGTGATCGGGTTCGGTCAAACCAAAACAGCCGACCATTTCGCCGCTGGCAAGCTTGGGCAGGAACTTCTGCTTCTGCTCTTCGGAGCCGTAGGTCTCGATGGGGTACATTACCAGCGAAGACTGCACACTCATGGCCGAACGGTAGCCGGAGTCTACGCGCTCTACTTCGCGGGCAATCAAACCGTAGGCTACGTGGTTAACGCCTGCGCCGCCGTACTCGGGGGAAACGGTGGCGCCCAGCAGGCCAAGCTCACCCATTTCGGTCATGATCTCGCGGTCAAAGCGCTCTTCACGGAAGGCGGTTAGCACGCGGGGCTGAAGGTTTTCCTGGCAGTAGTCGTAGGCCGCATCGCGGATCTGGCGCTCTTCATCGGTGAGCTGTTGTTCCAGAAGTAGCGGGTCGTCCCAGTTGAAATGCGTCATGGCGTAGATTCCTCGGATAGTGGGAAGGAATAGATGCAAAATAGCTTGCAGCCAATGTATCGCCGTTTTTTTAAAATATCTACATTTTTTTAAAACGTAGAACTTTGGTCTGGGACGAAGAGCCGAAACGAAAAGCTCAGCCGATGCCGCGCTCTTGAAGGACGCGGGTAATGATCGGTACGGGGGTCATCAGGTGATCGCGCATCAGGGTGTCGGCTTCGGCGGTATCGCGCGCCAGAATGACATCGACCAGCGCAGCGTGCTCCTGGCGCTTAAGCTCCAGCGCCTGGGACGACATCACGGTTTCCTGCAACCACAGGTGGCGGTAGCGCTCTACCTGGTCAAACAGGGTGTTGCGCATTTGCAGTAGGTGAGGGGAGTTGCAGCCGCTGGCAATGGCGGTATGGAAGGCTTTGTGGCGCTGATCCCAGATGTCGAGCAGGTCGTTGGGGGTGTTGATGTCGGTGACCTTGGCCAGCCGATGTGCGGTAGCCAGCACCGTGGCTTCCCAATCGTCGTCGCCGCGCTCTATAGCCAAGCGCAGGATCAGCCCTTCAAGCTGAGCCCGGGCGTCGTAAATATCGTTGAGTTCGGCCAGCGACATGGGTGCTACCCGGTAGCCGCGCTGGCTTATCGCGACCACAAGGCGGTCAGAGACTAACTGCGATAGCGCTTCCCGTAGCGGCCCGGTGCTGGCGCCGTACTGCTCTTTGAGCCTGCTCATCAGCAGCTTCTGCTCAGGCGCATAGCGGCCACGAATAATGTCGTGCTTGAGTTGGCGGTAAGCACTAATGGCGAGGTTCTGCCGCGGCGCGCCTTTATCCCGACTATTGTCCTCTTTAAAACCGGGCTCCATAGCAGTGTGGCTCCTATCCTGAATCAATAATAACGGTGGGGTGGGCGAAATTGACGGCCATTAACAATAAATAATAACAATTCGGCATAAAATAAGACATTTATGCGGGATTTCAGGATTTTAATAGCTGGCTATTCGATCCAGCTGCTGGGCGGTTACACCTTCTGAGGCACTCATGGCTGTATGAGGTAAAGGCACTGCTGCGCTGATAACGCCCTATTAGCATCCAACGCATAAGCCGTGCTAACTTCACCTCCACCGCTTCCGGTTCGTCGTGACGGCAGCCAGAAGCTGGGGCTTCAACACCTCCTTTTTATCGTCAACCATACCTATAAGTCCAAGCAGGACGGAGGAAATGCTCATGAAAACTCTACGCTCTCTATACGCCACAGCCGCTGCCGCTTCTATGCTCGCGGTTGCACTTCCAGCAAGCGCTCAACAACTCTCAATCGCGACTGGCGGTACCGGTGGCGTTTACTACCCTATCGGCGGTGGTTTTGCCGAAATGATCAACAACCATATCGAAGGCGCTCAGGCGACTGCTGAAGTGACCGGTGCCTCGGTTGAAAATATGGGCCTGATCATGCGCGGTGACGCGGATCTCGCCCTGGCTCTGGCCGATACGGTCTATCAAGCCTATACCGGCACGGATGATTTTGAAGGCCGCCAGATTGAAAATACTCGCGCACTGGCGTCGGTTTATCCCAACGCGGTACAGCTGGTGACCCTGGCCGAGTCGGATATCGAATCGATTGCTGATCTAGCGGGTAAGCGCGTTTCCGTCGGTGCACCGGGTAGCGGCACCGAGCTGAACGCCCGTGCATTGCTTGAAGCCAATGGCATTAGCTATGAAGACTTCACTCCCCAGCGCCTTAACTTCAACGAAACCGCTGATGCCATTCGCGACGGTGATATCGACGCCGGCTTCTGGAGCGTTGGGCCACCCACCAGCTCGATTCTCAACCTGGCAGCCACCCGCGATATTCGCCTGATTGGCTTGTCTGATGAAGAGGTAGCCAATGCCCAGGAAGAAGAAGCGGTATTTGCTCCCTACCAGCTTGCTGCGGGTATGTACGACGGTATGGACGAAGCCGTTCAGACCATCGGTATCCCCAACGTGCTGGTCGTTAATGCCGATATGGACGAAGAGCTGGCTTATCAACTCACCCAACTGCTGTTTGAAAACACCGATGAGCTGATTGCGGTTCACCCGGCGGCTAACGACACCACCGTTGAGTTCACTATGGAGTCGACCCCCGTGCCGCTGCACCCGGGCGCACTGCGCTATTTCGAAGAAGTCGGTGCTGAAATCCCGGATCGTCTGCGTCCTTAATCGTGTAATGATATTTTCATAATCAGATTGCCATAAGGACATTGCCATGCAGTGGCAGCGACGACTGATGGCGCTACTGATTGCATGTTGTCCGTTCGCCGAAGTGGGGGCTTCCCCCGCTTCGGCGTCGGCGTTTATGCGCCTAGCCGTGGTGACCGAACAAGGCGACACGCTAGTGGATGAAGCGGTGCCGGCTGACGGTCGCTGGTGTATTAAGTGGCAGCACTCCGTTGAACATTTCACGGTGCTGGACTGCTATCGTAATGTAGCGGGCGTCATGCAATTAGAGCGTAGCCATCAACCCGATTTCGCCGCAGGGCTTGGGCATATTTTTGGCCGCGGCGAGCAGGTATCAGACGGTGAGGGCGGTTACTGGATTAATGCCATTAACGAGCCTGTAGCCAATAACCGTTATGTGTTGAGGGTAGGTTCACCGGCTGTTAATCATCGTGTGGTGTGGCCTGGCGGTGAGCATGCGCCAGTGAGCCTCAGTGAGCACGCCGCTGGACAACGCGTGACCATTCAGTTGATAGACCCTCACGCATCCCCGCGTGAATAAAAACGACATTAGTTAACGCTTCCGAGGACTTCATGAGCGAATCCAATCAGCCGTCGAGCGTGGTGCCTGGCGGTAATGTGATTCAACCCCGCATGGTGCTGTGGTCGATCACCATTGTGGCGGTGGGTCTTTCCCTGTTTCAGCTCTACTCTGCCGGTATTCAGCCCTTAGGGCTTTTTTATCAGCGCAGTATTCACCTGGCACTGATTATGGTGCTGGCATTTTTAATGTTTCCAGCCTTTGGGCCCACTCGCAAACGTGGTGTATTGGGCTGGGGGCTTGATCTAGTGTTTTTTGCCGGGGCGATTCTCACCGGTGGTTACTTGGTACTCAACCTGGATGAGATTTTTAGCCGTGCGGGTTTTTGGAACAGTACCGATATTCTGGTTGCCTGTATTGCTACGGTGACGGTACTGGAAGCCAGCCGTCGCGCGGTAGGTTTTGGTATGACCGTGATTGGCCTCTTGGCGATTGTGTATGCCTTTGCGGGGCCGCGGGGCGAGCTGCCGTGGCTTGGCGAGTGGATGCCGGGCATTCTTGAGCACCGCGGATACACCATTGATCGAGTTGCCGGTCAACTCTACTTGGGGCAAGAGGGTATTTTCGGCCTGCCGCTAGGCGTTGCGGCGACCTATATCTTTATTTTTGTCCTCTTTGGTGCTTTTTTGGAGTGCACCGGGGCGGGTAAATTCTTTATCGATATGGCCTATGCGGCGACCGGCCGCCAGCGTGGCGGGCCAGCCAAGGCGGCGGTATTGGCGTCGGCGGGCATGGGCTCGATTTCTGGCAGCGCGATTGCCAACGTGGTCACCACCGGTGCTTTTACCATTCCATTGATGAAGCGGCTGGGCTACAAAGCCAAGCAGGCAGGTGGTATCGAAGCGGCAGCCTCGACCGGCGGGCAAATCATGCCGCCGTTAATGGGGGCCGGGGCGTTCCTGATTGCTGAGTACACCAATACGCCGTACCTGGACATCGTCAAGGTCAGTATTCTGCCAGCGATCATGTATTTCGCGACGGTGTACCTGTTTGTGCATATCATCGCTCTCAAGCAGGGCATGCAGGGGCTACCCAAGGATGAACTGCCGCAGATGCGCCAGGTCATGAAGGATGGCTGGCACTTCCTGCTGCCGTTGGCGGTGCTGGTCTGGCTGCTGGCGATGAGTATGTCGCCCATGCGGGTAGGCTACTACGCAGTGATCACCATTTTGGCGGTAGCGGTATTGCGCTATGTGCTGTGGTTCTTCTTTGTGGCGCCCAGGCAGGGCCAGCCAGTGACCGCAACGGCCGTTAAAGACGTGGTACGTACAGGCTTTGCCAAGCTGATCGAGGGCTTGGAACTAGGTGCTCGCAATGCGGTAGCGGTTTCCATGGCCTGTGCAGTCGCCGGGATTATCGTTGGGGTAGTGGGTTTAACCGGCTTGGGACTGAAATTCTCCTCCATGATGCTGGCTTTCTCCGGCGGCAACCTGGTATTGGCGCTGGTGATGGTACTGTTGGCAAGCTTAGTACTGGGGATGGGGCTGCCCGTTACCGCCAGCTATATCGTGCTCATCGTCCTCGTCGGCCCTGCACTGACAGCCGAGTTTGGTGTGCCGCTGCTGGTCGCCCACCTGGTCGTGTTCTGGTACTCCCAGGATTCCAACGTGACGCCTCCCATCGCCTTGGCAGGCTTTGCCGGGGCGGCGATTGCGGGCAGTAAGCCGATGGAAACCAGCTTCCAGGCGTGGAAGTTTGCCAAAGGGCTCTACCTGATCCCACTGTTTATGGTCTTCAACCCTGAGATTATCATTGGTGGCCCGGTGCCGGTGGTCATCTGGAACGGGGTGATTGCCATTCTGGCATTAGGTGCATTTGCCGCGGCGCTAGAAGGCTATCTGTTTACCAAAATGTCGTGGCTACCGCGCATCGCGATTACCGCCGCGATCTTTGGGGTGTTCTATCCCAATCTGATGACCGAAATTGCTGGTGTCGCGGTCATGATCGTCGCCATAGGCGCTAACTGGTTGGCCAGTAAGCGCGAAGCGCCTGCGACACCCGTTAGTGGTTAAACGTTAGGCGACCCTACATACAGACCCAAAGGTAGCCAGTAACAGAAAAGGCCCGGAGAGATAATCTCCGGGCCTTTTGCTTGGTGTGCTACAGGATTGACTGGTTTAGAAGATCGAGTTAGAAGATCGACTCAGCGGTGCCTGAACCCTCAGAACCACTGGCTTCTTCCAGCTCGCGGCTAATGCGGCGCTGCTGGTAATCCGGCAAGTGATCCTGGTGGAACAGCTCGGTAATCCCGCCAGACTGGCCATCTGCTAAGCGTTGGCCGGAGTCAGGGTCAACGCGAGCGGTGACCACCGTTGCTGGACGTTCAGGCACGGCGTTCGGCGTACCTTCCAGGGCATCCCCCATAAATTCTACCCAGATAGGAAGCGCGGCCTGAGCCCCATATTCAGAAATGGTCTCGTTGCTGTCCTTACCGACCCAAACCGTAGTCACCAAGTTGCTGTTGAAGCCCGCAAACCAGGCGTCACGCTGGCTGTTGGTGGTACCAGTTTTACCGACGATATCCTCACGGTTAAGGCTCAGTGCGCCGCGGCCAGTGCCCGAGGTGATAACGTCACGTAGCATATCGCGTAGAATGTAGACAGCGGCTGGGTCGGCTACCCGTTTGGCGATCGGGTATTCGCGGCCATCAATTTCCACCGTCTCCTGGTCTTCGGCACAGCTGGGGCAGGCAACCTGCGGCGTGGCTTCATCAATCAGCTCATTGTCGTCGTCACGGGTAACCCGCTCAATAAACCAGGGCGACACCTGGAAACCACCGTTGGCGAGCACCGCGTAAGCGTTGGTCATTTCCATCGGCGTTAAGCTCGCGCTGCCTAGCGCTAATGATAAGCCACGAGGGAGCTGGGCGGGAGAGAAGCCGAAGCCCTCCAAAAAGTTAATCGTGTAATCCAGCCCCATGGTTTGTAGAACGCGAATAGTGACCAGGTTGCGCGAACGGGCAAGGGCTGGACGTAAGCGCATAGGGCCTTGGAAGTCACGGCTGGAGTTGACCGGCCGCCACAATGAGTTACTGCCATCGTCGAGCACCACGGGCGAATCATTAACGACGCTGGCGGCGTTCATCTCTCCATCCTCAAGGGCCGCTAAGTAAATAAACGGCTTGAAGATAGAGCCTGATTGGCGTCGTGCCTGTACAGCACGATTGAACTTGCTGGCGTTAAAGTCGAAACCGCCCTGGAGTGCCAGGATAGCACCCGTTTGAGGGTCTTGAGCGACCAGCGAGCCTTCGGTATCCGGCTGTTGAGAGAGGCGTAGCGAACCGTCTTCATTCTCAATGACGCGCACCATATCACCCCGTACGGCAATCTCCTCAGCCGAGCTGGGTGCAGCTCCGCGGCTCCGCGGGCTCAGGTAAGGGCGTGCCCAGTTCAAACCTTCCCAGCCGATCGTCTGTAGACCATCGTTGCGAGTTAGCACCTGCATTTCGCGGCCGCTACTTTCTACCACGATGGCGGGCTGAAGCAGGCCATAATTGGGCGTGCGCTCAAGTACCTGAACCCAGTTGCTGACGTCGCCCTCGATCCCTTCGACTTCCGTTTGGCTGCGCTGGGCGGCTTGGCGTGCGGTTTGGCGAATTTCGGGAGACTCAGAAAGCTCCTCCTCCAGGCCTTGGGTCGCGGTTTGCTCCTGGGCCTCGACAAGGCTTGCCGCGATCTCACGCTGCTCCGGCCCGCGCCAGCCATGGCGAAGGTCATAGGCCGTCAGGCCGTTGGCCAGCGCTTGGCGGGCAAAGGGCTGCAGCTCGCTATCAATCGTAGTGTAAATACGATAGCCACCGGTGTAAGCGTCATCGCCAAAGCGTTCCACGGCATACTGACGTGCCATTTCGGAGACATAGGCGGCATCGACTTCAGCTTGGGTATAGTGGCGGCGGGCCGTTACAGGATCCTGAACCGCTGTCTGATAGGTGGCATCATCGATGTAGCCGAGTTCGCGCATACGGAACAGAATCCAGTTGCGACGAATCAGCGAACGCTCGGAGTTAGCCAGCGGGTTAAAGGCAGAAGGTGCCTTGGGCAACCCCGCAATCATGGCCGTTTGCGCTAGGCTAAGCTCGGCGAGGGGCTTGTCGTAATAGGTTTCGGCGGCGGCAGCGATACCGTAGGCGCGATTGCCCAGGAAAATCTTGTTCACGTAAAGTTCGAAGATTTCCTCTTTATCGAGTATCTGCTCCATTTGTAGTGCCAGCAGGATTTCACGAATTTTACGCGTAAACGTCTGATCGAGTGTCAGCATATAGTTACGCGCGACCTGCATGGTGATCGTCGAGCCGCCCGATTGGATATCGCCACTCATCGCAAGTTGAACCACCGCCCGCGCCAGGCCCCGCGGGTCGACACCGGCGTGGTCAAAATAGCTGGCATCTTCGGCGGCGATCAAGGCATTGATCATATCCTGCGGAATTTCATCAAAATTGATCGCCATGCGGCGCTCTTCGCCGAACTCGCCAATCAATTTACCGTCTTGGGTGAAAATACGTAGCGGTGTGTGCAGTTCGAAGTCCTGCAGTTGGCGGACGTCGGGCAGCCCTGGGGCAAAGTAAATGGCGGCCCCCACCACGGCTAAGGCGGTGGCGCCCACCAACGAGACAATGAGAAAAAACAGCGACACAATAAGGGTTCGAAGAAACGTCATGTACGAAGAGCACCCTGGGAAGAATGAAAAGATCGGCATCTAAACGGCCGTATCATGCAATTGGCAGCCATTATAGGAACCTGAAGCGGCGGCCACCAGTGTTGATATGCGCTAAGTGGGTTCGCGTGTGACGGAACTAAAAATCATGTAACCTCAAATCACATGTGAAAACGGGCGACAAGCAGGTGGAGCCAGACCCAATATGCGCTTTCTAAAACCTGGTAAAGGGTTGATTGGCGTCGATATTACCTCGGCGACCGTCAAACTGCTTGAGCTAAAACAATGCCATGATAATTACCAGGTAGAAAGCTATGCCGTGCGGCCACTTCGCGAAGGGGCGGTTGTGGAGCGTCGAATTCGCGATATCGATGGCGTTGCCAGTGTGCTTAGTCGTGCAGTGGAACACGCTAAACCCTCTACCCGTAAAGCTGCAGTGGCTGTTCCCGCTAGCGCCGCGATTACCAAAACGCTGAGCTTCCCTATCGGGCTAAGCGATGAGGAGATCGAAGAGCGCATCGTGGCCGAATCCGACCGCCATATTCCATTTCCGTTCAATGAAGTGGCATTTGATTTTGAGTGCCTTGGCCCTGCGCCCTTTGACGATGAGCACCAGCAGGTAGTGTTGGTCGCCTGTCGGCAGCAGGATGTGACGCAGCTCACCGACACGCTAGAACAGGCAGGTTTAGAGCCCGCGGCAGTGGACGTGGAAACCTTCGCCATGGAGCGTTCACTTGCCGAGCTGCGGCGCCAGCTTAAGGTGGAGAATGACCCTACCGCCTGCGTTGGTCTGGTGGACATTGGTGCCAATATGAATGCTTTCCACGTCGTCCGCGGCGGGCATATCGTTTATACCCGCGATACGCTGTTTGGCGGCCGTCAGCTCACCGATGCGATTCGCGACCGCTACGATTTAAGCATGGAGGAAGCGGGTTTCGCCAAAGAGCGCGGCGGGCTACCCGATGATTACCATGAGCGTGTTCTCAACCCCTTTTTGGAAACCGTGGTGCAGCAGGTGGGGCGTTCCCTGCAGCTCTATTACACCGCCGGGCGTCAGCAAGAAGTGCAACACATCGTATTAGCGGGCGGTTCGAGTGTGATTCCAGGGCTTGCCGAGCGCATTGCTGAAGATAGCGGTATGTCGGTGACCATTGCCAACCCCTTCCAGAGCATGCGGATGAACAAGCGCTTGAACCTTCAGGCGTTGACTAGCGATGCCCCAGCGATGCTTACCGCGGGTGGCTTGGCCATGAGGGTAAGTCAATGAGATATGGTCAATAAGAGTTAACCAATGAGCATGACAATTAATCTCCTGCCCTGGCGGGAAGCGCAGCGTGAACGGCGAACCCGCAAATTCTACGTCGTGGTGGCGGGCATGCTGGTGGTGGGTGTTGTACTGGGCCTGCTGGTCGCGCATTTTTACCAGCTCAAGCTAGCGGCCCAGCAGCAACGTAATGCTTACATTAGTAACCACATTGAGCGTCTTAATGCCGATATCGAGAGCGTCTCACGCTACTCCAGCGAAGCCGAGCGTTTAGGCGAGCAGATCGCGGTGTTTCAGGCGCTGCAGACCGAACGAATGGATGCTGTGCAGCTGTTTAATGATGTGGCAGAGAGCGTGGCCAATGGCGTCATTTATCAACGCTTATCGAAGAGCGGTAATAACGTCAGTGTCACTGCGGTGGCAGACAGTGAGCGCCAGGTTTCCGAGCAACTGCGCCGCATTGCCGCTCTACCGGGGTTGGCTGTGCCTTCGCTATTGGCGGTAGAGAGTGAGCAAAACGGCTCAGGCCGGGTATTTCGTTTTGATGTGGAACAGACCACCGCAGCGCTGCCGCAAGGCGTTGAGGAGGCGCTTCCATGACGCTTAACCGCGAGCAATGGGCTATTGAGTGGCAGCGCCTGCGGGATGTCGACTGGCGGGATCTAGACGTTAAAGAGGCCGGCGGCTGGCCGTGGCTATTAAAAGTGCTGTGCTGCTGCTTGGCGCTGCTGGCAGCATTGAGCGTCATGCTGTGGCTAGTGGTGAGTGAACAGCGCGAGGCCTTGATGGTCGCCCAGCGCCAAGAAGCCAGGCTGCTGAGCGAATACCGCAGCAAAGCCTCGCAAGCGGCCTTCCTGCCGGAAATGCGCGATCAGTTGGCGACCCTGGAAGGGCAGGTGGGGCGCTTGCGTACCATGCTCCCTACCGATGCAGAAATCCCCTCGCTGCTGGATAGCATTAGCGATGCCGCCGCCGATAACCGCCTGACCATTGAAACGATTCGGCTGCGCCCAGCGCAAGCCCAGGCCCATTATGTCGAGCAGCCGCTGGATATACAGGTGCGTGGCGGCTATCACCAGTTAGCGCGCTTTAGTGCCGATATCGCCTCGCTACCCCGCATGGTGACCCAGCACGATTTTAACCTGGAACCCGCCGATGGCCGCGGCGAAGCGCTGCGTCTTTCGCTCTTGGCCCGCACCTACCGCTATGTGGAGGAGAGCGACCAAACCTCCACAGAGGGGGCGCAGGCGCCATGAGAGCTGAACAACTGCTTTTTGTAGCAACAAGAAGGGCAACCTCGGCCGTCACCTTGACGGTCTCCGCGGTGGTGCTCACCGGCTGTGCAGACGCCGACTTGGCTCAGCTTGAAGGCACGCTGGCCGATATTCGTCAGTCCCCTGGCGGGCAACCGCCGGTTATGGCTGTCGCGCTGCCCGAAAACCAAGATTTATCCTACTTGTATAGCGACGGGCGTAGCCCTTTTTTGCCTCCCGACGAGATTGCTCAGGATAGCGCTGATCGAGGCGAAGTTGCGCTCGCTCCCGACCGGCAGCGCGCGCCAGAGCCGCTGGAGCGCTTCTCACTGCAAGAGCTGCGATTGGTCGGTACCATGCGTATGGGAGAGCGACAAGTGGCGTTGATTGCATCGCCGGATGGCAACGTGACCAGCGTCAAAGAGGGTAACTATATGGGCACCGACTATGGGCGTATCGCCCAGATCAACGCCCAAGAAATACGCGTTAACGAACGGGTGTTCACTCAGCCTGAAGGGTGGCAGGAGCGGCAAGTGTCACTAGTCATCAACGAAAACAGCGAGTAAGCGGATACATCTCATGGCAGTTACAGCTTGGCGAATCACTCTCTACATGGCCATGGCCGCACTATGCTTACTGTTGCCCTCATTGGCAGCTGCCTCGGTGCTGACCGGTATTGAGGTTCAACCCGCTAAGAACGGTGGAACCCATCTTGACCTGCGTTTTACCGGTGATATGCCTGAACTACGCAGCTACCGTTTAGATTCTCCTCCCCGAGTGACGCTGGATTTGGCAGCAACCCAAAGTGGTCTCACTGATCGGCGCATCAACGTTAATCGTAATGGTATCGAACAGATTACCGCGCTGGAGGGCAATGGCCGCATGCGTTTGGTGGTCAATCTGAGCGAGTCGCAGGCGTTCACATCACGGGTAATGGATGATCGCCTACGCATTACCTTTGCTTCAGGTGCCAGCCGCTTGCCTAGCCCTTCGCCCAGCATCGCTTCAGCGGGGCTTGAAACCGATGAAGGGCCGCAGGTTGAGAATATTGACTTTCGTCGCGGTGCAGATGGTGCCGGACGGTTGATAGTCACCTTTGATCGCGAAGGCGTCGAGGCGAACGTGCGGGAAGGTGGTCCCGATCAAGTGATGGTGGATCTGCGCGATGTGGCGATTCCAGACTCGCTTAACCAAATCTACGATGTCACCGATTTCGCCACTCCCATAACACGGATTACGCCCCGCACCAGCCAGGACGCCACCCAGTTAGCGATCGCCACGCAGGGTGCTTATGCGATGATCTCCACGCAAAGTGGCCGCACGCTTACTGTGGAAGTCCAGCCCGCCAGTCAGGAGGTGCAACCCGCCCAGGCGGCAGTTGAACGCTTCACTGGCGAACGGTTGAGTCTTAATTTTCAGGATATAGAAGTACGCTCGGTGCTAGTGAAGCTGGCCGAATTCACCGGGCTAAATTTAGTCGCCAGCGATAGCGTATCGGGGCGTGTAACGCTCAATTTAAATGATGTGCCCTGGGATCAGGCGCTCGAACTGATTTTGCAAAGTAAGGGGCTATCGAGTCGTGAACAGGGCAATGTGATCTTGGTCGCGCCCGCGAGTGAACTGGCCGATTTGGAACGCCAGGAACTAGAGGCACGCAATCAGCGCGAAACGCTCTCGCCGTTGGTCACCGAGTTTATCGAGATCAAGTATGCGCGGGCCAAAGATTTAGCTCAGTTGCTACGCGGAGGTGGCGATGACGGCTTTGGTTTGCTCACCGATCGGGGGCGCGTCAGCATTGATAACCGCACCAATACGCTGCTGGTGCAAGATACCGCTGATCAAGTGCGTGATATTGCCCGCACCATTGACCGCCTGGATGTGGCTGTTCGGCAGGTACAGATTGAGGCACGCATTGTCATTGCAAGGGACACTGCTTCCCGTGAATTGGGAGTTAACTGGGGTATGTCGAGTACCCGCGGCTTTCAGGAGGGGGAAGACGGCACCTTCAGCCGACGCGATATCAACCCCGATGGCATCAACCGGTCACAGGGCGGCCTGGCTGTGGATTTAGGTGCTGCCACTGGGCCGGGCACCGGTTTTAGCTTTGGCTACTTATCTGGTGATATCCTGTTGGATTTGGAGCTGCGCGCACTGGAAAGCGAAGGGAAAAGCCAGACTATTTCTCAGCCCAGAATTATTACCGCCAATCAACGTACCGCCAAAATTAGCCAGGGTGAAGAGCGTGCCTTTCAGAGTGTGGATGGCAACGACAACCTGGATACCGAATTCAAAGAAGCCGAGCTTTCATTGGAAGTCACCCCGCAGATTACCCCGGATAACCGCATTATTATGGATCTGGTGATTAAAAATGACAGTTTTCGTGAATCGGAGTTTGGCGGTGAACCGCCGATTGATACCAACCAGATTGAGACCCAAGTGCTGGTAGATAACGGCCAAACGGTGGTGTTAGGCGGAATTTTGACCACCGAAGAGCTGCGCCAAATCGCCAAAACACCGCTTTTGGGTGACATTCCTTTGCTCGGTAGACTGTTTCGCTATACCGAAGAGAGCAATGAAAAGGTAGAGTTGTTAGTCTTTATTACTCCACGACTCCTAGACGATGGCTTAACGGTTCGCTGATGCAGGATTTACCCAATTTATTTCTCATAGGCCCCATGGGGGCTGGCAAAAGCACCATTGGTCGCCTATTGGCGGCCGAGCTTGCGCGCCCGTTTTACGACAGTGACCACGCCATCCAAGACCGCTGCGGGGCAGATATCCCGTGGATTTTTGATGTCGAGGGCGAGCAGGGCTTTCGCCTGCGGGAAATTCATATGATTGATGAGCTAACCCGGCTCTCTCCAGTCGTCGTCGCCACTGGCGGCGGTGCGGTGCTGCGCGAAGAGAATCGCCGCGCACTTCGCGAGCGTGGCACGGTGGTTTATCTGCTGACCACCGTCGACCAGCAGCTCAAACGGACAGCGAAAGATCGCAACCGGCCACTGCTGCAGTGCGCCAACCGCGAGCAGGTGCTCAACGATATGTTTGCCCAGCGCGACCCGCTCTATCGCGCCACCTCGGATATTGCCGTGCGCACCGACCGGCGCAGCCCGCGAGCGGTGGTCAATGAAATCCTGCGCCGGGTGCATCGGCTGGTAGATCCACTCGAGCCCTCATCATCGTCGGCTAAAACGCTTAACCATAAGGTATCGCCATGAACTCGACAGCCAGCGCGCAACGCACCCTTCATGTTGCTTTAGACGAGCGCAGCTATCCGATTCATATTGGCACCGAGCTGATAGGGCGTGCCGATATGCTAACGCCCTATCTGGCCGGCCAGCAGGTGATGGTCGTCACTAACGAGACTATCGCGCCGCTCTACCTGGACAAGCTTTGCGCTAGCCTGCCGGATCATCTGGAAGTGCGCACGGTCATACTCCCCGATGGCGAGCAATACAAAACCATCGAACAGGTCAGCCGTATTTGGGACGCGCTGCTAGAGGCTGGTTTTAACCGCCGTTGCACGCTAATTGCTTTAGGCGGTGGAGTGATCGGCGATATGGTCGGCTACGCCGCCGCTTCCTATCAGCGAGGTGTGGCGTTTATCCAAGTGCCCACCACGCTGCTTTCCCAGGTGGATTCGTCGG
>Ga0208919_1000084_pt1 | contig 63390 bp, 62 predicted proteins | sample 4_EtaG_FD_184076 | JGI IMG/M metagenome (GOLD analysis project Ga0208919, IMG submission 184076) | Marine viral communities from the Subarctic Pacific Ocean - 4_ETSP_OMZ_AT15127 metaG (SPAdes) (version 3) | ecosystem: Environmental > Aquatic > Marine > Oceanic | place: Pacific Ocean | collected... | reverse complement strand
TACTAGGCTGGCAGCTTCCTGCTTAAATTCAGGCGAAAAAGTACGTCGTTTCTTGGTCATCAGACACCTCGCTTATGGTGGCAATATTACCACCTACGTTGGTGTCCGGTTTTATTGAACCACTACACCGCCGCATTATAAAGAATCGAAAGAGTTAATAGATAGTGTGCTTAAGTAGTGGGCTAAATCGTTATTACCTAAGGCGTGGAGCGCACGCGCGAAACCGCATCCAACCAGCCTTGATAGAGCTGCTCGCGAGTGGTCTCCTCCATAGCAGGCATAAAGCTCTTCTCACAGCGCCACAGCTGCTCAATCTCTTCGAGGGTTTGATACCAACCTAAACGCAGCCCGGCTAAGTAAGCAGCCCCCAGCGCCGTGGTTTCCAAAATCGTAGGGCGATCCACCTGGACACCCAGCATATCGGCAAGAAACTGCATCACCCAGCTGTTCTTCACCATGCCACCGTCGACGCGCAAAGTGCCTGGTGCGGCCTCCATGTCGTCGTTCATACAGTGCTGGAGGTCTCGGGTTTGATAGCACACCGCTTGCAGGCCTGCAGCGACTATTTCAGCGATACCGGTATCGCGAGTTAACCCAAAAATAGCGCCGCGGGCTTTGGGATCCCAGTGTGGAGCGCCCAAGCCGGTAAAGGCGGGCACCAGATAAACGCTGTGGCCACTGCGGGTCTCCTGGGCCAAGGCCTCCGTCTCTGACGCATCGGCAAACAGGTTCAAGCCGTCACGTAACCACTGCACCGTCGCCCCCGCCACGAAAATACTGCCCTCCATGGCATAGGTCGGCTTACCGTGAAGCCGGTAGCCAATGGTGGTCAACAGGCGATTGCGCGACAGCGAGGGCGTTTCACCGGTATTCACAATCATAAAACAGCCTGTGCCATAGGTGCTTTTACCCATCCCCGGTTGAAAGCACGCCTGCCCCACTAAAGCAGCCTGCTGATCCCCCGCTACCCCAGCAATGGGGAGCGCGGCACCCAGCCAGTGCGCTTCGGTGGTGCCAAAATCATCGCTGGAGTCTTTCACTTCGGGCAATAAATTGGCGGGAATATTAAATAGCGCCAGCAGCTCTTCATCCCACTCCTGAGTATGGATATTAAACAACGCTGTACGCGAAGCATTGGTGGCATCGGTCACGTGCTGCTGACCGCCTGTCAGCCGCCAGATTAAAAAGCTATCTACCGTTCCAAATGCCAACTCGCCCTGCTCGGCGCGCTCCCGAGCACCCTCAACGTTGTCCAGTACCCAACCAAGCTTGGTGGCTGAAAAGTAGGGATCAATCAATAGACCCGTTTTAGCTTGAACGGTATCGGTATAGCCTTGATCGCGCAGTGACTGGCATAAATCTGAGGTGCGGCGATCCTGCCAAACGATGGCGTTATAGAGTGGCTTACCCGTTTTCCGATCCCACAGAATAGTGGTTTCCCGCTGGTTGGTAATGCCGATCCCAGCTATTTGGTCGGCGGAAACTTCAGCGTTACGCATCACATCTCGGCAAGTCGCCACCACGGTTTCCCAAATGTCTTCGGGGTTGTGCTCAATCCATCCGTCGTGGGGGAAGTGCTGAGTGAATTCTTGCTGGGCAACAGCGGCCACCTGGCCTTGGCGGTCAAACAGAATGGCGCGAGAACTGGTGGTACCTTGATCAATGGCGAGTATAAAAGAGGACATATCGAGTTCGCTTTGTTGTATTATCTTTCGATTTTATATGATTGGAAACCTCTGATTAACGCGATGAGCGCAGGCCAGACAAGGCAAAAATCAACGAAAAAGCGGAGTTTACGGGGTGTAAATGAGCATTTTGAGGCGATTTTTAACGCTGTATGGCCAAGCGCAATAGTTAATCAGAGGTTTCCACGTTTTCGCTTTATTATCATCCAAGGCTACTCTAGCCGCCCAAAATGCTCAAGGCTGAAACCACCTCATTAAGCAATGTAGAGCGCCACATCGTGTTGCGTCAGCAAGCGCTGAATCGCGTCTGGGGGTTTGCGGTCGGTAAATAGCGCATCCAGCTGTTCCAGGTTACCTTGCCGAACAACCGGGTTACGGTGAAATTTAGAGTAGTCCGCCGCCAGATAGATGCGCCTGGAATTGGCGATAATCGCCTGAGCAACGCGCACTTCCTGGTAATCAAACTCCAGCAGTGAGCCATCCTCATCGATACCGCTGATGCCGATAATGCCGTAGTCCACTTTGAACTGATTGATAAAGTCGATCGTTGCTTCACCGATAATGCCGCCGTCCCGGGAGCGCACCTGACCGCCGGCGATAATCACGGTGAAATCCTCTTTATGTTGCAGGATAGCGGCAACATTTAAATTATTGGTAATGATCTCAAGGCCCTGGTGCTCTAACAGCGCTTGAGCAATCACTTCATTGCTGGTGCCGATATTAATAAACAGAGAGGAGTGATTCGGGATGTGCTGTGCTAAACAGCGGGCAATGCGCTCCTTTTCTTCCAGATGCAGTGTCTTGCGCGTGCTGTAGGCGGTATTGACTGTACTCGACTCGATTCCTACTCCGCCATGCACCCGCCTCACCCGGCCCTCATTGGCCAGGGTATTTAAATCGCGACGGATGGTTTGTGGTGTCACGGCAAAATGATCGGTGAGCTGCTCAATACTCATATAGCCGTGCTGACGAACCAGCTCGACAATGGCATCCTGACGAAATTGTTGATTCATAAGCCCGGCCTGTTCGATTTTTATTGATATCTGAACATAATCTAGCAAAATTTTCGAAACCTAATAGCACTATTCATACAATTCCGCAGGTGCCAAACCGACAGACCAAGCGGCGACCTCGCCTATTAAAGCGGCCACACCCATAGGATCATTGGGATAGCAACCACCAGCACCACCAGTGATAGCGGCAAGCCCAGTTTCCAATAATCACCAAAGCGGTAGCCGCCAGGCCCAAGCACCAGCGTATTGGATTGGTGCCCAATAGGGGTTAAAAACGCACAGGAAGCGCTAACAGCTACGACCATCAAAAACGGATCCAGTGAGACGTCAAAGCCATTGGCTAAGCTCACCGCAATCGGTGCCATCAGTAGCGCAGCCGCCGCATTGTTAACCACATTGGAGAGCAGCATAGAGAGTAAAAACAGCCCTATCATGGTCACCACCACCGGCCAATCGCTGCCAAAACTGAGCAGCGCGTTAGCAATCAAATCTGCACCTCCACTGGTTTCTAATGCTTCGCCCACGGGAATCATCGCCGCGAGCAGCACTATGACGGGGCCATCAATGGCCTGATACCCTTCCCGGAGTGGTAACACGCCAATCAGGAGCGAAATCAGTGCCGCACTACTCATGGCCACCGCTGCGGGGAGTAGATCAAACAGCATGGCGACGATTGCCAAGGCAAAAATAGCAATCGACATAGCGAGTTTGCGTGGCTGCCCCAGATGCAGTTCACGGCTAGCCAGGGGTAGACACCCAAGCGAGGCCAGGCTATCTGACATCTCGTTTTCACTGCCCTGGAGGAGCAAAACATCACCGTTTTTAAAACGAATATCCCGCAACCGCTGCTTCAAGCGCCCGCCATCTCGTGCGACAGCCACCAAGTGCAGGCCAAACTGATGGTTTAAGCGTAGCTGGCGTACGCTGCGGTTAATCATCATTGAGTCGTTACGCACCACGGCCTCGATCAGTTGCAGGCCCTCGGTATCCACGGGCTGTCGATCCTGCGCAGAATCTTTCTTATTCGCAGGATCCTTATCACTCTCCGTAGGCTCAGCATCCTCCGCCTCAGGGTCTTCCTCCAACTCTGCAATCGCGCTTAGCCCTACTTTGTCTTCCAGCATTTGAAGCTCATCAGGCCCTGCTTCTAATAGCAGAATATCGCCCTCTTCCAGTGCGCCGTGGAAGTTATAGCCCGCACGGCGGTTGTCATCACGCACCACCGCTAACACGGGAATGGTTTCGTCCAGTTCGTCGCGCAACTGCTGTAGCGTTAAGCCTTTGGCTTTCGACTCTTCACCCACTTTCAATTCGACTAAATAGTTGGCGGTATCGAACATTTCATCCGTAGAGGCCTGGCCGCTACGCTTGGGCGTCAAGCGCCAGCCCACCAGAACAATAAAGGCCAGCCCCGCCAGCGCAACTACGATGCCAACAGGCGAGAAGCTAAACATACTAAATGCTTCATCTGTCACATCACGGCGATAACTGGAAATAATGATATTGGGTGGGGTACCAATCATCGTGGTCAGGCCGCCGAGCAGAGAGCCAAACGCCAGGGGCATAAGCAGTAAGGAAGGCGAGGTGTTGTGTTCGCGGGCAAGCCGCATTGCTACCGGTAGCAGCAGTGCCAGGGCGCCCACATTATTCATAATACCTGACAGCACAACAATGGTACCCACCAGCACCAGGAGTTGGAGCAGCAGGTTTTCCCCCACTTTAAGCACTTGGTTGGCAATAATATCGACCACGCCCGAGCGCTCAAACCCTCGGCTAAGCACCAGTACAGCGGCCACGGTAATCACCGCCGGATGGCCGAAACCGGCGAAAGCGCTTTCGGCCGGCACAAGCCCCAGCATGACCGAACCCAACAACGCTGCCAGCGCCACTAAGTCATAACGAAAGCGTCCCCATATAAACGCGGCGAGCGTTAGCCCAAGTACGATAAACACCAGTGTGCTAGGTGTAAGCGTTAACCCGCCAAGATCCAATGCTTCAATACTTACGTTTTCAATACCGGAGCCCTCAGCGCTTGAGCCCTCAACACTTATGTCCTCAGCCGACATCCTTTTCCCACTCCCTTGCTGGCGTTTGAAAGTTCACCATGCGATTGATGCAAAACACGCTTTAACATGACTATTTCTTCTGCACATTAGACGTTTACTATACAGAGGTATAGACCCTGCATACGCAAAGCCTATAAACACATAGCCAAAAGGGACAAAAGCTCGGCAAAGCCGAGCTTCATATCGGTAGTGTAATGAAGGGTAAAACGGGCTAATAAAAGCGCTTACTTTTGGCGCTCAACAATAATGTGAGCATCAACAATCTTATAGCGATGCGTGCAGCCTTTGAGATATAGGAAACTTCACGGGGCCCTGGCCAATCGCTTCAGGCTGCCCCTGCTGCTGCTCTCAAAGTTCTATCGTCGGCTAAAATGAACCCGCTACGGCAAAAGAATAGTTGAGCCCGTGGTCTTGCGGCTTTGCAGGGCGTCTTGGGCTTTGCCAGCTTCTGCAAGTGGGTAGCGGTTGGCGATATCAATGTTGACCTTACCGCTTTCAATCATGGCGAAAAACTCTTCGCACATCATCTCCAAACGCTCGCGGGTGTCGGCGTAGCCATTCAGGCTGGGGCGGGTCACGTAAAGTGCGCCCTTCTGATTCAGAATGCCGATATTAACGCCCTCCACCGGGCCAGACGCGTTGCCAAAGCTGACCATCAGACCACGGGGCTTCAGGCAGTCCAGTGACATTTCCCAGGTGTCTTTACCCACCGAATCGTACACCACATCGCACATATCGCCGTTGGTAAGCTCGCGTACGCGCTCTACCACGTTCTCTTCGCTGTAATTAATTGTCGCCCAGGCACCGTTGGCCATGGCTAGATCCGCTTTTTCCTGTGAACTGACTGTGCCGATCAGCTTAACGCCTAACGACTTCGCCCACTGGCAGGCAATCGAACCTACCCCGCCCGCTGCGGCGTGAAATAGAATGGTTTCGCCACCTTTTAGTTCATAGGTTTGGCGCAGCAGATACTGCACGGTAAGGCCCTTGAGCATACTCGCCGCTGCGGTGTCGAAATCAACGAAGTCGGGTAGCTTGACCACTTTAGCCGCTGGCAGCGTATGCAGTTCAGCATAGGCGCCCAACGGGCCTTGGGCATAGGCCACGCGATCGCCAACCTGAAGGTGTGTGACTCCTTCGCCAACCGCATCGACCACGCCTGCACCTTCGGTGCCTAGACCAGAAGGCATGGAAGGGGTTGGATAGAGCCCGGTACGAAAATAGATGTCGATAAAATTAAGGCCAACGGCTTTATTAGCAATACGTACTTCACCCTGGCCAGGTTCAGCAGGGGTAACGTCGACCAGTTCAAGTACCTCAGAACCGCCGGTGCGGGCAAATTGAATACGCTGAGACATTAGGACTCCTTATTGTGTAATTCGGCTATTATTCGAGTTGATACGCCATCTCTGAATAATGCTAAGCATGGCAACAGGTGCTGCTATACAAGCGCGTCATGGCATTTAAATCAAGCTAGCACGCTAGCGTATTTTTACCCACTAGAACGCGAGGCAATGCAATCCTGCTGTCATGCGCCCATGCTAGTATTAGCGCTTCTTTATCGTCTAAGGCTTAGAGATTTGTCATGACGCATCCCGCTATTCAACTCCCCGCGCTGATTGCCCACCGCGGCTACTCCGCCGCTGCCCCTGAAAACACCCTCGCCGCGGTGCGCGCCGCCTATGAAGCGGGAGCCACATGGGTAGAGCTGGATGTGCAGCTACTGGGTGATGGCACCCCGGTGATTTGGCACGACGGCGATGTAGCACGCTGCTCAAACGGACGGGGCGGACTCGCCTCCATGAGCTGGGCGAAGGCGCAAACCCTGGATGCCGGGGCTTGGTTTGACGATCGTTTTGCGGGTGAGAAGATGCCTAGCCTCAGCGAGATGTTGGCACTGCTTAACGAGCTGGAAATGGGCGCCAATATGGAAATCAAGGTCAACAAAGGCCGCGACCCCATCGCGCTGGTGGAACGCGCGCTGCCGGAAATGCTCGACACTCTCCCCCCCGAGCGCTTGATTATCTCCTCCTTCAATGCCGCGGCTCTTGGCCACTGCCGTCAATTTGCCAGCAAAGAACGGCTGGCCCTGGGTGTGCTGTTCGGTAGCGTGCCCAAAAGTTGGCGTGAGCAGTGCGAGGCCATTGAGGCTTTTAGCGTGCACCCCCACTGGCCGCGTTTGAAGCGCGCCCAAGCCGAAGCTATGCAGCGCGATGGCTATCAAATATTGTGCTATACCGCCAATGACCCCAGTGCCTTTCATAGCCGCTGGGAGTGGGGCATCGGCAGTGTCATCACCGATGAACCCGCCGCGTTCAAGCGCTTTTTAGACAGCCATTGATAAACTCTAACAACTTATAAGTTCACACACTGACAAGGAGTCCACCGTGAAGTACCTAGGAGCCCATGTGAGCGCCGCTGGCGGCGCAGACCAAGCCGTGCAGCGAGCAGTGGAAATCGGTGCGGATGCGTTTGCGCTATTCACCAAAAATCAGCGTCAATGGAAAGGTAAACCGCTCACCGATGAGGCGATTCAAGCCTTTCGCGATGCCTGTGCCGAGCACAACTTTTCTGCAGAGCAGATTTTGCCCCACGACAGCTATCTGATTAATCTGGGTCACCCCGAGCAGGAAGGGCTGCGCAAATCCCGCGATGCGTTTCTGGATGAGATGCAGCGCTGCGAGCAGTTGGGGCTGACGCTGCTTAATTTTCACCCTGGCAGCCATTTGAACAAAATCAGCGAAAGCGACTGCTTAAAGCGTATTGCAGAATCCGTTAACGAAGCGCTAACGCATACCCAAGGCGTTACCGCAGTCATTGAAAATACCGCTGGCCAAGGCACTAACCTGGGTTGGCGCTTCGAGCATTTGGCCGAGATCATTGCCCACGTGGACGATAAAACTCGCGTGGGGGTGTGTATTGACACCTGCCACGCCTTTGCGGCGGGCTATGATCTACGCACGACAGAGGCCACCCAAGCAACGCTTGATGAGCTAGACAGCGTGGTCGGCTTTGAGTATCTGCGCGGTATGCATTTAAACGATGCCAAAAGCAACCTTGCCAGCCGCGTGGATCGCCACCATAGCCTGGGCAAAGGCAATATTGGCCTACCTGCCTTTACCACCATCATGCAGGAACCACGGATTAACGGCATTCCAATGATACTGGAGACCATCGAACCCGAGATATGGGCCGATGAAATAGCTTGGCTACGCGCTCAAGCCTCCTGAAGTGGATACAAAGAGTCAGCCTACGATTCAGCGGTTTTTGCACGCCCGGTAATGCTTGCCTACGCTTAAACTCCTTTACCCAAGCCCCAGCCTACGTAAGGAGTGTGCAATGAGCGATACCGATCTTGGCAGTTTAGATGCCCAGACCCTAGCTCACTTGTTTGCAAGCCGAGAGGCCTCCCCGCTAGAAGCGACTCGTGTCGCTCTTGATCGAATCGAGCGCTTCAACCCAGACGTTAACGCCTATGTGTATGTAGATGCTGAAGGTGCGGAATCGGCGGCCAAAGCCTCGGCGCGGCGCTGGGGGCAAGGCAAGCCGCTAAGCCCCATCGACGGGGTGCCGGTATCGCTTAAAGACCTGACCCAAGTGGCAGGCATGCCCTGCCGAGAAGGCTCGTTAACCTCTTCTGAAGCGCTATGTGACACCGATGCGCCACCCGCACGCATGCTGCGTGAAGCAGGCGCCGTCATTTTAGGTAAAACCAACACGCCCGAATTTGGCTGGAAAGCCGTGACCGATAACCGTGTCTTCGGTGCCACGGCTAACCCCTGGGATACTCGGTTAACCCCCGGCGGTTCTTCCGGCGGGGCCGCCGCTGCTGCGGCACTCAATATGGGGGTACTGCACCAGGGCGGCGACTCCGGCGGATCCATACGTATCCCCGCGGCGTTCACCGGTGTTTTTGGCTTCAAACCCACATTTGGCTGGACGCCCCAATGGCCTCCAGCTAAAGAACCCAGCCTATCGCACCTGGGGCCGTTAACGCGCACCGTGCGGGATGCGGTTAGCATGCTCAATGTGATGGGCCGTTACGACTACCGTGACCCTTACGCCACCCGCGGGCAGCCCGAGTGCTGGGGGATGGATTTGGATAAAGGTTTAACCGGACTACGGATTGGCTACTCGGCTGATCTTGGCTACGCCAAGGTAGATCCACAGGTTGCCGAACGCGTGCGAGAAGCAGCCGGCAGACTGGAGGCGTTGGGCGCTGAAATCGTCGAAGTGCATCCCGGCTTTTCGTCACCGCTGGATACCTTCCGTAAGCTGTGGTTTACCGCCTCTTTAGAGCAGTGGTCACAAATGGATGATCACCAGCGTACGCTGCTGGATCCCGGCATGGTGGCCAATGCCCGTGAGGCCGAACCCTGGAAAGCCGTTGAACTGTTTCGTGCCTTGGCAGATCGTGCGGAGTTAACCCAGCTCCTGGAGCACTTTAACCAAGAGTATCATCTACTGATGACCCCCTCGGTGGCGATACCGCCGTTTGAAATTAACCAGGAAGTTCCCCTCAGCAGCGATATGCGGGACTGGGAAGAGTGGGCGCCCTTTAGCTATCCTTTTAACCTTAGCCAGCAGCCCGCCGCGTCAGTGCCCTGTGGTTTTACCGATAACGGTTTACCGGTGGGTTTTCAGCTTGCGGGTGGCAAGTATGATGATGTGCGGGTACTGCGTGCCTGCCACGCCTACATGGAAGCGCACCCGCCGCGCTTTCCCAGCGTACCCAACCCTCCCCAGTATGCTTAACACTTGCACGACATGAAAAAACCCAGCCAAGCGTGACACATGGCTGGGTTTTAGCGATCAATAGCGAACGTTACATAGCTGAGAGTTTCTCTTGGTCTAACACGCCCGACATACGCACCATGGCCAACGCTTCATCCAAGCTGCTCACCTCCTCGATCATGACCAACTCGCTCTCTAAGCTCACCGGCTGACCAGCTGTTTCAGAGAGCAATTTTTCCAGGGAAGCCACATCCATAGCGTCGTCTAAGTGGTGAACATCTACTGAGGCGCTGTTGCGGCCCGGCAGATAGATGGTGCCATTAGAGAAATCCACGGCGTAGGCAATCACTCCGGGTACAATAAAAAACAGCAAACCGACCCCATTGGCGACAGCAATAACCGGATCAATATCACCGCTCAATTGCCCTTTACGTTCAGGGTGAAAAAGCGTACCACAACCACTCAATGACACGATGGAAACGCCAACCACGGCGCCAGTCAACCAGCGACGAACTGCTTGATGCATGAAGGTTCCCTCAAATACAAAAGTAACGATAGTCGATATAGCGTATTGCGCTTGCGTTTTTGCCGACTATCGCGCCACAAAACTCGATCAGTTTAGCACAGCCATCCAAAAGCATAGATCATTTGAACATAAGCACTATTTTGCCGCTTTAACCGCTAGACCGTACAATGTCCCCATTCAACGCTTCCAAGCACTTTTTCAAGAACCCAGCTTTCAAGAACCAGGTTTTCAACAACCCTGTTTTCAAAAACCTAAGGAATGCTCACGCCCATGCGCGCCAGCCAATTACTGATTGCCACTCTCAAAGAAACCCCGGCTGACGCCGAAGTCATTAGCCACCAGCTAATGCTCCGTGCCGGGATGATTCGCCGTTTAACCTCAGGGCTATACACCTGGCTGCCACTTGGCCTGCGCACCCTGCGTAAAGTGGAAGCCATTGTGCGCGAAGAGATGAACCGTGCCGGTGCTCAAGAGGTACTGATGCCCGCCGTGCAGCCCGCTGAGCTTTGGCAGGAGTCTGGCCGTTGGGAGCAGTATGGCCCCGAGCTGTTACGCCTGAAAGATCGCCACGACCGCGACTACTGCGTCGGCCCGACCCACGAAGAAGTGATCACCGACCTGGTGCGCAAAGAGATTGCCAGCTATAAACAGCTGCCGGTCAATTTCTATCAGATTCAGACCAAGTTCCGTGACGAGATTCGCCCACGCTTTGGGGTAATGCGCTCCCGCGAGTTCATCATGAAGGATGCTTACTCCTTCCACCTGGATGAAGCCTCGCTGAAGCAGACCTACCAGGATATGTATGATGCTTACACACGCATTTTCACGCGACTAGGCCTCGACTTTCGCCCGGTAATTGCCGACAACGGCTCTATCGGCGGCACCGGCTCCCATGAATTCCACGTACTGGCCGACTCGGGCGAAGACGATATCGTATTCTCCAACGCCTCCGACTACGCCGCAAACATGGAAAAGGCCGAAGCCCTGCCTGCTCCGGTGGGCAGCGACATACAGCGCGAAGCACCTACCCAAGAGATGCATCTGGTAGATACACCTAATGCCAAGACCATCGCCGCCCTGGTTGAGCAGTTTGATCTGCCGATCGAGAAAACGGTCAAGACCCTCATCGTACGTGCCGCTGAAGGTGGCCTGATTGCCCTATTGGTGCGCGGTGATCATGAGCTGAACGAGGTAAAAGCAGAGAACCTTCCCCAAGTGGCGGCCCCGCTGACCATGGGCAGCGAAGAAGAAATTCGCGCAGCAGTTGGTGCAGGCTTTGGCTCGCTTGGCCCGGTGAACCTTGATATGCCCATTATTGCCGACCGCAGCGTTGCCCTGATGAGCGACTTTGGCGCGGGTGCCAATATTGAAGGCAAACACTATTTCGGCATTAACTGGGAGCGTGATGTTGCCCTTCCCGAGGTGGCCGACCTACGCAATGTGGTGGAAGGCGACCCTTCTCCCGACGGTCAAGGCACGCTCTCTATCAAGCGCGGCATCGAGGTTGGCCACGTCTTCCAGCTTGGCCAAAAGTACTCCCAGGCCATGAACGCCAACGTACTGGGCGACAACGGCAAAACCAGCCATCCTTGGATGGGTTGCTACGGCATCGGCGTGACCCGTGTGGTCGCCGCGGCCATTGAGCAGAACCACGATGAATCCGGCATTATCTGGCCTAACGCTATTGCGCCCTTCCAGGTGGCACTGGTGCCGATGAATGCACACAAATCCCAGCGTGTTCGCGAAGAGTCTGAACGTCTTTACCAAGCACTCACCGCCGCTGGCTTAGACGTCTTGCTGGATGACCGAGACACCCGGCCCGGCGTTAAATTTGCCGACTTGGAGCTGATGGGCGTTCCTCACCGCCTGGTAATCGGCGACCGCGGCCTGGACAACGGCGAACTGGAATATAAAGGACGTCGGGATAGCGAAGCCACCATGGTGCCTGCGGATCAAATCATCGACTTTTTGCGTGAGAAAGCTAGCTAAGGCAGTAACGCTGAGCGGCGCTGGGCTTGTAGAGACAAGCCCAGTGGCGTGAACGTATGGGCACGCCGCTAGCGCGTTTTATTGGTGATGACGTGCAGCGCCAGACGCAGCCTGGGAGAAACCTGGTACCCAGAGCGCGTCATGTATGCCTGGCGGGACACTTGGCGCCAGCCAGCATTGCGTTAAGCACTATCCTGCCCATCTAATCGGTAAAAGCTAACGTGGTCACTGGTGCGAGTGCCACAGCACCTAATAAAACAAAAGCAAAGTTAAGGATAAATCCACAAGTGTTGGCTTACCGTTAAGCCAAAGGCATGACTTTCTTGCATAATCCATCCACTATTAGGCTTAACACTTTGCCAGCTTAATGCGGGATGCCAATCTGAATGCCAACACAACAACGTAGCCCTTTTAGTGGCTTTTTCAGCGTATTTACTGCCCCGTTTTTTGTAGTGGCAATCACATCCCTACTTGTCTCCACCGCTAATGCTGCCCAGGTAACGGTGCGTAGTGTTGAAGGTCAACTGCTTGAGGACGCAGTGGTTGAGGTCTATTACGACACCTCAGCAGGAAATCCACCCCAACAAGAGAGTATCTACCAGCGCGATGCCGCCTTTCACCCCAAGGTGCTAACCGTATCGACCGACAGCTATGTGGCATTTCCTAACCAAGATACGACTCGCCATCACGTCTACTCTTTTTCACCGGCCAAAACCTTTGATTTAAATCTCTACCTGCAAGAAACCCCACCACCAGTTCAATTCGACCGAGCGGGCATTGTCGTCTTGGGGTGCAATATTCACGACCATATGCAGGCCTTTATTGTCGTTAGCGACGCTCCCTATATGGCCACAACGGCTGCCGAAGGCACGCTTTTGCTACCTACTCTGCCGCCAGGTGAGCATCGTGTGCGGATTTGGCACCCTCAGCTTGATGACAGCCAACAAGTCTGGTGGGAAGGCGTCATTACCGATACCGACCAATTAAACGTCAGCTTGAAACTCAATGCGCTGCCACCCCCAGCGCCAACACTCTCTCCACTTCAGCAGCGATTTAAAGATGCCACCTAAGCCCCTATCAGTGTTCAGGAGATCGCGATCCGCCACTTAGTGAGGTTGCTATGCGCTTTAGAACGCGCCTGATGCTCGTGCTACTGACAGTGGTGTGATTGTCTCGCAACTCGCCACCGGGGTGGCGTTTCTTCGTGCGACCCAAAACGACGTCATTGCAAAAGGCTCCCAACGTTTAGAAGTGGGTGCCAATGTATTGGAACAACTGCTGGACGCACGCGGTGAGCAGTTAGCTAATAACGTCGCCATTCTTGCCGATGACTTCGGTTTTAAAAGCGCCGTTTCCACCCAGGACACCGATACGCTCTACTCCGTATTGGCCAACCATGGTGATCGAGCCAAGGCGGATATCGTGTTACTCAGCGGCCTGGATGGGCGTATTTTGGCAAGCAGCCATCACGCGCAAAATAGCCCCATGCCTTTCCCGCAGTTGTTCGATCGAGCCAGCCAAGAAGGCGAAGCTGTTAGCGTCGTCATCGCCGAAGGGCAGCCGTACGAGTTTGCCCTGCTGCCAGTGCGTGCCCCCAACCTGATTGGCTGGGTGGGTATGGGCTTTTTAATCAATGAAGCGGTCACGGAAGAGATTAATGCATTAACCGGGTTGGACATCAGCGTAGTCAACTATCGCGACAACGGCGAGATCAGCTACCTTGCCAGTTCTCATCCCGAGCAACTGGCCCTGGAATTAATGAGCGGGCGTGACGATGAGCTAATCGAAGGTGAATATGCCTTACACAGCCAGATGACGCCGGATGCCGAGTACCTGACCTACGCGTCTCAGCTCTATTCCGATGACGTCAACCAGACCTATGCGTTGTTACAACTCTCACGCAACGAGCTGCTTGGCGCTTACCGCTCGCTGCAGTGGCAACTGCTGGGAATCATTGCTTTGATCCTGCTGTTTACCGTGCTGATTGCTATGTGGAGCGCCCGGAGTATGAGCAAACCGTTAATGGAGTTGGCGAAGGCGGCACAGCGCATTGGTCGCGGCGAACGTTTTACCGAGCTACCCATTGGTAGTGAGCGAAGTGAAACGGGGCTTTTGGCGTCGACACTGATCGCCATGCAGGAAGGCATCGCTCAGCGCGAGGCGACGCTTCATCACCAGTCTCGCCACGACCTCCTTACCGACCTGCCCAACCGCATCAGCACCCAAGAAGATATTAGCCTTTTGATCAAACGCGGTGAGCCTTTTACCTTGCTTCGCCTGGCGATTAACAACTTTCGCGACATCAACGACACCTTCGGCTATGCGCTGGGGGATCACGTGCTAGTCACACTGGCCAAGCGCTTGCAGCACTTTGATGGCTCTGAGAGCACTGCCTACCGACTGGATGGCGATGAATTACTGCTACTCGTCAAGCAGTCGAGAAGCGACTTTGCCTGGCGAACCCGCCTTTTTACAACGCTGCACCACCCTATCGACCTTGATAAATTCCCTATCACGCCGTCACTCTCGGCGGGCGAAACTAATTACCCCGACCATGGCGACAGCCCTCAACTGCTGCTGCGGCGTGCCGACATCGCACTCGATATGGCGCGTCGCCACCGTCACGCCCATCAACGCTATTTGGAAGGACAGGATGAGCATCATTTACGCCAGCTCACCTTGATTCGAGACCTACAGGACGCGGTGGGCAACGGTGAGCTGTGGATGGCCTACCAGCCCAAAGTAAACACACGTAACGGCCGTGTCGATCAGTGCGAAGCGTTGATGCGCTGGCGTCACCCGTCGTTAGGTTTTGTGCCACCCGATGAGTTTATTAGCTTGGCCGAGCGTTCGGGAAGCATCAGCATGCTAAGCCACTGGATGTTAGCCAATGTCTGCGCTCAACTGCATGCTTGGCAGCAGCATGGTTACCACTTATCGGTAGCGGTTAATCTCTCCGCCAGTGATGTGGTGGATCGCCAATTAGCTGCTTATTTGGCTAGCCTGCTTGAGCGCTATCGTCTTGCCCCTGCCCGCCTGAGTATCGAAGTCACTGAAAGTGCCGTTATGCAGGACGTTGATGCCGCCATGGCCACGTTGATGGAGCTCAACCAACTAGGGCTGCGTATCGCGATTGACGATTACGGCACCGGCTACTCTTCCCTAGCGCAAATCAAACGCTTGCCCGTGGATGAACTCAAGATCGATAAATCGTTCGTGTTGGCCATTGATTCCCAAAAAGATGACTTGACGATTGTCAGCTCGACCATCGAAATGGGCCACAGCTTAGGACTGCGCTTAGTGGCCGAAGGCGTCGAGAATCGCGCCAGCGCCGAGCTGTTAAGCAAGCTTGGCTGTGACTTTTTACAGGGCTATTGGATTGCTAAACCAATGCCAGCTGATGAACTCCCCGCATGGTTGGATAATTTTACGCCGCTCTCCTTGCCCCACCCGATGTCTTCCTTACTAAAGGCGTTCCAGAGAAAGCCATGATGTTATTTCAATCTATGTTTTCACCATCCAGTTCACCCTTTCGGCACTTTTTTTTCAGCTGCCTTGCGGTCTGTTTAGCGCTTGCGGCCATGCCCTCCTATGCCGGTAGCCGTATTGTAAGTACGGGCGGAGTGAGTGCTATTGAAGGGGCCGCGGGGGGTGGCTTATCGCCTTGGGCAGTGCTGGCCAGCACCGCCAGCGAACAGGAAATCGGCGTCACTGCCGCCGCTACCCATGCCTGGGTGGACGATTATCGGCTAACAGTGACCGGCGCAAGCCTGAATGTTTATGACCGTATTGAAGTCTCAGTGGCGCGTCAAACGCTTGATCTAGACACCCTGGGTGGCGAGCTAGGCCAGGATATTTACGGTGCTAAGGTGCGCTTGCTCGGTGATGTGCTCTATCACCCTTGGGGCATTTGGAGTGTTGGGATGCAACATAAACGACTGGTTGATGGCACCATTCCCACCGCCCTCGGTGCCGATAAAACAAGCGGTACCGATATGTATCTTAGCGCCAGCAAGTTGCTGTTTAGCGCTGTTGCCGGGCGCAATGTGCTATTCAACGCCACCCTGCGCAATACCAATGCCAACCAGGGCGGTCTGCTTGGCTTTGGCGGCGATCAGAGTAGCCGCTCGTGGATGGCCGAGGGGAGCGTGGGCGTCTTTATTACCCCGCAATGGGTTGTCGGTGCAGAGTATCGTCAGAAACCCGATAACCTAAGCGTAGCTAAAGAGGATGATTGGCAAAGTCTCTACAGTGCCTACTTCTTCAATAAGCACTTATCACTCACGGGCGCGTGGTTGAACTTAGGCGACATTGCCGGCCTACCTTCCCAACGCGGCGGCTATCTTTCACTTCAGGCAGCTTTCTAAGCGGGGCGCTATGAGCTTTCCACACAAATGCAAGCGGACACACCGTGGTTTAATAACGGTTACTTTTGCAACAATCGCAATTACGCTCGCAGGCTGCACTCATCAGTCAGCCACTCAATCAACAACGCTTTACGAACGGCTTGGCGGTCAGGGCACTATCGACACGGTGGTCGAGAATCTCTTATACCGAATTGCGGATGATCCCGAAGTAGTGGTGTTTTTTGCTAACACCAATATCGATTTATTTGCTGAATCCCTGGCCAGCCAGCTATGCGATGTAAGCGATGGCCCCTGCCACTATGAAGGCCCGCCGATGGATCGTGCTCATCAACATATGGGGCTAACAGATGCGCATTTTAATCGCTTGGTGGAACATCTCGATGCGGCTATGCAGGCGGAGGGTATTGCCCTTGGCGCACGTAATGAACTGCTGGGCAGACTCGCCCCTATGTACACAGACGTTATGCGTCTTCAGTAACCTGCCAACCGTCACGGCCCATCGCTTTTACCCGGTAGAGTGCTTTGTCGGCGGCTTCGTAAGCGTAGGGAAACGTTGCTTCATCGGCTACAAAACAGCTCCCGCCAACGCTTAACGTCACGCCTTTTTTATCCGGATGGGCAGAGTGGGCAAAATCAGCTTCCCGCAGCCCTTCAATTAGCTGACGACAGTAACGCTTCAGCGTGTCAGTGTTCGGGCAGTGAAGTAGTGCCGCGAACTCATCGCCTCCCAAGCGGTAGAGCTGCGCTTCATCATTCAGCGTTTCACCAATCAATGTGGCCAATTGGCGCAAAAGAGTATCGCCTTGCGGATGCCCATAGGCATCGTTGTACTGTTTAAAAAAGTCGATATCGACCAGAATCAGCCCTAACGATTGATGCTGCTTCGCCAACACATCCTGGTGTAAAGCGCTGCGATTGCCAATCCCGGTGAGCGGGTCGCGCATGGCACGCTGCATCCACTCGAAGGTCTCTTGGGTGGCGCGATCTGCGCGTCTTAGCTGGCGCTCATGGAGCCACCAAAACGCCAATCCCATCACAAAGATCAATAAACTGGAGTAAGTCAGCACCTGACGATGCTGACGGGTGCTTTCGGAAAAATCGTTAATCGCTGCGCCCCGACGATCAAGCTGATCCATCTCAATATGGGTTAAGCATTGAATCGGTGCGAACAACGCCATCGCCGCAGCGATACGGTCAATGCCCCGCGCCACGAGCAGCGCCACCAGCCGATCCAACTCCTTCAAACTAGGCTCAACGCAGGTATATTCACGCCGATAAATGTGCACATCGGCTAAGCCGTAGGCCAGGTCAATATCCAAGGCTGCGGCATCCAGCGCATCTTGCTCTGCCTGGTCACTCAATAGCTCGGATTGGGCATTTTGTAGGTAGACCCGTGCCCGAGTAGAAAGCTGCTGACCTGTAAGGCTCCCCGTCTGGCTGAAATAAGCCTGTATTTCGGGGTATACCCAGCGCGATTCATAAACAATCAACACCATAAGTGCCAAAAAGCTCATCAAGCTCAATGATAACCACGTAAAATAGCGGTGCTGGCGAGCTAAAGGCCGGGGACGAACTGTGGGCTGCGCGACGGGCCTAGTTTTGGATGTCACCACTTCGCCTCTATGCTACGAATCATCCAGATCCAGTCATTGAACTCACGCAGGTTTTCTACGTCGCGATCACCCTTGCCCTGATTATTGTAGTCACGCTCTACCAGCCGCACAGGGCCTCGCGTACGGATGGTGAGCGGATCGCCATCCTCAGAGCTAATCAGGTACCAGTTAGGGTCGTCCCACCCTTCTAAGGTAACCTCGTAGTCGTCCCAAGCGGTAAAGTGAAGCGCCGGGGGCACTTCGCCAAACTGTTCAATCAGAAAGGTGCGAAACTCGACGCCCTGCATCTCCACATCGCGCCCTTGATAGGGGTCATAGAGTGTAAACGTCGTATCAGACATGTCGTGCAAGTCACTTAAAGCGACCTTTTGAGTGACATCGCCGTTGATCATATTTACTGCCTGGGCAAAGGCAGTCGCGGGAAGTATTATGCCCACGACAATTAACGCGCACGCTAACCGATCACGTACACGACCCCACGGGCTGTGGTGTAAGGCAACTGCGTTCATGACAAAGCATCCTAGTGTAGTCATTGCTTCAATGGACTTTACCAGAGCACGCCTTGCATTGCTCATTAACGCACGCTATGCGATTGCAACTTTTCAGCACATTTCAGGCAAAAAAAAGCCAGCCCATGGTGGGCTGGCAACAGGAGGTTTACTGCGATAGCAAACCCCCTCCCCTGACAAGGTTTACATGAGGTGGGAAAGCTACTTTTTACGCTCATCTTTACGTAGATGATCACGAATCACGAAGCCCACCCACCCCAGCATAAAAACGATTACTAACGCGACGGTCACTAAGCCGAAAATAACTGTGTCATCCCAATACATGGTGAATCCCCCGCCGTGATGTATGCGTTCATACTAGTCACTCAACGGCAGAAGAATGCTGACCTAGATCAAGTTACGGCAGGCGGGGGAAAAAAGGTGAACAGAAAATTGATACTCATCAATTTTTGGGCGTGATGAGCCCTAGCAGCCTGTCGGGCTTGGCCGATCGTAGCGAGAAGCACGGATTTTGAGCCAAATTTATCGATCGATTGAGGCGAATAGCGCGCTATTTAACGAAATCGATCGAATAAAGTTGGCCAAAATACCGGGATTCGCAGTAGATCAGTGTTAAGTCCGACAGGTTGCTAGAGCACCTTGCGGTCTTCGACTTTACTGTGTTCGGTACCTGGTGGTAACGGATGGCCTTTGGCTAATTCTGCACGGGTAGCTTCGCGTACGTCTAAAATGGTGACTTTATAGTTCAGCGTGCGCCCGGCCAGGGGGTGATTGGTATCGACGGTGACGCGGTCGCCATCGACTTTGAGTACCGTAACAATTTGCGGCCCGGCTTCGCCCTCAGTTTGAAAGCGGCTGCCCGGTTCCAACTCAGCGTTACCAAAAGAGCCACGGCTGACTTCCTGAACCAGATCTTCGTTACGCACACCGTAGGCATCTGCGGGCATTAGTTGAACGCTAAGCTCGGCGCCAACGATTTGACCTGCTAGCGCACTCTCCAACCCTGGCACGATATTGTCGTGACCATGCAAATACTCTAGCGGCTTATTGCGCGCTTGGGAGTCATCCAATACCTGCTTGCTGCCATCGTTGAGCACGTCGCTGAGGACATAGTGCAAGGTAACTACCTGATGCGCCGTAATCGACATGGAAAACTCCTCTCCGGTAAGCTGTCGGTTTTGTGATAGCACTTTGTGTTAGAACACTGCCTCAGTTTATCACTTGGCCGTTGCCAGCGTCTTTCCACCAGGAGTAGCGTTTAATGTTAAACCCCACCCCCCAGCGCACTTGGCTTGCTGCGCTGGCTATTTATTGTCGTGCACCCGTTATTACCATGCTGTTTTTGGGGTTTTCTGCAGGCCTACCCTTTTTATTAGTGTTTTCAACACTCTCCGCCTGGCTGCGTAGCGACGGCGTGGAGGTAGCGGCAATTGGCTTTTTTGCCTGGATTGGCATGCTCTACTCGATCAAGTTTTTCTGGGCGCCGGTGGTAGACCGGTTAGCGCTCCCGATTTTGACCCGCGCCTTCGGCCAACGCCGCGGCTGGATGCTGTTAGCCCAGGGGTTGATCGTTGCGGGGTTAGTGGGGCTGGCCGGTTTGAGCCCGGTGGGTAATCTCGGCTGGGTGGCCCTCTTTGCACTGCTGGTGGCGTTTGGCTCAGCGACGCAGGATATCGCTATCGATGCCTATCGCATTGAGTCCGCCGATGACGATGTTCAGGCCGCCATGGCCTCGACCTATATTATTGGCTATCGCGGTGGCTTACTTGCCGCCGGTGCCGGCGCACTGTATATCGCGGCCTCTGCCTCTTGGGATGTGGCCTACATGAGCATGGCGGCGCTAATGGGCATTGGCGTTCTCACCGTGCTGCTGCGCCCTGAACCGAAGCGCGCTTCGCTTTCTATTCAACTTATCCATGAGCCTAAGGTACGGGCGTTTATTCGCGCCAGCCGCGGTAAGCCCAAACTGTTACGCCGCCTGGGTGCCTGGAGCATTGGTGCGCTGGTCTGTCCGTTTACCGACTTTTTTCGCCGCTATGGAGTGAAAGCGCTGTGGATTTTGGTGTTTATTGCCGTATTTAGAATCAGTGATTTGGCCATGGCCTCCATGGCCAACCCGCTGTATATCGACCTGGGCTTCTCGCTGGCAGAGATTGCTAACGTGACCAATATATTCGGCATTGCGATGAGCATTACCGGTGGAATTCTAGGCGGGCTATGCGTGGCGCGCTACGGCATTGGCCCGCTGCTGATCTTCGGCGCGGGGTTAGTGATGGTGACTAACCTGCTGTTTGCCGTGCTTGCCGTGGTGGGTAATCAGTTGCCCATGCTGGTGGTGACGATTATCGGCGATAACCTTGCCAATGGCTTAGCCAGTGCGGTGTTTATCGCCTTTCTTTCCAGTCTCACATCACGCGCCTATACTGCAACGCAGTACGCGCTGTTCTCATCACTAATGACGCTGCCAGGAAAGTTTTTGAGCGGTTTTGGTGGGCTGGTCGTAACCTCTCAGGGCTACCCAAGCTTCTTTGTCATCGCAACGTTATTGGGCCTTCCCGCCATTATCTTGGCAATTTGGATCAGCCGAGACAAGCAGCTAGTGCCTACCCCCAAGCCTGCTTAAGCAGGCTTAGGGGTTTAAGCTAGCGGTGTGTTTCGAGCCAGTCCAAGGCCCCTGGCGTAGTCCGCCACTGATCGCGCATCAAGGTGCGGTACTGCCACGCTTCCGCCCGGGAGCCGGGGTCAACCTGACCATCGGGGTGAGGCATGGAAGGCCGCGGGCTCTCTGCACAAATTAGCTCTAACGCGTAGCGGTTATGGCCAAGCACATCGCCTAGCGCCGCTTCTGCCGCCTCACGCTGCTCTAACCGATAGAGTGCCAGGGCTTTACCCATCAAAAGCCCCAGTACCAGCGAGCCGTCGTCGTCACTCTCTTCCGCAAGTGCCAACGCCTCCTCGTTGCGATCATCACGTAGCAACTGGTCAAGTACCAACTCCCGCAGCCCTAAGCTATCTTCCTGGTCGATCAGCAGTAGCTCTTCGGCCAACTCGCGGGAGTGCTGACGCGCACCGCGCTCCATGCCAACCACCAGCGCTAACCCTGTGCGTAGCAACATGGCGTTGTTGGCATCGTCCCAGCACAGGTTGCCGTCGCCTTCGGCGCGGGCTTGTTCCAGCCAGCGCGAAAGTCGAAGCGCCAGTGGCTCCAGCAGGCTTGGGGCCATCCACGGCAGGCTGCCAAAGCGGCTGGTGAGCGCCAACGTTAAGTCCTGCACTACCTGTGGGGCGTCCAGCCACTCGGGATGTGCACAGAGTGCCGACATCCACTCAATGGCGTTGCCCCAGGGGTCATCTCGGAAGCCCAACGCTACGTCTTCATCCACCAACACCTGAAACTGCTCATGCCAAGCGGCAAACAGAGTCTCTTCACGAGCACTGGTGTTATATAGCAATCGCCCACTTTCAGGGTCGGCGCTTACATCGATTTTGGGGGCAGTGGGCAACGCGGCCAGCAATGCCTGAAGCGCTACCAGCGGCGTGGCCAGATCCTCTTCCGCGCTGAGCAACTGATCGGCAAGCGTCGCGCCGGGGTTATCTGCCAAAGCGGCTAAAAAATCCAGCTGATCTTCATCCAGGTCACCCTGGCGAACCAAGCGGCGATACCAGAAGTTGGCGCGCTCTTTGGCTTCCTGTTCGTGCCCTTCATGCAGTAACAGCATGGCTTCAATGTAGGCCAAAGTGGGCGAATCGGGCAGCGCCTGCTGAGCCTTCACAAAGGCACCGCGGGCACTATCCAGGTCATCGTTATCCAAGTGCATCAGGCATAAACGCTCAAGAGCCACGCCGCGCAAAAACAGCGGCCCCCGCTCCATCACATCATCAAGTAGGTCAGCACGTTTACGGCTAAAACCGCGCTCTTGATAAATATCCAGCAGGATTTCAAAGGCAGGCTCGGCCTGCTCAGGCAGCCGTGACCAGTCACTACCATCGAAGAGTGATTCAAGGATTTGCATAGCGCGGCCCGTCTGGCCGCTTTCAGCAGCAATCAACCCGGCTTCCAGTAGCGCTTGAGCCGGAGCCTGTTGGCTATCCAACGCGGCTTTCAGGGTCGCGCCCTTCCATTCGCGCAGCGAGAGCATCCACATCATCTGATCGGGGATCTCAGTGGGAAACTCGATCTGATAGCAACACTGCTTGAATTTGCGCCCTGAGTCACACCAGCACGGTTCATTACGCCCCGGCGTGGCGAGGGGCTCACAGGCAAAGTCGAGCCGCTCTAGCGGTGTTTGCGACCATAGCACCGGCGCCAGCGCCTGGGCCATAGCCACATCACCTTCAAAGGAATCCGCGCCTTTGGCACGCACCCAGGTCATAAAATCCGGATAGTGTTCTTGTTGCCTGATTGCCGAGAGTGCCCCGGAGGCGAATCCCAGCAGCTGATCGACCCATACCGCCAGCATTGCCGTCTCCATGTTGTGACAGGATGGCTTGTTAAACGATGTCGTGTTCAACGATATCGAATTAAACAACGACCTGTTTAAAAGCGGCATAGTTTAGCATGAAGGCCGACATGGTCGCAGTGGCAATCGGTTGATCATTAATAGGCTCGATGTAATAGCGGAAGCGTGCGCTCGTGCATATTCAGTCGCGCGCCCAAACGCACTAAATTCCAATAGTGGCCGTTCAGCGCCCGGGAAAGCAGCAGCGTTTCAGCAGGAGGCTGTAGTCGATCCATCGCCGCCCACACTTTAGGGGTTAGCTCGCGCAGACGACGGTGCACCCGCACATCGCTGAAATCCTGCTCGCCCGGCTCAAACAGCGGCGCGATACATTCAGCAGATTCACGATAGAGCGCCAGCGGCGCGCCCTGCCCCTGGCGGCCACCCATTTGCATCAAGGCTTCGTCCATCCCCATGGGGTCATGCTTCAAGGTGGCATCCAACAGCTGCATCATCGCCTTTATGCGCGCATCGGGGACCGCAATTACCGCGCCCAAATCGTAAATCACCAGCCGCCCTTGGGCATCGGCGGCGAAATTACCCGCATGGGGGTCGGCGTGTAGTTCGCCGTAGGTAAACAGTTCTTGGGTAATCCAGTCCGCTAATGTCTCGGCAATGCCCTGGCGCGTCTCGTCATCTGCCTCGGCTAATTCGCGCAATGGCGCTCCTTCCACGTAGCGCATCGCCAGCACATGGGGGCCGGAGAGCGCTGGCAAAGGCTCGGGAATCACTAGCCGCGGGTCATCCTTATAGCGCTCACGGTAGCGGGCCAGTGCATCGGCTTCGGCGTGGTAGTCCAGTTCCCCACGCAGGCTTTCAGCAAGCTCTTCAAATAGGGCATCCAAACGCGCCTGGGGCACTTTGAACCAGCGGCCTAAACGCATAATGCGCCGCACCTGAACCAAATCGCTCTCCAATACCTCGGCTAGGCCGGGGTACTGCACCTTGAGTACGACCGTTTCTCCCTCATGGGTGGTCGCGCGGTGAACCTGCCCCATGGAGGCGCTGGCAAAGGGGCGCTCCTCGACTTCGCTGAAATAGTGGTCAATGTCGCCGTACTGCTGAACCAGCGCTTCATGAATACGTGGCCAGGGCATCGGTTCGGCTTGGCGCTGCAGGCGGGCAAGCTCCTCGGCGAGATCGGGCGGTAGCAGATCGTCCCACTGGGACATAATTTGGGCAAGCTTCATGGCCGGGCCTTTAAGCTCTGAAAGCCCCTCAAACAGCGCTTCGCCCAGGGCTCGCCAATCCGCTTGGCCACCTAAACGGGTTTTCAGCAGCGCTCCACCGGTGCGTGCACCCAATCCCATTAAACGTCGTGTTCTGCCTCGATCACGCATTGATGATGCCCCTTAAATACCAACCCTGACCATCAAATAGATGGCTATCGAACAGTTTCCTGGCGAACAAAACTATTTGTACATAATTTATACAACTTAACAGTATCAGCAATTTACCGCATCACTATATTGACCTGCCCCTCTGGCGCCAATGCTGGTCAGCGTCTGCTACCATAGGCGCCATCAAAGGATACGATGAAGGCTTCGCTGCTATGCGCCTGATAATTGCCGAAAAACCCAGCCTCGCCCAAGCCATTGTCGAGGCGTTACCGGGCACTAGCAAACGCCAGGAGGGCGCGGTGCTATGTGGCGACACCACGGTCACTTGGTGCTTAGGGCACTTATTAGAGCAAGCGCCACCGGAAGCCTATGACCCCACTGACAAACAGTGGCGGCTGGATCGGCTCCCTATCGTGCCGCAGCAGTGGAAGCTGATGCCACGCCCCAAGGCACGTGGGCAGCTCGCGGTGATTCGCAAGCTGATCAAACAAGCCACCGATGTGGTTCACGCGGGTGACCCTGACCGCGAAGGTCAGCTGCTGGTGCAGGAAGTGATCGAGTACATGAAGTACCGTGGCCCGGTACAACGGCTGCTGATCAGCGACCTCAATAAACCTGCAGTGAGCCGGGCGCTTGCCAAGTTGCGCTCCAACGCCGATTACCAGCCGCTGTTTCAGGCAGCCCAGGCCCGCTCTCGCGCCGACTGGCTGTATGGCATTAACCTAACCCGTGCCTGGACACTCACCGGCCGACAAGCGGGGCACGACGGTGTGCTTTCTGTCGGCCGTGTGCAAACCCCGGTACTGGGATTAATCGTGCGCCGCGATAACGCCATCCGTGATTTTGTGCCCCATCCGTTTTATCCACTATGGGTGGATCTCAAGGTTGCCCAAGGTCAACTGCGCGCCTGGTGGGCGCCCAAAGAGCACCAACCCCTTGACGATCAAGGCCGTTTGATTGACCGCAGGCCCGCCGATGCACTGGCGGCTCAGTTACCCGGCGCATCAGGGCAACTCACCAAGCTCGACCAGCAGGAGAAACGCCAGGCACCGCCACTGCCCTACTCGCTCTCTGCTCTTCAGGTAGACGCCGCCCGCCGCCACGGGCTCTCTGCGCAGATGGTGCTGGATATTTGCCAGCGGCTCTACGAGCGCCACAAGTTGATCACCTACCCCCGTTCAGACTGCCGCTACCTACCCGAGGAGCATCTTCAGCTTGCTCAGCGCAGCCTCACCAGTGCCTGCCAGAACGATGAAGCGCTTCAGCAGTGGCTGAATGGAGCAGACTTTACCCTGCGCTCCAAGGCGTGGAACGATAAGCAGGTCGGTGCCCACCACGCAATCGCACCGACCGGAAAACCCGCTGATTTCAGCCAGCTCTCCGCTACCGAAGGCCATGTGTTTCGGTTGATCGTGCGCAACGTGATGGCGCAGTTCTACCGTCCTCTGCGCACCTTCGAAGTCAAAGCCGAATTTACGCTGCTTAATGAAGCCTTCCGCGCCCGCGGGCAAAGCATTCTCGACCCCGGCTGGAAACCGCTATTCACTACTCGGGATGAAACACCACCGCTGCCGCCGCTGACCCAAGGCGAGCCCTGCCAGGCGCTGGGAGCAGGCGTAGAGGAGAAGGAAACCCGCCCACCGGAACCATTCACTGATGCCAGCCTGATCAAGGCCATGATGAACATTGGCCGCTACGTGGATGACCCGGAAGTGCGTCGTACGCTTCGCGACACCGATGGCCTGGGCACCGAAGCCACCCGGGCGGGCATTATCGAAACCCTGGTACAGCGCGGCTACTTAGTACGCCAGCAAAAAGCCCTGCGTGCCACCAAACTGGGTAGCGCCCTAATCGCCGCCCTTCCCAGCGCCGTAAGCACGCCTGAACGCACTGCGCTATGGGAACAACGCCTACGGGCGATTTCCGAACAGCAGGACGACCCTGGCGCGTTTCAGCAAGCGCTGCTGGATGATTTACGCGACCTGCTCACCCACAGTGACGCTGCCAAGCTCAGGCAGAGCCTGCAAACCGCCCAGGGTGAGGCCGGTGGCCCGCCGAAACGCACGGGTAAGCCGAGAAAGAGCTATGCAAGAAGGAAAAGCCCCAGTGGAAGGAAGAAGGCTTCCAACAAATAATAATTATACCGTCTGGATGTAGTTCCCTGATTATAAAAAGGCGAGGCCTTACCAGAGGAGTTAACTCTCTGTTCATTCACGCCCTCTAGTTTTTGCATTCGGCTCCCATCAAATATCGGTATTGTCTTCGTCATCGCCCAAGGACGAAGACTTTTTCTTGCTGATTGAACCGGAAAAGAAAGGCACTACATAGAGGACTACCCAGGCCAGCAGCGTACACAAAACCGCCGTCTGCTCGCGTCCTAGGCCTACGGCTATGCCAATTGCCGCCGTCAACCAAACCCCTGCCGCCGTGGTAAGCCCTGACGTGCCTTTTTCATCTTTTCGGGTGATGATGGTGCCAGCACAAAGAAAACCGATGCCAGCAATAACGCCTTGGATGACCCGGCTCATTTCCGCATCAGAGATACCCGTTTGCTGAGGTATAAATATAAACAAAGCCGCCCCCATACAGACCAGCATATGGGTGCGTATTCCAGCGGCCTTGCCTCTCTGCTCTCGCTCGAGCCCCAATAGACCGCCTAGTACAGCCGCCAACAGCAAGCGAATCACAACAATGATGAATTCACTCAGGTCATTAAAATCCGAAAACTCGGATATTATAGTATTAATAATTACTTCCATCGTTTCGTTCCTTGATTGCCAGAGCGACGGCTCTTAAATACTATGAGTTGAATTCAGGGGAAACAGCATTTCTCACCTGCAGTAGGACGAGCATCAGCTCGGAGATACACTTTAGAAGCTCCCTGAACAACAGCGAAGCTTCGAAGGTCATCCAGCAGCGTGGCCTGTTAACCAAGTCAGTAAGGTGGATGGGTAGCTTGCCTATAAGATAACGGTATAAAAGTCCTCCACTATCAATTCATCAACGTACACAACCCACCCGGCACCGCCAAAACCCAATCACTGATCGCTTGAATGGTTGGGTCATGCCGTCGGCTTTCTGGGTAGACCAGAAAGAACGGCTTACCTTCAAATTCGGGGCCGAAAGGTTGCACCAAACGCCCCTCTTCCAACTCATCCTGAATCAACTGGCGGCTCATCAGCGCTACCCCCTGCTCCCCAACGGCAGCCGAGATAGCGTGGGTCTCATCAGAAAAGACCAGCCCGGCACTCACGTCCAGCCCAGGTACCTTTGCCTCTTTCTGCCACGTCGCCCAATCCAGTGGTGATGATATGGCCCCCTGACTGCTGAAGTGAATCAATGGGTGCAAAGGTAGCTGTTCTACCTCGTGTAGACCAAGGCGTGGGCTACAGGTCGGGATAAAGGTGTTATCAAACAGCTTTTCTGCGACCAACCCTGGCCAACGGCCATCGCCATAGCGAATGGCAATGTCTGCCGTTACCCCATCCAGAGGAACCGACTCATGCGAAGCATGAATACGCAGATCAATATCTGGATGGGAGTCGCGCAGCATACACACCCAGGGCAGCAACCAGCGCACCGCAACCGCTGGCGTTGTAGAGAGCGTAACGGTTTGGCGAACAGGTACAGCACTCAACCGCTCGACAACATGACTAATGCTATCAAACGCAGTCTCCAGAACCTGCAGTAGCTCACGGCCCTGAGGTGTCAGCGCCAACTGTCGGGGTTTACGTAAAAATAGGGTAACGCCCAGCGCCTCTTCAAGACCCCGAACCTGATGGCTAATCGCAGTGGCAGTAACGGATAATTCCTGCGCCGCCTGCTTGGCACTTTCATGGCGGGCAGCGGCTTCGAAAGCTCGTAGTGCTGAAAGCGAGGGTAATCGGCGATGGTTCATGAATGAGTTTCACTCATCTATAGCTGCAAGAAAAGATCGTTTGTTCAGGCTGAAAGGCACAGCCTAAGCTAAGCCTGTTGTTAATCATAGATGAGTTCAACTCAGATTAGGAGGCCACCATGACACACATCCTGCATATAGACGCTAGCGCCCGCCCCGGCATTGCTGGCACAGATAACCACGGCTCGCATAGTCGCCATTTAACCTATCAGTTTGTCAGCCAGTGGCAATCAAGCCGACCGCAAGACACGGTTACCTATCGCGATATTGGTCAAAACCCACCGTCGATTATCAGCCACGACTGGATTGCGTCTGCCTTCGCCCCCGAAGAGCACCGAGAAAGCTGGATGAAGGACGCACTGACAGAGAGCGACCATCTGATTGATGAGTTAATTGCTGCTGATATTGTGGTAATCGGAACGCCGCTATACAACTTCGGTATGCCTGCCGCCCTCAAGGCGTGGGTCGACCAAGTAGTACGGCCCGGTCGAACGGTAGAGTTCGATGACACCAACCCGATAGACCCTTACATACCCAAGCTCACAGACCGAAAAAGGCATGCCGTTGTGCTCACCGCTAGAGGCGGCGTAAATATGGCGCCAGGTGAAGAAATGGCCCATATGAACCACCTTGAGCCACACTTGGCCACAGCACTGGCATTTATCGGCATCACTCGCGTTCACTACATCGCGATCGAAGGACAGGAAGTGGGCGGCGAGGTATTGGCCAAATCGGTTGCTGCCGCGATACAGAAAGTTGAAACGCTTGTTGAAGAGTTGCAGGTAGCGTTGGAAAGCACGCCATCACCTCAACCGGCCTAAATTATAGTTAATGATCTTTCATCGTAAATACGCTGAAGTATAAGGAGTGGCTATCGCTACCCAAGGATGTCCGCTCCTTTATGCCCTTCTGGTACACCTTGAACTAATAGCACATCGCCCTCTGTATTCCGGGTACGCAATGGGCGGATCGCTTTATAAGCAGCCGAGTCATACCAACCTTGCGCATGCTCCATGGAAGGAAATTCAATCACCACCATATCCCCTGTCCACCCTCCCTCAAGCGGAATGTATGGCCCACCATGCACGAGGTATTTGCCCGAGAACGGCGCGAGGGTTGCATCAATGCCTTCTAAATATTGTTTAATTTCAGGATCGAATCGGGTTTCGCGGATAAGAGCAACGGCGTAGGCAGGCATTATCATCATCCTCCATTTCAACGAAAAGAGACACCCGCCCCCAGCACTTCAAAAGTAAAAATAGCATCACGTAGCCTATCTTGCACTGGCTGCCAACCGTGCACCCAACGCGACGAAAAGTGCCCCCAAGCTTCTATCCATCCAAAAACCAACGCGTGGCTTTCTCTTTAAGTAAGCACCCAACTTAGCGCCAGCCAGAACCAGAGGAGGTTCTATTAAGGCAGCAACTGCAATAATAAGGCTGCCATGCAATAAAAGCTGTGCCTCGGCTGGGCCAGCGCCTTCCACGATAAATTGCGGCAGGAAAGCCAGAAAGAAGATAGCGACTTTGGGGTTTAGCGCTGATACCAGCATGCCCTGCCAATAAACAGCGGAGAGGTTCTTGTTACCCGGCTTTTCTGCAGCGACAAACTGATCCCCTTGAGACAGCAACATTTTAATACCGAGCCATATCAGGTAGGCGGCCCCTACCCATTTAACAATCGAAAACGCCAATGCAGAGGTGGCTAAAATAGCCGAAAGACCAACTGCAGCCATTACTACATGTAGCGCCGCTCCTGTCCAAATCCCAAACATAGCGGCAAACCCTTGTCGTCGCCCGCTACGTAATGTTTGCCCCAGTATGTAGGCAATATCTGGCCCCGGCGATAGGTTCAAAAGCACGGCCGCTGATAAAAAAGTCATCCAGTGCAGCAATGTATACTCAAACATAAGCGCTCTCTTGTATTTTTCCGTTGCCAAGCTAAAAGAATGTTAACGTGCTAGCTGGAAAGGTTCAGCTGCCAGGAAACGCCGTATTTATCATTCAACCATCCGAATTTTTCACTAAAGCCGTAATTATCTAGAGGCATCAAAACCTTACCTCCATCGCTCAATGCTTTAAATACGTCTTCTATTTCTTTCTCTGAGCCGCACTCAACGTGTAACGACATTGATGGCGTAAAACTGAACTGATGGTCGTAATAGCTATCCATTGCCAGGAAGAGAGTGCCGTTTATCGAGAAGCGGGCGAGCTTAACTGCCCCTTCGGGATCATGCCCCCCAGCTTCGACACGCTCGATATCGATGATTTTCGAGTTCTCAAATAGCGAAGTGTAAAACTTGATAGCTTCTTCGGCTTTACCGGCCTGATCCCCCACAAACATTAGAGATGTTTTGATAGCCTTCACTTTAACCTCCCATTTCATTTGACGCGCTAAGCGTTACTGTAGAAAGGTCTGCAAAACAGACGCGACATTGACTGCTGTGGTTAAGAGGCATTCTTGAGCGCCTGTTTAATGAAATCCCCTTTCGCCGCCGTATAGGCTTCTCGGTCTGACGTAAATTCCGCCGCCCACAGACGCTTCTTTTTCTCATAACGTTGCGCCAGTTCAGTATCAGCGCGCAGTCTATTGCGAAAAGCCAATCGCCGATGCCACTCTTCACCGCCATACACCATAAGATGCAGATGATGCGTCCTACGCCCCTCGGCCCATCGCATTAACCAACGCCGCCCGACCAAGGAAGCATTGTACGCTAATGATGTCGCATATTTGGCACGGCACAACGGCTCCAATAAGTCATCGGCCCTGGATATTGAGTCAACGCCTGCCAGAATATCGATGATCGGCTTGGCCGAGAGACCAGGAACAGCGGTACTTCCGATGTGCTCAATGGCTAGGAACTCATCTGGAAATAAATCTAGCAGCCTGTCTCGCTCCTGCTTAAATAGAGTTGGCCAAGCCGCATCATATGGAAACAGCGCGACCTCCTCATGGATGGCTCGATTTAAAGATTCCGTTTCATCCATGGTTGAGGCTCCCCCCTTTAGCGCGAATGGCTGCCTATGCCTCATCTGATAACAGTGGCGGCATTGGGCAATCGAGAATATCGGCCATGGCACGGAACAGTTCGGCTTCGGCGGGCAAAATACGTCCGCTATGTTCAATACAGCGCGCCATCGCTTGCAACAACGCGGGCTTATGCAAAGGCTTTAAACGTCGCAAGCGCTCAACCGCCAGGCTGAGTGCACGCATATCACTTATATCGTCAGTGGCCCTCAATGAGAATGGCAGCTCACGCTCAGCGGCATTAAGCGCAGCGCTTCTCTCAACCGGGTCATCTTGCCCGGCGGTGGCAAGCACCGTCAGTAGCATCTGACACTCCCGTTGCAGGTCGTTTATCTTGAGGTTTGCAGGCCCACTGCCTTGCTTGCTGATGTTATTCAACACCAACTGATATAGCGTCCACTCCAACAGGCTGACCTGACCATCTGCCTCGATCAACCGTTCCATACAGAGGCGAAAGTGTTGGGCCTGCTCCATCGAAAGCGAGCGTAACGCTGGCAGCGCCAGTTCAATCAGTGGCAAGCGTAACTGTACATCCAGCCTCAACATTTCAGGGCCATAATCCACCAGCGCTCGGTAAACATCTGGCAGTGCAACTTGATGCAACGCCTTAAGCTGATGCCTACGCATTGTCTTATCCTGGCTGAGCAGCAGTGCATAGATCAGAGCACGAGCGGCATGGGGCTCATGGGCGGCGCTTTTAATCCGCTCAGGCAGCGCATCTAATGTCGCTCTAGCTTGGGTAAGGTGGCGCTGGTCAGGCTGGCCCATGGTGTTAATGGCGGTTTGAGCAGAGGCACCGGTTAACACAGCCGCCATTGCCCCCGTTCCCGTTGCCGTTCCCGTTGCTGTTCCCGAGCCAAATCTGGGCTCCGCTTCAGACCGCTCACCGTTGCCTTCTGGTTCTGTTGCGCCATTCTCGGCTTCCTGGATGGGCCAAGTGACTTCGAAGCGGCCATTCCAATCGGGCATGACCCGCTTGATACGATCTTTAATCGGCGGATGGGTGGCCATCATTTGGCTAAAGCCCTGCCGCACGCCTTGACCGAAGAACAGATGGCTGAATTCCGCCGCCTGTGTCGCTTGCAGGTAAGAGCCCTGGGTGTGCGAGCCGATTTTAACCAGCGCGTTGCCAATCCCCTGAGGGTTGCGGGTAAACTGCACCGCAGAGGCATCCGCCAGATATTCACGCTGCCGACTAACCGCCGACTTGATCAAGTTACCAAAGAAGGTACCCGCGTAGCCGATCAGCATTAGCGCCGCCCCCAGCGCTAAAACGACAGCGCCTGAGTTGTCACGTTTTCCACCGCCCACCCGTCGAAAACGCATACTACGCAGCAGTGTACCGCCCAATAAGCCAATGATTAGAATGCCATGGAGGATGCTGATCAGGCGCATATTCAACCGCATATCACCATGCAGAATATGGCTAAACTCATGAGCTACGACGCCCTGCAGCTCATCCCGCGTCAGGTTACGGATCGTGCCGCGAGTAATCCCGATCACTGCATCATTGGTTTGATAACCGGCGGCGAAGGCATTGATGCTCTCCTCCTCCAGCACATACACGGAGGGCACTGGCGTTCCAGAGGCAATCGCCATCTCTTCAACCACATTGAGAATACGCCGCTCATCAGCATCACGGGTATTAAGATTGATCTCGCGTCCACCAAGGGCTTCTGCCACTACCCGGCCACCACGCCTTAGCTGACTGCGTTTAAATAGCCCGCCCAGCACCACGACGGCCAACACCGCAATAGCAACGCCAGTGACCAGTTCAATCGAGAGTGCCGACCACATCCCCTGAGCAGAAAGATTGGTTTGTGTAGCAGATTGCTCCCCCATTAGATGCAGCGCGATGGTAATTGCGAGCGTGGTAACAGCAATCAGGGCAAGTACTGCCAGTACCATCAAAACGACCAGACGCCCGGTTTTACGACGAGCGTTATCCTGCGCGGTAAAAAAATCCATGTCGCGTTTTCCCTGAGCTTAGAACGACACCGTCGGCGCCACTTGAATCTGGGCACTGTCTTCAAACTCTAACAACGAGGCATCCTGCCCATGGCCGAACATGCCAGCCACTGCTACCGGCGGGAAGCTCTGCCGATAGGTGTTGTAGTGCATCACCGCATCATTAAATGACTGCCGCGCAAAGGCCACCTTGTTTTCAGTGCTGGTTAGCTCTTCTGACAATTGCTGCATATTTTGCGAGGCTTTTAAATCCGGATAGGCTTCCATGACCACATTGAGCCGCCCCATTGCCTGAGTCAGTGCACCTTCTGCGCCGCCCAGGTCTGCCATGGCTTTGGCACTGCCTGGATTTGCCGCGGCCGCTTTTAGCCCAGCGGCGGCTGTATTACGAGCTTCGATGACCGACTGCAGCGTCTCCCGTTCATGGCTGAGATAACCTTTTGCGGTCTCTACCAGATTAGGAATCAGGTCATGCCGACGCTTAAGTTGCACTTCAATTTGCGCAAAGGCGTTCTCAAAGCGATTTTTCAAAGACACAAGTCGGTTGTAGATACCGATGACGTAAAACGCGATAACGGCGATGATCGCCACGGTGATGATGATAGTGAGCACTATGGTTCTTCCTTATAGTAGGCATTCGTCAGTAAAAGCCGGTCTATGAAAAGCTAGATAATGAATGCCTAGCTAGTGAAAAAAGTAGCCACCAAGTTCAATATCCGACGTTCACACATCACTTTGCAAGCTTAGGGAGAAAGGGAATGTCGACATAGCATTGCTCAAGATCACCTTTCTCATAAAACACTGTGATCGTATCAGTACCTGCTCGAAACGATTATCGAGCAGGGTCTGAAGCTCGCCGCCGGTATACTCTGGGACTTAGGTGAACCTAAAGAACAGGCTTGCAAACAAACGACAACAACCACACATTGCACAGCAACCAAGGCAGAATAAAATGACGACTTCTGAAGAAAACAGCGTCGATAATGAAGCCATTCATTGGGATCAGGATATTAGCTACGGCCAGTACCTGGATCTGGAACCTTTGCTTGCTTGCCAAAATCCGGCTTCTGATGAACACGATGAATTACTCTTTATCGTTATCCATCAAGTATCGGAGCTATGGATCAAACTATGCCTTCACGAAGCTCATGGCGCCGCAGCGCATATTCAAGAAGATAACCTGCGACCTGCTTTCAAGATGCTATCGCGGGTTTCCAGAATTCAGGAACAGCTTATCAAGGCCTGGGAAGTATTGGTCACCATGACCCCCGCCGACTATGCTAGCTTCCGAGACAGCCTTGGCCAAAGCTCTGGGTTTCAGTCCTATCAATATCGAGAAATGGAATTCCTGTTGGGTAACAAGAACGCCAAGCTAATCGAAGCCCACCGATCAAAACCCAAACACTACCAAAAACTTCAGGAATCCCTCCACTCACCCAGTCTTTACGATATCGTGCTGCAGCTGCTTGCCAAACGCGGTTTCAGCATTCCGGAAAGCAAAACCCAACGCGATTGGAGTATTCCCTACACCGCCAGCAGCGAGGTGGAAGCGGTCTGGACGGAAATCTACCGCAACAGCGAACAATACTGGGATCTATACGAGCTTGCTGAAAAACTGGTGGATGTCGAATTCAACTTTCAGCGCTGGCGATTCAGCCACATGAAAACCGTCGAACGTATCATTGGTTATAGACGCGGCACAGGGGGAACGGCTGGGGTGAACTACCTGGTCAAAGCGCTGGATCTTCAGTTCTTCCCGGAACTGTGGAGTGTTCGGACGACGATATAAGCACTTGGCGCACTGCTGCGCGCCCCAGTTTAACTACCGTCTTGATATTCAAAACAGCGACATACAATTTTTCGGAGCCGCCATATGCCTGTAAGCCTGGATAGTGTTCGTGAGCGTGACCGCCAAGACCCATTGGCAGACTTTAAAAGCCATTTCGCCCTGCCCGAAGGCGTGCTTTATCTTGATGGGAACTCACTGGGCGCTCAACCGAAGGCCGCCAAACAGGCGGTCGATGAGACTCTGGATCAATGGCGCGACCAACTGATCAAAGGCTGGAATCAGGGCTGGTTCGATGCTCCGGAACGCTTGGGCAATCTGCTAGCCCCGGTAATTGGTGCGCAACGCGGTGAGGTAAGCGTCACTGACAATATCACGCTAAATATCTTCAAACTGCTGGGGTATATCCTCGGCCGAGGCAAGGAGGAGCGCCAGGCGGTTCTTAGCGAAGGCGGCAACTTTCCGACCGATGGCTACATCGCCCAAGGCTATTGCCGGGTGAGTGGCGCCGAGCACCGCTTCCTGCCCGAAGGAGGCAACTTGGCCGAACACCTCGACGGTGTAGCCGTGGTGGTACTGAGCCAAGTTAACTACCGTACTGGCAAATTACGCGATATGGCCACCACCACGAAACTAGTGCACGACCACGGCGCGGAAGTCATCTGGGATTTGGCCCATTCCGCAGGCGCACTGCCCATTGATCTAAACGGTTGCGGCGCTCGCTACGCCGTAGGCTGTACGTACAAGTACCTTAACGGCGGCCCTGGCGCGCCAGCTTTTTTATACGTGCATAGCAATCACCAAGACAAAGGTTGGCAGCCGCTTTCCGGCTGGCACGGCCATGCATCGCCCTTCGCTTTTGAAGCGGATTACACCCCAGCAGGGGATATTTCCCGCTTTCGCACTGGCACCCATTCGGCACTTGCCTACGCCGCTCTGGAAGCCTCACTCGCCCTATGGAGCGAGGTGGACATGCAGGCGCTGAGAGAAAAAAGTCTGGCAATGAGCGACCTGTTTCGAGAGTGTTTAAGCGATATTTTTACCACTCATAATATTGACGATATAACCCCATCAGCCAGTGAGCGCGGCAGCCAGGTATCACTGGTGGATAGTCAAAACGGCTACGCTATCGTTCAAGCCTTGATTGCCCGCGGTGTAATCGGCGACTACCGGGAGCCCGGCTTAATGCGTTTTGGTTTTACCCCGCTATACCTCAGTTTTGAAGATGCTTGGCAGGCCGCCCAGCACTTCCGTGAGGTAATGGAAAGCGGTGAGTACCAGGATCCGCGGTTTCATGTGCGTGGTGCCGTTACCTAATAGAGGTACGTGATGACTGAAACACCCCTGAACCTCGCCTACTCGCCGAGCTATTTCGCTCGGGATTATGAAGCCACTTTAAGGCGCCAGGCAGCGTTAGGTAGCGACCTGGTGGCACGCCACCAGCCGATTACCCTGCGCTACGGTGAAGATCCGGCGGCCCGCCTCAACCTGTTTGTTCCGGAAAATACCGCGGGCCCCTGGCCATTGATGCTATTTATTCACGGCGGCTACTGGCAGGCGCTGGATAACACCGCAACGGACTTTCTGGCTGAACGCTACCTTGCCCGTGGCTTGGCTTTCGCCTCCCTGGGTTACGGCTTAGCCCCGGAAACGTCCATTAACACCATGGTGAACCATTGCGTTGAGGGGATTACGGCGGCATGCAACGCCCTCGCGGATAACGGTGGCGTGTGGTCTATTGTATTAGGCGGCCATAGCGCCGGTGCCCAGCTGGCTTACTGGGTAGCCGCCAGTGATGATATCCCCATTGATAAGCTGGTACTGGTTAGCGGCGTTTATGACCTAACGCCATTGGTAGATACCTACGTTAACGAAGCGCTGGAGCTCAACCCAGCCCAAGCGCTTGCGTTAAGCCCTATATTTGCCGATTCGAGCAAACTACCCTCATGCCAAGTGGTGATCGCCGAAAATGATCCGCCCGCTTTTCGCCAACAAGCACACGATTTTGTTGCAGCGTTAAAGACTATCCATACCCAAGTCGAGCTCGTGGATATAGCTAACTGCGATCACTTTGATGTGTTAGATGCTTTATGAGGTTGAGGCAATTGCAGAAAACACCGTGCCCGATCTATCGCCTGCCAGTACCGCACGGTTGCGGCCTTCTTGCTTAGCACGGTAAAGCGCCTTGTCGGCGCGGCTGATCACTTCGTCAATGCTCTCGGTCTGGCGGTGAAGCGCAACACCCAGGCTCAATGTAACCGCCAAGTTGCCTGCTGAGGTGGCAAAAGTCGGCTCAGCAACTGCTCGACGTACCTTTTCGGCGACGGCCATAGCGCTCTCAACGGTGGCGCTTGGAATCAGTAGCAAAAACTCCTCTCCACCCCAGCGGGCAACCCGATCACCACCGCGAAGCGTAGTGGTGAACCGAGTAGCAAGAATGGTGAGCACTTCATCACCCACTTCGTGGCCATACTGGTCATTAACTGCCTTGAAGCGATCCAAGTCAGCCATCAACACAGCAAAGCACTGTTCGCCGCGTTTAGCGCGGCTCCACTCTGCCTGCAAGTGTGTTTGCATCGAGCGCCGGTTGGGCAAGCCGGTCAGCGCATCGGTCAACGCACTATGCTCAAGTTGCTGGCTGGCAATAAAGGTGCGCTGGTGTTCCTGGTAAAGCATAGTAGCAATGACGACGCCTATGCCCATCGCAGCGGGAATGAAGATCAAATGAATGGGGTTATCTGGAAACGGGCTACCTGAAAAAACAATAAAAGCAATTACTGCCATAAGCGGCAAGCCGTATATCAAAACCAGATCTCTAACACCGTAGACGGTCGCTGTAGCCACAGCAATGATGGCCAAGGTTAGCCCCTGGGTGATGTAGAGAAGATGTCCGCCCTGCTCCGAATAGTGCAGTACGAACATTGCAGCCGTCATTCCCACTATTGAAAGATTCAACGTCAGCAATAGCGGATAAGCCCAAAAGCCTGGATCTTTCTTATGATGGAGCAGCAAAAAAGTAATCGCCAGAATAGCGGCGGGCAGGCGGAGGAGAATATGTTTCCATATCAACTCCCCGTTAGAGTAGCTGACCAGTGTCGCATCCAAAATAGTGAAAACGGGTAACAACACCAACACCACGCCAGACAAAAAGTAGCCAAGTCGGCGCGACCGCGAGTATTGATTAAGAACAAAATCGGCCCACCATTCGGCGGGTATTGGCCCATGCTTTCTCATCATCACCTGTTTCCGGAACTGGATAGCTTTACACCACCCGCCACTTACCAGGAAACACCGGTTAGATCAGGATCTTCTGACGTAGCTAATGGGCAATTACATATTGTAACATATTGAGTTTCCATGCTCATAATGCCCAAATTAAGCCGATTTTCGAAATCTTCTTACTTTAAACGAAGAGTCAACCAATTCTATCTCAACCGTGAAGCGCCGCCTCAATGTCCGCGATGTTGATTTTTTTCATCTGCATCATCGCGTCGAATGCGCGCTTAGCGACGGCAGGATCGGGATTGGTAACGGCCTTAATCAGCACAGCAGGCGTTATCTGCCACGATAGTCCCCATTTATCCTTGCACCAGCCACAGGCGCTTTCCTTGCCACCATTGCTAACAATGGCATTCCAATAGCGATCCGTTTCGGCTTGGTCATTCGTTGAGACCTGAAAAGAGAACGACTCATTATGCGCAACCCCAGGCCCGCCGTTGAGCCCAAGGCACGGAATGCCCAACACGGTAAACTCGACGGTCAATACATCCCCCTGCTTACCCGATGGAAAGTCTCCCGGTGCGTGATGAACCGCCCTGACAAACGAATCAGGAAAGGTATCAGCGTAAAAGCGCGCTGCCTCTTCTGCACCACCATCGTACCAAAGGCAAACAGTGTTCTTTGCGGGTATTGCCATATCACATCTCCACTAAAACCATCGCGTCATCAGGCCCAGTGAAATATTTACCGAGCTTACCAAGTCTCATCAGCGCCCGGTGGCCCCATATCGATCTGCATATCAGGCGCTATATCCACTACGCCTTTGATCTTTTTCAGCCGTTCCGCCGTGGCATCGTCAGCCGAGCCGGTAATACAGCCGATCTCCTCCAGCACCTCCTGGATGGTTAATCCTTCAGCGCTGAGGCGCGTGGCCATTTCATTTATCGGTTGATCGCTGGAAATAGTGATCAACCATAGCGCTACCGCTGGCATCTGGCGTACCTCCCTAGTAAGTGCACTAGGCGGCCTGAAAGGAGCGCCTGCCCAGTGCGTCGCCCAACATCAAGGCGCTTGTACCAACCCAGCTCCCACGCGGGATTCAGGCGATGGCAGCTCTTGCACCGAAGCCACTAGCTGTTGCCACAGTTTCCTTCCCCGTAATGAGGCATCAGACTGTGCCCACAGTGCCGCGCAGCCTGCCACGTGTGGTGCCGCCATGCTGGTGCCACTGATCGTCTTATGGCGAGTGGGCCGGGGCCATGAGGAGAAGATATCGCGCCCAGGCGCGGCAATTTCGATCTTGCCATGATTGGAAAAGCTGGAAGGCTTCAGGTTCGGATCGAGAGACGCCACCGACATCACGGTAGGCGAGTTGGCAGGCGCCCCTGTATTGGTTGCAGAATTTCCCGCTGCAGCGATAACGAGGCACCCATTACGCAGCGCCGCTTCACCAGCATGGGTGTAGGCGGCCTGCACCGGGCTCTGGCTGCCAAGCGACATCGAGATCACTTCACACCGGTTGGCTATGGCCCAGTTTAGGCCAGCGAGAACGCCCGCCCCGGTACTGCTGCCCGAGTTGGTCAGCACCTTGCCGACGAAGACCTGCGCCTCATACGCGATCCCGTAACGCTGTGTGTTTTCACCGGGCGCCTGGGGGCCACAGGCCGTGCCGATACAGTGAGTACCGTGCCCGTTAATATCCTGCACCGGCTCCCCGACGAATGAGCGAGTAACGAACTCCCTACCCTCGAAATCCGGGTGGCCAAGATCCATCCCGGTATCCAGAACGGCGACTTTTATACCCGCGCCACTCCAGCTACTTTGCGGCACCTTACAGCGTTTTAGCCCCCAAGTTGGCCGAAGGGCGTCCTCTTCAAGGTTCTCTTCGCCTTCTTCCAAATCCAGCTCAACGCCAAGATCACGAGCGATGGTGCTGGCTGCCCGCAAAAAACCCCGTAGATATTCAGAATTTTCAGAAAAGGCGAAATACTCTGGCTCAATAATTTCGATGGGACTATCCGCGGCTACTTTACCCAGCGCACTCATGCCATGCTGCTGTAGGGCATCGCCGCCTACCAGCGCTACTCCAATCTCCGGAAATACCATTGCCTCAGCATCTCCGGCATCTTCCAGGCTAACGGCTTGATCGGTGAAATCCCGCGCATCAGCGATGCGAAATTTCTGGGCTTTTAGCGACTTAATGCCTTCTTCTACCCGCCCCTCACGATAGCTAATCAGAAAGCGCCCGGTTTCAAGGCAACTGCCGCCCCGCTCTAAGGCCGCCAATAGCAATTTTTCGGTGCCGCATGAAACAGTGGCGAGTGACTCACCCGCTGGCGTATTGCTTTTACCTGTCGGTTTTTTCGCCATCGTAGACATCCTTTTCATTTAGCTGGTAAGCGATATGGAATAGGTGAATCATAGACACCATGCAAGGGAAAGCATGCCTAGCTATGCCACACCCACCATTTCAGCTTAACGCACCTGATGTGCTTCGCCAGATCGATTTCAGGCTACGATCCTTAAACATACAGGGCGCTTAAACGAAGGAGGATGAAGCATGGTCGTTATTGGTTAATCTCAGTAGGCGGACACTCGTCATCGCGGAGTGTTAGCACTTCGACACCAGAGGATGTGACCGCCACCGTATGCTCCCACTGAGCAGACAATTTCTTGTCACTGGTCACCACCGTCCAGCCATCCCGCTTGGTTTTTATCTTGGCCCTGCCCTGATTAATCATGGGCTCGATGGTAAACACCATCCCTTCTTTCAACGCCAGGCCTCTGCCTCTCTTCCCGTAATGCAACACCTGCGGCTCTTCATGCATTTCCCGGCCAATGCCATGGCCGCAATACTCACGAACGACAGAGTATCCGTGTTTTTCGGCATATTGCTGAATTGCGTAGCCTACATCACCCAATGTGGCACCTGGCTTGACCGCGTGTATTCCTTGCCACATGGCCTCATAGGTTTTATCGACCAGTCGCTTGGCATAGGGAGTCACATCGCCAATCAGATACATCTTGCTGGAGTCAGCAATAAAGCCGTCTTTCTCCAGGGTAATGTCGACATTGACGATATCGCCTGTTTTGAGTATTTGCTTGTCGGATGGAATGCCATGGCACACCACGTGGTTGACTGAGGCATTCAATACGTACTGGTAATCGTATTGCCCCTTACTGGCCGGTCGAGCCTGCAATTGATCGACGATATAGCGCTCGGCCCAATCGTTAATAGCCATGGTGGATACGCCGGGCGCTATCCGTTGGTCGAGATGACTGAACACCAATCCGAGTAGCCGTCCGGCTTCCCGCATCAAACGCAACTCCTCCTCGCTTTTTAGCGTCAGCTCACTCACCGACCACCTTCCTTACTTCAACGTCGGCTTGCTTCATTTGCTCACGCATGATGTCAGAGAAGGTCATTCCCGGATTGGCCTCAGCCAGCATGCCCACCTTTATCCAGTACTCTGCCTGGGCATTGATTGAGCGCACCATGACAGTGCTTGCCTTGCGAATATCCTCATGCAACTGGTCATTGATCTTAACGATACCCATCACACCACCTAATATATGAAACGAATATGAAGCATATACGAATCATATATCGCGTAACGATTGGCGGCAAGGCTACCTGATTACGTTGTTACGGGGACACGTTGGCCATAGGTTCCAACGCCAATACTTCTTTGCGCAGCACAAGCTTCGGCTTCTCTAACGAATCGCGCCACTGAACACACTCCTGCTGTTGCTGCGGGTCGTTATCGGGGCTTGCGCCAAAGGCATCCAGCCAGGCCTGACGAGAACACAGGTCTTGATACTCCCCGAGCAGGCGCTGGCGGTGCTTCAATTGGGACAGAAACGGCTCAGGGGTCTCTGGATTCAGATCAGCCAGGTAACGAATCCGCTTCACGCCCTTCCGCAGTTCATGGAACCCGGTGTCATGGGTATCCAGCGAGAGTGCCGCCAGGTCTTCATCGTGGCGTGCGATACGCTCATTCAGTACCATACGGATACGCTTTGGCGTAAGTTTCGAAAGTGCCTTACCAACGTCATCGGAAGCGATAAAGTGCTGCCATGCCTCCATCTCCTCAGCATACGCCGGTGCATTTAACTGCTGACATAGCGCCTGGTGGCGCTCCCGCTGGCAAGCCTGGAGCCACTGCATCAATCCCTGGCGACTACCAGAAGTGAGCGGCGGGGGCGTCTTGGCCATATCCTCCAGAAACACATCAATATCACGCAGGTCACTGGTAGCCTGGGCACGTTGCTTGAGCCGCTTAAGCATCTTTTTCAGGCCAGGCACTCGGGTAATGGCGCGCACGGATTCACCCACTGCCCGGCTACGACGCAGATTGACCCGGTACTGGTGCAGGAACTCAGGATCAACACCTGCGATGACACCAGCTTCCAAGGTACGGATCATCTGATACTGGTGCTCCAGCATGTCACGAATGCGGCTGGTAGTGTCGTTATTGCGTTTGGGTGGTCGGGGGGCAAGGCGCTGAAAAAGAGGATAACTGGCCGCTTCCGGGGTCTGGCACCCTGCCAGCTTGGCTCCGCCCTGCCTCACGCTTTCCCAAGAAGAGCCGGACAGCGTGAAATGCAGCACGCTCCCGGTGGACAGTGAATGCGGCGCAGCCTTGTCGAGCCAACGAGCCAGATCATGCAGCGCAGGGTTATGCCCAATCACCAGGACTCTTTCGGCTTCATTCGGCAACAATTCGAGCCAGGCCTGCAGCCCGCCACCATCGAACGTATAAAGGTCTTCATCAAAGTGAACCTGGTTGACCAGGGAATGATCAGGCAGTTGGCCTGCGATCTCATCGAAGGTTTCCCGCGTGCGAGCCGCTGTGCTGGCGTAAATCCCCCCTTCTAACGCTTGCCAGTGCTGCAGCACATGCGCCATCGCCGCTGCCTGACGTTTACCACGCTTTCGCAACGGCCGTTGGTGGTCGGTCATGTCGCCACTGGGCTGTTTAGCTTTGGCGTGCCGCATTAGGTATAGGTGCCGCATGGGTTCGCTCCCAAGCACAGTATGATACGCAAAGTTTAGTACACGCCCATCTTCTAAGAAGAGTGCTGACGAGGCTTCACCACAAACCAACTGGCCAACACCAGGCTACCGAATAGCGTGTACACCACCACAAACACCCACTCCGGCAAAGTGAAATAGAGCAGGCTATGCAGCCAGTACTGAATAAACGAGCCCGAATAAGTAGCGGCGCCCGCCTCCGCCCTCAGCGCCATTTCCCAGGTGGTTAACGGGCAAACCACCCCGAGCCAAGCCTGAACCACCACATAGCCAATGGCGCAAAGATGTACGATGCGGAAGGTTTTATTGCGAACCCACCGCCAGTTGAAGAAATAGCCTGCGTAAATGGCGACCAGGCCTAACACCACGAAGGCCACAAACAGCACGTGGAGAATTAGAAGGGTGTCGGCGAGCATTAGCAGCAGTGATGGGGGCATAGGAAAGCGCTACTTGCTGCCAACGGGTGAATCTGGTGCTTCGACGACATCGCTGCAGACGACGACTTGGTTCCTCCCAGCGCGTTTGCCAACATAAAGCATCTCATCCGCTCGTTTAATTAAAGACTCCAGATCGGCTTCCTCTGAATCGGTAGCCGCAACGCCAACGGTGACGCTTGGGCGCAGTTTGCCCATCTCTTCTGTTAACGAAAGTTCAGCCACCTTCTTTTTCAAACGCTCTGCTACCATTTGCGCATCGTGCGAGCTGGTGTCCGGCAATGCAACGACAAACTCTTCACCACCAAAACGTCCTATCACATCCGTTGGGCGCAGCGACTCGGCACAGACTTCGGCAATTTTGGTTAGCACCCAATCCCCGTGGCTATGCCCCCAGGTGTCGTTAATGTGTTTGAAGTGATCCACATCGATCATAAACAGGCTAAATGGCACCTTGTGGGATTGCGAGTGCTGCAACAGATCTTTAGCCAGTTTTATAAAATGGCCGCGATTATTCAGGCTGGTCAGCGCGTCCTGCTCAGCGACTACCCTCAGCTGTTCTTCCAGTGATTTTCGGTGCGCGATCTCTTTGTGTAATTGGTGGTTATTATCTCGCTCTTCTTGAAGCAGTGCATATTGCTTACGTTGCAGGCATTCCAAGCGCAGCAGGGCGAAAAACCCTACAACGCTGCCCATAATCAGCAACAGTGCGACCAGCAGCGTCGCTATCGGGCTAAGCCCCGCAAACAGTACCGCAGCCACTAAAAAGCCAATATTTAAATAGAGGCTGGCCGCTGTCACGACTGTTAGCGGATTGGGAATCAGAAGATAAAACGCCATGGTAGCCACCACCACCGCGGTGATTTGAGTGGGGAGGCTTTCGGGTCGTAGGGGGACAATCAATATAATGCCCGTGGCAAATACCCACAGCGGTAAGGCGTGCAACCAAGCACGGTAATCATTGCCACCCCAGCGCCGCACAACGAGTGCCACCAACAGGCAAATGCTCACCACCACTATTCGCATGGTAAGCAGCAGATAGAACTCCCTGGTAAGGCCCAGCAGGTAGTAATCCGCAATCGCGAACATGCCAAAGACACATGCCGCAACGCTCACAGCAAAGCTAAACTCAAGCCGCACGCTTTCCTGGATAGAGCGGCGATACATCAACTCACGGCTGGCATAGCAAAACTGCCCGGTTAACCCATGCACCTGATACTGTTGTTTCTGTAATGGCACAGCCCCACACTCCCGACGTCACGTGGCAATTTTTCTTATTTTATCAATAACGCGATGCCACTCACCTCAACATTCAGCAGGCCTAACCGTACGATAGCTGGCCGTGGCCTTTTCCAGCCCTTGCTGTAATGCTCGAATGCGCGATTCATGGGCAGGATGCGTAGAAAGAAATTCAGGGGGCTGACCACCACCGCTAGCAGCCATGTTGCGCCACAGGGTCACGCTCTGCTGCGGGTCAAACCCCGCACGGGCCATAATTTCCAAGCCCATCAAATCGGCCTCCTCCTCATGGGTGCGGCTGAAAGGCAGGCTAATGCCCAACTGGGCACCAATACCCAAGGCCTGCATCAATTGCTGGTTGCCAAATTCCTCTTCCCCTAATAACCCCACCACCAATAATACGGCTTTAATGCCAAGCTGCTGGGTAAGCCGCTCATTGCCATGATCCGCCAACACATGCCCCACCTCGTGCCCAATCACCGCCGCTAGCTGGGCTGGCGTCTCGGCCACTCGCAGTAGCCCGCTATGCACCCCGATGCGTCCACCCGGCAGAGCAAACGCATTGGGGGAAGCATCCTCAAATACCACCACTTCCCAGCGTTCAGGGAAAGCGAGCCCTGGGTAGCTCGCCTTAGCGCCAGCCACCACTTTTTCAGCCACGCACTGCACCAACTGATTAGCCTGCGTATCGCGATTGATCGGCTGGCTATTGCGCAGCTGATTAAAGGCATCTTCCCCTATGTCAGCCATTAACGCGTTCGGTACTAACGCCAATTGGGAGCGCCCGGTGGGCGTTTCCCCGCAACCAGCCAAAGAGGCCAGCAACATCAAAAGGAAAAGAGGTAACAGAAATCGCCGATGCATCGGATAGTATCGCCTGGATTAAGAAACGTGCAGTAGAGTGTAAGGCGCTTCGCAGGCGTGGCGCTCGTCGCGTTCATCAACGCTACCCAGCCCAAGGTGCCGGTCGTAATCGTAGGCCACAAATAGGCGGACATAATCCAACTCGGTATGAAGCTCTAGCGAACCTACCACTCCTTGGCGGAGCAGTAGATGTCGTCTAGAACCTCCCCGTTAAAGTAACGGGGAGACACGTCTAGAGTTCTTCGCTGCGAGGTATTATTCGTTAAGGCTGTAAATCACTCAGGCGTTTGCGCTTCGTCGCGCATCACTTCGAGCGAAGTGATTTCAACGGTGAGCGCATCACGCGTTGTTTCTAACTCACTTACCCGATCACCGACCGCTGAAAGTTGGTTATTGGCCTCTTCTATCTGAGTATTTAGCGCTTCAAGGTCAGCTTCAACCTGACTGCGGGCATCTTCTGCCTCTTGACGAGCCTGTTGCGCGGTATCGCTGGCGGCTTCGGCTTCTTCAATCTCGGCGTTGAGCGCTTCAAGGTCTGCTTCAGCCTCGCTGCGAGCGTCTTCTGCGTCTTGACGAGACTGTTGAGCGGCATCGCGGGCGGCTTCGGCCTCTTCTTTCTCTTTTTCTACCTCGGCGTAGTTCTCATTCAGCTCTTCAAGGCTGCTCTGCCGTTCGTCGACCTGCTCATTGAGGGTCTCCACTTCTTCTTCGCGGGTTTCACGCTCGCCCCGTAAAGCCTTCAAATCTTCTTCAGCGTGGGAAATATCTGCTCGCGTCGAAGCTAGCTCGGCTTCAGCATCAGCTTGCTCAACCTCAAGGGCGCTCATTCTCTGCTGCAGTGTTGCTAAATCAAGCTCCGCGGCTTCAACCTCAGACATCTCCGCCTGAATCTGTTGATGCTCCCGCTCAGTTTCAGCCAGACGCGCTTCGAGCGCATCCATACTGTCTCCCCGCGACCCAGCAATGGTGTGCGCCACCACGGCCCAGACCACCGCAATAATCGCGATGACCAAGAGCACCTTTACCCGGTTATCACTCAACAATGCTATCGTTGATGGTTTATTTGTCCCTGTCATTGGTGCAATCCTCTCGCTTAAGCGTTATCGCTAATATAGCAGCTAACGTATCTACGTCAGCAGGCCGTCATCTGCCCCGTTGTTAATATGGAGGAAAGTTTTTGATTCGGCTAGAAACGGTCATTCAACACATTCATGTACCTGAAGCCATGGCTCCGAGGAAAATTTTTCCAATAGCAACGCCTAGCTTAGATACCCCACCCCTGCCTAGATCCTTTCACCCCAGGGGTTTTAACGCGCTGCGCAACCGCTGAGTCAGGTGTTCGGGTTGGACTGCATTCAAAGAGACGGAGTCAGATTTTTGAAAATGACAAAACTGAACGATGGCTTCCACAAAAGCAGTAACGACTCTATGTTCATCAAAAGGGTGTGGCTCGAAATATAAGTTCTTGATCTCTAAGTGACTGGTTTTGCGATGGACTTTACAATCCATCCGGCCAACAAATGCATCGCGATAAAGTAGCGGCAGGCAAAAGTAACCATACTGACGCTTGGCTTCGGGCACATAACATTCCAGCTGATAGTCGTATTGAAATAGCGCCCTGAGCCGCTCCCGCTGAATGACACTGTTGTCGAAGGGGGAAAGAATCAACATTCGCTCTTTCAAACGAGGAAGAGGGCGTTCGAGCGCGCCCCTTTCCAATATAAATACATCGCCACTGCTCACTTTCACTCTCTCTAAATCGCCCTGCGCTAACCTTTCATTTACCAGGGCATTCACAGCTTGGCGTAACTCTGCATTTCGGCGCAGATAAGTCAGCCCTTTGAGTGAAGCAAACCCATGACAGCGTAATTGTTGGTCTACAAGGTGCGCTGCAAACTCCTCCATGGAGGGCATCTGTAAATTTACGTGGGATGGCAATACCCGCTCGGTTAGATCATATGTCTTTTGAAAGCCGTCGCGGTCGCTGACCATCAGATCGCCTTGCATATACAGCTGTTCAAGTGCCTTTTTGGCTGGCTTCCAGTCCCACCAACCTGCACGTTTTATGGTGCTAGCCCCTACATCTCGAGACCGCAGCGGGCCATCTGACCGTATGCGAGCCAACAACTCTCCCATTAGCTTTTTATCAGGTGATCTAAACCAATGCGTTTGCCCGCTTTTGATAGCGTTTTTGTAGGGCAAGGAAAAGCGAAAATCGGTAATAGGTAAAAATGCAGCCGCGTGCGACCAATACTCAAAAATGTCTTTATTGATCAACAGCTGGTTCAACATGTGTGGCTCAAACCCAGGTACTCGGGAGTGAATAACATGATGATGGGCTCGCTCAACCACAGATATGGTGTCTATCTGAACATAACCCAGGTGATTAATCGCTTCACGGGCTCCGGCTAAGCCACGTCCATAAGCCTGATTCTGCAGCAAACCTTGCGCAGCCAGAGCAAGGCGACGCAAACGCGACAGCTGTTGTGGGCGTTTAATTTCAGTAATTGTCATACCTGCCTCGAAGCTCGTCATAAACAGTGCGAGTTTGCGCTTTACCCAAAGGCTACACGCCTAGAAGCGGCAAGTACTGTCCATGCTTTACCCACTCACATCAGCCTTAATTTTCGTGTATCGAGTCGCAATCAGGTATTCAAGCTTAACTGCCAGTAGCCCACGTCGTGCCACTGAGCGAACTTAAACCCTACCTTTTCAAAATGGGCCACTTTTTTCATGCCCATTTTTTCATGCAGTGCAATGCTGGCAGGGTTGGGAAGCGTTATGCCGCCCATCACCGCATGAATCCCGCCCTCTTTGAGCGTGGAAAAGAGTGTTTCGTACAGTTTTGCACCCAAGCCCCTACCGTGCGACTGGTTGGAAAGGTAGACGCTGACTTCGACTGAAAAGCGATAGGCGCTTCTCTCTTTCCATTTGGTAGCGTAGGCATAGCCCACCACAGCACCCTCTTCCACTGCCACCAACCAAGGCAAACCTGCCCCCTGAACGTTTTCAATCCGGCCTTGGATGTCTGAACCCAATACTGGCTTTTCTTCAAATGAAATAGCGGTATTTTCGATGTAGTGGTTATAAATGTGCGCTATGGCTTCCGAATCACCCTTTATGGCATCTCTGATCATGGTTTATTCCATTTATATTCTGACGGTTTAGGTTCACTAATGAAAAAATCGCTTTCCGCTTGCTGGGTCAGCTAGGGCGTCTTTACGCTAAGCAGGCGTTACATGAACCGCGTTGCCAGAAACTCGCCATTGCCAACAGGTACAGTGCACGTGGTGAAACCAGGATCTGCCGATACCAGCGCCATAAAATCAGCCATTTCATCTGCATGGGAAGTGGCGTTATCCACCACAAGCAGTCCGCCCTTGCGTAAAACTCGCTGGATATTCGGCCACCAATGCACATAATCAGAGCGCTTTGAGTCTAAAAAGAGCAGATCGAAACAGGCATCGTCCAGGCTTTCAAGCATACTGCCCGCCTCCCCCCGATGCTGAGTGATGACCTTAGTGAGGCCTGAGCGGTCAAAATTTCTCGCGGCCATCTCCAGCTTGAATTCGGAGAGCTCAACGGTGGTAACGTGCCCACCAATCCTCTGCACTGCCTGAGCCAGCCATAAGGTGGAGTACCCATTCGAGGTGCCAATTTCCAGCACTCGTTGGGCATTGGTTGCTTGAACTAGTACCGATAGGAACTCCCCCGTATCACGGGTGATATTGAGCATTCGTCTTGGGCGCTCAGAAATAGCAGCATCGTTTTGTTGGCCAAATTGCTCAAGTTCCGCTAGCAGTTCTTGAAGGGTTTCACTCACAGTTGTCTCCCGATACGAACACATCCAATTTACCGTCTTTTGCTTATACAGGCCGCTTAGCAAGCAGCGCCCAGACACCCGCTGAAGAGAGTAACGTTCCGCCAACCAAGTTGAAGCGACGCTGGGCACGACGCGATGCCAGCATCTTGCGCACCGACGTTGCGAATACGGCGTAAAGAGTGGCATTCAGCGTTGCCAACGCCACAAACGTGATCGCAAGTATCCACAATTGTTGCCCAGCATCGGCGTTCGGGCTGACGAATTGCGGCAAAAAGGCGACGAAGAAGATAATGCCCTTCGGGTTGAGCGCAGTAACGAGATAGGTATTGGTGAAAAGCTTCCAGCGCGAACCTGATACCGCCGGTGTTACTGGCTGCACAGAGGATATACCGGCACGCAATAGTTTGATGCCCATATAGAGCAGGTATAAACCGCCGATCCACTTGATTACAGTGAACCAAAATGCCGAGGTGGCTAACACCGCTCCCAGGCCAAGCAGTGAAAAGAGCAGCGCCGTTGAATCACCCAATGCCACCGCAGCGACAAGCGGAATATTGGCGCGCCTGCCTTGGGCAATAGAGTAGCTGACCACGGTCAAAATCGTTGGCCCGGGAATGGCAAGCAACGCCACAGACGCAAGAGCAAAGGCGAACCAGATTTCAATAGACATGGAAAGCTACCTCACAGGTTGTTAATGCTAAGTTAGCATAAGCTCAACAATGATTGGAGTATCCTGCTAAGGGGTCAGCGGCCCTATCTAACACGCTTGCTTTTAATCATCACCACATTCCCAGCTGAACAGCGATCCAGCGTCCTGGTGCCAGGGAACCGACAAAAGCACCGACCAGCCCCAGATAGGCACCAACCATCCAACCGCGATGCTGCTCTACCCTCCCCTTGAAGATAGCCACCACTGCAACGGCAAGAGCTACTAGCACCCACAACGAAAGCAGATGAATCGGCCCAAAGTGACCTATTAGCGGCAGAACGCCGCCGCCAAACCAGAAGGAGCTCAAGGCAGAAAACGCCATGGCGAGCACCCAGATGCTGCCGATTAGTCGATGGAGCATAGTGCCCTTTGGCGAAAGCAGCAGAATAGCCCCAAGCCCCAGGGCCAGAAGAGACGCGTAGAGATGCAGGGTAAACGCCATGAAACCTCCGAGAGCCAAGCCAATCACCTGGCAAATGCAACTTGTTGCATAAGGCTAGCCCCTGCCATTTTATTATGCAACTATGTGCATAACGTTCGAAACACACGGTTACTCATGTCCCTACGCGCCGTTTTATTAATCACCCTTCAGCGTGAGCCCGGCACTGGCTACGATATTCTTCAGCGCTTCAAAGCGGGTCTCGCCCATGTTTGGCAGGCCAGCCACCAGCAGCTCTACCGCGAACTTGACCGAATGCGCGGCGATGGCCTACTAACGTGCGAGACACTGCCGCAAACCGAACGCCCCGACCGCAAGGTTTACCAACTCACCGAAGCGGGCCGTCAGGCGCTGGACAACTGGCTCGCCGAGCCCTTGTCCACCAGCCCTGTGCGCCAGCCATTGTTTGCCAAGTTTTTCGCCTGGGAACGCTGGCCTGAGGAGGCACGCCGCGAAGAGCTCGCTGCCTTCAGGAAGCAACTCCAGGAACGCCTAACGACTTACGCTGCCATCGAACAGGAGTGGTTTAGCAACCCAGAGACGTTGACGCCCTCCCAGCGTGCGCCCTGGCACACGCTGCGACTTGGACAACGCCTTACCGAAACCTGGGTGGAATGGGTCGATGAAGTGATGGAAGAAGTTTAACTTTTGGTGAAACCAGCTTCTCGTGGAAGCTGGGGGCTTTGGTGGGGGACTGTGATCAGCCAATAGAGGCTGCCAGCGCTTTACGGGCTTGCTTTTAAAAGTTCAGAAAACGAGGGAGGTAGGAACTCATCGATATAGCTATCATTGAATTCGACAAACCGCGCCAACGCTTCGGGGTCGGGCAGCTTCACGTGCTGGCGGTTGCGGATCACCAGCCCTTCCTCACGCAGCATCGAGAAAGTCCGGCTCACGTGTACCGGGCTCATCCCCAGCGCGTCGCTAATCAGCTCCTGAGTGAGCGGCATGAGGAAGCTATTGTCCTCAACGGCATTGATCCGTTTCAGTCGCAGATAGATTTCGTAGAGAAAGTGCGCCAGCTGCTCGTGGGCTGAGTACTTGCCGAGGTAGATCAGCCGCTCGGAGAGTTGCGCCTGCTGACGCATCGCAGTCGCCATGATACCGACGGCTAGGTTTGAACGCCCAAAAAGTTCAAAAAGCTGCTGATAGGAGAACGGATAGATCACACCTTCATTAATCATCGCCGCACTTGCCAGGCGTCGAGTGAAGCCAAAATCGCGAATGCCGATGATATCACCAGGAAGGTAGAACTTGAGGATCTGCTTTGAGCCATTTTTCAAGTTGCGATAAGAGTAGGCCCACCCTTCCTTAACCACGCAGAACAGATCAGCATCCGCGCTCTCAAGCCATAGAACCTCGCCTGCAGTCATGGACCGAGGGCTAATCTCAAGGCCCAGCAATAGCGCTTTGTCTTCAGGCGACAGAGCACCTTGGGTACTTAGGCCCCGCATCACCACTGTGTCGATGAGAGCCACTACGCTACCTCGCAGGCAAATGATTTATTAACAGCATTCTAAAACATATGCTTACATTTCTAACTTAACATATGTTATGAATAATCCGCATTATCAATCAGTTGCGTCAATCTTTACTGATTTCTGTCAAAAAAAACCGTGTTGGATCGCATTCGACAAAAGGGATCTCTTGCTGCATATAAACAACGAGCTCGCTTGCCGATCGAGCATACTCAATGACTTTGGCTGCATTCGTTACTGCCTTTTCGATACCTGCTAGCGGCAGCGGGCCGTCACAAAAGAAGCGGCCCTAGGAATTAAAAAGAGATGACTTCGCCATCGGAAGGAATCAATACGTGATCTTGAATTCCCTCTTCCCGCACGTAATCGGCGAGCTCATCACGGCTTAACGTTATATGATTCACGGCATCCATATGCACCGCAATGATGGTGGCATCTGGGGCCGCCCGATGAGCTCGCAGCGTGTCTTCCTTACCCATAATAATGGGGTCACCTTCAAAGCCGGTGACCTCGGCAGCACCTGTATTCAACACGATCACCTCCGGATTATATTGCTCCAGGGCCCGCTCGACCTCGTCACGCCATACGCTATCGCCGACCACATAGGTAGTATTTTCTCCTGGCACTTCAAAGACCACGCCCATGACGTCACCTAGCAATTGCGCCAATTCAGGAACCGCATAGAGGGTATCGGAGCCATGCTGGCCGCCTGTCCTGTGAAGCTTCACTCCGCCGAACTCAGCGCTACCATCAAGGATGCGCACATCGCTGAAACCCTGTGAGCGAATCAGCTCGGCATCGGCGGCATTCTGAACAAACAGGGGGATGTCCTTCGGCAGCAACGCTTGAGCGGCATCGTCCCAGTGATCAAGGTGGGTGTGAGTGACGATGACGGCGTCAGTACCGTCGATCACCTCCTCTGCCGACATGGGCAATCCAACCAGCGGATTACGTAGCTCGCTACGGTAGGTACCCTTAAAGCCCGGATAAGCTCCCTGTTCGGCCAGCATAGGATCGATCAAAAAGGTGGTGTCGCCGTAGGTGATCTTCATCGTGGCGTTACGAATTTGCTGCACCTGATGCGTTGCTTCTTGAGCGTTCGAAGCCGCAGAGGCGCTACCGGTAACAAGTGCAGTGGTAAGACCAAGGGAACTGGCTAAGGTTTTAAATAGCATCTACCTACTCCTTCAATACAGTGTTGGGTTGATAGCAAGCAGTTTAGAGGGCTTCAAATAACTAAAAAATTGGCCTGAAAGCCATAGATCGATACTTTTGGGCCAACATTTTTTGGGGCAGCATAGTAGTATTGAGCAAAGAAAACGTTAGGAGCCAAGCCTTGTCCGTGCCCCGTGTCGGAGTAATCCTCCACCCCCGCATCACTCCATTCCATTTCTCGGTGCCTTATACGGTGTTCGGTATGGCCTTACCCGAGCACCCTTTGTTCGATCTTTCCATCGTAGCAATGCCGGGGGAACCGCCGGAAAGCGAGCAAGTAGTGACGGTAAGACCCGACGGCGGTCTGGAACTGCTGGATAGCGTGGATATTGCGGTGGTGCCTGGCTGGCATGACCTGAACGAAGCCCCGCCGCCCAAGTTGGTTGAAGCGCTCGTCCGCTGTCATGAACGGGGCGCCCATGTGGTGGGGCTCTGTTACGGCACCTATGCCCTAGCCTATGCCGGGCTGCTTGATGGCAGGCGGGCATCAACGCACTGGATTGCTGAGCAGGACTTCATTGCCCGTTTCCCCAAGGTCAAGCTGGACACCAATGCGCTCTACGTTGAGGAGGATCGGCTGGTGACCTCGGCGGGCACGGCCGCTGGCCTGGATTGCTGCTTGTTCCTGGTGCGCAAGTATTACGGCGCGCAGATCGCCAACAAGATTGCCCGCGTCATGGTGGTTCCACCGCATCGGGAAGGTGGGCAAGCGCAGTTCATTGAACAACCGGTTGCCGTCTCCACCCAGGATGCCCATATCAATCGCCTGCTCGACTACCTGCGCGAACATCTGGCGTCATCGCACACTATCGACGAACTCGCCGCCCGAACGGCCATGAGTCGGCGAACTTTCACGCGCCATTTTCATAAGGCCACCGGCATGACGGTCGTGGAGTGGCTGGTAAACGAGCGCTTACGACGCGGACGCGAGCTGTTGGAAACCACCTCCTTGTCGGTAGAAGCCATTGCGGAAAAGAGCGGCTTTCACACGGCGACTTCGTTTCGGCAACATTTCAGGCAGCGCCATCAGGTTAGCCCCCGGGACTGGCGCAAGACCTTCGGCGACAATGCCTGACTATCCTGCCAAACTCCTCCAGACAAAACGTCAGAATTGGCGCTGCGTACCCCTTCTCAAAGCAAAGGAGTTGCAAATGAAGCACCATGAAAAACTGGGACAAGTTGGGCGCAAAAGCTTTTCCCTACTGGCTCGGCTCGGCCGCTACGAACTGGCGATGCTGCTATGCGTCGCGGTACTTTCCGGTGGGATTTGGGGGTTCGTCGCGCTGGCCGAAGAAGTTATCGAGGGGGACACCCATAGCATTGATGAGAGCCTGCTGCTCGCCCTTCGCAACCCCGCAGATCTTAGCGACCCAATCGGGCCGGGCTGGGTTGAGGAAATGGGCCGGGACTTCACCGCACTGGGCGGTGTCGGCGTGCTGGTACTCATCACATTGGGCGCCCTGGGCTACCTCTTACTTGCCAGACACTATCGCGCGGCTCTATTTGCCTCAATCGCGGTGCCCGGTGGCATACTTCTCAGCACCGTGATGAAGCTGGGCTTTGACCGCCCTCGCCCCGATCTCGTGCCTCATGAAGCAATGGTCTACACCGCGAGCTTTCCCAGCGGTCACTCGATGATGTCAGCCGTGACCTACCTCACCCTGGCAGCGCTACTCATTCGCGTACAGCCCGCGCTGAGGCTAAAGGCTTACCTCCTGATACTGGCGATATTGTTGACCCTGCTGGTGGGCATAAGCCGCGTTTACCTTGGGGTTCATTGGCCGACCGATGTGCTTGCCGGCTGGACGGCCGGGGCGAGCTGGGCAGCACTGTGTTGGATTGTGATGCGATGGATGCAACGGCATGGGCAGTTAGAGCCGGAAGAAAGCAGCTCCGGCACCGAATAACGTGGCCCAAGCAGCGCTGGGCAACACAGTGGATGTTGCCCAGCCACCTGGAAGAACGAATATTTAGCTTGAAGCGAAACAAGGTGCGGTCTGCCAGTCACCTTGCTACTTCCTGAAGATTCCATAAGGCCAGGGTGAGGCCAGCTTTTACGTTTTAGTAGGGTATTAACTATATACAATGCGCGTCGACACTTTATGCGCTAACATCAGTTCTCGGAAGCTGTTTTCATACAGCTTAACGGGTCACTAATGGATTAATAGAGGCAAATAGCATGAGCAAAGGAAAAGACAGTAAAAAAGACACTAAAAAGAAACCCCTTCTAACAGCCAAAGAAAAGAAAGCTGCTAAATCATCAAAGAAAAGCGAAACCAACGTACTAGGTAACTAGGCGAGCCTAACTAAGCACTACCGCTCCCTGCTAAGACTAATAGCAAAGTGCAGTAGTGTTAGGCATAGCTTATGAGAGAACGAAACTTCCTTACCTTACATAATTTCAAACAGCCCCTTCACACTCTTTCCTTTCACTTTTAATTGACCACTACGCAAATCACGCCAATAAAACCTGCGAAGGTAAGCGAGCATATAAATATAGCCTGGGTATATCAGAATATTGCTCAGGGTATAGTGCCAGATTTATATCGGCAGGATATCTGACGGTGCTTTTTAGCTTAGGGAGACCCAGCAGCAGTTGCACCGCTACACGCCTGCCTAGCGCCCTGTGTAAGCCTTAATCGCCACTCCGGAACTCACCTAGATAGCGAATGGTTTCACACATAAAATCTACATTTTCCTTAAACACTAAAGCGCTCAGGAAAACTGGGTGGAGAGGAAGATAAACCGCCCAACCACGCTCTCGTAAATCAAGGGCTCGACCTCAAGCGAACAAGCAGGCATGGTGAGTATTATTATCCACCATCAGCGAACCAACAGGAGGTTATGCCAATGCCGCACTCTCTTACTCAAAACCTGTCTCAAAACCTATGCAGGATGGGGCTATTATCGCTCTTGGCGCTGTCTCCCAATGCCTTCAGCCAACAACAACCTGGGGCAGCCGCCGGTAATGATGTCACTACCGAGTCGTTCCAGGATTGGGAAGTCCGTTGCCAGCGTAATACCGAGGGCCCGAGCCCTTGTGCGATGTCGCAATTGATCACTCGACCTGACAGCGACCAACCCTTGATGCAGGTAATTCTCGACTACCCGCCCCAGATCGATGACCCGGTGATGAGCTTCTTCGTGCCGCTGGGGGTACGCCTGGCCCCGGGCTTGCAATTCAGCGTGGATAACGGTGAGCCAATCCAGTTCCCCTATCAGATATGCCAGGAGCAAGGGTGCCGTGCTGACGTGCCCATTGAGTCGTCGATGTTGCAGCAACTCCGCAGTGGCAATACGGCAACCCTCAGCCTGATTAGTCCACGCGGTGAACGCATGGACATAGATATTTCGCTGATCGGCTTTACCGATGCCAGTACCCGAATCGCTCCCTGATCAGAAGCACCTTCCCTAATAAAACCGGCCCACAAGGGCCGGCAAGTCTACTCAACCGTTGCCAGCAGGCGTATGTTTACGCCTGCTGGCGTGGTGGCGATGCACAGACTGTATATGACTGTTCCCGGTCGCTATTGCGAAATTTCGGCCAGGAGCGGACGATGACCAGATGCTGCATCTGCGCTCAGGTCATGCCAATCCATTGTGTGAATGGTCGAGCGTGGAATCGCGAAGTATATCGGTGTCTAATCCGAACCTTTTACGCTTATGCCATTCAGAAACAAATCTACCAGATGCCCAATACGCGATTTCGATGAGAGGTCATTTTCGATAGCGATGGAAATGGCAGTTACCACATAAATAAAATCCTCGTAAGTGACATCGCGGCGAATGGTGCCTGCTTCTTGTCCACGCTGAAGCAGCCGATGCCCTTCCGCGGTGATGGCATTACATCCAGGCGTCCCGCATTGGATAACAGTGCCAATCGAAGTAGCAAGGTTCTGATAAGTGCTCGTGTTCCTAGCAAGTTCTTCTAGATAAGCTCGTATCGCGTCGCCTGGAGTGAGATCTGGGTCGCGCGCACGGCTAGTCTCCGCCAGTGACAAGAAACGCTCATTGCTAGTAGCGGCTAAAAGTGCCTCGCGCGTGGGAAAGCGACGATAAAGCGTACCGATACCGACGCCTGCGCGCTTAGCAACTTCCTCCAGCGGAACCCCCGCTCCTTTTTCCAGAAAAAGCTCCTCGGCGGCAGTAAGGATAAGTTCGCGATTTTTCTGCGCGTCAGCCCGGAGGGCAGGTTCATCACTCAATTTTTTTCCTCTTTCGCTTGTTAAGTGGAGTCTACCTCCATATATTAAGTGGAGCAACACTCCACTTATTTAAAAAAAGGTACTAGAAAATGACGAAACGCTTCGAAAACAAAGTTGTGGTGATAACGGGAGGCAGCGACGGCATCGGACTCGCAACGGCGAAACTTTTCGCTATTGAAGGTGCGCACGTGTACATCACAGGGCGCCGGCAAGAACTACTCGACGAAGCTGTGAAAGAGATCGGCCACGGGGCGGTCGGCGTACCGGGTGACGTCACCAACTCTGCCGACGTCACTCGGCTTTACGAACGGATCCAACGCGATCACCAAAAGGTCGATGTCGTGTTTGCCAATGCGGGCATTTACGAAGTCATTCCACTCGATGCGATCGAGGATACGCATTTCGACTCGACCTTCAACGTCAATGTAAAAGGCATGGTGTTCACTGTGCAAAAAGCACTACCGCTGATGACAGCGGGAAGTGCTGTCGTGCTCAACGGCTCCATCGCTGGCAGTAAAGGCCTGCCAGGCCAGTCTCTTTATAACGCCAGCAAGGCAGCAGTGCGCTCTTTCGCCCGAAGCTGGACGAATGACCTTAAGGAGCGAGGTATCCGCGTGAACGTGGTCTCGCCCGGTGGAACAGAGACACGCCTGATACGAAGCTACCTCGACTCGCAACCGGAAGTCGAAGAGGCGCTAAATAAAAGCGTTCCGCTTGGGCGGTTGGGGGAACCTAACGAGGTAGCAAGAGCAGTCCTCTTCCTGGCATCAAGCGAGAGTAGCTTTGTCGCTGGACATGAACTGTTTGTCGATGGCGGTGTGGCTGCGGTTTAGAGATCCTCCGAACAAGTCTATTTTTCGCTCGAAAAGGCTGCTGGAACCCGTCTATATACAGGGGGTTAGACCCCAGCTATACGACTTGATCGGAGGATCCCTAGGTAAGGCTACCCAGCGAGCGGCACTGACTCTCGTAACGCTGTGAAGGTCGGCCTTGGGTCGTCAGCTGCCGCACCAGCTCCATCAGCTTAGCCGGAAGTTCGACATCCGGCCAAGAGCGGCCTTTTAGGAGCCACTGATATAGTGCTTGAGCACGAGTGTATTACTGCGCCCTTGGAATGGAGGCGCAGCCACAATGTAAAGAGCGTCCGCAGGCCTAGGATTGATGCGCCTTGTTAGAAGCTTTTGTTGTTGAGCCGTTTTCGAATCGCATTAGCATTGCGCTTTATACCGATTTTTGGGTTTAGCTTTAGAGCGGAATCGAATGCTGCAAGCGCATCCTCGTCCCTGCCGAGCCGCTCATTCGCTAAACCATTTACTTTCAGAGCTATAGACCTCCAGTAATCGTTACACTCAGCTCCAGATTGGATTGCCTTTGAGCTAGCCTTGAGAGCCTCTTCCACTTGCTCCAGGCTTGATTGATCTGATTTGACGATTTCCTGGGCGGCAATTAAAGAAATGTCGTATTTATTGCTACGCAATCGAGCTAGATAAAATTTTTGTGGTTCCAACAGAACCCCGTCTGATCCGTAGAAGAAAGTTCCAACCTCTTTCAGTACTACACCGAATCGAGAGTATTCCTCATCAAACACATATGCTTCGGCCCAACCCGTAGAGGGGTTTATGGAAAAGGCATCATCTCGCTCCTTTATACGGAAGCCAACCAATAAATTACCGTCATCCCCAGAATGGGCATTTGCGGTTTGGCAAACAGCTAATAGACCATTATCTGAAATTGCGCTATTCAGGATGTTTGCTGAAAACTTCTTCTTAACAAGTTCTTCACCAGAACATGAGAACACGTAAAAGGTGCCAGACAACTCACTACCGAAATGCCAATCTTCTACTATAAAGCTGCCATTGTTTGCTACATCTGCGGAGTTTGGCCGCTCCAATTTACCTTGGAGAACCAACTTTTTATCGACCGTGTTGTAAAGAACATATCTTCCGTGCCCCCTTTCTCGATGCCCTCCGATTCCCCTTTCCGTGTCGCTGTCACTCCAGCCAACGATCCATTCGCCCGAAGGAGATTTTTTGAACTGACCAAAGAAATCTATAGATGAAATTCTGATGAAGTTATCCAAGAACGTCAGTTCCGTTTCGGCCTCTCTACAAGGAGGTTGACTTTTTCTTTTTCCTTTTTTCTTTGAGCCGAAAATTATATTCAGTAATCCCATCATAAACTCCTAGCGCCCGCATTTGCGGCTGGATTGAAGCGCAGCGAAAATTCAGTCCGGCAACATGCGATTGTTATACCTTCCCCTATGCCTGTCCATTTAAAAGCTGCTCCAAAGCAGCTCTTTCGGACGAATAGACTTGCTTTCCAGCCTGCGAATGAATAAACCTATTGTACATAGCAACTTTTTCTTCTCCGATAGATATTATTCCCATTCTATTTAAATCTGGATCACTAGTAAGAAGAAGGGCTAGCTTGGGCGTCAATGGATAATAAAACTCAAGCTCAGATGGGATTTCCTCAAGACTCAACCCAATAGCATGAGTATTAATTACTGGTTGGTCGCCAGTAACAAACGGAATATTCGAAGTATTATCTATGAGTACCGGACGAAAATTTGCTCTATCTTGGTACAGGCTAAACCCAACACTCGTTGCACTTGTATGTCTAAGAACAGCCCACATTGCGTCGATGTTAAACCCATTAAAGGAACCAATCGCCGCCTGAACCTTGCTATCAATGTTTTGGGTTCTGAAATACTGCTGACATATGAAAAACAAAAAATCGATCAACTCATTTTCATCGTCATAGAACGAGAGATCCTTGCGATACAGCATCTCCAGGAATTTAATGGCATCAGACTCTATCCTGCCATGGAAATCTTCCTCAAAATTATGAACCAGCACATCTAGCATTTTATCTACTTCTGGGTGTGACACACCATAGCTGTCAAGCAGATCTCTAATCTTAAAGACCTGATTAAAGAAATCTATCCACCCATGATTGAGCTTTCGGATCAATGGTCTTTTATCTTGATCAATGAAGGCTTGAATAATCTTGATCTCGGCTTCGGTTAATTCCTTAAGTTTGTAAAAATATCGTTCTTGACCGACTCCCATCAGCCCGGACTTAAATATCCTTCCGTCCATGAGACAGTATATGCGATCCGTCTCGGACCATGGTTCCAGATACTTGCGCCACACAAAGTGCTGCTTTTTCTTCTTCTGCAGATTCAATTCAAAACTCCAAAACTTCCCGCAAGGCATAACATAGATTATCGTGCCGGATGCATAACACTGCTTAACCAGCATGCCGCTTCTGCTGGGATGGCCGCTTTGGGCCGAAAGCAGCCATGTAATAATGCCTCATGACAACATCAGACATAACACGCCATCACGCCTTGACCACTTCATCCTCCAAATTCACTTAGCTTCAAACTTATCAGACATTGTTTGCCACCGTCACTAGCCATTAGTCCCCTTTGCTCGGTTTTTTTCACCTTCGCGCCTCTAAAACAAACGCGGTAAGCTTGGCGGCAACGACGCTGTTGAGTACATGCTTGATATGACTACCCACTGGATACTCGGCCCTGGTGCCATTGGTCGCCTGCTGGCCCATTCGCTTTCACCAATAGCGGCCACCACGCTAGTTGGTCGCCGTGCGCTGCCTGCGCGGCAGATGCTGACCACGCCGGAGGGTGAACAGCGCGTGCTGCCGTTAAACTCGTTAACGATAGCTCAACTGGCATCAAACACGCCTAAACCGCCCGCCTTTCTACATATCACTACCAAAGCCATGGTGGCTGAGTCGGCGCTGGCTGGCATTACTGACTGTATTTCCCCTTCTACTCCGCTAGTGCTGTGGCAAAACGGTTTTTTAGCGCAACCGCGTATTACCCAGGCGTGGCCAGGGCCGGTGTTGTGCGCGACAACAACCGAAGGGGCTTATCTAACCGGTGATGATGGCGTGGTGCATGCGGGGCGTGGGCATACCTTTGTGGGTGATTTGCATAACCAGCACGGTGCGCTGGCGGAAGAACTGGCGCATACATTAACCCAGGCAGGGCTTGCCGCCACCAAGGTGGATGATATTCGCCAACGCTTGTGGCAGAAGCTGGCGGTGAACGCGGCGATTAATCCGCTGGTGGCGTTGAACGGTGTGCGTAACGGGGAGTTGCGGGGTGAAGCTTATGCGGGCCGTATGGTGGCGGTGGTAAAGGAAGTCGCGGCGATTATGTTAGCCGAGGGCATTGCGCCGCCCAATGATGGCAACGGTGAAGATGCGTGGTTGGCGCTGGTGTGGCAGGTAGTGGAGAACACCGCGAACAATAAGGCTTCGATGTTGCAGGATGTAGAGGCCAAACGCCCCACCGAGCGTGGGGCGATATTGGGGCCGTTGGTTGGGAGTGCCCAGCGCCATGGGTTAGCGTGCGAGGTGTTGAAGGGGTTGGATGATGAGATGGCGGAGCTAGAGGCTAGTTTTTAGGCAGCTTCGCTGCCTATTCGCGCGCTGAAGCGCCCTCCCACAATAGTGATAAATCACTGTGGAATATTCAGGTGCTAACCCAGTCGAACGGTTACCAGTTATTTATAAATGATATCCGTTTGTCTGGATTGGGTTTCGCATGATGCCAAGGCCAGCGTCGCTGCCTATTCGGGTGCTGAAGTGCCCTCCCAAAATGCATGAGTGAGATCAGTGCATCTTGCCTGGGGCAGCTTCGCTGCTTATTCGCGCGCTGAAGCGCCCTCCCACGATGCATGAGTGAGATCAGTGCATCTTGCCTGGGGCAGCTTCGCTGCGTATTCGCGCGCTGAAGCGCCCTCCCACAAAATGCATGAGTGAGATCAGTGCATCTTTCACGTTACAGGAATCACGACCACTTTTTGGTAGGCGGGGCGTTCAGCGATTTGTTGGTACCAGCGCTCTAGATTGGGGCGCGGCTGCCAGGTTAAGCCGATATGCCATAAGTTGTAGATAAAGGGGGCAACGGCAATATCACCCAGGCCAAACTCATTGCCCGAGAAAAAAGCTTGCTTGGCCAGCACGTTATCCATCAACTCAAACAGTTCTTCACACGCCTGCATACCTGCTTCAAGGGCAGCATTATCGCGTTTTTCGGGTGGGGTTCTGACATAGCCCATCAGGATCGTGCGGTGCCTGGGTGAAAGGGTGCTGTTCGACCAGTCCATCCACTTTTCAGCCTGCGCCCGTTCGGCGGGGGCTTCGATCCATAGCTTGCTTTGCCCGTACTGCGCGGCAAGGTAGCGAATAATCGTATTGGATTCCCACAGCACGCTGTTGGTGGCGTCATCTTTAAGTAGCGGCACTAGCCCGGTGGGGTTCATGGCCAGGTACTCCGGGGTGTTATTTACCCCGTGCTCAAGCCCGGCCTGTATCTGCTCGAACGGCAAATCCAGTTCTTCTAGCACCCAGCGCACTTTTTTGACGTTGGTGGAGTTGTTGCGGCCCCAAAGCGTGATCATGGTAGTCCTTGTATATGAGCAGTTTCTTTAAGTTTGCCCGCCCTTGAGGTCGGAGACAAGCTGTGGCTTTGGTGGGATAGCTGGGGCGGCTTCGCCGCCCTCTCGCGGGTGCCTCGTTTCTCGCTGCGCTCGCTACTCGTTACCACGCGCTACAAAACCTTGGAGTGGCCCTGAAAAAGTAGACACCTTTATAGAGAGAAGGTGTTATGAAATTTAAATCTAGCCCTCGCTACAGTGACGAGTTCAGACGTCAGGTTATTCAGGTCTCACTCACT
>Ga0208919_1000083_pt1 | contig 64055 bp, 109 predicted proteins | sample 4_EtaG_FD_184076 | JGI IMG/M metagenome (GOLD analysis project Ga0208919, IMG submission 184076) | Marine viral communities from the Subarctic Pacific Ocean - 4_ETSP_OMZ_AT15127 metaG (SPAdes) (version 3) | ecosystem: Environmental > Aquatic > Marine > Oceanic | place: Pacific Ocean | collected... | reverse complement strand
TTGATCGGCTTTGTATATATAATATATATTGTGCCTAATACAGAAAATTCTACAGAAAAACGATTATAAGTGAATGATCGCCCAATTTTTTTCAAAAAACGCTAAAATTGTTAGCTTAGGCTAAAACTATTAGCTTAGGTTAAAAATTGAGCTTTGATTGAAATATATATTTTTTAATTCATTAAGTCAAAAATACTGTTTTTACTTACTTTATTTTTTTTTCAACAATTCCCAAAAAAATTTATATAAAAAATCAATTATAATTGACTCTAAAACCCTTAATCGAATTTTTCAATATAATTCATGGCAAAAAGTCAAAAACAAATACAAGAAAATTTAATTGCACGATTAGATTTTTTTGAATTAGTGGATTTAGCCGATCACATAATTAAACAGATTGAAAATAAAAATTAATCTGTTATTCTTCTTTTTTTATTTTTTATATAATTCCCAAAAATCCACGCCTAAAGGGACTAGTTCATTTATATTAGGAATAGTTTTAACATTCCTAACAAAAATACGATTTTGGCACTAGTTGAAAATAGTGCTAAACCGATCTGATTTTTGAAAAAATATATGAAAATTCCTTAAGTCCACAATTTGAGAATTTACCTATTATTTTTACAAAAACAAAAACCCAAAAAAGAAATATATACGAATAAGCCCAAAATAAGCCCTATTTGACAAAAGAAGCCCATTTTGACCGTTTAAAGATTAATATATATAAAATATCCAAGATTCCTTAAGTTGAAGCAAATCACACCAACAGAAATAGAGGATTTTATATCTAGTGAACAATCACAGGGTAAAATGCAAAATTCTCAACCTACTAGATCCTTGTTAGGTAAATTTTCAACCATGCTTGAACGAGATATCAACACAAAAGATTTGACTTTTGAAGAATCTTTGACAAAATATCTTAGAGGTTTTACAAGCAAAACTCAACAAAGTCAAGGTTCGACAATAAGAAAATTTTATAAATTTTCTCAAAGTCAAAGCCAAGAAGAAAAAACCGAACAAGAATCAACCGAAAAACAAGACACCGAATCAACTTTTGAAAATTCGGAATCTTCTGAATCTATCAGCAGAAGACAAGAAGCACTAAGGCAAAGCCAAGAAATGCAACAAATCCAAGCTGAAGAATTAGAAAAAACAAGAATCGAAAACTTGAAAAAAGCTGAAGAATTAGAACGAGCTAAAAAATTAGCTATCGAAATTGAAGCAAAAAAAATAGCAGAAGCCAAAAAAATTGCTCATGAAAAAAGAATAGCTGATAGATTTAGCGGTTTTAAATCTGAAAACATACCTCAAAAATTTATTGTATTCGATCCTTCTGAATTCAAAATAGCAGAAGCCAAAAAATATTTTGAGCAAAAAAACGAAAAACAAATATTTTTCGCTTTAATGGATAGCGGAAAACATATTGTTTTAGTTGGTCAGGCGGGAACAGGTAAAACCGAATTGGCTTGTTTGTATGGTCATGAACGTGATACAAGTGTTTTCAAATACTCTTGTTCTGCTGACTCTAGAAAAAATGATCTAATCGGATCAAAAACAATAGACGAACAAGAACGAGTAAAAATCGTATGCGGAATGATTGTCAAAGCTGTTTTAACAGGCAACAAAACAGGCAAAGCAATTTTAATCCTAGATGAAGGAAACGCATTAATTCCAAAAGTCCAAATTTTATTACAGGGACTAACTGACGACACAGGCTTTATTGATTTGCCTGACGGACGAATAAAAATCAATAAAGGTGTAAAATTCAATGTTGTCATTACTATGAATGACAACTACAGCGGAACAAATCCATTAAACAAGCCTATTCGAAATAGGTTTAGATACATAGAAATGAAGCGTTTAACGTTTGAAACAAAAATGAAAATTTTTGAACCTTACAACGTTTCAAAAGAATTCAAAGAAAAACTTTGTAAATTGGACGACAAACTAGATCTTTTACAAGGTCAAATGAAATTGTCAAATGAAGAATCTCTAAGCGTTCGTTCAATGAAGGCAATTTTAGAAGATATTGAAGAATTCGAACATTTGGAAATACCAAATGCAGTACAAACAAGCTTTGAAGCAAATTATATAACAAAATTTAGCGACAAAGAAGATCGAAAAACCATTCAAAGAGAAATAGATTTAATTTTCAATTAAATCTAAATTTCTTTTTTCCTTTTTTTTATATATTTCAAAAAAATATATATTTTTTAAAATTAAAAAGTTAGCTTAGTGCAACTTTTTTAGCTTAGGTTAAATTTTACCGAAAAACTGAAAAAACAAACATTTAATAAGCTAAGGATTTTAACATTCCTAACAAATCGAAAAAAGCGGTAAAAAATGATCAAAATTTCACTAAGTCCACAGATGCACAAGAGTTATAAAGAAAACTATTCTAGATTCATTATGTCAAATGGTGGATCTTCAGGCGGATACGGTGTTAATGCTGATTGGGATCTTGTTGAAGAAGATTTATTCAAATTATCACACGAGAAAAAACCAATTTTTACAAATCGTTCTGATAAGGGTTTTACAATAAATTCCCAATTATCAAACAGATTAACACAAACATTGAATAAAATTAAGGGACAAATTACAACGGAAATTTCTGAAAGTGGAGATTTAGAAATTAATGAATTTATCAGATACAAAGTTGATAAACGTGCAAAGACAATTCAAAACTTAGAATTTTTTGAAGAAGAATCAGAAAAAAACGGAATCGACATAATTTTATTAATTGATTGTTCAGGTTCAATGAGTAGATTAAATCAAAAATTAGCTGATTTATCCGCTTCAATTTTTCAAGCCCTAGAAAAATCAGATCAAGTAAATTTCAAAGTTATAGCTTTTTCAGCTAAATCGCATGACTATCAGCACGTTGTTGAAATAATCGACAAAAAAGAAAAATGCGGACGTATCCACGCTGACTTTGAAGATTATCACGATAATCATAATTTGAATATTAATTATGCCGTTGAAGAAATTTTAAAAACTAATTCAGATAACAAAAAATTAATTTTAATGATAACTGACGGATACCCAGAAATTGTTTGGACTATTGATCGAGATTATACAGGCAGATCAAGATCACTAAAAAAAGGAATGAGATTAAAATTTGAAAATTCAGATATACCACGTAATTTAATGGAACGTTCAGTCATAGAAGCAAAAAACCAAGAAATACCCATATTTTGTATTTGGTTTAATCACATTGAAGACACCGTAAAACCCATGAGAAAATTATTTAGAGGTATGCTTTATGAAACTCAAAACTTTGATCAAGTTGAAAAAGTATTAATCCAAAAATTAACAGAATCAATAGAAAAATTAAATCAAGGAAATTTGAATTAAAATGAATTATATAATTTCAAACTTTGATAATTTTTGTGAATTTAGTCAAAATAAAAAAAATTGGCAATTAATTCACGATTTATCATTTTATCATAAGACTAATTTTAGGATAATTACAAATAAAAATAGTGATATTAAAAAAATTCCAAAAATTATAAGAAATAAAGTTTCATATTTTTACGAGGATATGATTTAAAATGAAAATATATAAAAATCACAAAAATGAAACAATAGTTTTTGTAAATTGTGCAAATTGTCAAAATGAAATAAATGCTAAAAATAATTATTGCGGTTATTGTGGATCTCAAAACTTTGATAATTTAGAGAATATTTCAGAAGCTATTCAATCAGTAGATTTAGAATATTTGAGTTTGTCAAGTCGATTAGAAATATATAATTTAGATTCTGAATATTTCACGCAATATTTTAAAGATTTAAAAATAAATTTACATGAAGCGTTAACTAAAAAAATTTTAGTGAGGATTAGATAAAATGTATATTTTCGTTAAGCCTAATTCACAAGAAATTAAAACTTTAAGAAATAAAATATATATTTCTAAAAATATCAAAAATCAAAAAACTAAAAAATTAAAATTTGTAGAATTTCAAACCAAAATTGAGGCATATATAAAATGAATAAATTAAAACTTAAAAAAGAAATTAAAGTTTTAGAAAAAAAACTTGAAGACAAAAAAACAGAATTAAATAAATTCTTAGGATATGACAAATGAAAAATAAAAAATCTTGGAAACGTGGACGGCAACAATTTATGAAAAATTTAAATGAAAAATTAAAGCTGAATATTAAAAACGAACAATATAATAAAAATTTAGATTATAATTCTGAAGAATTAAAATTTATGTCAATTAATGAAATTAAGAATAAAAAAAATATATATGAATTAACCGAAGGCGAGGAATTATTTTTAAGACTTTTAGAAATATCAGATACGGTTAAATATATTCCATTAGGCGAAATTTTTAATAATTTAGAGAGGCTTGGTATATTTGAGTAAATTTTCATATTGCAGAAAATGTCTAGATATTAGACAATTTTTTGACAAAACACCAATGAAAACAACTTCATTATATATTTGTGATATATGTCAAGGTGAATTATGAAAAATGTCTAAGATAAAATCAAAATTAACGGAATATGTCCAAAGTGTAGCTAATATTTCTAATGGTGAAATTAAAGACTATTATGAATGGTTTTTAAAAAATTCCCAAAAATATATAAAAATTGATAAAGTCGAATCAAAAAAACTTAGTAAAAAATCAATTATCAAAGAATGTTATAATAATTGTTTCAAATTTGCTTATGGTCATAATTTAAAATATATAGAAGGTTATACATTGAGCATAATACCAATCGAACACGCATTTTTAATAAATAATAATAATGAAGTTGTCGATCCTACATTAGCGATTAATACCCAAAATTCAAAAGATAGATACGGATCGGAGTATATGGGCGTAGAAATTCCCAATAATATATTATTGGAAATTCGAGCAGATACCAAAAAATATTCATTATGTATTCCAATTTTATTTCATTATTACCAATATGTCAAGGCTAAAAATATAACAGCGTTTAATGAATTGCATAAGATTTATAAATGAATATGTTGTGAGGTATGTTAGAATGAAACAAGATAAAAAAGAAACTGAAAGAGAAAAAGAAATTAAAAAAACTTGGGAAGAAATAAACAATCTTTCAGATTTAATAAAAATGGGAGCAGTTAAACAAGCCCATGAGCAAACATTAGACGAATATATGAAAGTTAATGAAATACAAATAGCATATAATCAAAAAGAAAATTATTATGCGATCGGATATGAAAACACAAAAGATCCAGATATAACGCTTGATATTGGTAAACAATGCAAAATATTTTTAGATTTATTATCAAAGCATGATCGAGAACTTCTTTTAAAATCGTTATTGATATGCAGTATTCAAAGCGATTTGACTTATAAAATACAATATCAAGCATTAAACGACTTGAAAAAACAAGAGGCAGATTTGATTTAAAATGGCACAATATCACGACAAAGCCGAAAAATTGCAAGATAAAATATATAATGCTAATTTTACGCCTGAACAAATGCAAACAATAAACGAAATAATGCACGGTTGCACAATGTTAAGACAGGGATCGGTTATTGATTCATTTTTTGAATGTTTATTTAAAAATATCAAAGTCCGATATGAAAATATCGAAGGATATAACGGAAAAACATACAAAAAACTAATCGTTGAAGGTGGAAATATATAATGACTTGTGAATATTGCTTTAACGAAAAATGTATATGCCAAATAACAATTATACCCAAAGATTGCTTAGTGTGTGATTCATGCAATATATCGCTAAGTGATAGCGAATTTATAGCCAATGCTGATTCAATTTGGTTTGAAGGTTGGCTTTATTGTATGGATTGCGTTAAAAAATATATGCCACAAAAAGACCGAAAAATAATAATGAATATTCAAAAAGGTTATAATCTTGCAAAAACTGAATTAGCTGAACCCATGCAAATGAGGACTTGGTAAAAATGGATAAAAAAGAAATAATTAAATTATTAAAAAAGGGCGAAATAGATAAAATATATAATCGAAGGGATATGTTAAATGAAGAACAACGTAAATTTATTTCAAATACAAAATATTTTAAAGAATGTGAGGAAGAAATACAACTAATTACAAAAATTTTAGATCACCCCATATATTTTTGTAATAATTGCGAATCTGAATATGATAATTATACTGATTTTGAAAATCATTTCAAAAATAGTGTTGTGGATTGCAATATTTTACTTGAAGAAATGGAACTACATGAGGAATTGGTGAATATATAAGAATGAAAAACGAATTTAACCCAAACGAAACAAACCCAATAAAAAGAGAAATTGGTGAATATATGACAAGTCAAAACTTAACAGGTGATAATTTAAACTCAATAAATAAAATTTTGGCTAATTCATTAGCGGTAATTAATGAAAGAATTAGTATAGACGAATTTCAAGATATAATAATGCACACAAACGACACTAAAATAATAAAAATCGTATGGAAATTATATGAAAAATATTTTTCAAAAACTGATAAAGTCGAATTATATCAAAGTATATCAGCAGTTTTGCAAAATGAAATAATAAGAAGTGGTGAAGAATTAGAATGAAAACAGAATCTCTTAAATATATTAAATCTTTAGTTATTGAAACTAAACAGGGAACTTTAAAAGTTGACGAGTTTGAACATGACGATATATTTGAAATGCCGATTATTGAATTATCAAATGGTTTAATCGTGGCTAATTTTTCAAGTCCGCATAACTTTGAATTTGAGGACGGCAATATATTAGAAAAATGCACAGATCAACGAGCAGAAAAACTTAAAGTTAATTTTTATGAAACTAAAAAAACCGAAAAAATCAGAAATATTGATATTCAAAATATATCATTAGACTTTGGATTATCAGAAGCTATAGTTGTTCAAATCAATAATATATTACGTTGGAATAAAAACGTAGATAGGCTTGGGCAAAGTCCTAAATCATTTGACGTTATAATCGTGCCTTTATCAATGCTAACAGCTATCAAAAATAGTAAATATATAACCGAAAAAATGAAAAAAGAAGCCCTAAAAATATTCAAAGTAATAAAAATGAAATCACGAACTGAAAAAGTTGTAAAAATAGGTGAATGGTGTATATAATGTCAAGATTTACTTTAAAACAATATGAAAAAAATGAAAATATAAATTATCATACTGAAAATTCTTTGGAATTAATAAAACAATACGGAACAAAAGAAGAAATTAAAGAAATGCAAGAAATATATGATAATCACATGAAACAAAGTCATATAACATACAAAGATATTATGAGAAGATATGAATTATCAAATAAATATTATCAAAATCTTGTTAAAGAAAGTGAGAATATAAAATGAAAAACTTAGTAAAATGTGATTTATGTAGTGCAGAATTTGATCAAAGTGAACCAAACTATGATCAAAGAATTAAAAGACATTCTGACTTTCATAATATAAAAATAAAACACGCAACAAGCAACATAAACTTTGGAAATCCAAAGTATATTGAGGTGTAATTATAATCATGGAAACAATATATTGTAAGTGTGATATATGCAACTTGGTCAACTCTTTCAAAATTGGTTTGAAAGACGAAAACCAAACTAATCAAGAAGGCAAAAATTCAAATGCTGAATTTCTTCTTGATCAAGTTATGAAAATTGTAATAGATCACCATGAAGAAGCAAACGCAAAAACAGTAATCAATGGTATAGTATAATATACTTTACCCCCCCCCCTTTTTTCCTAATATAAACTGTTAAGCAAGATATATTAACAAGTTTAACGTATAGTAATTAATGAACGAATACAGCAATCCAAAAGTTAGTGAGGAAGAACGAGAAGAAGGTAGTAAACTAATAAGAAAACTCAATCGAAAATCACAAAGGGCTTTGAGAGAAATATTACAACACACCTTAGAAAGTGCCAAGACATTAAAGGCAAAAAAAGGTGTATTGCATATTTTTAGTTTCTCAAAAATATCCGAACAGTCATTTCAAGAAGCAATCAAAAATGACAAATTGTTATATAGATTTTGTTTAGAACAAATCTAATAACAACCCCCCCATTTTTTCTACTCATTTTGCAATCAAAAATTGAAAGAAAAAATATAACAGCGTTATAAACAGGCTAGAAAAATTGTATAAATGTTTCTAAAATATATACACGGCACACATTACCCAAGTCTTGGCAAACCACACAATTCTGCCTAGACCTAAATTGAAAAAAATAGGCACGAAATATACTATTAGGCACAATATATTTTATATATATATGTCAGGAAACCAGTAACAGTAACATCTCTGGATGATGTAACGGATGATGGTTTTCCTGAATATATAATATATTTTTGAACTAAAAATTAATATGAGTATTTAAGTACGGTATAGTACGGTATAATATTAAACATTTATATTAGGAATCGTTTTAATATTCCTATCAAAGTTTTATTATTAATAGTATGCAAAGTATAGATACTAATGATACCAAACACTAATATTAGGCATTAACGTAATAGATTCAGAATGTTTGATAACGGACTCATAAATCCAATCTACCAAACTTTCTCAAGTCGCATTGGAGTAGAAGAAGACCACGCTTTGATCTATTCATTTGCTTCACAACCTCGTTTGTGGGCTTCTTCAAAGGTTTTAAGGAATTTAACCTTTCCATTATTCCAAGTGCGACACCATTTTTATTTTTATAACAGCGTTTTAGAAATAGGTAAAGATTTATAAATAATATGTGTTATTAGAGATTAATAATGAAACAAAAACAAAAAATCGGACAACAAAGTGCAAACGCTAAAATAAGAAAAGCCGAAATGCCAATAATTGATCAGTTAGTTTCTTTAAAAGACTACATTGAATGGTTGTCAAAAGATATTGACATGGCACTAGATTATTATAGGCTAAAAGTCGGTGGAACTTATAAAAACGAAGACGAAAAAAGAAAAAAAATTAGACCTGAATTGCAAAGTAAAAAATATATGTACGCAAAAACAAGGGATAATTTAATATCTTCTATAGAGTATATCATTAGCGATCTATATGATTACCCAAAAGAAAGACAATACGGACTATATAACGAAATATTAGGCGTGGACTTTGCTGTTTTAAAAAAATTTTTAGAAAAGGAGGAAGATAACTAAAATGTCTTCCCACTCCCCCTTTTTTGAGGTGAATATATAATTGGATTTATGTCAATGTGATTCATGTGCTAGTCAACGTGAAACAGTTGGTCATTCAATCGAAAAATTTGTCATGATTAAAGCCAATCAAGGTTATGATAAAAAATCTATAACTGATATGGTTGTGCCATTTGTAGCCAAACATTTTCCAAAATATTATGACGAAGTAGGATTTGACTATGTGAAAATGATAAGGGACAATATAATTGAAAGTGAAAGTAAAAGATTATTTCGTACTAAATTTAACGGTAATGAGGGGATTATATAATATGATTAAATACGGAGATCGCCCTGATACCGATCCCAAATCAAATGAAGGTTATAACAAATATATCGGTTTGCGTGGGGACGGCTTTAGAGGAAAATTAATTGCAGTAAATTCAACAGGGGATCAAGGTATAATAGATACAGGCGGTAGTTTGATTTTAGTTAAAGAAGATAACCCTAATGAATACCCTATTGAATCAAAAGATAAAATAGACATAACAAAATTTAGTCCAATTAAAGGTGAATATATACTTGTGTGAAAAATGCCCAATATGTGATCGTCCTAATACTAAGGAAGTTATTGACCATGTATATGCAGAACTTGGTAGAATGGCTATTGATCCAAAATATATGCCCAAAACATATTCAGAATCAAAGAAGGGGAAATCAAATTGACTAAATGTAAATTTTGTAAAAAATATATAAATTTATTTGAAGCATTTTTTCATAAAGGCAAACCATGTCATATTGAATGTGGTGAAGGATTTTTAAGGAGTGAAAAAATTTGGAGTGAAAAAATTGAATAAATGTAAATTTTGTAAAAAATATATTTCTGACTACCGTGTAAACAAACATGGTGCATTTTTTCATAAAGGCAAACCATGTCATATTGAATGTGGTGAAGGATTTTTAAGGAGTGAAAAAATTTGGAGTGAAAAAATTGAAAACTAAACAAGAAATATATGAACACTTAGAGGAATTAAAACAACAGGTGAAAGAATGGGACACACCCCCTAATGAAATGACACAAGAAGATTATAATATAATTTGTGCTGAAATTGAAGTATTAGAATGGATATTATGTACTTCGGCACATTTTACCAACAATGGATTTTCTACCATGTTATATGAGGGGACACCAACTTGACTAGTTGTAAAAAAATCAATCTTAGTGCAAAGAAAAAAACACTAAAATATATAGAAGATACTTTTACTAATGCACAAATAGAAAGAATACTTGATTTAGCGTGTCGAAGATTAAAAGATAACTATAGTCAAGAAGCCCCTACAGATAAGGACGAGAAAAAATTATGGTTTGAACTTTTTTATAAGTGGTGTGCAGGGTATAATGACGAAAAATTGAGGGATTTGTGATATATATTGAAGCCAAAATGCCCAAAATGTAGATCAAATAAATTTGTTGCAAGAGCAAGTAAACTTGCTTATGATCCAAAAGACAAAGTATATTTTTGTTCTAGTTTAGATACTTCTTGTTGTCATTACTTTCAAGTTTTTGAAGGATATTTAGACAAAATACATATAGAAAAAAACAAACATTATCAACATTTAGAGGGGAATATATAATTGGGTATATCAGATTATTACGAATCAACAGCACGACAGCGAAAATGGGGGACTTGGTGTAAGGAATGTAAGGAAAAAATAGAACGTGGTGATAAATGTATGCGTAGGCAACATGGACGGAACGGTAATAATTGTATGGTATATACTGAATATTGTATGAAATGTTATAACGAAGTATATCAACGTGAATTAAAGAAAGAAGCAGAATATGTCGCAAAAGAAATAGAGTCAAAACAAAAAATACTTGAAGAAATTAAAAATAAGGTGATTATATAATTGGGACATACCGAAGGAAATTGGGAAGAAACAGAAGATTGCCCAAAGTGTAATAAAACAACTATGTTTAGTATGGAAGAATATGATTATGACAAAGCAGGGACTTGTCAAGAATGTGGAACAAGTTATATGATAATGTATAAAAAAGAATTGGTAGAAGTAGAAAACGAAGCGTTCATATATGACGGAACACATAGATAGGTGATACAGTTGAAAATCAGAATAACTATAGATACAGAAAAATGTGATTTTAGTTATGAAAATGAAGACTCTTATACAAACGGTATTGTAGGAATAAATCTTGAAGGTGTGTATAGAGCATTGTATAAGAACCATACATACTTTGTTCCATTTGAAGACGTTGAAGTAATAGAGGGTGATACAGTTGAAGAATAATATAATAACAAGAGAACGATTAATGAATTTTGCTGAAACTTACGAAGAAGCAATAGACGATTTGTTATATATTGTTAATAATAAAGAAGCAACAGGTAAGGAATATTTAGAAACATTATTAGACTATGAACAACGTGTACGAGAGGATTTGAAAGATTGCCCCTGATACATTATATAATCAGAAGATTTTCTGACTCAACTGCTAGATTTGAACACACTTGCAGGGTGTGTGATAAGAAAATAAAGAAGGGCGAAGATTATTCAAAATATTTTAGTAGAGATCAATATATAAAAATGCACAATAAATGCTATCTCAAGCAACTTAGAGCAGAACTAAAGAGTTATAAAAGGCTCATGGTGTAGCAAAGTATGTCAGATTTTACCATTAAAGGCTCAAATAATACTTATACCTTTACCAATAATAATTTTCTTAATAGAATATATTATAAAATAAGAGGAAAAATGCGAAGATTATATCTTTTAGGCAAACTTGAATGGTGGTTATTAGATAAAATTAGCAAAGAATCTATTGAAGAATATGCTATTGAACACGAACTAAGCAAAGAATATTGGTTAGAGCCTTCGGAAGATAACTATGGAAGGGGATATTATTGACTGACGAATTAATTGGAACAGTTGAAGTAAAAGTAAAATATTGTGGTGAATGGTTAGCGGTGGCTTCAAAAGATAATGTTCATGAAGACCATATAAATCATGTAATTGATTTACTTGCAACAGAAATAATTAGATCACAAGAAGAACTAATGAAAAAAATATTAAGTGGTGAAGTTAAGATTGACTGAATTGTTATATATTGCACACACTATTATGTTGTATATTAGAGGAAAATTACATTGACCTTCCCTGAAAAGTGGGAAAAGTGTATATATTGTGATACATTTTTTGTAGATTTAAAAGACCACGTTCAAAAAGTACACTTGTGGAAGAAGGGAGCAGATTGAATCGCTGTATATATTGTAAAAGTGGATTTAGAACTCATAATGGTGTAGTATGTCTAAATCATTTCTGTAAATTTAAATGTGATTGTAAAATAAATAAACAGGTAGAAAAAAAATTGGACGAAGAAGAAGAAAGACCTGAATGGGATTGGTTGAAAAAGAAAAAATGATCCGAGCAAGACGGCTATTTTTATTGCCTTCACTAAGTATGTTTTTACTATTAATTCCTTTTGGTTGGATTGGAACTGCTTGTATATTATATTATTGGTATATGAAAAATCAAAAAGACATACATTTATATTTCAGGGGTGTTAACTATAGACATAATGAAACAAGTAAAGAGGAGCTTGAAAAACTGAAATGAAACATGAAAAAGAATTGTGTAGTTGCGGTCATTTAGGTGGAGTGTCGCCCAATGGTTTACATAGCGACAGATACCAAAAAGGACATGGAAAATGTAATGAATGTGATTGCAAACAATTTACATGGGTGAGATTTGTAGATTGATAACTAATAGAGAAATGTTTTGTACGGTGTTTGGGGCTTTAGAAATACTAGAAATTCCCCCACATTTTAAAAATATAATCAAAACAGAATTTTGTAAAAATTTAGGATTAGAGCCTGACGAAATAAGTAAAATTGAACGTGAACTAGATCAAACGTTAGATTATTTATTGAGTAATATAAGAAAACGAAAACAAGAAGGCGAGGGTGTATAATTGACTTATTGTACTTGTGGGGTTAAACAATATAAAGAATGTTGGAATTGTGGATCGTGTATGAATGACGAATGTGAATGTACTCAAGAAGAATTAACTATAGCTGAAATGCAACAAGATATAATAAATTTAAGAGAAACTTGCCAAACTTTAAGAAACCGTATTGATACTTTAGAATATCCCCTTGCACCATTATACCCAACAAAAAAAGACGTTGAAGATAGATATAATGCTCGAAATGAGGAGGAAGAAGATTGAGTGAAGATAGTTTTGCAGGTATGTCATGGATTCGTGGTGCAAAATATAATACTGAAACTGAACGTATGGTGATATATATCGGTGAAGGAAGCGAAGTATATGAGTGCGAAGGTGTTCCCAAAGACGTATGGTCAGAATTTAAAAGAGCAGAATCAAAAGGAAAATATTTTAATAAATATATACGAGGACAATATAATTCTAGTCAAATCTAATAAAGCCTTAAATACATTCATAGTATATAAAGGTGTATGACAATTAAAGAAGAAATAAATATTATAAAAACTGAATGTGGTCGAATTGCTTTAGGAAATGGAAATTGTTGGATATGTAATTGCAAATCGGCAAAGCGAGGTATGACAATCCACCACCTGTGGTATTTGAAAAAAGATATAATATATAAAACGTATCCCAAAAATGATTCAGGCACACTTGAATATTACAAGGACTTGTTGCCAATGATAAAAAAGAATCCAAAGCGATTTATGTATCTGTGTAATACGCACCACTTTGCATTGGAAAAGTTTTGTAGGTTTGGCGATAAAATATATAACAAAATGTCGATAGCAAGAAAAATGACCAAGACATAAAATAAAGATTTATATTAGTGTTTAACTATGATATGTTATGGAACAATACAATGAAATCTGTTGCGACAGTCTAAAATCTAGTATATTTCCATTAAGACCTGAACAGTACGGAATCAACATGAAACCCTGTGGAGTAGTGTTGAAAGCGAACTGTGGGCAGAAATGGTTTGAGTACACCGACAACCATAAAATAAAACTACTCGGCAACAACGAGGGGAACAAATACCATAACGATATGGGAACAAGAGTCGCTATTCTAGAAAGACGACATTGATTTGTTTAGCTAAACCATGCTTAGTTGTATTGCCTTATTTTTAGAAACGATTATATAACAGATCAATAGTTAATAATATATTGGATTTTCCAACAGATAAAAAATATAATATAATATATGCTGATCCCGCTTGGAGCTACAGGGATAAGCGTGATAAACACGCACGATTATGTGGCGGAGCAACAGTACATTATAAAACAATGTCATTAGAAGATATAAAAAACCTACCTGTAAATGATATTGCTGATACTAATTGTATGTTATTTTTGTGGACAACGTTCCCTAACTTACGAGAAGGATTAGAAACAATAAACGCATGGGGTTTTAAATATAAAACGCTTGGTTTCTCATGGATAAAAACTAATAAAAAGAACGGCAAACCATTTTTCGGTATAGGATATTATACAAAATCGAACTGTGAATGTTGTTTAATAGGGGTGAAAGGAAAACCAATAGTAGTTAGTAATTATATATCAAGTGTTGTAATGAGTCCAAGAGGGGAACACTCACAAAAACCTGATATAATAAGAGATAAAATAGTGGAACTATGTGGTGATATACCACGAATTGAACTTTTTGCTCGGAAACGTGCAGAAGGTTGGGACAGTTGGGGTGATCAGATATAACAAAGTGTATATTATTATCTTGTGTATTTCAAAATAGAAAGATTATACTCAAATTTTATGAGCCTCTTAGTAATAAAATTATAATGGTGGACGACTCGGAATATAAGCAATATTGTTATGTAAAACCGTCCCAAAAATCTGAACTGAATGGGATTCTAGGTATAAATAATATAGAGGAAGTCGATATATATGATGTAATAAAAGATGAATATGTGTCCATGCTTCGGGTGAGGGTTGATAATCCAAGCGTTATATATGACCTGCGTGATAGTGGGATATGTTGGGAAGGTGATATAAAATATTATCAAAGTTTCTTATATGACAAAAAATATGTGGTTGGAACTTGGTATGACATTGATAACCACAATATATCGCCAATAGAATCAACTGATACAATACAATTAAAAAATATAGACATGGATTCAGTCGTAGATACAGAACTATTTTCAAAACAGGTGGGTAAGTGGGCTAATCTTCTTGGTCAAAATATACCGAATATAAAACGACTTGCATTTGATATTGAGGTGGAAGTTGGTGATACAATGCCTGACAGTAGTAAAGCAAAAGAAAGAATCACAGCAATATCATTTCACTCGGAAGATATGCAGAAGGTATTAACTCTTAAAAGACCTGAAATTGCTATGGGCGAAGAAGAAGTCGGCAGAAAATATGAAATTGTTTGGTTTGAGGACGAGAAAGAATTGCTAAAAGAGGCATTTAGAATCATAGATTCCTATCCTATTGTTCTAACATATAATGGTGATATATTTGATATGCCATATTTATATAATCGTGCCAATGTTCTTGAACTAGAATATAATCCGTTCAAGATGATGAAGGAAAAGGCTACGTTGAACAATGGTATTCATATTGACTTATATAGTGTATTTTCAAATCGTTCCCTCAAAATATATGCCTTTGGTGGAAAGTATGTTACGGATAAATTAGACGATGTTAGTGAGGCTATGTTGGGTGAGAAAAAAGTAGAGTATGTTGGTAGTCTTGCTGATATATCACTTAATCTGTTGAGTAAATATTGTTATAACGATAGTAGATTAACGTATGAATTGTCGCACTATAACAACGACTTGGTTATGAACTTGCTTGTTATATTATGTAGGGTTGCTAATATGCCTATTGACGATATATCAAGGCTTAGTATATCTAATTGGATCAAGAGTATGTTCTATAATGAACATAGAATAAATGGTCAAATGATCCCTCGAAATGCAGATTTCCCTAAAATTGAAGGAACTACGATTGCAGGGGTGAGGGGCAAGAAATATCAGGGTGCTGAAGTATTAAAGCCTGTGAGTGGAATACACTTTCAAGTATCTGTTCTTGATTTCGCAAGTCTATATCCAAGTATTATCAAAACTCGGAATATATCGTATGAAACAGTATGTTGTAGGCACGAACAATGCAAAAACAATATAATCCCGTACACACAACATTGGTCATGCACGAAAAAGATTGGAATGGCATCATTATTAATTGGCTCATTAAAGGAATTAAGGGTAAATCACTTCAAGATTCTAAGCAAAATGGCAAAGACAAAAAAGGATCGTGATATAAACACTACAATAGCCCAAGCACTAAAAGTATTCCTCAATGCAAGTTATGGTGTAATTGGTGCTGAAACCTTCTCGTTATATTTCCTACCAACTGCCGAAGCTGTAACTGCCATTGGTCGAAATATAATTATGGAAACAATTAAAGTAGCAAATTCTGAATCATTACCCGTACTATATGGTGATACCGATAGTGTTTTTGTCCATAAACCTACCCAAAAACAGATAGATACCCTGATAAAATACTGTAAAGACAACTATTCAATAGACTTGGAAATGGAAAAAGAGTATAAATATTTAGTATTAAGTGATAGAAAGAAGAATTATTTTGGTGTAAAAACTGACGGAACGTTAGATATTAAAGGTTTGAGTGGTAAAAAATCAAATACACCACCGTTTGTAAAACAATTATTTACTGATGTTCTGCAAAAATTAATTCCAATTCAAAATATATCAGATTTTAACGAGGTAAAAGAAGAAGTGAAGTATGTTATCAAATCTGTAATAGACAATTTTGATTCTATACCACTAGATCAACTGTCATTTAAGGTCATGGTTGCCAAAGAACCTAGCGAATATAAGACAAAACCACAAGCAGTTAAAGCTGGTGAACAACTTGGCAAGGTGAAGAAGGGACAGTTTGTAGAGTTTATAAAAACGTGGAAAGATCCCAAAGTATGTCCACTAAGTATGGCTAACCGTAGTGATATTGATAAGGAAAAATATATGGATAGTTTAGAAAGTGTAATGAGCCAAGTATGTGAGCCAATGCAAATCAGTATTGATATATTGATGGGAAGGGGATCACAAACTACCATGACACAATGGTAGGTACGTTTAAATTACGGAATAATAGTTGTTATATATGCCAAATCAATATACAAAAACTCATTTAAAATGCAGTTATTGTAATAAATTATATGAAAAGGGATTTTTTGGAAGTGGCTCTAAATATTGTTCTAAAAAATGTAGTGAAGATTTAAGAAAAAAATATTATAGAGAAAAATATATTCCAACAAGTAGGGATTGTGAAATTTGTCATAGAGATATATTAAAGGTTGGTGAAAGAAAACAGGCTAATAAATACTGTTCTAATAGATGTATGCAACTAGCACAAGGTATTAGAGAAGGACAAAAAACTGTTATTATTAAATTAACTATTGATGAATATAGACAATATGTCGCATTATAGATACGTTTATATTTAGTTTTCATATTATACAAATTACGGAATTGGTCTAAATATTTCCTCGAATCGAGTGATTATGATGTTCATGTTCCACATGAAAGATATAGGTGAAATACCTGTATTCCGTACCATTGATATAAAATGAACATAAAAGAAAAATATGAAATAAGGAAAATAACCAATGAAGAAGGACTTCATATAATTTTAGAAAACCATTATTTACATAGGGCAAGACCAGCTTCATATTCCTTTGGTTTGTTTGAAAATAACGAATTAATAGGTGTTATATTATATAGTGTACCTGCCTCACCAACAGTTAGTGCAGGTATATGTGGAAAAGAAGAAAGAAATAATGTTATGGAACTTGCAAGATTATGGATAAAAGATGACAGTTTGAAAAATGCCGAATCATATTTAATTGCTAACACAATAAAACAGGTGAAAGAAGATATAATAATATCATATTCTGAACCACAACATAACCATAGAGGCGTTGTATATCAAGCCACCAATTTTATATATATTGGACTATCTGCGAAAAGAACTGATCCAAAAATTAAAGGAATGGAAGATAAACACAATCGTGGGCTTGAGTTTGGTCAAGGTAAAACACAAAATTTTGCTGAATTAAAGGAAAGGTTTGGCGATGATAATATAAAAATGAAACGAAGACCAAGAAAACATAGATATATTTACTTTAACTGTTCAAAGGGTAAGAAAAAATACCTACTTAATAAATTAAAATATAAGATAGAGCCATATCCAAAGACTGATTTTATACCTGAATATAACAAAGAGGAAAATGATTGGTCGCAAAACCCTGAAAGGCAAGTGCCACCTGTAGAAAATAATCCTCTTATATGCGATATATGTGGATATACTGCACCTGATCAACCAACGTTTGATTCCCATTTAACAAGAAGATTTCATTTAGAACAAATGGATTAATCTTTCTCATCTTCACAAGTACAGTTGTCATCTGTGCATAATGAAATAGGACAAAGTATATCTGTCAAACCCAATATATCTTCAGGTTTTATTACTTTATCAAATTGTTTCAGTCCTGTGGATTTCGACATATATTATATATACAGTCGATATATATAAGAATTACGAACAATGTTGACAAATGTGAATACTTTTGTCAGCATTATAGTTTAATCCTTTACCATTCAAACTCCCAACCATCCATATATCTTTTACATCAATATATCCAGTATGCCACGGGTAGAGTTCGTTATCACCACCCAAACCGTTAGTCCAAGTGGTTAATTTGGTTACAAATCCCTTATTATTGTCAATACACCATTGTTCTATCTTGTTTATTTCTTCTTCAATGGCTATCCTATTTGGATCATCCCAATCCATTTGTTCTCTACGTTCTCTTAAATCTCTAAGTTTTCCCAATTATCTTACCTTCTTGTATCGTTCCAAGTCGTTGTCATATATAAGATCACCATTACTTAGCATTTTATTAAATACCATTGGAGCATCTAGGGAGTTAAAGCCCTCTTTAGTTGCCAAAGTATCAATAAACTCTTTCTTATCTACTGTATTATCTAAAGATTCGTCCATACATTCACCCCAAGTTACTAGTATTATTTCCTTTTTGGTATCCTTTGTTTTCTTATATGTATCATTAACTTCCCCACTTTCCAAGTTCATTTTCATACTCTTATATGACTCTTTAATTATATTTTCAACTATTTCAAAGTCTTTATCATTCACAACACTACGCAGATTGGCTTTTGCACTAGCAGTTAGTAGTCTATATAATCCATGATATTGTCGCCAACCAATAGGAACACCACTTGCAATATTTAATGGTCGCATTTTTGTGTGTAGTTCATCAATCTTATCCATAAACTCATCAGGTACAGTTGCATCAAGACTTCTTATATATACAAAGTAACGCTGAAGTTCTTCAACGGTCATATATTCTTGCTTTCTACTTTGATAACTTCTGATAAATTTCCTAATTAACTTGTCAGTTTCAGGGTTATTGTCGTCAATAAGAAGCCATAAAATATCAAATCGTGATACAAATGGTGTTTCCATGTCAAAGTTGTCCATGACAGTAGGGTATTTAGAGTTAAACTTACCGTTTTTAGGGTTTCCCGCTATGAGTAAAGGACATTTTGTTGGTAGTGTAAGACCACCACCTGTCCCTGCTTTTGCTTGTGAAGTTGTTTGTTGCTCCATAACTTCAAGACATGAGTTATGATCATCTCTTTTCATTTTATCTATCTCGTCTATAATACATGGGTGTCCTGTATGCTGTGGGAAAAAACCTGCTTTAGGAATCATTGTCCCATTATATAATTTAACCATAGCAATAGTAAGACCTGCCCCTGATGTATTTCTACCAACAGTATAACCTGATCCCGGTAGTAGTGCATACATTTTTAATAATAAATCTGACTTTCCTAATTGTGCATCACCAAGTATTCCACAATGAATAAGATCACGTTTGCCATTAAGTGTATTACCACCACAAGCCCATAAAATCAATGACTCTACAATTCTAGGATTAATGTATATATCAGGTGCTATTGAAGCTGTTACACGTTCAAAAATATTCATTTGTTTCCATTTTTCTATTTCTTCTGCGGAAGGCATACAACCTTCTTTTTGTTCCAAGTCTTTCATGTCAGTTATTTGAAATACAATGTCATTATAAGCCACTTTTGGCTTTGGTATGCTTCTAAACCTCGCTGTTACGGTTTTTCTATCACCAATAAATGCTTCCCCTACATCTTCATCTGTAATTTCAGCATCAAACTCTACAGGTGTTGCGTTTCTAGCTGTTTCTAAAAATTCTTGTATCCTCATTTGTTGTATATATGCGGTAATTTTAGTAGATTCATCTACATCATAAGGTCTTTTATCTTTCATACAGTAGGGTATTGGTAGGATATGAAGGTCATCACAATAAACTTTCTTGGTTTGACCACATATAATACAACTCGTATCTGCTGAAACTGTATAGGTTTTCCGTTCACCAACTGCTGTAATCATGCAATCAAATTCTATTGGTTTGTTTTCATAGGTAGGGGTTATCTCTTGCATTTTTAATTTGATTGGTTTTCCTTTCAATTTTTCAACTACTGATCGAGCATCTTCTATATGCCTTGTCATGTTATTATGTTCAGCTTTTTCCGCTTGTGATATAATTAGTTCAAGTTCCGACTGATCAAGTGGTGGATTATGCTTTGAATTTAATATATCCATTTCTAATTTTAATGCTTCAGCGAATAGTCCCTTTTCTCTTATGAGATAACAGGCGTATTTAAATGTGGAATCATTTCTTCCTCCTTCTGAAATTCCTTCTGAAATTTCTTCTATTGATTTTGTTTCAACATTAAATCCCATTTTTTGTAGATGTTCTTTTAATTTCTGAATACTAATATCTAATATTGAGGATTCATTTATTGTCGTATATATACTTCCATTTGGGTGTACGCTAGTTGGTGCTAATACATATCCCCCTTGTGATTTTATATCAATGTGTCTTCCCCTCTTATCATCTAATTTTTTATTTGGTGGTGGAAATCCATGAAAGTGATAATACAAATGATACCCCTTACCTGTTTTTACTGTAAATGTATTCTTTATTTCTTGTGGATAATCATCATATAACGACTCATCGTCCAAGTCCACGACAAAAATATTACCGCTTGAACGACCACATACTACACCAATGTTGCAAGAATCAGGGTAACTGCCATTATATTTTTCTTCTTGAAACTGTTTCCAATTAAGTCCACCAATAGGTTCTTTACTTTTGGGCTTGAGAGGTATAAGATTAAACCCCATTTCCTTTAATTTTTCTATTGACAAACTTGTTTCACTATCCTATCATTTAACCCACATATAACCCTACTCATTTCATAGAGTTCTTCTTTTGTTGAGTCTTTTATGAACTTATCCCAATATTTTTTATCTGCTAATAGTGATTTTTCATCGTTTAACTGCTGAACATATTTTTTTACTGCTTCACATATTTCTGTGGATAATGGTATGTTATTGGCTTCTGATATAACAGTAAGTTGGTCTATAAATTCCTTATATATTTTGTTTACATAGAGATTAATTGTCAATTAAAATTTCCCCCAATTTCTTATATACTAAGTCAAATATAGTGGTTTCTATCTCTAGTTTATTTATTACCAACAATGGCAACCCTGCGGATATATAATCTTCGTTTCGCTGTTCTGTATCAAGGAATTTTTTATCGTGAACCCCACCATCAATCTCAATAATTAGAACAAGTTTGCCTGTTTTTTTATCTATCAAAATCAAATCAGGGTTTTTAGGATTGGCATACAAGCATTGTTTATTCTCAAATGTTTCCTTAAACCCTGCATATTTGCCTGTTTCCCTATCAAATAATATATACCACTCACGTTCTACCCTGTATTTTGTTGTATCACGTATAAACTGACCAACTTCTACTAGTTCTACATCATCATTCTTATATGAAAAGAACGACTTTGCCTGATTATTTTTTGCCTTACCCAATGTGTATCTTGCCTTTAACCTTAGTATAAATGTTTCTAGGATCGAGTCGTTTTCCGTAATGATTGTAAATTCTTCTGATTATATATTTCCACATTATTCCATGTAGGAAGAAGGCAACCCATGATAATGTTACAAATAAATCTTGGTTATCATTTAAAGCGTTTTCCCCTGCCAATATAAGAATTACCTTATGAAGCAATATAGCTGTTGGTGCGGCTAAAATAGCTGCGTGAGTAGTTTCTAATAATGAATGTAATTTAGTTTGTTTCATTACCCACGTAATTTGGTAGGTCTAATAAATCTACCGATAATTTCCCCCTTTTAACCATTTCTTCAATGTGTAATAATGCCTGTAAATTCCAAATAGCTGCGATCAAATGATCCTCATCTTTATGTCCTTCAAGAAATTTAAACAAGTGTCGCATAGCTGAATCCATATATACTGATAGTGGCATACCCTTTTCCCAATTTCTATCTTCATATTTTTCTGCACCTCGTTGTAATAACTTTGCTAATCGTTCAATCATAATAGGTGATATAAGATCATATCTACCTTTACCTTTAACAACATCTCGTTGTGAACCTGTAGAAAAATGTCTTCTAGAGCCACTATCTTTTGTTATATAATCATCACTCAATCTTTTCTACCTCTATATCCTTAAGTAATTTTTTAATATCAATACCATTTGCCCTTGACACCAAGTCTTCCATCTTTGATTCTGTGCAACATTTCTTGTATTTCTCACAATTAGGAAACATTCGTTGAACTTTTACTGTAATTTCATCACTCAATCTTTTCGCCCCAAAGGTTTTCCAATACAGTTTTAATTTCAGAAGAATCAAGCCCTGTATGTTCATAACCCATTAATTCTTTTATACGAACATAATTATAAAATGCTATCATAAATTCATTTCCACTTGCCATAGGATCAACAGTTTCCCAACCGACACCCTGTATATACACAAGTGGTTCTACAGAAAATCTAGGCTTACCCTTTGTTCCATCTGCTTTTTTAAGTGGTGCTAATGTTTCAGAATGAAATGTTGCCTTTGTCATCTGTATGTGTTTATGTTCTCTAGTGGATATATCAACTGACATATATTATAATATCGTATTGATAATATAAGTGTTTAGTAGCTTTCTTTTATATCTATATTAAACGACTGTTGATCTACTTTTAGACCACCTGTGTTTGTGAACTCTATTTCCCCAATCCAATTACCTGCATTTGTAGTTGTAGCTTGGCTTGTTCCACTAACTGTAAAATTTACTACACCTTCCGATCTATTAACAAAATTGACTGACATAGTTGCACCAACAAGAGTGCCACCCGGCTTATATATTTTTACTGTGCCTGAAGCATATACGTTTGTATCGGCAAGTGATTTTGCATTTCCTGTATCAGGATCAAGTATTGTGATTTGCATGGTTTTTGTTGTACCTGCAAAGATGGTAAATGTTGCCCCAAAGTCTTGTCTTCTTACACTCAATTTCCTTCACTCTTGGTTTCATTATTATCAGTATTAAACTTTATGGATTTACTAGTATCATTCATCTTGAGTTTTCTAGCCATAGTTATTAGGTATGACTGACCAATATTGTGCTTTAATATATGTAATATATTTAGGGTTGCAGAAACACTATGTTTCAATATATGAGTAGTAGATAGTATTTGGGACATACTGTGTTTTAATACATGAGTAGCCACCAATATTCCCCTAATATCATGTTTTAATACATGAGTGCTTGTTAATGCAAATTGTATATTGTGTTTTAATGCCACAAATAATCTAGATGGTGCAACTACATTATGCTTTAATATATTGGATTTTGTGATTCCTGTGTTTATATTATGTTTAGCAATATTATAACTAGTAGTAAATTTGTTAATACTGTGTGTTAATATATAATTACTAACTAATATTCCCCTAATGTCGTGTTTCAATATATAATCTACAACAACCTTACCACCAATCTGATGCTTGAATATAATTTCCTTTAGAACAGGGTTAAACAGTCTATGTTTTAATACAGTATTTATAGTCATTTGTTTTCTAAGATTATGTTTCAATATGTTGGATTTTGTTATTGCTTCAATTACAGTATGTTTAAACAAGGTTGATAATATAACAAGACCGCCCATGCTGTGTTTTAATATATGGGTTGCAGTTGTGAACTGTCTAATGTTATGTTTCAATGCGACAGGTTTGATTATTCCCTCGATTACTTGATGTTTCAATATGTTGGATTTTATAACCTTTTCAATTACTATATGCTTCAATATATTGGATTTAATAACACTAGACCTCAAATTATGCTTTAATACATTGGATTTAACAATTCCAGCTCTTATATTATGTGTAAATGTATCTGCTAGATTTGAAATTATAATTCCTGTTGAGTTGTCCTCCTGTGTTAATAATGTTGATCCATCTTCTAATGTAAGATAGTCCACTATTTTTACGACCTTTACTCTTATATTATGTTTAAACTTATCTGTAACAATAATTTTCTGTATTATTTGATGTTTAAATTTGTAAAGTGCTACTGCAACACCGTAGTCGTAGTGTTTTAATATATGGCGTACTGTCATAGACTTTCTCAAATTATGCTTTAAGACATTGGTTTTTATTATTGCTTCTATAGTATTGTGTTTTAATATATAATTTGAAATAATTTTTTGAACGTTGCTGTGTTTTAATATATAATCACTAACAATTCTTGCCCTTATATTGTGTTTTACTATATTGTTATTAACAATTCTTGCCCTTAAATTATGCTTTAATATATTGGCTTTAACAATTACACTTCTTAAATTATGTTTCAACTGTGTGGTGTTTATAATTTTCTCTATTGTTTTATGTTTTAATATATTAGAATTTATAACACTAGCTCTCAAATTATGCTTTAATACATTGGATTTAACAACTCCAGCTCTTACAATATGCTTAAATGTATCTGCATTATTTGAAATAATTAGTCCTGTCGTGTTATCTTCTTGGGTTAATAATGTTGATCCATCTTCTAATGTAAGAAGTTCTATTGTTTTTGCAACTTGAAGATTAATATAATGTTTTAATAAACTAGTTGATATTACAGAACCAATAACACCGTGTTTGAATATTAAATCTTTAGTTATTGTATCATTAATATATAACGCTGTAGTACCATCTTCTAGTGTAAGTTGTGTTGAACCGTCCTCTAATGTTAGATAATTTTGTACCAATTATATACCCCCATTATGCTATTTCAGTCCACGTACTTGTCGAACTATTCCAAATATAGTGTTTACCTGTATCACTAGTTTCAAAGATTGAATTAGTTTGTATGTTTGCCAAGTCAGATGTTTTAGTTCCACCATCACCTATTGCAGATAAGTTTGATCCTACTGCGTATGTGCCTGATTGTGAAGATGTATCATCTCTAACTGATGTGACTCTAGCACTTGTGGTTTGATATTTCCAAAATATTTCACCCCTTGTTGGTGCATATTGAGCTGTTGCTTCTTTTCTACTCATACCAAATCCAATGAATAATTTTTCTTGATTTGGTATATCACAAGCGTATGTAATTGAAAATTTATCATAAGTTTCACCACCTACGTCATAAACAACCTTATCTTGAGATGTTGCACCACTACCTGTTGTTGCACCATTTTTAGAAGCTCTATAAGCATATTTTGCATTACTGCTTGAATCAACACCATTTACAGAATAGTTTGTTTGTGTATCCCCCCCACTTGGTGTTCCATGATTCAAAAACATACCGAATTGACTTGCTGTCATACTTGTGGCATCCATTGTATCATTTGTTGGATCTAAAGTTTCATGTTTATTATTAATCCATGCCATTAGTCAGCACCCCACACCTTTATGAAAGAATTTGTTGTATAGTCAGCACTTCCTATATCATTAACAATGTCAACTTGAGATATTTGTGCATTTGTAACTGTCCACTTACCTGCAAAGTTCATACAGTTTGGTGCATTATTACCACTACTGCCACCTACTGATTGACCTATGACTAATTTCTCATCACCTTCGATATTGATAATAAACATATTAACAAATATTGGGTGTCCTACACTAGAGCTACCTGCTGTTGATAGCATACCAAATATTGCGTCACCACTTGTAATTGGATTAGGATCAGGCACTACACCATTTACATTATATCTTTCTGTGTAAGGTGTTGTTGTACCGTTAAATCTTACGTTGTATGCAACATTGTTCGAGTTTTCAATATATGCCTGTACCCATAAATATTTCTTTTTTGATATTGTACCTGATGATAATGTATCACCTGCACCACCTGACAGATCACCACTTCCTAATTCTTCCCAAAAGTTTTCCGAGTTTGTTGCTGTTGGATCATAACCTAAAACAATAATCTCATCATCTGTGCCAAAGTCACCTGATCCAATATTGATTAATTCTATTGATGTGACAACTGCATTATCTGACCACTTCCAAACCTTACTTCTACGATTTGCACCAACGTTGCCTGTACCTGCATCAGTATCAATCGTTTCAGTAATGTTTAGTTTCTCTTGACCTGATAAATTTGCTAGATAATTAACTATGAATCCTTTCTCGCCTGATGTTTCTAGTGTTTGTATTAATCCATGTGAATTAGTTTCAAAAGTATGTGTGTCATCAGCTTCACCGTTAAATGAAACTCTAGAAGAATACTTTCCACTTGATCCACTACTACCTGTTTGATCATCATTTATTGTAAATCTCGGAGTTAGAGTATCAGAACTAGTACATTTAACATCAGCTAAAATCATATAGTATGGATAATTTCCTAATGATGCAACTTGTAATTTATCACCACTTACTCTTGTTGATCTTCCTAATAATTTCCACCCTGCATAAGTTCCACTTGGTAATGATGTAGCTGTACGTTCTGTATCAGTTCCCTGAATCCTATTACCTGCTAAATATTTAACTGCCATTATACACTTGACACCCCGTTGAAAAATTTCATGTTTGAAATGGTATATGTTGCATTACCATTTCCACTATTATTATCACCTGTAAAATGAATGTATCTCAACCCTGTACCTGTTATTGTTCTAGTAGATGTTGATGTCGGGGTTGTTCTTGAACTGTTAGGGAATAATTCAACTTTCAAGTTTGTTGAATTTATTCTTGTCACTCTAAAATAATAATCAACACCTGTCGATGGAGTCCATGTTTGTGAGTCATCTCTTTGACCATTCCATGTTCCACTATCAATGTAAGAACTCGCAAATACTTTTGTTGCTGATTCTTGCATAAACATCATTCCAACACTATCTGACGTATTTGTTGAAACCCAATCTGATATACTAGATAATCCCATAAACCCAAAGATATTTGTTCCAACTGTTAATCTTGAGAAATTTAATGTAAAGTCTAATACCCATTTATCATCACTAATTATTCCTCCTAAATCATATACTACTGAATCTTGATTACCATCTGTATCTAATGCAACTGTCACCTCATTTGTTGAAGCTGTTCCACCACCTACTGCTGTCCAATCACCTGCGACAAATCTTCCTGCGAATGTAGGAAACCATGCTGTGACACCATCTAATGTTTGATACCAATAGTAAGTTGGAACATCTGTATCAGTTTGTTCAAAGATTGTATTTGTTCTAATACCTGTCAATGCATCTAAAGCTGATGTTGATGAATAGTCATTTTTACAACCTGCTACATCACCTGTGACTTTAATCCATGTACTTCTATCAGTATATGCATCCCAAGTATTTGATCCACCACCAATTAAACCATACTCAACAATTCTATTACCTGTGACAAGTGGCGTGTCATCTGATCCTGCAACTTCTACAAATTTATGACCACTTGATGAATAACTTCCACCCTCACAAACTATGCGATCACCACTATTAATTTTTGCAGTTCCATCAAATGTGAATGTTTTTTCTTCAAAAACAGTAGTTGATAAATTCGCAACATTAACGTCAGATGATGATTCTGATGTGTATTGTAATGTTCCACTAGAGTTATAGATTTTACAATTCATATCACCTGTTGGTGATCCAACTGTTTTTCCAATCCTGAATTTAATTGCAGTTATATTATCTAGTCCAATTAATGTTGATCCTGTACTTACTTCAACACCAACTCTTTGTGCATAAAAATTTCCACTAATATATCCAACAACTCTACCACCACTATCACTTGCAGGTATCTGTGATACTTCTGTGCCTGTGCTTAATGCCAATGAATCCATACTATAATATGCCTTGAGTCCTGACTTGTTACTTAATGATGAAACTAATGCACCGTCATAGGTTTTTGTTCCAACATCCCATGCGTGAACTTTAGAGTCACCATGCACACATACTAAAATTTTACTTCCATCTGAGTTAAATGCCATTCCTCTAGGATATGTTAGACTATTACTGTTAATCTGATAGTTTGAATTAGCATCGGTTAGTGTTTCTACATCCCAATCTGTTCCAAAATTCCAACGTTTAATTATATGACCTCCGTCAGGTGAAGATACTAGAAGAAATTTACCATTTGGATCAATCCACAAACCTTCTATTGGATCATTACTAATTATTTGCTTCTCACCATCATCAGATGAACTAGCTGTGGATAAATCCCATGCTGTCGATAAATCATATTGTCTAACATTACCACTTGTTCCATGTCCATGATACATACGAGTTCCATCAGTTTTGAAAGTTATACCACCTAACATTGGACTACTAGAATAATCTGATGTTTTTGAATATTCATGACTTGCTGTTGAAATATCCCATGCTGTTGATAGTGTGTATTCATTAACTTCGGCATCACCCCAACTTGTAGTGTATAGGTGTACTCCATCATTTGATATGAACATTCCTCTTATGTTTGAAAACTGACTTGTATAGTCAAAACTCTTACTCGCATAACTAGCTGTTGTTAAATCAAAAGCTGTTGAAAGTGTGTATTGATATATTGCGAATGATGAACCTGCCCTTGAAGCTATATACATTTTTAGACCATCAGGCTTGAAAAATAAACCGTCTAATTGATTTGTTTGACTACTTGGATCATATACATCAGATGATCTTATTACCATAGTGCTTGGTTTGTATGCGTTAGTTGTTGCACCTTGATTTACTAAAGCCTGAATTTCTGCTGATGTTAAAATTCTTGACCAAATTCCACAGTCATCTAACTTTGCATTTAAATCACCAAATCCAGTTGATGGGTGATAACCAAAAGTCATAGGTGCATCTAAATCACCAGCACTAGGAAATGTTCCACTACCTGTACTATCTGAAACTGCATTTGCACCATCTCTATATGCTGTTACTGTTCTTGTTGATACATCCCCTGTAATTACATAATGATGCCAATCAGTATCTTTTGCAATAAATTGAGCACCTGTGTATAATTTCATAGGAGTATGACCACCAACGCCTTCCATTCTTACACCCAAAACATGATCTCTACCTTCTGCACTTCTATCATCAAATAATATATCCAAGCCTTGTTCATTTCCCTGTCCTTGACAAAATATAGCGTTATTTCCATTTGGCTCTATCGCATTAAGTTTCATCCAAAATGCTATTGTCCAATCACTACTACCATCTGTTAGAGTAGAACTTAATGTTGTAGATGTTCCAATGGCAACTTTATCACCACTACCATCAAAATTATAACAACCTGTGCCAAGCTTTTCATTCGTTGTATCAAGTGTCACATTTGTATTTACACCATCTGCTGAACTTCCTAGTGAATCAGAAACTCTATCTAATTTTAACCCCTGTAATCTTTTTGCTCCTAAATTCTTAATTGTCAATTTCTAACTCCTTATCATAACATACTTCATAATATTCCATATCTGGTGTTAAGGCTGGGAAACAACCATTGTCCAATACTTGTGGTTGTACTTGATCAGTTCTTGTATAACTGCCACTAAATACAGATTGTTCTTCATTACTATAATCTAATGTCATTGTCAAACCAACTGCCACCAATAATAAAATTGGTATTGCGAATATTAAAACCTTGTTATTCATTATACTGCTGTACCTCTTTCTTTCCAAATTTTCATACTTTGTGAAACACCGATTGAATACTTTATATCGTCATTATGATTACCTGTTGTAAAGTTTGTACCGTCATTTGCTATTCCATATCTTGTTTCATTTGCTGAAGCACTAGATGATGTATGTGCAATTTCAACATAGGTACAAGCACCTGAACACCCTGAATCACTTGACGAGCCACCCAATGTACCACTTGCATAAATTCCAAGTTTATCATCGGCTTGTAGTACGAATGGTGTAAATGAATCGAATGTCATTGTTGTAAAGTTTGCAGTATTACCACTACCACTACCACTTGATGATACTGATGATATTGGTATAGATTCAAGAACTGTAATAGTATTACTTGAATTTGCTTTAGCTAATTTTAGCACATCTGCCACACTTCCATTCTTACTCAAGTCAAAAGATATTGAATTAATTGTTTGACCAATCAATTCGTGATCAGCTTCAAACTTTTGTCCCATGAAATCAACCGACCAATTAGTTTGACCTGTATTCATGAGATATTCCCAAGCACCTGTACTACCTGTTGATTGTGAAGATGTTGCTTTTTCTGTCATTCTGTAAATTTTTCTAGTATCTGTTTCTTCATAGCGTGTTCCAACTGGCACGTTTGTTATGTTGTCCATTTCGTTTAGAGTTGGATCAGTTATATTATCCCAAATTTTTATATTCTCAATTTTTATATCTAGTTCACCACCACCACCACCATCTCTATTAGTGATTTTAAAGTATCTCAAGTTTTGTGGGTTGCCTGAAAACGTTCTTGTTGTAGTTGTGCTTGGTGTGCCTGTTCTTGCTGATGTTGAATAACTCTCTATTGTTAATTTATTTGAAGCAGTTCTTTTCATTCTAAGATAGAGTTGTGGTGTACCTGTTATGGCAATACTTGTTGTTGTTGGTGCTAACGTTCCCTCAAGTTGACTATCAGCTTCAACCAACACAATCGCATTGGTAGCTGACTCACCATATAGAATCATTCCCAAAAAGTCTTTGTTTGTACTATCTAAAACAGTAGTATCACAGTCATACATTCCAATATGTGTCCAAAGACCAGAATTAGCAGTATAAGCTGTTATTTTAACATCAAGGTCAATTACCCACGCTGTATCAGATAGTTCATTTCCACTTCCTAAATCATGTGCAATTTGAAGATTAGTAGTTACATTATCATTATTAGCTATAATTGCATTTTCACTTGTATTAACTACAAAAGCCGAATTTGTGCTTGTCCAACCTGATGTGCTTGTAAAATCAGAAGTAAATGTTGTTGTTTTTAGTGATGTTGAACTTCCTTGAATCCTTCCACCACTTAGGTATTCTACCAATTCGATAGTCCCCTAAGCCAACTGTACTTCTACAGCTGATCCGTTTTTGTGTATTACTGTAAATAAACCTTCGTTGTTAGTATCAATCTTTTTAATATAAACTTCCCTTTCACCAACTCCACTTGCTTCTGTTCCTACTGCTACACCTACATCAATTCCTGTTCCTGAAGTTCCTGTTCCTGCGTAAGATGTATTTGTTGAGTTTACGAATGGATATGTTAAACTTGAACCTCCACCACCATCACCCCAAACTAATCCTGATGTTTGTGAACTGTCAGCTTTCAATACTTTGTCATTTGCACCTACAGGTAATCTAATATTTGCTGATCCTGTGTGAACAAAAATATCACCCTTAGTAGTTAATGGACTTGAATCTACAACTTGCCAAGTGTTATCACCTCTCAAAAATGTTGTTGCATCTTTAGTTCCTGTTGCTGTTAATCCTGTTGTTGCTGGTAATCCAGTACAACTTGTTAATACACCTGCTGATGGAGTTCCTAATGCTGGTGTTACTAAAGTTGGACTTGTTGCAAATACCAATGAGCCACTTCCTGTTTCATCAGATATTCCTGTTTTTAATTCTGCTGATGTTCCTGTTAATGTGTTATCTGTTAAATCTATTGATTTATTTGTTAATGTTTCAGTAACATCTTTTAAAGCGGTATTGTTTACTTTGTATGATTTTCCACTTGGTACATTAACGTGTTCAGTTGATGTAAAGTTTGAATTTGTACTGTCCCAAAGTATTGATTTGTCAGTATCAGAACCAGCCTCAATTATTATACCAGCACCGTTTGCTGTTGAATTTGAAGGACTTGATACCTTAGCAATTTCTATGGTTTTATCTTCAACCTCTAAAGTAGAAGTATTAAGAATTGTGTTAGTTCCGTTTACAGTTAAATCGCCTGATAGTGTTAAATTAGCTCCTGTTGCTGTCCCTGTAAATGCTGGACTTGCTAATGGAGCTTTTGCATCTAATTGTGTTTGTGCATTACTTGATAATGTATTAATATGTTGAAATTCTGTTGAAGTAACTGTGCCATCTGCAATTTTTGTTGCATCTATTGTTCCTGCTAATTGACCGCTTGTAATTCCTGCTGATGATGATAATTCTGCTGTTGTTATAGTTCCTGTTAATCTTGCTAATGGTAAAGTTCCTGTTGTAATTTTACCTGCATCTACATTTGCACTTGCAACTAAGTTTGCAATACTACACTTTCTAGGATTCTTTGATCCTGTAGGTGCATCTACGACATATACTAAATCATCTGTTGTTGGACTTGTAATTTCTGTTAGTGCTGTTAGATCTGTCATAAAAATTTACCTCGAAATCACTCCTTGATTACGAGTTTAATGGTAGATTCCGCTTTACATTCCCTGCAAGTTAGTTTCTCACCATCTTGATAAGAAAATACAAAATGTGGAGTATTACACACTATCTCGTATCCCTTTGTATTTGTCCCTGTTACTTCAGGACAATAAAACCAATATCCCGGTACGCTTGAGTCAATTCCTTTAACCCAACATTTACCATTTTCATCAGGCTCACTTTCAAAGAAACCAATTTCTTCGTTCCAAAAGTATTCCCTACCTGAAGAATCACGTTGAACGGTCTTAGAAATTCTAGCAATATCTTCTTCTGCTTGTTTTCTTAGAACGTCTTTTGGGGTGTTTTTATCAAACTGTGGCATTATACTAAATTAGATATTAATTAGTATATAAGTATTTTGCAAGGGTAAGCCCAAAAACATATAAAATATATAAAATATATATGATATATAACCACTTGAAAATTTATTCTATGACTATGGGTTAGAGTCGCCTTGAATACCTAAAGTATAAGTATCTAATACTGCTGAAGCACTAGAACCTACTACATATTTTACCCAAAATCCTTTGTAATCACCTGCATCAAGACTTCCTAATGCTAGTCCACCTGCATAATTTGCTGGTGCTGTAAATGTTTCACCGCTTGGTGCTGTTGTTTCGTTTGTAACTGTTTCAGCTGCGGTGTTTTTTGCTTCACCCGCAAGTGCCAAATATACATCTGTATCGCCTGAAGCAGTTTCTACATCTATATAAAATTTAGGATTGATATATGTAAGTGAACCGTGTTCATTTTTGTAATAATAAGCATGATAAATTGTTATTCCTGTAGAGGCTTCTGCACTTGTAATATCGTCCATATCGTTATTTAGAACGTTTGTGGTTATAATTCCACCTGAAGCTGTACTCATAGCACCGCCTATAGCTGCGTTTGGATCAGTATTACTTGCTCCACCTGAAAGTCTTATTTTAATATCGGAAGCTGCTATTGCCATGTGTAATCTATTTTCTTTTAGTATTTAAGTATTATTAGTATCATCTTCAGAAGGCTTAACAGGTGGGGGTGAAATTGGCTTTATTATACCTAATTCCTTTCGTATCCAGTTAAATTCGCCCCTAAAAGTATCAAATTTTTGATATATATGGAAATAATATAATGCTCGATTATACCAAATTTTATTCATGGTTTGACTATAATGATTAGTCTATATTAATCTTTGTTTGATCGATTGAATACCATCTACAAGCCCCACAATCGAAGGTGTGTTCTATAAAAATGCCTTTTTGAATCAATGATTTAACAATTACAGTTGCTACCCCACTAGAACTTATGTTGATATATATGTCGTCTTTGGTAAATTGTTTATGTTTCATTCCATATTCAATTATCCTGTCCCTAAGTTTTAGTTTAGGTGAATCATTGAAAACTTCTGATCTATCTGATTTAATTATAGAGCCGTTTAAACTATCATCTTCTATAAATGACAACCTAATTTTCCTCCATAAGCATTAAATGATACTGTGATAGTTCCCGGTTTAGAGTGAACGCCTTTGTTTCTGTGTTCAAACCAACTATCCCTTCCTCTAATTATACTATTACTAAATGTTCCTGTATTTCCCAAAACTATCTCTTTTTCTACATAGTCGTTTTCTGTAAATGAATAATCATATACAATTTGTTGAGTTATGAATTTTCTGTGCAAGTGTCCCATGAGGAATACATCTGCATAGTTATTTACCTTCATATCTTCAAGTGGCTTTTCTAGTGCCTGTGAACTTCCAAATCCATGTGCTACAAATAATTTCCATCGTCTTAATGGCTTTTCATGAAAACTAACCTGAAGTCCTACCCAACCTTTACTTCCTAAATATTTTATACCTTGATTATCAAATATGCTTTTCATTCTATAATGATCAATATGCTTATCCATATATTCATGGTTTCCTGCTAATCCATACCAAATTTTAGGTGCTAATCCTTTTTCTATTAGTCGTTGATTTATGTTAAATAATGGCTTGTGATGTTCTTCCCATTCCTGAATTTCCTTCGTAAGTGAAGGAACAGGATCGCTAGATTCTAATGTATAACGCTTATCCCACGGCATGATGTTATTCCATTGATCCCCACCAAAAGCGGTATATCTAAGTGGATCATCTAATACGGCTTGTAGCCTTTTATTACATAAGTCAATATCACGCTTTGGATCACCAAAGTGTTCATCGCTGAATACTTCAAGATCTATTGTATCGTCTATTTTTTCTAATTCTATATTTATGAAATTTGAATCCATTTCTATACTATCTCTAAATAGTCCTCAATATAAAGGTTGTTAAAAAATTAGGAGGTTTGGTTGATATAGATATAAGCATTTAACAGTTTTTCTGTAAATGCTGATACAATCATACCAAATTTTTGAGAGTCTTCTGCTTCATTAGGTAATTTTTCTTTTATGTGTTGAACTGCTATTGCTTCCAATCTTGATACTACAGATAGTGCCTTTGATTCTGCTAATGACATATCATTACAAGTTCCCCAATTTACGTTGCTTTTTACCGTATATGTTTTAGGTACAAAGTCCGAGTATTGAGTATTTGTCATGTCTATTACGTCAAATTTAGGATCTAATTCTTTTGCTTTGTTGGATAGTTCTATGATTGCTTTACAAGCTGATTTCCTTGCAGGAACGCTTTCTTTATCATTTTTTAATATACCCCATGAAGTTTTTAATTCTTTCATTAAGTCCACGATAGTTTGTTTCGTCATTGATATATCATATATAATCCTCAATATAAACCTTTAGAAAAATAAAAAAAAGAAGGGTTGTAGCCTTATTAAGCAGCTACGAGGTCGTAATAAGCCATGCCACCGTTCTTGGCTTTGACTTTCTCACTAGGACACTTTACTTTGAAAGTTTCCCCATCCTCAAGTGCCTTCCTTAAATCTGCATCTACCAACTTACTTACTACTGCTCTACGTGTAGTGTGGATTTTTGATACTGTTGTACCATCTTCCTTTTCCCATTCTTCAGCTGTAGAAATCTTTACACCCGGAGTTTCTTCCCCATCCTTAGCTGTGTAAGGTGAGTCTTCGACTCCTGTGATGGTGAATACTTTATCACCGATTTCAGATAGATTTATGGAATCACCTGATTTTTGTCCAAACTTGTTAAAATCCGACATGGTATTATATAAAATAATGATCAATATAAGTCTTTTGATTTTCTTATTTTTTGTAAAGACTTATATATGTCGCTAATAATAAGTTGGTATGGCAAGACCATCAAATCCTAATAGAGTATCAACTCCAATTAGTATTCACAAATCACAAAAACTAAGGTTGCGTAAATATGCTCAACCTGATGAAAAACGAAAAGGTTATGAAAGCGATTCTGTAGTGCTTGAAAGAATCTTACAAGAATACGAAAAAAATCATCCAGTTAATTGTGAACCAAAAAGCACGTATGCTACAAAAGACAAATCTATCTAGTATTCTGCTTCTTCCATTTCTTTTAATCTAACCTGTTGTTCTTCTTCTGTAAGACCATGCCAAATTTTTCTACATACAGGTGAATCAAAAAATATTTTTTGCCTACCTTTATATCTTGATGGTAATTCTCTATTACAAGGGCATTTGCACCTTAGAATCTTTTCTTTACGTTTCACGAAGATCCCTAATTAAAATGTTTCTTCTGATCTTCCTTTGATTTTACGTTTGTTCCATTTTCGTATTCTTCATGATTTTTTTGCTTGTGCTGTCTATCTAATTCTTCTTTTATTGTATCTGAAACCGTCTTTTCTTCTTTAACTGGATTATAAATAGGATTATGAATACCTGTTGTACTTGTGGTTGTTCCTGCTGGAGCAATATTTTTTAATAGTGCTGATCTAACATCAAATGAAAGATTTCCCCAATTTTGTTTGTTATATAATGTTGGTAAATTACATGATTTTAATATTTGAACTCTATCTACGTTTGTCATTGTATCCCAATGTCTTCCCTCCAAAAGTTCTGATTTTTTAAATACGTCATTCTTTGCAACAGGGTAAACCCTACCTTCAGAATGTACTAAAACTCTTTCACCATTTAAACCTGAAATAACTCCTGATTTTTGATATTCAGCAAAAACTACTGGATCTCTAATGTGAAATACGCCTTTTATTAAATTATATCTATGTTTATATACCTTTTGTGCCTCTTTTGTGTTAGATTCCTTTTCGCCCCTTACACTTGGCATAGGACTTCTTGTTAGACTCTCTTTATCTTCATCTGGATCAATTTTCATTTTTTTACCGCCTACAGTAATCCATTCTTCAGATTCTTTATTAGGATCATCCTTTTGTGGGTTAGATGGCATATTGAAATTATATATACTTGGTATTTAAGTATTTTGTATTCTCATTCACCTTGATATTCCCCAATACTTTGAATTGACCAAAGATCAGGTACTTCTTGCATAAATTCAACCTTTTGTTGACCAAAAACTGCTAATGCAAGGCTATCACTATAGTCATCAGCGTGTTCACTACGCACTTTTGGTTGCTGATCCTTGAATTTTCCATGATCCCAATACATATATGATAATTGTTCAGTAAGTTTGTCCTTATCATAGTCAGGTAAAAGTGAAAGATTAATTAATCTACCTGCTCCTTTTGGGTTTATTTCTTCAAATAATCGTTCTAAATTTACATATAAGTTTACTTTATCTGATTTGAAGTTTATTCCGTATAGATTCATATCTAGATCTAGGTCTTTACATAAATCCATTAAAGTGTCCCCCATACCTGTTTCATCAATATATATTCTTCTTAGCCCATATATACGGTTATATTCTGCAATTTTTTTAGCAAGTTTGGGTTGTTCTGTAGTTAATTCTGAATAGGTTTCTACAGGGTAAACTACGTCTTGCCTTACACCGACAATGGTAATTACTGTTTCATCAGCACCTTTTCCACTTGTATCCACCCCTGCATCGTAATATTCAAATTGTGGTCGTGTTATAGGCGTAAGTGCTTCTTGAAGTAAATTATATGGTATTAAACTATTTCCACCATCAAGAAATTCCCCATATATTTCTTGGCGTTCCGCAGCTTTAGTAGTGCCTTTGATTAGTTTTAATACTTGTGGATCGCTGGCGGCTAGAGGGTTATCAAACGTAGTAACGTGAAATTGAGTCCACGGGAACTTTTCTTTATCACTATGTCCTTCTATCGGTTTTGGCTTACCATGTTCATATATAATGTGTGATTCCATACATGAGGTAAAGAATTGCCCTGACTTGCCTTTTGGCGTACTTGTTAGTAATATATGAGGTTTTGTGGTTACGGTAGATGGCAAAAAGGCATCAAATACCACTTGGGGTATATAAGCTGCCTCGTCCAATATAGCATAATGAACGGTAAAACCCCTAAGTGAATCACCTGTATCACCTATTGGTCTTACAATAAAGTTAGTTCTACCTGAACCATCATACCATTCTAAAGTAATTTCTGTTTTAATTTCCCTTGAAACTTTCTTACTTAGTGTAGGACTCATGTGTATAAACTCACTAATCTTTGATAAAATTAAATGAGCCTGATCTTTAGATAGTGAAGCAATAACTACATTAGCCACACCTGTATCAATATTACTTGCAAATAATGGTGCAAAATAAGCGAAATGTATAGCTTTCAAAGCTGCGTTTGTGGATTTACCAACCTGCCTACCTGTTCTATATACTATAAAGCGATCATAACAATCTAAAAAAACTTTGTTATATTCAAATACATTAAAGCCTAAAAACTGATCTACAAAAATTGAACATCTTTTAAATGAATTTACTAATAATCTTGCATATTCTACAGGATCTTTGATATATTCAACAGGTGGTAGTTTTCTAAGACTCATCTAATAATTCCCTACTAAGTTTAACTGTCTTGGCTATATCGTGTTTTTGATCTTCAGTTAATGTTTCTTTTTGGGTTATTTCTACTGTTTCTCTTTTTGTCTTAATTTCGCTAATAACCTTACCCAAATTGGTAAGTGAGTTTATACGCTTTGTTACTTCAGGATTTAGTTCCCCATGTTGATCCTCTAAACTTTCAAAGAATATGAGTTTTTCAAAATTATTATGAAATTCTGCTTCCATTAAATCAAGTGTTCTACCTCCTGTTTGATCTACTATTTTAGCAATATCTTTTCTAATTACACATAAAGCACCAGCTTCAAATTTTGGACATATACCATTCCCACCTAGTTCTTGTGGTCTATATGGACAACCATCACATTCAGGTGGAAGGTTTCTAGCAAAATTTAAATTTTTAACATTTGGTGGCACTTTTTTTGGTAGTGTTCTTTTATCAATAACTATTTCTTTTTCCCCTGTTTTTAAGTCCTTTTTTTCTATTAACTTTACCATAGATATATATTCTTATTACTTAGTATTTAAGGCTTTTTGCTGTTCAGCTAATACTAATTTTTCATATAAATCTGATTCATAATCTTCTAAATTGACCTTATGTGCCTTTAGTTTACCATCCCATGATATAACAATTATTACACCCTGTTTAATTTTTTGACCAGTGCAAAATTCCCACATTTTTCCATAAGCACAAAGTTGAACAAAATAATTTTTACTTTTACATTGTGATTTTGATTTTGGTTTTCTACTATTCTTAAAATCAACTATTGATGGCTCACCATCATATTCTGCTACACAATCGGCAGTTCCCGCAAGTTCTAATTCATCACTATATAATTTTACTTCCGTGCCTTGTATGTTATTTACGTGTTCAGTCAAATGTTTAGAAAGTGGATCAAATAATATTCCTAGATCGATCTCATAATCACCAGCGATCCATTTACCTATAACTTTATTTTTTAGAAATGTTTCTGCCATGTGATGTATTTGGTTTCCTACGTTCATGCTTGATTGACCAATTTCTTCACACCTTATTTCTGCTTCTGCTTCTGTTATTCCTTCGTCCCTAGCAACTTTAGCTACCCAAAAAGGATACCACTCACGATTATCTAATAATTTTAAAACTGTTGTAATACTTGGGTAAATTTTACCTGCTTCTGTTTTATAAAAATGTCCTTCTTCTGTATGTTCAGTTTCTACAAATGGACGAACAATCTCGGCTTTCTTATGTGTAAACATTAATATACATAGTAATACCTTCAATATAAAGGTATGTTTAAGGAAATAGAAGACAGATTGGATATAACAAATGACTTGTTGCGTAAAATTGAAAGGCATTTAAGAGATTTAACACTACCGCCTGATATAGTAGATTGGGCTAATAAATTATCAGTTGCAAAAAAAGACTTTCCTGATTCCTATATATCAGATTTTTCTATTCCTGATGATGATTAAGCAAGTTCTGAATCTGTCAAACCTTCTTGTACTCTAGAATTTTTAATATTATCATCAAAGTAATCAATATCATTTTCCCCTGCCTTTACTAAGGTTACTCCGCTAGGATAATTATATTCAAGTTGTCTAACTGTTATAGCCGTACCACCTGATAAAACTAAGTTTGTTTGCCCCTGTTTTCGTTTTAATTCTTTGAGTACATGATTATATCTAACATGATGAAATGGTGCTTGTGATGAAATTACATATTTTTTGGGTGATATATCTTTTACTAGATCACCTCTAAATTTTACAGCGTAAGCCGTTGCAATAATATCAAGATCGGTATTATGTGATATTTGTTCAAGATGACCTCTAAGTGTTCTTCTTACCCCTTTTGAAGGTGTATTATTATATCTTTGTGGGTTAGTTCCCGATCTTCCTGAAAATATAACTTCATTAACAAGTTTAGTATCATTATCTTCTGTAGCCAATATATTATATTTTATAACACTACCATTCTGATCAAATATATAATCAGTATCATGTCCATCTTCAGTTTCGATTATGATGTTATTTCTAGGCGTTATATACATTATACATTTTGATAATAATAATAAAATTTGAGTAAATTGCATAAACGATCCTACCTGATATATATGACCTAATGGGTTTGTACTTGAATCTGTTTTAAAGTCATCCTTTGATCTTACTTTAAAATCTGAATCTATTTCATCTACTGCTGATTGAAGTATGGTCTTATATTGAGCATCACCAGCCCAACTTCCTCCACTAGCAAGTGTACCTAATTTCCAATAATTATCATCTACTGTCCAAGTATATCCATTATCAACATCAACACCTAATCTTCCAGCCGTAAACCTCCATGATATGCTTTGGCACTTTACTTTTTTTCTTTTTACTTCATTTTGTACTTTTCTAACCCTGCCATTAAACTTCATAATTTGAACAACAGGTTTTGATAATCTAAGTTTTTTTGAATCTGCACCGTTTAAACAAGCACCTCCATATACTCTTATAGCATGAATCTGTCCCTTAAAATCAGAACTGCTTGTATGTGAAGCATCGCCAAATGTCATAGCTGTACTTGAAGGTTGAAAATCTGTAGCAACTGTTGTTGAAATTTCCTCCTGCCCATTTACAAATGCCTTTAATATATTTTTGTCATCACGTTTTACTCTTATAAGAACAGGGTGTCCTGTCATAATTTTACCTGTGTTTGTCCCTGTTTGTGTTACTGCTGAACCACCGCCATATCTAAGAAATACTTTCCATGAACTGTTTGTTCCGTTGTTTCCAGTTATTCCTATTTCCAATCCTGTATTCCCTGAACTGTAAAAAGACCAAAGTATAGGCTCATCACTACCATCATGTAATTGGGTTGTATTGGGTGTAAACCAAATCCATATATCAAACTGTTTTGATATATCTATGTTAGTTGTATTTGCACTTACTACAGAAACTCCCTGTCCGTTTGAAGCGAAATCAAGTGCATAGTTGCCTTTAAATCTTCCTGATGATACCTTTACAAATCTAGATTCTGCTGGATCAGTTGGATCATGATTGTAGCCTGATTCATCTAAAGCGGATAATTGCATTTGATATGCACCTCTTAAATAAGATGTATCAACTATGTCTTGTAAAAATTTTATTTCATAATTTTGACCTATATCATCTTGCATACCAAAAATTGCTTCTAAGGTATCTGGCTTTTTATCGCCTTCTAATTTTAATTTTGTTTGATAAGGATACAAATGTGATGTTTTTGGACTACTTTCCAAATCAGTTACAACGGCTTTAACGATAGGCAAGTTAAGTCACCGTTACATATATACCGTAAGATTCTTTTCCTTCGCCTACAGAATCAGTTACACCTGTTACATATACTCTATATTGACCTGATGGTAAGCTTCCAATTATTTTACTTGTACTTACACTTCCTGTTTCTAGCCTAGTATAACTACCTCCTGAAGATATGTTTTTATAATATATGGCATATTGAGTGATCGAAGAATCCCCAGATTGTGTAGGAGCATCCCAGCTTAACGACATAGAACCTGAACTCCCTGTTCCTGATAAATTATTTGGTTGTGATGATCCATCTTGTTCAAATATAGTAGCTACAGTTCCTTCAAGAAATTTACAACTTGCATTAAATGTAAGGTTTTCACCATCAGCAGTATCAAAGTGGAATTGTGAAAATGTTCCTTGAAATATTAGATTTTTTTGTTTATAAGTTGATTCAGTTCCATCATATTCAATTACTAGTTCATAAGCATCATTAACACTTTTTGCCCTGAAATAAGTTCTGATAAAATCAATTTGTTCTTGTACCGTTTTTACATTTGCTGTTCCTGTAAAATGTAAAAGTATATCTTCCCCACCATGATCATCTTCATTAGAATTATTTTCTACTAGCCTTGTTGTTGATTCATCTATTAATTTCCATCCTATATTTATTGCTGAACTATTACCTTCAATTTTTATAAGTATTGCTTCTTCTGAATCTTCTTCAGGTAAAGGTGCTGGTGAAACAGGTGAATTAATATCATAGCTGATTCTTTTGAAGTTTCCTAATTCATATATGAATAATGTATTACCCACATTAACAGGATCAAGTTTTTTTAATAATATTTTAGCCAATTATTTATCCCCCTTTAACCAATCACTAAGGATACCACCAAATTCTTCAAAATCATCCTTTCCATTTCCGTTAATGTCAATGAAGTTATTTTGTGTGTTTGTAGTATTACCTTTGCTTTTATCATCACGCAAGTCCACTAATCCAAGTGTTATTTTTTCAATAAAAGCAAACAAAGCTACTTTAATGGCATCAAACACACCGCTTAATGCTTCTTTAAATTCTGTAAATTTTGTAGTAATATCGTCCCAATTTGGTAAGTTAAGTTTTGCTATCCAAGATACAACCTGTTGCACAAGATATTGTCCCGGATTAAATGCTGTAAGCCAACTAGTAAGTTTTGTTCCCCATGTATCAAAATTAGTAGTTGCACTTGTGATTAATCCAGTAAATCCTGAATTTAATTTAGCGAAAAATGAATAAACAGGCTTGAAATCAGTTTCCATATTATGTATCCATAATTTCATACTTTCAAAAGCATTTTTATTACCATCAACTGCGTTAGCTAAAGCTGCAAATTCTAATAACACAGCTTTAAAATTACTAATAGGACTCCAATCTTCTTCAAAGGGACTTGTTCTATGTGATCCTGCTTCTTCCAGATCATCAGCAAGTTGATCACCTAAGAAAGCACCTAACTTTTGCAGTATTGGTCGCCATTCTCTATAAAATGGTAGAGCAACAGATCTTAGGAAATATATAATTAGCGGTCTTAGGAAAAATCCAAAGAAATCACCTATTGGTCTAAATATAAGCATAATACCGAAATTAAATAATTTTAACATTTGTTGCAACATAGGGGAAGCCTGAATTGTCATTGATACTAATTTTTGTACTAGAGCAAATACACCTGTAACTCCTGTTGCTATCATTCCTAATTTTGCTATATTTTTCATCATACCTGATTTATCGCCTCCACCACCCTGACCGCCAACAGGTAGAGGATTAGCACCTCCTAGTGCGTTTCCACTCATTATAGCCATTAGTCGTTTCTCTAGGTCTTTGATTTTACTATCATCGATTGCTATTTTTAGTGTGTATGCGTTACTGCTCATATTTTGACTCCATTGAATAAATCTTGTATCATCTTCATACTTATAAACATTGTATCTAGTACATACTTGGCAGGAAGCTTATCTACCTGAAATTTGTCCCAACCAAACGCTAATGCACAATAGCCATAAACCTGATTTTCTATGCTTTTGGTATCTCTAGACTGTTCATTCCCAGATTGCTGAAATAACTCTCTAAAGGGATAATTTTAAGGATTTCCCCCAAAATCACACTAACTTCACTCATAGGTAATTCTCGCATTTTCACCAAGTTAGTAGGGGGAAAAGGGAGTCCATCAACAATAGTCTTTGTTAATAGTGTATCACAAAAATTATTAAATAAGAAGTCTTTTTGACCATTTTCTAAAATTCTTATAGATCGAGTCAATAGTTCTTGAGTTTCGCCCCAAGTTAAATCTGTCTTGATTTTTATATCACAATCTGCTCCATTTACTTTTGCTGTAAAAGTATGAACATTTAGATCTGCTGACATAGATATTATAAAAATGATATACTATATAAATGTTTATGGAACTGCTGAAGCCTGATTCTTTGCTACAATACTAGCACTTCTAGCTTGAAAGTCCACATTTTGTAATACTAATTCGCCGGGTGCTATTCCTGTGTTATTATGAACAGAAAAACTAACCCCTGAAAAAGTCATAACAATGTTTCGTAAGGCATTTCCTGAAGCCCCATTTGAAATTGTTACTACTAGGTTATTTGATGTTTCTGATCTAGAATAAACTTCATTTAGAAAATCTGAATCTTTTACTGTTATACCTACCTTTCCTGTCATTTCCAAAAGTTTCCTCCAAGCATCTTTGCTTGTTGCACCGCCTAACTCATATAATAGTTCTGCGTTTGTGTTTAAGTTTAAGTCAAATGATTGCACGGTAGCAAGTGTTGATCCTGTTAATGGACTTGTGATAACTGCATGAACAAATGTATATGGGGCTTCGCCCGCTAATATTGCACCTGTTGGAGTTGCGAATGTTTCACTTGTTGATTCATTTCCCCAAAGAATTTCTTGTGTAATTTTAATTGTTTCGTTTATTGCCATTCTCATTGTCATGGCATTACAAACAGCACCGATTGGTTTTCTTACAAAATCATCAGATGATCCTGATCCTACATTAAATCCAATTCTTAAAGCCATAGAACTTAAATCTCTAATTTCTGAATCTGTAGATGGATTAGAAGACCAAGTATGTGTATATACTGTTCCTGATCCACCGCCATCAGCATCAGCTGAAGTAGCGACACCAAAAATAGATTGTAAAAACCACGGGTTTGATAATACATATTCTACTGAAAGTTTACCTTCATTTCTACCATAAGCAAAAGATTCAATTTCAGGCGTATATAATTGTCCTAATGGCATTTGGTTATTCTTAAATTCTAAAGATGAAGCCTTAACTTCTTTACCAAATAACATAGGTGGACTACTTACACCGCCTCCAAAAGTAGATTCATAGCCATATTCTAGATAAACACTAGAGGCAGATTTAACGAAAGTTCCGGGTGCTGACATATATAAAATTATGGTGTATCCTATTTAAGTATTATTAAGGATTAATTCTCATAGCATCTACGTCTATGCTATATCTAAAGATATTTCTAAATTCTTCATTTAATGATACTATATTTGTGGGTACAATTTGTATATATTCCCTATTATTGATAGTAGAAACAACGTTATTTTTCAATATTCTAAGAATTTCATCTACTATTTGTAATACTCTTTCCTCACTTGTACTAGAATATATATCCAAAGTGAGTGATATATCGTGCATCCAATCATAATCAAATTTACCATCTGAACCTATTCCTGAAATCATGCTATATAATCTTGGATCTTCTGAATCTATACTTACAATAATTTCTTCATAATTTCTAGAACCTACCCCAACTGCCTTCTTTTTCCATTTTGTAGTCATTATAGGTTGAGTCCCACCGTTAGAAGTCCAATTATCCTTTAAATGATCTATTATATCATTTGCAAATGGTAGTCCTGCCATACCTTCAGTTTGTGCCATTTCTACTTATACCTCCCCAATTTCTTTTGGTATCTACTTGCTGTATTCATACCTTTATTAGCACTCTTGATACCTTTATTAGCAACTTTGACACCTTTCATACCTTTTTTACTTGCTTTTTTAAGAATCTTACTTAATTTTTTAAGACCTCGTTTTAATTTCTTCATCCATTTACCCTGTTTCTTTCCACTTGATCTTCGTAAATTAGCCTGTCCATGTTTTCCAATAAGTTTCTTTAATGCTTTTTTAACAAAAAATGTAGGCTTTATGCCGTCCCTTTCTATTTTTCTAAATATTTTATAAGTTACAGTTGTTGCCTCACCTGTCCAAAAAGATTTTCCGAATTGGTTTACAGCAGTATCAGATATTTTTAATTTTCCTATTACCCAAGCCTTTAGTTTATCAAAATTAACTCTAGTACCCGGCGACATACCTTTATCTACTAAACCTGCATAAGGTGAATCAATATATACAAAGTGTATTCCTGAAGCAGTTTCCTTATGAATTGATTTAGTCAAATCACCTGTGAAGTTTATATCACCATCGCCTAATACTTTCTTTAGATTATGAATGACTTTATCTCTTATATTATCTTTAAAGTTTGCCATTTCTGATTCATTTACTGCTAACATATATGGGTTTGTAAAACCTTGTTGTTGTTGTTGAGCCATTCTACCATATAGAAGTTATTTCACTTCTACTCCATATTATTTCGTCAATTTCATTTTGCCATCTGCTCATAACTTTATCTTTATCAATGTTTCCTTCCCCTCCATAAGCAATTTGACTCATGTGAAAATCAGTTCCCAATATATCTAGACAAGTCATTAGTTTACAGCATTTTTGAATATCTCTTGGAGTGGTTTCTGTTTCAGAAGCACTTGATTCTTGTTCACCGCCATATCTGTATGTTACTCTAAATCTACCTGTTCTAAGAATTGTAAACAAATATCCTCTTAAATAAACTACACCTTTTATTTCTTGAAAATATATTATACTGTCATCATCACCTGTTGGTGTGTTATCAACCCATTTTTCCCCATCCCAAAGTTCAAATTTATCACCTTCATCTTTATCAAATGTTTTAAGATTTCTTTTTCTTGGAAATAGTGGCATACCTCTACCCCAATCATATAGTTTATTTACACTAAATTCTTCCGTAACTTTTTTATCTGTCAACCAAGTATGCTGTGTTAATCTGTCAATTCTATCCTCATTATCCATTATATAATTTTTAATCATAGTTGTATTGGGATCAGTATTTGCATTTACAGATATTCTAAGCCAATCTGCAACATCCGTAACTGTGCAATAAACAGGAGTTCTAACCATATATAAGCATTACTTGGATAGTATTTAAATTATTCGTAAACTACGTTAATTTCGCCTGAAGATCCACTAACAACTTTAGCGAATAAAGCTGTTTTAAATGATATTCCTAAATCTGTATGAGGAATTGCTACTCCAGCGGATACCTTGTATAATACAGATCCACTTACATTTACATCTCTTAATTCCCAAACTCTATCGCCTGTAACAGCAATATATACGTGTTGTAGTTTGCCTTTTCGACCTACTGCTTCGCCTTGAGATCCGACCAATTTTCGAGCATATCTAGAAGCCATTATAATATATAAAAAAAGGAAGTAGTATAAAAAGATTTACTAAATGCCTCTTACAACTACGGTTAGGTTTACTGCGTGTGAAGCTGCGTTTTGAGTAGCTCCATCTGCTAGTTTTCTCACATCAATAGAAGCGGTTGCAGCTGCCGAACCACTTGCTTCTTTAAAGAAGTAGAGGTTTACCAGCTCACTTTGATCGACAATTTGACAGAAATAGACCTGTTTTAAGCCTACTTGTGTAAAATCACAAACAAAGTTGCCTGTGGTTGTGTTAGAAAGGTCTTCTGAAGCGACAACTATGTCACATACCATTTCCTTTTCAACACCTACCCCACCCGGTTTTACAACGTGGGATCTATCTGCATTGAAATGCGAATATTTTGCATTTGTTGTTATGGTTACTGCCATAAGACGAAACCAAGAAAATAGTATATAAAGATTATTATATATAGATATATAATTCTTTTATATAGGAATAATTTTTTGAAAATTTAAAAAAAAAGAAAGGGGGGTATTTTATTAAATTCCTGAAGCTATATCTCTAACTTTGGCTTGTGCTTTAAAGTTTCGACAGGTAGTTTCTGCTAACATATTATACAAAGCTCGATCGTTGAAAGCTTCGTTAATGAATGGATAGCCCTGTTGTCTTTTTCCTGCTTCGTAATAAACGATTGGCTTTAGTACCTGAATACCGACCAATGGTTTGTTTGGAGCATTTTTATCTGCACTAGTGTTCAAGATGAACAAGTCATCTACTGAACCTTCTGCTGATTGAGGTGTATCCTTTGAAGGAATGAATGGAAGTCCATATATCGTGGATATATGCAATCCAGCACCTGTACCAGTGAAAGTATCTACACCGTTTACGCCTACGCTAAATTCTGTTCTTAAATCAGCTGTGTTTTGGATACGATAAGCGTTCATATAGATTGATTGAACTTCGGAGTATGTGTCCTGTCCACCAATCATAACTGTTGGCTCTTTTCCAGCTGCAATTCTCACATCTGCAAGAACATCCCTGATAACTGCATCGGTTAATACGTCAGCAGTACCTAATGTACCTGAAGGTGATTTTACAGTTGAATCGTATGTAGCTGTAGTTCTGTCAATACCGTTTCCGTTTGCTGATCGCCAAGGATCATATAAATCGGCTACGTTACTGTGTGCCTCAAATGTATATTCTGCACCTGAAGCTACAATTCTATCTAGAGATTCTAAGTTCAATTTTTGGTTTTTGTCAGTTTGTACTGTATCGACAGGAATGTCGGTAAGCATTAAATTGACTCTTTCCTTAAATTGATCACTAGCGTAAACTCTTTGCTGTGCAAGAGAACCGTAGTTATCATCTCTGGAGTTATCTACAAGCTGTTCCAAAAGTTCTGATGCTTCGAATACGTATTGTAAGGTTTTTGGTTTGACTGTTACTTCTTTAACTGTAGGTTTTACAGCTGCGGAAATCTGTCCACCTTCTACTGTACCACCATATCCATGAACTTTGTCGTTCACAGTTGGTAAGTTACTTGCTTTTGCACTAAAGATACGGAAACCTGAAAAGTCCCATACATATTTTGGCAAAGCTGCGAAGATGTTTGCTTCCATGTTGAAGTTAGCCCATGCCATAGCTCCGAATAGAGGGTTATAGTTCCCACCTGCACCCGGATCTGTGGTACTGAAACCTGCTTTCAAAATCTCGTCAGGAGTTCTGTTATAGGTATAATTAACTAGTTCATCTATTGAACGTAGTCCTAGATAGGTTGACAATTTAGTATGCCCCCTGTGGTAATCCGTTTCCGAACTCGCCACTTTCTAGTTTGTTGTGTGCTATAACCAGAGCTTCTTCTGCACTAGATGTTTGTCCATTCCAACCACCAGCGATTGCTTTCAATATTTGATAGCCTGTTGGGATTGTTGACTCGTCATCTTGAGCTTTGAGAACTGGTCGAACCGTCTTTACAATTTCATATTCTGAAGTGTCTTCGTCAGATTTCTTGACTTCTTCTTTCTTATCATCTTTTTCTTCGTCTTCTGTCTTTGCAACTTCTTCCTTTTTATCGTCTTCTTTCTTATCGTCATCTGCCTTATTTTCCATCTTTAGACCTTCTGCATCTGCGGAAGGAGTTTGGAGGGCTGGTGCGATTATTGAAGCCTGATCTTTAGGTGATGGTGCTAACTCATTACCTACGGTAACTTTGTCGCCAACATCGTCTTTATCCTCGACCTTTGGTTGATTTTCAACTTCTGTGCCGTGATCGACAGGGTTTGCATTGTGTTCTTTAATTAAAGTTTCAAGACCATCGAATCTTTTCTCGAAAGAATCAATTCTATCTTCTTGTGCTTTAACTAATGAAGCAAGAATAGATGTAACTGAAGTGTCATCTGATTTTTGAACTGTTTCAGAAATTTCTTCTGTTTGTACGTCTTTTTCTGTAGTCATGTTGTTATATATAAACATTTTTGGTGATATATAAAGTTAATTTTTAAAACTTAGTTGTTATACTTTCTACTTAGTCTTTTTAGATATTCTAATGTTTCTGCTTCTTCTACTGCCTTTTTTACTTGATTTATCCCAAAATGGTCAATCATTTTATGAACCGTCCACTTTTCTTCTAATTCGTTTCCATGAGGAACTTGTTGTTTTTCTACTTCTTTGTTCTTCTTTCTTGCCTTACCTTCTATGCTTTCAGGTGTTGCTGGTATATGATGTTTTTGTAATCCTTTTGGTTTAGTAGGTGCTGTTAATGGTATTGGTTTAACTTGTGGTCTTGCTGTTTGTTTTGGTATTTGTCCCATTAAATCATTAACTTGTTTTGGGCTTCCTGTAGATTCCCCTACATTATCTGCTCTAGTTTCAGCAGATCTATTAACTAATGTTTTAGAATCTAATTTTTCAGTAGGCTTATCGAACTGTTCTATGCCGTGTTCAGTCTTTTTTACACCACAAACAACACATATATTTGAATTATCATCACATCTATAGTTATGATCTAGGTCTTTATCCTGATTCAAATCTGTTCCTTTTTCAAATTTACAACTTAAACTATTACATCTTATCTGTTCCCTACCATTATAGTCTTTTACCATTTCTTCTAAGCCTTGTGCCTTTGCAAATGTATTAACTGATTCAATAATTGCAAATGGATTAGCTGGTGTATCACACAATGCAATTTCATATAATTCTAATTTTCTTAATTCTAATGCCATTTTACCGTCTTTTTGGATTGGCTCACGTTCTTTACTTGCTCCACCCATGCTTAAACCTGCATATTCACCTTTTACAACCTTATCCCAAACTTTGTCATATAGTGTTACGCCATCTTTCTTATATAACTCACCTGTAATTAAAACAGTTGGGACACCCTGATATTCCGATTGTTCGTATGCAAGGACTTTACCTACCATTCTATTGCTATGGTAATCTGATATTACGGGATTTACGGACATAAATGTTTCCATAATTTTCATAACTTCTTTTACAAAGACAAATTCATGTTGTTTATCAATAATTTCAGCAGTTATATGACCTTTGAAAACTCTACGTTCATCGCCAGTCTCGAAGTTTTTACCGTTTACTTCTATGCCTTTTGTGATAAAGTGTGGAAACTCTATGTAATCACTCATATATAAAAAATAAGACAATAGTATATAAGTATAACTTATATTACGATTGTGATTCCTGTGTTGTATTTTGACCTGCACGGATACCCAAATATGTCAAAGCCGATCCAATCATAATACCAAACACAAATGTGAATATTGTGCCGTATTGTTCAGCTGTCATTTGAACATCGCCATCTAATAATAGACCTTTAGCTGCACCCCAACCAACAAATACTATTGCTGATATAAGGGACAGTCCTACCACTAGAAGTGCTAGATTTTGTTTCTCGAAACCCATAAATAATCAAAAAGAAACGGTTATATAAAGGTTTAATGTTCATTTATATATGGATTTCTTTGTATATGACAACATTTACACATACAATAAATTACACCCTTTTTCAGGGAACGTCAATAATAGGCTTGAAATTGAAGCCATAGATATACCTGAAAATCATTCATTTTGGTTTTATACAGGTATGAACATGGTAAATGATAATCTTAATGTAAACAAGAGGTATGTGCATATACATCCGGGAGTTGGCACTACTAATGCAACACGGTTTAAGAAAGAGCCAATTCACGTAACAAGACAAAATTTTGTATATAATGTTCAAGAAAAGCGTGTTGAAGTTAAAACACGGTTTTGGTCAAAACCTATTTTTGCTAAAAAGTGTATATATTATGGTTCTAAACTTCCACATAAAAAAATGACATTAATGGGGGAGTGGTATTATGACGCTGGTACAAATACCGTTCATTTAATAATTGATTACAATACTGAAAAGATTAAATTTCATTGGGAAGATGGATATGATGAGCCATCAAGAGCAGAACAGTTGAATAAAATAGCAGAATTAGAATATAAAATAGACAAAGCAGAAAAAAATATCTAACGTCTTGCATACCGTTGATCAGCAGTTTGATCTCTAGTTATACCATTTCCTAATACTTCACCGGGATTTCTTGCATAAAACTTTCTTTTAATAATTTGATCAGGTGCATTTTTTCTTCCACCTTTCTTTCTATACTCTTTATGAACTAATTTTAGTCTTCGCATACAAGAATCACATAATGAACAGTTGATTTGCCAAGCATCATTAAGAACCCAACCAGCGTGTATATCACATAATTCATAACTTGTTTTTTTAATAACTAAACACATTAATCCTTCTGTTCCTCGCCTATCCATACAGTCCCCACACATATATATCAAGGTACTAATCACTTTATCGGTTTTACTACAACCATAGCAAAAGCCCTCACTATACATATTAATTCTAGTTTGTTCATCTGATTGAACAGCTTCTCTAATTTTTTTTGTATGTGTGTTTTCTTTTCCAGCTCTTTCCTTTAAATCACGTTTTTGAATCCTGTCTTTTTGATCTAAACCGTCTTTAATCCAACCAAACCTATCGCCCACTTTCTCTAACCCCCTCATTTACTATTTCTTTAAGTATGTATAGAACCATATCCTTAGACATTCCTTTTTGAGTAAAAAATTCAACAATATCAAAAGCTGTTGCAAATGGGTTATTTTCCATATATCTTTTTATTTCTTCAACTATTTCTGTATCACTAATCATTTTTCTTCGCTATTTGCTCCCAATAACTGCCTTTATTATGTGTTTTCTCATGTTCAAAAATTTCATTAAAATCACTAGATGTTACATGATGACTTTCTTCATTTTCCTTTGTCCAACCACAAATATCGCAAGTATATTTCAATTTAATCCTCATCTATGCTTTTTAAAAACTTATCCCAATCTTTTTTGCTCATACCTTTATTGCTTAATGTAGTTCCTGTGCCTGATCCTCTTGGATCACCTTCACCTGTACCTACTTTATCGCTTGGTCTTGCAATTTTTGGTTGTCCGTCAAATTGTTGTGCTTCACCTTCTTTTTTAGGTGAACTTGATGTTGTTTTATCATTATTACCTGCTCCAATATTTTGACCTGCTCCACCACCCATCATAGCTTCTTGTTTTTCAGGATTTGGATATTGTGATATTTGTATGTTATTTTCACCGTCAAATGCCACATCAAAGCCCATACCATATAATTTTACTGTGTTATCTATCTTTTGTCCTCTAACTTGTTCTTCTCTAAGTTCATCAATTTCTTCGCTTGTTACTAATTCAATTTTCCAATCATATATTTCCAATATATCAGTAATTTCATCAAAGAAATTTTCATTGAAAAATCTTTGAAACCATTTAATTGTCCTGTTTGTAAGAGTTACTTGAAGTGCTTCGTTTCCAAGTCCAGCCTTTGCCTGTTCACCATAGAATAATGGTTGAACACCGTAAACAGTTGAGATAATTTGTCTTAGTTCTTTTCTAAGATCGTTCAATTCAAGTTCTTTAAAGTTTGGTGTAAGATCAACATATTGAAGTGCTTGACCTACATTATCAGTATTTAGTAGTATTGGTCGTGGCATATATGGATCTTGCCTTGCACCTTGTCTTTGTTTTTCCATAAATGAGGCTACTGATTCTGCATTTCTGCTTCCCATAACCAATAATGATTTTGGTGGTCTATCCTTATCAAAGTATTTCCACATATATTCGTCTTGGTGCATAAGGGACATAACCTTTTTCCATACTGATTGAATTGGGGAGTTTCCATATAACACATCAGGATAATATTTACCGGGAATCCATATAATTTCTTTTTGAGTATAATACATCTTTTTTGGACTACTTAATGGGACACCGTAAGGAACGCTGTTAGTTTCTAAAAATGCGTTAAAAGCTTTACAACCACACTTATCACATACAGGTACTTCTAAAATATGATCTCTATGTTCATATTGTGGACATATATATCGTGGTTTACCATCACCGCCAATACCCAAAGTTGCCTCATCACTTGCAATTAAACTGCATTGAATTGGGTGTATTCTTATAATTTCATCTAATTTACTAATCTTTATATCATCTACTGCTTCTTTTGTTGCCCCTGTTAGTGGATCAGGTTCTTCTAACACCTTTAAAGCCCATTTTCTAGACACCAATATATAACAACCGTCTATAATATCTAAATCTCTTTCAGCTTGTCTTGCAACAAGTTTCAATGATTGCTGGTTATTATTAACCCTTTTTTCAATTAATGACTGTAATATCTGTCTATTCTTTGGATCAGGTTTTGTCCATTTTCTAGGATTTTCATTTCCACAAGCGGAACACATTAATTTTTCTTTGGCTAGACCTGTTCTAGATTTTGTTAATGGTAAGAACTCTTTTAGTGGTTTTTGTTCGTATTCTTTCAAACAAACTAGACATTTATGCTCATATCTTGGTATAACTTCTATTCCATTTCTAAACATTTCTCTTTGAATAGTTTCTATAACTGCCCTTAAATCGCCTACATAATCTGCTAATTCATACATTCTATTTGGAGCAACCCTCCACATTGGAATTTTACTTCCATCAGGCGTATCCATGAATGGATATGGTGTACTAGCCCTGCTGTTTGCGTGTAAATATTCATCATTTATGGTCTTTCTCATAGAATAATGGTCTTGTGTTATCCTACCATAGTCTTGTGAATCAACTATCTTATAATTACGAACATCCAAACTTTCCCTAATCTTGCTAAAGAATCCCATATATTACCCAATCCTGTCAATGTATATAAGTATTTAGACGTATTCTTCCTCACATTGTTCGCATTGATAAAGCGGTTTTTCTTCGTATTTATAGGGTGTCAAAACTATTTTACCTTTACATAAAACACATTTCATATATTTAAGAGCTTCGGTGTCCTTATATAACTGTTTCTTTTGATTTTTTTGCCTTTGCCTTATCAGCTTTACGTTTCTTTTCTAGTTCTTCTGCTATTTCTTGGTCAACTACACCGTCTTCACTAAGCCCAAACATAACTTCTATCTGACCGTGTTTCGGACTATCAACCATTTTACCCATACGGTATGCACCTGATTTCTTAAAGTACACCCTGTAAGTAGATTTATGTGCCAAAACTGTACCACCTATTGCTGTTACAGGATCGCCATAAAATACACCGGGATTAATCATAACTTGATTTGTCCAAATAATTGCTATGTTATGAAAATTTGCCATATTAGAAGCCATAGTTAAAAATTCATCTAAGTATTTTTGTCTTTCAGATAACATGGCTCGTCCACTAAAGTCCTGTCTAAACAAACCTGTTGCACTATCTATAACAATTAATTTTATTTTATCGTCTTCAACCAATAGTTTTTCAAGTTCTTGAAGAATTAAATATTGATCTGCTGAATTATATGCCTTTGCCCTAATTATATTTCCAAGTGCTTCCTTTTCATCTAATTTTAATGACTTTGATATTGATTCTATTCTTGTTGGCTCAAATGTTCCTTCTGAATCTATCCAAACACATTTCCCATCTAGTCCACCCTTTTCTTTTGGAAGTTGAACTCTTACTGCCATTGTATGACAAAACTGTGTTTTACCACAACCGAACTCGCCATATATTTCTGTTGTTGCACTAGTTTCTATTCCACCTGTAAATAACTTATCAAGTGCCTTAGTCCCTGTAGATATTTTTTCTAATTCATCATCTTCGTCCTTTGCTTCTAATCCTGATTGAAAAACAGGTGAATCATCATAAACTGATCTTGCCTTTTTAAATAATTCTACTGCGGAATCGTTGTCAATTCCTAACATTTCTGCGACTTTAGGTGGAGGTATAACGAATAATTGCTCTACTGTGGTAATTCCGTTTTTTTCAAATTTCTTAGCTGTACCATCACCAATACCCTTTAATTTGGTAATATCCATAACATTATATATAACATGGTCTATATAACTGTATGGCAACCGCTACAGTTTATACGATAAATGAAAATGATGAAGTAGTAGAACAGTTTGATTGTGATTATAATTTTGCAATAGGTCAATATTGGGGGAAACCCAATTTTAAAGGACGTTTCTATATTGCAAGAAAAGGTGTTGAAATTCCTTATAGCCCTAAGCAGAAGACTTTGAAGAACGTAAATCATCAATCTTCTCAACAGGATCAAGAACAATCTTCTTAATTTGTGATATAATTTCGTCTTTTTTCAAAGATTTATTTTCTAGAACTTTTTGTATTTCTTCTTGAGCAGTATGTATCACATCAATGATAATTCTTTGTCTATGCTGAATATCGGCAAATGCGGAAGATGTAATAAATAACGCCCTCGCCAAATCATGTGTTTTTAACTGACCAATGGGCAAATCAACGATTATCGCAGGTTCGTTCTTAACTCTACCGTATGGGATTTTTTGTAAATCTTTCAGTTGTTTCTTGATCGCTGGATTAATTACTACCATAACAGATACAAACTACCCTACTAATTAAGTGTTAGTATGATCATGATCATGATCATAGCTTTATATACTAAAAAGTTCCCGTAGGTACATATATGAGTATATGATCATACTTAGTATGACTATATGATCATAGTTTTACGCCTATAGTATTTAAGTGTAGTATGATCATGATCATAGTATAAAATTTAAAAGGGTGATAGCATTAAAAATAATATGCTAAATATCGATAGTGATGATGATCGTGCTTGGAAACCTCAAAATATGAGGCTAATAAACATGGAAGATTGTGATGAAAAGGGTGTATGTTATACAGAATCTAAACAAACATGGGTTACACTTCATAGTCATCTTAGTGAACGTGATATAATTGACACTTCAATAGAAGAATCACTTCATCAATGTATGGATATGTGTGGTATGACTCTAATTGCCAATAATGAGCAGGAAGAATGGTTTGTAGAGAAACTTTTTTGGGTTATGCGTGGGTGGATTCTTGCTGATGATGAAATTACACCGCAAAAAATAAAGAATAAACCGCAAGAAGAATTGGAATAGCACCAAAAACCATTAAAATCTTTTGTTTTTGTGAAATTACACCTGTATTTTTTAATTCCTTTAAAGCGGAAGATACTGCAATATGGGAGTCGTAAGAAGCCTTTAAATCATTAACTTCTTCACGAATTGAATCTATGTCTTCCATTGTTTCCTTATGTAAATGATCCATTCTACTAAATACATTGGAAAACTTCTGTTCCATAGCTCTATAAAATTCGTCATTTGAGATCATAATACAAAGTGGTTTGCGATCTATTTAAATTTAGCAGTAGTTATCTAATAGGCGTTTACAGGCTTCGGCTCTACGTTTATAAAAATCCTCATTTGTTGATTCATGTTTTGAATTATATAAGTCAAATAATTTCTTCCATTGGTCTTCATGTGGATCAGATTTTTTAGACATATTTTTATAAAACTTGTATCACTATATAAATGTTAGTATGGGAATCCCTCTAGGTTTAAAACCCTAACAGTATATGGATACCACCTAATTCCTATTCTTCTATAAACTTTTAGATTCTTTAAATTTGATTCTAATTCTCTATCATGTACTTCTTGTGTCCATTTGTTTAATGACTGACCAGCCTTGTTTCCCCCCTTATCATCATTTCTAAGTGTACCACGTTTATCAAGATGTGGATTATTTTGGAATCGTATCATCATAATCATGTGGGATAATTCATGGGTGATTACAGAACAATTCTGCAATACTGAAAGACCATAATCTTTAGTGTCATCAATAAAACATTCAACCGTATCTTTTCCTGTTACACCATGAGGTATTTTCATATCCATCACACCGCCAAGTGTTTCTAAATGCTCCGTACCACTTGGGTATATATCATCAAACATTTCTACTGGATATATTTTAATTGTCCAACCTTTTAGTTTGTGTGAACAGTCGGCAATATTTTCTGCAACAAATTTCCATATAACTTGACCATAAAGTATCTTGTCAATTTTTTTTGTGTAGTATTTTACTTTCAACGTATTAACTCCGATATTCTATATATGTAAGGACTAAACCCATCAATTCCACCAAATCCATCTGCACCATATATTTTTTTCAACATCTCTTTATCAACCTGTCCAATCTCTAAACTGTTTTCTGAAAATGGTTTCATACTAGGATACATCATGCTATGCTCATTATTAAGTCTATCTCTATCTTCTACGTAATGTCCGATTGATAGGGCATGACCAAATTCGTGCATAATTATTTTTTGAACTACATTAGTCGAAAGATCTCTTGGCACTTGTTCTATAGAAACTGTTGGCTTAGGTTGTTGTGGACACTCACCAATACATATAGCAATATTAGGACGGCTTTCATAGGATTGTAAATAAGTTAATATCATACTATATTGATGTGTTGATCTTGAAAAATCAAAAGTTGTAAATCCTAAAGCAGTTTCTTTTACATTTTTATCACCTTTATTTATTTGATCATAGACTGACAATATCTGACATTCAGGGAAGTCAGTTGGTACTTTATCTACATGATGTTTATATTCATAATATTTTATATCCATATACCAATCACCCCCTGTGTATTGTGTCATTTCATTTCCCCAAATTAAAACAGAATCAACTGTTGCTCGGAAAACATCTTTATGAAATCTTTCTTGGATTATTGGGTGAGGCTCAAATATACAAACTGTTGGATTGTCTTTGTGAACAAATCTTAGGGTTTCTATCCAATCTTCTGCATAAGCAAAATTTAACCCACTTGTCAATATTAGTAAAGGTATCAATATTTTAAGTATCATAAAAATTAGAAAGGCTTATATTATATATACATTTTTATACTACATGAAATATTGCCCATCTTGTGGTTCTGAATCTATTCAAGAAGAATCAAGTGAAAGGCAAGATGACTCATATCCTGAAGTATATTTTATAGACGTAGTTTTACTTTGTGAAAAATGTGGGTTAGGTTGGAATTGTGTGGGGACAAAAAAGGTTAAATAGTAGTATATAAATCAATGTATATGGCAGATTTGACTTTAGAACAAGGTCTAGCGAGATTACTAAGAATCGTTCCTAAAATCAGTTTAGATAATAGGGCAATACATTTGATCGCTGATGGAAGTCTTAATCAAGTAATTGCTGAATTTAATGGCACATGGACTGAAGAAGAAGAAGTAATTACAAAGATCGAAGATATAAAAGAAGAAGGATCAGATACAGGCTACCCACCTATCGAAGATGAAATTAAAGAAGTAAAAAAGAAAACAAAAAAGAAAGGCAAAACATTTAAGTTTTCTATCTAAAATATTCTTTAAATACTACTTTTTTATAATTTAAGTATGTCCTACGTAGATATGACAGCAAAGGATCTTGCACGTATGCTTAGTATAATGTCCGCTTACTTTGGGGATAAGAAAATGAAAGAAGCAGATATTGATCTAAGAAAAAAACTAGAAGTCATGCACAAGTCAGAATTAGAATGGATGGCAGAAGTAGAAGAAGATCAGAAAGAACTAGAAAAGGAAGACTAACTTTATATTCAATAACTTATCAATCAAGAGTGAAACCTTTAGAGAGTCAGGCGGTTTCATGCGTGAAGTCGGAAGATTAAACATCTTTCAACCACGTTAACCTCTAGGTTGAAACATACCTAGAGTGTTTATATACAAAAGTTTATATATAATGAAACTATATAAATGTTATGTCTATGCAGATTAGTAGATGTATCTGTTGTGATACAGTTCTACTTGACCAATGCAAACCATGTACTACCTGTGGAATAGTCGATTGCTATGACTAGTCCCTTCCAACTTTTTTAGATACGTTTATATTAGAAATACATTTGTGTAAAGCATGAAAATAATATTGGTATCAATATTGATGACACTAGTGGTTTTGTTTTTTAGTGTAATTATCGGCATGGCATTTGCTGAAGCACCACTACACATTGATATATATGAACACCCATTTACTGCAACTGTCTTAGAAAATGGCAGTATTACAATTCACAACGAGGATGATTCAAGATATGATTTTGTAGCTTGGGGTTGGTTTGATCAAGTATTACTTGCACCAAATGATTCAATAACAATCCAACTACCAACACAGAATTGTGGCAACGCCTGTTTCATTCCCGGTGAATATTATTTTACAGATTTATCAAGTGGGGAAAATAGTGTTCTAACAATAGAAGCAATATATATTCCTCCACCACCACCACCTGTCGTAGTTTCACCACCACCAATGACCAATGAAAATGTATATGTTTCAGTATCAAGTGGAAACACAACCACACCACAAATAGATAATCCATATAACAATTTGTTTAATGGGGTTAATTATTCAAATGACGATCTTAAAGCCGAGTTATTCCAAGCTTCTCAACACATGGTAGAACTATCCACAAACCTGTCAAATGCACTTGAAGAAGTAGCCCAATTAAAATCTCAAGTCCAAAATATGAATGGGACTTCTTCATCTGAAGTCCTACAAATGAAAGCCGAGATTCAAACATTGAAGGAAGATAGGGACTATTGGAAGGACTTGGCAGAAACATGGTACGCTGTTGCAATCAATCAGATGAGAATAATGGTTGATGTCTTGGGATTATAATTCTTCTGAACATTAAGTATATATTATAGGCTCACTAACTTCCTTATTATGTCAGATATAAACAAATGTCCACAATGCAAAGACGGTGGAATGGTTGTAAATTCAGGCGGATGTCATACTTGTTTAAGTTGCTCATGGAGTGCTTGTCCATCAGGCTAAATAGTTAGATTTATATTTAGCTTCACCCTTTCTTTTTTTATTGAAATTAAAAAAACCTATGAGTAAGTGTTTGAACTGTAATCAGTCAATGGATTTGGGATATTATAGACCTGATAAAAAATGGTGTAATAGAAGATGTATTGACGAATACAGAAGAAAAACAGGATATTGGAAAAAATGGTATAGAGCAAAGAATCCTGAAACACTAACTAGGGAATGTAAGGTATGCACAAGACCTATACTTGAAGTTGGTGAAAGAAAAAATGCAAATAAATATTGTAGTAATTCCTGTATGTTCATAGCCATGCACAAATATAAACATAGAATGATCAGTTTTGAGGATTATAAATTATTAATGAAACTTAAATGGAAGAAAAAGATCTAAATTGTATGTTAATATCGATGGTCATATTTTGGATTGGATTTTGGGTTGCCAGCGGAGTTTTGGCTTGGGAATTGTGGCGAGGTGTTGATGACTAGTGTTAGGTGATTTGGGATTTACCCTTATTTGTATGGCGTATTTTTTCGGTGGGATAACCATAGGATATTATATATCAGTTCGTAAAAGTAAAAAGAAGGGGGAAGGACGTTGGGATTAATTATTTCAAGTAATAAAGGAATACACAAAGACTTTACCATCATGGATACGAATAAGGAATTAATGTTTACGCCTGATGAATCTGCTCAAAAAATTTTGGATTGGATACTTCCACAAATAGATAGTAATGACGTTGTTTTAGAGCCATTTAAAGGTAATGGCGTATTTTTCGACAAAATTCCTAATAAGAAATTCTACTGTGAGATAGATGATGGGATTGATTTTTTCAATTTTAAGCCAACTGTAGATTGGGCTATCAGTAATCCGCCTTTCCGTGTACTTGAGAATGGTGAGCCAGTTAATGCCTTCATACCTATTATAAATAAAACTATGGAAATCTGCAATAAGGGATTTTTTTACCTGATAAATCATAAATTATGGAGTAGCCTCACCGTGAAACGACTTAGGGAATGGAAGGAAAAGGGGTGGTCAATAAGTGGTATCAAGGTAATTGAGATTAAAAAATGGTATGGACGATACTATGTCGTAAAGTTCGAGAAAAATGGAGTGGATATTTTTAATTGGGAATAATGGATTGGTTCAAAAAGGAAAATTTTATCCTACTTGACGAAAAATCACAAAGGCAACTCATTTCGGAAATAGAGGAAAGACTAAAGAACGCAAAGGGTAGCGAAAAGACCAAACTTACATATATGTTGGCTAATCAACTGATGTTCCTAAATCAAATCGTTAATAAGAAAAAGCCTAAACGACCTATAAAGTTGAATAATAGGGGTAAATGGGTATGGGTAGAGCCTGAAGATGACTAGTTATTGTAGAAAATGTAAAATTATATTTCTTACTGACCAAGAAGGTTGTCCATTTTGTAATAAAAAGCCTGATCATCTGAATTAGGGAAGACTATTTTTCGGTACATTTATACATGATGTATTATTTCGGTTGGTATGTTTAAAAGTTTTTTCGATTGGTATGAACGACACATGGCAAAGAGTTTAGCTATTTCGGCAGTTGTACTATACCTTCAGATACCTCATTCATGGTGGGCTTTGGAATGTATATTCGGTCAGGGATACCTTCATGGTCATGGAATTATAATAGATTTCCTGTTATACGGAATAGACACACTAGAAATGATTCCAATAATAGGGATAACATTGGCAATAATATCAAAGGTGAGGCATAAGATTTGATTAGATGTAAAGGTTGTTGTGAAAAATATGTTTGTAATCGACCAAAGATGTTACCGTTCCTCACACACTCAAGGTGTAGAACTTGTGATATGTGGTTGATAAACACATATAAAAGATGTCCATGTTGTAATGGCAAACTAGCAACAAGACCAAGATGTAATGATAATAAAAAGAAATATATTATTTTAAGACTTGAGGGATATAATGAAATATAGAAACGCTACTCAAATTATGGGGGATTTACTCATTGAACTAGAATATGACCGTAATGGCATGGGGATAACACAACTTTGCAGTAAAGCAAATATGCCATACTCACGAACAAAGAAACTGCTTAAAAATCTTAGTAGTGCGGGAATTATAAATGAGATAGTAGTTGAGGGAAAGGATACCTATATAATAACTGAACGTGGTAGAGTCCTACTTGATGAATATAAGAAATATAATGATCTTGCTAAATCATTCGGATTAGAACTTTGAAATATCGGGGGGATTATTGTAAATAACCTACCATACTGAACCTTTATCAGAACAGTCTAGGTGTGAACCACAGTTCTCACATATTAGATGACAGGCGGTCATTTTACGCATTGGCTCACCACATCTATCACAATCTTCGCCATAATACTCACTATTGTCATCAATGTCTTTGTTAGTATATATATTGTCTTGACGTTCTTCTAGTATGTTATTAACAATGTCTTTAACGTCCATGTCTTTCTTTCCCCAACCTTTCAGTCCTGCCATTCGTATCTACAGTCTTTACAGGTAAACCAACCCTTTATAATTATAACATTTTCTTTTAAACAGTTTCTACATCTAATTGTATCTTCAGGCTTCATAGGTTTGACCTTCCCCATCTTCCCTAGCGTGTGGTGGTTCAAAAACGTTCATAACCATTAGTGTAATAAGCCTACACCTCATACACTTGTCATAGGAATATACGTCTTGACAATGATCGAAAATAGCCTCCGTTAAGGCAATAACTTCCCGTTCTAATCCATCTGTTTTCATACATTGTTGAAAATCGTTATTACATTTAAATAAGGTGTTGAAAACTAATATTCCCCCTGATCGCCACATATACATATATAAATCATTTTACTAGAAAAATTCTAAAATTTTATAGATATATATAAATCATTTTTTCATATTTTTGTTTTTTAGATATGCAGATCTGAATGAGCTCAATATAAACCTTGCGGGCGTGGAAATTTGCGTCATTCTAAAATTTGAGAATAAGCCTTATATACCCATAAGTATATATACTATGTTGTATATTTCGTGCCTAGTGATCGCATATTATAGCGATCATATATAATATATTATTTTTTTTTGCCTTTATATAGCCGTTGCCATATTCACGCCTATATACGCCTATTACTCATTCTAAGATTTGAGAATGACAATGCCGTATTCGTGCCTATATTGATCGGCTTTGTATATATAATATATATTGTGCCTAATACAGAAAATTCTACAGAAAAACGATTATAAGTGAATGATCGCCCAATTTTTTTCAAAAAACGCTAAAATTGTTAGCTTAGGCTAAAATTATTAGCTTAGGTTAAAAATTGAGCTTT
>Ga0208919_1000082_pt1 | contig 64215 bp, 84 predicted proteins | sample 4_EtaG_FD_184076 | JGI IMG/M metagenome (GOLD analysis project Ga0208919, IMG submission 184076) | Marine viral communities from the Subarctic Pacific Ocean - 4_ETSP_OMZ_AT15127 metaG (SPAdes) (version 3) | ecosystem: Environmental > Aquatic > Marine > Oceanic | place: Pacific Ocean | collected... | reverse complement strand
AGTTGTGTTGGCTTTTAGAACTGAATCGCCAATCGCCGTATCGTAGCCTCCTGCCGTTGATACTAACAAGGCATCCTTACCTACAGCAGTGTGATTAGAGCCTGTTGTATTGGCTGCTAAAGCACTTACGCCTACCGCAGTATTCGATGCTCCTGTGGTATTTGCTCCCAGAGCCTCCGATCCTACAGCACTGTTGTAAGATCCTGTGGTGGTGGCATCTAAAGAGCCAGCACCGACTGCGGTGTTGTCAGAAGCTGTGGTGTTTACTCCTAAAGAGCCATAGCCAACTGCCGTATTGTTAGAGGCTGTCGTGACAGCGTCTAAAGCTGCATACCCCACTGCGACATTATTATCCCCCGTAGTAATCGCCGTACCTGCTTCATCACCGACAGCTACGTTATAGTTACCACCAGAGACTATGGAGTTACCAGCGTTGACACCTGCTCTGAAGTTGGAGGTTCCTGCTGAAGCGGTGATGATGTCTGCACCGTCTGCATACGTTACGTCTGCTGCAAAGTTTACAGCGCCATCAACGTCTACGGCATCGAGATTGGCTGTCCCGTCCACATCTATAGAACCCGCAAGGTCTATATCGCCATCTACAGTTAAATCATCAGTCACTGTTAAGTCGTCTTGCACTTTAAGGTCTACAACATTAAGACTTGCAAAAGCATCAACGACTGCTGCTCCGCTTCCTGCGCCATCTAAATAAACGGCCTTCACATCACCCGCAGGTATCGTTATATTGGCTCCAGAGCCTTGTGAAATGATTATATTTTGAGAACCGCTGGTTGCGTTCTCAATAAGTTGCAATCGGTTAACTGTATTTGGAGCAATCGTAATAGTACACGCCGAATCCAGTGTGCCTGTGTATTTCACAAACATCGCTCTAACGGGATCAGTTGCACCATCTGCAATTGTGCTGGTATGCGTATCCGCATTTGTGGTTATGGCCTCAGTGCCGTAACCCAGTGCTTCGCCTATCAACTCAAGGTTAGTATTGGTGGTCGCTCCCCACGTGCCGGATTGTTCTCCGGTGCCTATTTCTTCTAGTCTTAAATCATTTACGTATGTACTAGCCATAATTTTTACCTACGCTGCTATGTCTGTCCAGTCCGCGGACTGGGAAGGAGTAACCTCTGACCAAGAGGGCGATTGTGAAGGGGAAACAGCCGACCAAGAAGCATCTTGGTCCGGAATAAGGTTGCCCCAAACAGTGATTGTACCGAGTTCGGCCGTAGCGGAAACCCCTGTAACGGTATAGTTAGAGTCGCCCCCTGTAACGGCGTTTCCAACGCCTCCCGTAAGTTCGTCAGAAGTAACGCGGATATTGTTGTTAGTAGAAAGCGAAATGCTGCCCAAAGCACTAGTACCAGCCGTACCAGTAGCAGTAACACTAGCAACCCCACTAACAGTGACAGACCCAAGAGCAGTAGTACCTGCATTTCCACTTGCTGAAACACCTGCCGCTGCCGAAACGGTAACTGAACCCAGCCCCGTAGTTCCTGCATTACCCGTGGCAGTGACTCCAGCCGCCGCCGCAACCGAAACCGTACCAAGAGCGGACGTGCCCGCATTACCTGTGGCAGAAACAGTAACATCAACGACGCCGCCCCACGTAGACGATCCGTAAGTGCTGAAACCCCAAGTACCTGCCATAGTTTATCCATTACGCGATTCTAATAATCGCGTTTGAAGCATCCGCTGCGGGAAAAGTAATTGTAAAATCACCTGCTGTGGAAGTTTTATCCCCACCAAATGCCAGTACGGCAACAGCCCGATTTGCGCTACCCGCTGTAGTGCTTGAGTTATAAATCAATGCTCCGTTTGCAGTGATCGTTGATGAACTCCATGTAGTATCAGAAAAATCGGTCAGGGCCGTTGTTCCGCTTGTGCTGGGATCAACATTCGTCAGCGTGTTTCCTCCAGCACTATAGTTCGTTCCCGAAACCTCATTTGTGGTTGCGTAGGCAGTAGTCGAAGCCGACATCGTAGCCGATGAAGTATAGAGCGCGATTTTGAAGGTATTGCCCGTACCCGTTGTGGTAGTTGTACCGCCGCCCGATCCATTGTGAAAATTGTGTATCCCCTGTAAGAGTTCGCTCTTAAAAGAAGTACACATTGCCTGAGTTATAGCCATTACAGCCTCCGTAAAATTTCGGCCATATCTTTATGGCCCTGCTTAGAAAGAAGATTGTACAGCGTTGTTCTGTCGCTACTAATAGCGTCTTTACACGCAGCCACAATAACATAGAAAACTCTAGTCTTAAATGCTTCGGCCTGAGCTTTGACCATGGGGTCTGCTCCTTCGGCCACGGAAACTATCTTATCCACAGCCCTTTGAGCTATTTCTTCAGGTGTAAATCCTCTGTATTTAGTGGTTTCTACCTGTACGCCACTGGTGTTTGCTTTAACTTCTACTGAGAACATATTACTGTTTCTGCCTTATTACCATACCTGTTCTGTATTCATCTGTAGACTCTCTAGACTCCCCAAGCAGCTTAATAGATACCATGGCTTCGGCGAACCGCTTTTCGTACTGTTGCATGAGGTCGGGTTCACCTTTCATAAAAGTGTATGCTTCTATAAGACATCCGTACAGTAGTCCTTGTGTAGCATTTATACTTAACCACGTAGTCCCATCACTAGCCCCCGCAGTTAAACTGGCGGGCCTATAAAAATAATGCAGCTCCGAGGTGTAAGAACTGTCCGGTGTAGGTGCAACAATAAAGTTATCTACATCAAACTGCGCATAATAGCGAGGACTCCCCGTAGTACTACTGTTGGGGTTAAAAGTTTGTATAAAATTAACATCCTTAAAGTCCAAAAAGAACTTCTCGCTACTAGAAGTGTACGAAAGCGAAAAAGGAGCTAAAAAATCACTGGGACAAGCTAAATACTGGTTAGAACTGCTCATACCACCAGATACGTTTTTACGGAACAGGCTCAAATGAGCATTTTTTAAAATACGCTCTTCCGCGTTTTTTATGAAAATATCTAAATTATTGGTAAACGTGGTTTCGTCGTTTTCCGTGTAATTTTGTATTGCGGTTTTTAATGTGGCGTAAGTAAAGCTCATGTCGTCGTTACCGTAACCTCACCTAACTGCATAATCCCCTGTAGGGAGGTATTATCCGGTTGAGGAAAAATTGTTTGTCCCACAAACACATTCATGGGCTCTTTTCTAGCAGGGCGAGGTTCCCACAGAGCTTGCGGTTCATTGGGCACACGCAAGGTCATAGACTGCGGGGCTTTTGGCTCATAGCACTGGTGACACACCTTGAAGCCTGTCCATTCTTTAAGCAACTTGACGTAGTCAAACTGCTGTCCACAGCGGTCACAGATGGCTTGGGAATATTTACCTATTGCGTAGCTCATTAGATTACAGAGTAGTAGTCTCTCCCCGGAGTTAGGCTTAAAGAAGCTCTGTCGCGGTCTTCAGAAGCCGCCCTTTGAAACTCCTCCTCGTACGCTGCCTTTAACAAAGGCACACGGTCGGGAGCACGTTTTATAGAAAGATAATACGATAACCCCGCCACTAAACAAGGATAAAACCTAAAAGGCACTTCTGCAGAGTTAGTAAAGGTGTCGGCATCGTCCATGCGGGTAAGTCTGTCATAGACCAGCACATATTTGGTACTAGAGTCAGGCATGGGCCACAGCTTTATTACTGGGGTAAGCGAGCGGTCTATGTAGAACTGCGTAGGCTTACCTGTAGTACGCTTAGACGGTATGCTTATAAAATCATCTCTGCTTACACGCGACATCCGTATGTCGGACTGGCTGCTAGTGTCATTATCTTCCCTAACCACCATAGAAAGCACATCAATACTGGCCTGCACATCGGTTAGGTCTACTGCGCTGCTAAGAGTAGTAGTGGCTGCACTGGTACCGCCGGTAAGGGTTTCGCCATTGGTAAAGGTGCCCGAAGGCACCGTAATAGCCATTGTAGTACTAGAAGGCTTACTGGTAATACTCGCCGTGGCTGCACTGGTACCACCTGTGAGGGTTTCCCCCACGGTAAAACTACCACTGGCTCCTACTGTCATAGTAAGGGTACCCAAGGGGTAGTCGGCAATGCTGTCGGCAAGGGTAAGGGTTTTTTGTTCTATAGTCCAGCGGTTTAAGCCTCTGTTAGACCAGTCCGCTAGTAATAGGTTTAACGACCGCTTGGCCGTTTTCAGGTCATACCCCGTGCGAACCTCACTACCACAACGTTCAAACGCCTCTTCTATATACTCAGCAACATCAAGGGCAAAGTCTTTTGAACCCGAAACAGCCATTAGCTATTCGGGCCTCTTATCGACCTGTTAAGGTTCTTAGCCTGTACAAGACCACCTCCGGACATCTTCACTCTAGAACGAGGAGGAGGAGGAGACATAGGAGGAGGTGTAGGGGAAAGATCTTCCAATTGCTCTTTCTCACGTCTTATAGACTCTCTTATCCTTGCTCTTCTTCTACTTGCCGCACGTATACGTCTTCCTTCCTCTCGGTCGGCTTTGTTCTGTTTCTTAGCCATCAATGTTCTCCTTAGCTATTAGGGCCTCTAACAGTCTTACTACTGCTTACTGTGCCTCCCCTAGAATAGCGTTTACGTACCATGCCTCCACCCATTTTATTTTGTCTGGCGGCAGCGGCCTGTTTTTTACCCTTTTCTGTGTAGGGGTAGTGTTTACCATCTACTACTGGCATCTGTGTTCTCCTTTAAGATCCCGGAGCTTCATAGTACTTAAGAAATTCACACCAAACAGTGTATTCATTCCCTGCGTCTGCTGTGGAAGGAACCACAAACAACACATCTCCTGAATACCCCGTAGCTGCGGTATTTTTTAAGCCACCTATGTCACTAAAGTCAAAAGAATTATCGTACGCAAGGGTTAAAAACGTAACGTTGGTGTCTGCGTCCCAGTCTAGGGAAGCAGGCGCATCGGGCGCGCCACTACAGGTATACCATATCCTGTTCAACGACACATGCGCACAAGAACCCCCATTTAACGTGGAGGTGTTTAGTGCAGAAACATCCACTAAGGTAGTACTGCTTGCATTACCGTCCGAATAGACAGAGCAATAAACAATTAGCTTTTTTTCTCCATCTAACTGGTTAGTGGGTCCTGTAACTGAGTTAGCCATAAGTTACTCCAAAGTAAGGTGGGGCTTTAGCCCCACCAGTTAACAACAATTACTCAAACGGAGTAGCTAGTGTACCGTCACCATGAAGGAAGGCCTCACAATGCCAAACCGCTGCGCTGGTTGCTACTAAGCGAATTACGCCACCTACAAGCCAGCCCTGTGCTGCCGACCCCAAATCAATGGTGTCATCATTACTGGCATCAGGAATGAAGGTGTTGTTATCTTCAGCGGTAGCCGGATCAAAAATCGTTGCAAAACCAGAGAACAAGTCACTGGCATTGTCCGTATTGATCTGCCCTGCACCTGTAAAGGTTGTTCCCACAATAAAGGTGTATTGCAGCCCTGCTGCTGCCGTAGGCAACGTAACCACGATACCTGCGGCTCGGTTTAAAGTGTAAACCGTCCCAGAATCGGTGGACTCAACGCTCTTGGTCGCAGACGTAATGCTGCTGACATTGGCATAAGAGGAAACATAACCCGTTGTGGTGATATTACCACTGGTATCGATGTCTAAATTAGTTGTAATTGCGCCAGTGGCAGCGGTTTTAGTTATCTGTTCAAAACCACCCTCTGACCTAACTGGTCCGCTAAAGGTTGTATTAGCCATATATTTCTCCTGTCTTGGCTAGTGTCTGTCGCACCATGCGACAGTCAGGAAGATAAAACTCTAAACCAAAAAGAAGGGCGGCACAAGCCGCCCTCCGATTCTTTTTACCCAAAAGGGTAAAAATTATGCTCCAGGAGAACCAAACACACAGCGTGGGTCTGAAACTCCGAAAGAATACCTCTCTCGAGACTTATATCGCACATTGCCTGTCTCGAAATCGCCTTCCATAGAATTGCGAATCGGGGCACGTACAAAGTGCTTAAAGCCGTTAGGGGCATCTGTCTTAATGAAGAACGCATCCGTATCGGTTAAATAGTTGTTAACTACATAGCCGTCAGGAATCATTCCCATACTTCTAGAAGCATTTATGTCGTTATCAGCAGTTGCAGGTCTCTGAGCCGAAGCTGTTAACCGTTCTGCTACAAACTGTAATGCCGGTGGAATTATCAGTTTGCGACCTTGAAGAGCAATCTTCAAGCCTCTTTCGTCAATAAACGCCGCAATATCAATCAGAGATTGTTCTAGCGAAGTTTCATTGAGGTCAGCAGCGGTAGACAGTTCGTTTCTCAGGTCGCCACCACCCACGGTTGGATGATCAGTAGCACAAAGCTCCTTACCATCGCCATAAGTAGTACCACTTGAAAACGCATTATTAAGAATAGAAGCAGCCTTCACTTGCTTAGTGTTAGCCATGGAACGAGCCAGTGCTCGCGTGTATCTAGTACTAAGGCGGTCATAGAGGTTATCCTCTACAGCTTCCTCGGTGATAGAAAACGCCAGCGCAATCGTCTCATGGGTGTACCTTGCTGTGTAGGCTTCATTAGCAGTGTCATACGTGACCGCTGCTCCTTCTTCCTTAACAGGAGCTTGACCAAACCCAGAAAGCATTACCTCTTCTTCAAAAGCACGATCAGAGTTCTCGCTTTCAAAGATTTCAGCATGTTGACTGTCGTATCGGTCATACTCCATTCCGAACAAAGCATTTAGTCCGGGTTCCAACTCTTTAAGGAGTTGTGATCTTGAAATAGCCATAGATTACTCTCCTTATATTCCAGCCACTGTACCGTTAGTACTATAACGGTAGAAGTGGTTGTTGAGCCGAACGATCGCTAACATACCCGCCGCAGAGGTATCAGCGTTTGAGGGAGAATCCTCAAAACCCATAATACGCAAATTAAGCGAGTTGGTAGTAGCTACAGTACTCACAGCAAGTTCTGCTGTGGAAATTCCTGTCGTGGAATCTCCGGAAGTACCCGTAGCAAAGTTAGCATTCGCATGAACCGAAGCCTGTGTAACGGAAGCATCGCAGTTGATCAGGAACAGTTGATCCGGATCAGCCGCAACGTGTGCTACAGCTTCGGTGCTTGATTTAACGGAACTCGTTCCGGGCCACGTATTAGTGAACGTTGGTTTTCCGTTTAGGTCTGTGTACTCACAGCCGAGAAAGGCTCCTAAAATAGGAACTGTGCCACCAGCGGCAGCACCCACAATATCAATCAGACCGTTAGCAAGAGGTATAACAGGGGTTCCTTGGTATAGAGTACTGGAAGTTCCTGCCGTACCTGTAGTCTGGATTTTAAATGTGGTTATCCCATTAGTATTAGCGCCATCCCCCACTGATTTGTACGGTCTTAGACCAAAGGCAGCATCAATGTTTGCCATGTTGGTTTATCTCCTAACAAAAAGAATGAAAGTTACTTTTTGCTTTAAAAGAGCTAATCATTGCCTCTTTTTCCACCAAAAGTAACACGGGATTGCCGTTCGTTATGAACGGGCATACTAGGATGTTCTACGCGCAAGTAATCCTGCTCCACAGCCGTTTCTTGGTCTTCGGTTCGAGAACGATAGTAGGCGTTCCTCTCCGCGCGGGTTTCGTTTGGAATTCTTGCCAGCAATAACCCTCCTACACCGATAATACCGGCATATTCACCGGTTGATATAGAGGAGTATTTTTTATTTGGATATTCATCCGCGCGAACTAATTCAAACCCTTCGCGAAGGCGAGCATGGAGGCCTTTTGCATCATCTAAACCCATAACAGATTCACGAATCCAACGATGTGAGTAACCTTCCGGTGGTGGTGGAGCGTCCAAACTGGACGGAGGAGCCCAAGGCCGACGACGAGACTGCTTTTCTCGTGTTTTTTCGGCGCGTGTGGTTTTATCTGTCATAAGTACCTCACGAAGTAGCTTGTCTGTTTTGTAAAATCTTAACGTTTCTTGCGTAATCTTCTAACGATACACCAAGTTTTCTCGCTATTGCAACCTCACTTTGGCTTAATCGTACCGAATTATTGCTTTTAGTGTCCCTACGAGCCCCTCCTGCAGGAGCTACGCCGCTTGGTCTGCGGGTAGGAGAGGAAGTGTTTCCTCCTATACTCTGTACTTGTTCCGCTTTATGAGGAAAGTTTTCCTTTAACTGAGACTCTAGTTTTTCGTAGTAGGCATCTGAAGAAGGAGTATATCCTTCCAAAAGTAGTTCTTTATGTATAGAAAAAGCGGTAAGAGTCATTGGTTCATCATTACCAAACCACACATTGCGTTCAGCCCATTCCTCTGCTTTAGGGTCAGGCTGTGTCTGCTGTTGGTTCCATCCCTCAGACGGTGGTTGGGTTTCTGGTTGCTGTGCTGAGTTAGGGCCTGCTTGTTGGTTTGGAGTTTCTGCTTGCTGCGCCGCTTGCTGTTCAGCGTAGCGTTTAGCCTGAACCAGTTTTTCAGAGTCTAAGGCGTGTTGCGCTATGCGTTTTTGCACTTCCATCTGAGCGTCTACGTCACCACTGTTAACAGCTTTTTGTAATGCAGACTTTAAGGCCTCTTCTTCCAGAGTCAATCTGTTTTCGTACTCTGCTAAATGACTGTTTCCAGTAACCTGTGCATTTGCGGAAATTTCATCGTTTTGCTTTTTCAGACCCTTTGCATAATCAAGAGCAGCTTTTTCTCGCCTTTCGGCCTCGCGCATTCGCTTAGTTAGCTTATTTATCCTTTTCTGGACCGATTCGCTTTGCCTCGAGAGCTCTTCGTCTTCTGAGTCTTCTTCGGATTGTACTTGGGAGCCTTGTTCTTCGGCGGTTTTTTCGACTGAAGAGGAGGACTTTCCTTGTTTTCTTTCAGCAGGGTCTTCAATGATTTCCGCTGCGGTTGAGGGGTTGGAGGAGAAGATTTCTTCCTCCACGGGAGCCTTTGGTAAAGTGACGTCCACAGTTTCGTCATCGTTTTTAGTAATTTCTGCATCAGTTGACCTCGTAGCCATCGGTTATTCTCCCTTAAATATGCAAAATGTCGCTAGGATCGTTAATGCGAGCAAGTATTTCGTCATCATTGAGCAAACGAACTTCGCCGCCTTCTATCTTAAATCGGCTTCCCGCGTATCTTCCAAAAATAACCCACTCTTTTTCAGCACACCAAGGGCCATGGGGATATTTTTCACGATCCTCATACGCATCTGGTCCTAATCTCAGCACATAACCACATACAGTGGCTAGGGCTTCGGTTTGGATCACAGCATCGGGCATAAGAATTCCACCATCACTGACTTTTCTGCCCTGATAGGGCAAAAGCAAAATTCGCCAGCCAGTAGGTTGAGGTAAACGGTCAATTGATTTAGAAGATAGCTTACTGGGATCTAAGTACAGATCCTCTTTTTCTACGTAAGCCGAATCTAGTGAATCTTTTTCAGGAGGTTTTTTAGGGGTAGGTTCTTTATAGTAATCAGGTACCAGTAGTGTTGGTTCAGTCATCTGTTACTTTCTCCAGCAGGGATGCTATTTCCTGTTCTATTGCTGCAAGTTCTACGAGCCTAGCTCGAAGTTCCTTGAATGTGGTGAAATCAGGTACAGGCCCTTCGCAAAGGGTTTGCCGTATCATTTCTCTCCGTTCGCGTATATTCTTTCGTATTTTTTCGTAAATGTAAAGCTCAGTCACGGTTACTTTTCTCTAGAAACATTTTTCATTTTCTCAAAAGTTCTAAGGCCTCCAAGACCTAACATACCCATAAGCACAGTAGACAACTGACTAAAGTCAAATTCGGGTAGGCTTTGTTCAAAGCCTGCTAGGGCAAAACCAAACTGTATGAGAGGAGCCAAAATAAAGTGGTAAGCCAAGGCTACACCACATACCCAGCCAACAAAAGGTCGCCATCCCGCAACAAAAATGCTTTTATGCGATGCTTCGGCCTTGTTAACCTCTAACTGAGCTAAATTAGCATTATGCAAAGACATACTAAGCTCGTGGTTTAGCTTTTCTCTTAAGTCTTTGTCAGGAACCATCTTATCAACGATTCCAGTAATAGGTCCAATGAGTTTATCTAACACAGAGATACTCCTTGTGGTGGTTTCAAACGGTAAAAACCTCTAACGGGTCCTTTTTTCCTTTCACTTCTATGGGTTCCAACGACTTTAACACAAAAGAACATTTTTTTGCAGTAGAAGACCCAACTAATATCTCCTTTCCTACCTGTTTGGTCGATGATTCCAGTCTGGCTGCGGTATTTACGGGGTCTCCGATCGCAGAATAGTCGAACCTAGAAGCGGAACCCATGTTCCCTATCACTGCTTTTCCTGAATTAACCCCCACCCCGATAGCAACAGGTACAGGTAAGACTTCGTTAAGGACTTTTATCTTTTCCTGTATTTCAATTGCGGCCTTTATAGCAGCGTCTTCGTGATCAGGTAGGTCTAGTGGGGCCGAAAAAATCGCCATACAGGCGTCACCAATGAACTTATCTACCATGCCCCCGTGTTTTTGTATGGTTTCTACCTGTACAGACAAAGTTTTGTTCATTATTTCGGTAACTTCCTCCGGAGACAGCTTTTCCGACATAGAAGTAAACCCCCTCAGATCAGTGAACAAAAAGGTTGCGTAGCGGGTTTCACCACCTAGGGTCAACAGGTCGGGGTTATCTTGCAAGCGTTTTATTTGTCTTGGGTCTAAGTAGTGTTCAAACTGTTTTTTAATCTGCTGGCGTAGTAAATACTGTTCCCTAAAGTTAAACCAGAACTGTTCCCCAGATAGTAACAATAAACAAATAGCGGGCCAAGTAACATCAACTAATTGATTTTGTTGAATAAGATAGACTCCTAGGCCATATACTCCCGCTAACATTCCTCCTACACTTACAGCAGACCAAGTTACATTACATCTTTGTAGAAGAGTTATTGTAATTGTACATACCAATAAAAGAAGCCCTAATTCATACAATAACCGGTTTGCAGGAATACTAGGACTGTTTGGTAGCAATAAGCTCTCTGCCAAAGCAGCTTGTATGTAGTGGGGATTTAACAAACCCGCAGGGGTAGCCAACTGTGGCATTATTCCTGCAGCACTTGTTCCCACAAAAACAAACTTACCTTCTACCTGTGGGTCTTGGTACGAAACCGTAGGGGTATCCACCCAAGAGACCCACTTTCGGCCAAACCTATCTGTAGGAATTACCCCAAGTGCCGGTATTCTAAGGCTTTCAATACCTCCTTCATTAGTTCGTATTTGGTACGTTCCCTCCCCCGTAAGAGCTTTTAATACTTGTGTGGCAAAAGAAGCAACCCAACCATCAGGAGCTCGAGAAATAAGGGGAATTTGCCTTATAAGGTTATCTACATCAGTAGGAGCAGAAACAGCCCCCTGTAAAGCAACCTCAGTTAGTTGCTCTATGTTTAAAATAAACCCCTTTGCAGGGCTATAGTTAACAGGATCTTCGCCAAGAATAACAGTTCCATGTGGTGGAGGATATTCCGCATTAGCAAACTCAGGCATAGCTAATACATTTATCCCCTGAGTTAGGCTTGTGGCAAAATCTTCATCTCCACCAAAACGATCCGGTTGAGGAAATAAAACCACCCAACCCACCCCCAGAGCACCTCGAGCCATAAGCTCATTTTGTAAAGTAGCTAAGGTTTGACGGGGGAAAGGCCAACCTCCTTCTCTTGCTATATCTTCTTCAGTTATATCAAGAACTACAAAATGCCCAGATGGAGTGGGTTGAGTAATAAACGCATCAAATGTTTTAAGTCGCAGCACCTCTAATGCAGACCAGTTTAACAACAAAGGCAAAGCTAAAGCTACAACGGTGAGTAGTCCGACTTTTGTACCTAGTTTCAAGGTTTTAGCACTTCCATCTTTTTCTTGCTTGCCGTAGCCTTGAATTAGGGTTTTTTGCAGCTTTAGGAAATTTTTTCATTTGTCCTGCTGACCTTGCGCAATAAGACTTACGTCTTTTAGCGGCTTTACTGCCCTTTTTAACCTTACCTGTAACCGCTGTTTTTAACTTACTTCCGGGGTTTTTCTTTCTATAAGCCTTAACACCTTTTTTAGTCATTCCCGCCCCTTTCTTAGTAGGACGATAGTTAGCAGCTTTCCCTTTAGTGGTGCGTCTTATAGATTTTTCTTTTTTCTTAGCCATTTTTCTAATCAAATTGGTTAATTGTTACGGTTTTGTTACAGCTTGAAGTGCAGTTAAATACCGCTGTGTAAGATTTGGCACTTACTCCGTTTTGAGTTGCATTTACGGTGTAGTTTCCCTGTTCTACTCGTATGTTCCCAACGTGTGCGCCGTTGCCTGACTGCGTCAGGTTAACCGTTGAGTTATCGGCAGGGTTGTTTTTGAACTCAATGTCGCCATCCTTTGCGCCGCTACCTGATTGCGTAATCGTAGCATCATTATTATTGCAGTTGTTGCAAGATTTAATATAGGCGTTGTGGCTTCCAGAACCAGATTGAGTAATTGTCCACGTACTGTCATCTCCAAAGGCGTACATCTTTGCATAATGGTCTCCGGTACCTGTTTGGGATACCTTATAGATGTTGTCATCGCCAGACATATAAATTTCGCCATACATATCGTCACCGGTTTGGGTAACGGTCATCTCATTTGAGTCCTGATCCGCGTCAATATACCCTGTGTTGTCGTTTCCAGTCTGTGTAATCTTATATTCATTCCCTGTATGGTTTGTGTACTGGCTATAGGTTTTAGCTAAATTATCGTCACCATTCTGGTCAATATCGATGGTAGCACTACTACAGGTATGCGTTGTGTATGTTCCATTTGATAGCCCACACCAGACACGCGCCGTATTGCCGGTTCCTATTTGTTCAATATAAATGTTGGTGTTTGTCCCTTTAGTATCTATCTCTACGGAATTATCCGCTGCAAAAACAGGCAAACTAAGGAGACTGAACAATAGTAATCGCACTTTCACCTCCACCGTTTACTACCACACCTATTTTTACACCCGCGGTCAGAATGTCTACGTTGTAGGCCCCACTTTTTTCTAGCTCTAAGTCTACAGTGTTTTCCACTTGGCGAAACAACGTAAGTCTTTCGCCCTCTACAAAAGAATAAATCTGTAGCTGGGGGTCAAATCCCGGAGTAATTCCTACTAACTCTACTCCGTCTAACTCCGCACCTTTTTCTTCTTTAGCCGCAGCACTTACCTCTATTACGTCTAACAGATCAGTTAGGAAGTCCACATCTAAAAAGTCCACATCTAATCTACCTATTTCATCTTCTAACTCATCTTTATCCAATTCGTTTTCATCTAGTTCGGTTTCTTCCAATAGATCTACGTCTAGTATGTTATTGGGACTACTGGCTTGTTCCTCTACGGCTTGTTGAATTTCGTCTGGAGGGTTAACAATAAGCAAATTATCTATAAAACCCAGTGTCATGCCCTGTAATAAAACAGGTGGGGTAGGTGGTGTCTCCGACACACTAACCATAGTAGCTTGAAACGGTTCATTCATCACCACTACACCTGCTTGCGTTGTTACGGTTATTTCCCCACTAGAAGCCCCCGTGGCGTCTGGGAGAAGAATCACCAAACTGCGACCAATTTCATCCACCGTAGTGGTGAAGTCTGTCCCACGAATGGCAATAGTAGCGGTAGGAGTACGGATACTAATGTTCTCACGGTTAATACGTCCCAATGCGCCTGTCAAAAAGCGGGCTGTACCACTAGCCATGTTAAGAGCTAAACGGCTTTGAGACGGATCGGGGTCAAAAATGTATTCGTCTATTACAACACTGGAACGCTCGGTTAGTCGTACTACGCTATCGTCAAGAAACTGAATAGCTAAACGCCCGTTCCCAGTACGTACGTTATCCATACTGGCAATACCCAGTTGTAACTCAGCTGCTAGGGAATCATCCGTGTTCTGGCGTAAGACCTCGCCAATTCCTCTCAATTCAGAAATAGACCCAACTTGGGCACTTGCCACAAAGGGCAAAAAAACTAGCAACCAGAAGTACATTGATCTACATCAATAACACCATTGGTCGTAATAGCTACTATGTCTAAAATGTTTTTAACCGAACCCCCAGTACTGCTTTGGTCTACGTCGATGTTATTACCATTACCCGTTATATTTGCTTTAATGGAATGGTCGGCATTGTTTACTTGAGTGGTGTCGATATCGTTTGAATCCCCGTCCACGGTCCAGTCGTTTACACAACCCACAACGTTACAAGTTACGTTGATGTTGTTTGAAGTCCCTGTAACACTAAAGTCTGCGTTCGCAGCGGTCGCTGTTGCAGTATTACCTTGTGTGTAAACAAGCACGTTACTATCACCGGTAGCTTCCAAATCAAAATCTGTGTTTTGTACATCACCTGTAGCACCTAAAGCCAGAGTTTGAGTATTGCTGTCACCAGTAGACTTTAAAGTAAAATTAGCTGAATTAGCTTGTGCCGCCGTCATCGCAATAGTGTTGCTGTCACCTATCTGATCTACATCAGCCGTAATGGATGTACCCGATAAGCTCACCCTAGCACTACTGGTACCAACAACGTTGCTCGACCCAATCTGGTCTATACTAAGCGTGAGGGCGGTGCTACCGCCGCCAGCTTGAGTTAAGTAAATATCGTTGTTGGCCGCAAGAACAGACACACAATAGGCCAATGAATATAATAAAAACACATAAACTAAACAAGATTTTATCATTAGAGATCGCATTTTACCCCTCCTCCGGAGACTGATAGTCCCACAAATCTCTTTCTATCCCCTGCATTATAAGCTCATAAACAGCAGCTTCTATAGCGGACCTTACAGCATACCCCGCTGTCTCGTTAACTGCCACCCCTGTTTCTAGTTCTACGAGTTCTACACCGTTTTCGGTAAATCTAAAAGTGTCTATTCCCGTAGAAGCACTAAAAATAGTTTTACTAGCTAATACATTTAACAAAACCTCTCCGGTTTGTACCAACACCGCCCTAAGCGAAACCGTGACTTGGTCTCGTCGGTGTTGCCTAGAGGTACCAATACCTAAGTAACGTGCTCCAACGCCGCCGGTAAATGTATTTGTTGAGTAGGAAATAATTCCTCCTTCCATTAGCAAACCAGCAAATAAAAGAGGTTTTAACTGGTTATCGCCTTCGCCATCGTAAGTACTACGGGTAGATATAATTAGTTGACGTTCTCTGGTTAAATGGTCTAACATGCCTCGTTCTGCCACGGTAAACCACGTTCCACCACCCGCGTTTTGTAGAGCTTCGATTAAAAAGCTATCTGCTCCCTGAGTTACCGCTGTGCTGAACAGGGCCATGTTATCAGCCGACTTACGCTGACCGGTTAAGTCTAAAAAGCTATAAACAGCCACCACTGCCTTGCGGGCAGGAGCGGAAAGTTCCACTAAGTCTTGTAAAGTGGGACGGTCAATACGGGGGCCTTCTGGGCAACGGGTATTGGCTACATCAGCGGGGTCTGCAATACGCGAAGTACTATTACGACACGCTTCAATAGGGCCAACTGCCACACAGCCACAAGTGGCAAAAGCCAGAAAACATACAATTAGATACCGCACTCGTCTGTGGAGCAAATACCGAAACTACCTACAGGAATACGTATTTCAGTTATTCCTCCATCAATATCGGTAACTAGGAGAACAATCTCTGTTCCGGTGTTTATAAAGCTAATTTGATTGCCTTCGAGGTCAAATACCCCGCCTGACCCTCCGGTTTCAGAGTTAAACAACGATTCCGCTAAATCACGAGACAACTGGCTAAAGATACGGCTCTCAAGGTTACGCACAAACTTAGCAAGGGTGGTGTTTTCTTGTTCACGTAAGAGTTCGCTTGCACGGGACTCGGCGGCTTCTCTTATGTCTTGTTTTCGGCTACGTTCTTGTTCATCTATAGTGAGATAATGCGCCGACTGTCCCACTCCGTTAAACGAGGGGTTTTTGAACTGAAAAGTTAGCCCAGTAGCCATTGCCTGAGAACAAAAAAGACCCAAAATTACTGCACCTACATTACTCTTCATAGTCACTCTCCCGTAGCTCGATTACGGTGTCTAACTTTTGTTGAAGTCTTATTATATCGTTATCTAACATCCTAACTCTGTCTATTAGCGCAATAAGCGTGGTGTTTGCTTCGGCTAGTTTTCGCTTTATGTTATTGGTTATGTAATTCCAAATAAAGTGAATCATGTACAGCAAGCCGGTGGTTGCCACTATAGGGAATCCGTACTCGCCAACTGCTTCGGCTATGCCCATTAGTCTCGCCGAGCATCTTCTTTACCATTAGCACGGGCAAGTCTTTCTAGATCAGGGCGTATGCCTACTACGCTACACAAGGTAGCGTCTACACGGATCATATCATGATTCATGGTTTTTATGCGGTTGTCTAGGGCTTGCACAATACCGTGAAGCCCATCTACTTGACTAACCACGCTTTCTAGAATGTACTTTATGGTCAAGAAAATAAAAAAGCCTGCAATCAACGCTATTGCAATAGGGAATCCTACATCTGCAATTAAGGCAAGCATCTCGCTCATTGTTTTGCCTAACGTACTTTAAAGCCTACCCCTGCAAAAGCGGCACCTTTGCCTTTTGCCTGTTGAACGCCTTTAGGCGCAGGAGTTACTTTTACATTAGACTCTTGTTGCTCTGCGTAAGGAACCGTGTATTCCCCCGCAGCGGCAAAAACAGTCATTCCAGACTCTACTTTATCTGCTTTTTTAGCCATAGCTATTTACCTCTTAAGTGTTAACCATACATAGCGAACCAGTCGTTAAGTGCCATTCGCCACTCATAAGGACTATCGAAATCAGAACGACGTGGCATATTCGGTTTCATAACAGGGGGAACAGGGTCAGGAGTAGGAGCAGCGGGAGCCATAGGTTCTTGATAAACCGACTGTGGAATAGCCGACTGTGGCTGCGCTTGTGGTTGTTGCGTTTCTCCATAGGTAGTAAACCCCTGTGCAGTAAGAGGTACATCTCCCATCATTGCAGACTGTATAAAGGGGTCATTACCCCAAAAAGGGTCAGCCGCGCCCGATTGAATTCTTTCTATATTAGCGGCAATGGTTTCGGTCTGAGCGTGAGTGGGGTTTGGGTTTGCACTATATACCCGCTGATAAGCCGCTTTGCGGTCTTCATCGCCACTGCCTGCACCGCCATAACCACTAGCCCGCCAAGTAACAGTGCCTCCGGCGGGGGCACCTCCCACAGTGCCAGTGTTAACTCTTAAAGTGTTCTGTTCCATCAAGCCCTTGGGTATTTCAAACCCCATGGGTATACCGCCCGTAACTCCTAAGGTTGGAGCACCATACGCCACAGTAGGCGTGGTGGCTGCATTGCCCGCAGCACTGGTCATACCGCTGGGGCCTCCGGTGGTGGCGGCTTCGGTGTAGGGGTTAGGGGGTTTAGCAGTAGCAAAACTAATGGGGTCCCAGCTGGAATAGTCCTCAGGCAACAGATCGTATTGGGTAGTAAAGTTGCCTATTCTAATATCGGGGTCGGCGGGACGCGGGGGAAGAGCCATTATTCACCTCCTCCACGTTTTGGAGCATTATGTGTGCGGTCTAGGGCTATGTTAGCTCGTAACTGGGCAATATCCTCGGTAGAGTCTATGCGCTCTCTACCCAGCATAAGGTCCTGTTGTTGCTTTTGTTTATCAAAGTTTAAGCGGTTGCGGTCCTCTTGGGCCTTTCGGGCGAGTTCGCCTTCGCGTATGTCAAGCTCACGGTTTTTAAGCGATACCAACGGATCATCATCGTCGGTGCCACCCTGTAACTGTTCTTCAACGTCGTTAAACTGCTTGGTAAACTGAGCAATAAGCTGTGCAACGCGGCCTTCGTATTGGGGGCGCGTTTCTTCGCTGGGTTGTATGCCCTGCTGTTGTAGCTCTTGTGCGGCTTGGGCTTCGGCCTTGAAGGAAAAGTGCTCATATATATGGCCTACCATCAAAGCGTAAACAGGCATTTGGCTACGCACGATTTTACTTTCCATAAAAGCGGTATGCGCAGCAATGTGGGCGTCATGGTCCTGTTCGGCAAAAACCTTTAAAGGATTACCCGAACCAGTTAGCACAAGGGGAGCTCGGCCGTTTTCTACGGCAGGGTTCTCGGGCTTGGGGTCTTGTTGGGGTTTAAGAATTTCGTCAATGTTGTCTATGCCCAGCGCGGAGTATACGCGGCGGTAGGCTTCGTACATATTGTGTATGGCAGGGTTACTGGTAGCCATGGTTAGTTGTTCTTGGGCCAGCATTACCCGTTGCGCCATGCTAAAGATGTTTGGGTCGCTTACGGGGAGTATGTCTATTTCGGGGCCAAAGTCCTCGGCAAGTAACTGGGGATTAGGCCCCTGTGGTTGCGAGGACTGTGCCGTGTAAGGGTACTGCATTTGCTGGGTGGCTAGTTCACCAAACAAAGTGCCCAGTAGTTTGAGCTCGTTTTTCAGGCTGGCATGTAACCGTTTATGCACAGCCGACATTACCTTACTGCCCCTTTCTAGTAAAGCTACGGTAGTGCCTACGGGGAGGTCGCCACGGCCTTCGGCAACGCCTATTTCTTGTGTGCCTACGAATTTTTCTGCCGCACTAACCACAAAACCCATTAAGTTAAACAGCGTAGTACTGGGTTCCTTATAAGGCAGGGGTAGTAGTGACTCTCGTAAATTGTTACTGGGCACGTCTACATCGCGCCACTCTCCGGGTTGAATGGCACTGTCATCATCGGCAATGCGCATTCCGCGTGTTTTAAAACCAGCGGGTAAGTTGCTCAGGGTACCGGCGTCTACCAACTGGCGTAAAGTACTGGTGGCCGTGCGCGACAAGTTCCCCAGCAGGTGTATTAGCCCAAAACCGTAAAAACCCATTCCGGGACTAAACTTGTAGTGAACAAAGTATTCTATTTTTGCCTTCTTAGGGTCTTGTTCCATGTAGTTGCGGCGCAAAGAGAGAACTTCGCCATTGTCTTTACACACCGTAACTATGTAAGGTAGCTTTATGCCGGTGGGGTCGCCGGTGGGGTCAGTGTCGGGGAATGTTTCTAGGTCCAAGTAGCAGTGGCATTCTAGTAAGGTGATTTCTTGGTCGTTTTCGGCATAAGTAGGACTGGTGCCTTCGATTTTGTCATAAGCCTCGGTAATCTCGGACCGTTCATCCGCGGCCATAGGCATAATGTTTACGTCGCGGTAAAATCCACTAACCTGTAGTTTACGTACTTCGTTGCTGGACATTTTAATAAAATGGGTAACGCGTTCGGAAGTTTTAATATCCGTGGCGCTGTAAGGAACCACTAAGTCCTCGGCGGGTACAAACTTACTCACAGGACGGCCAAGTTGTTCCTCTTGGTAGACTTTTTTAAACGCACTACCGGCACAGCCCAAGTAGTAGAGCATTTGGTCGAATTCGGGTTCGTATTCGTCCATTTCGTACATGAGTTGGTAGTTCATGTAGTCTTTTACGCGGTCGGCGCGGGCTTCCATATCAGGGGTGCTTACGCCCATTACCTTGGTTTTTACCGGCCCGTTGGCCGGAATAAGCTCCTTATATGCTCCTGCCTGAAACTGCGTAACGGCTTCGTTAAGCAGGGGGTGTACCACGCCCGTTGCGCCGGTAAAGGGTTCGGTGCGCACGTCGTAACGCAGGCCAAGGAGTTCTAGGCCCTTGCTGTAGGTGTCTTCCCAGTCTTCGCGGCTGTTTTTGTCGTCTTCGTAAGCACTGGTAATCTTTATACTAATGGCACTGAGTTCGGCGGGGTCTAAAAGGTCGGCAAGGTTGCTGTCAAACGGGGCCGTGGTGGGGTCCATAGCGGGGGCACCACCAAAGTCAACGGTTGCGCCACCAGTGGGGTCATCGTCTAGGGTGACTTCTACATCCACGGGGGTGTCGGTAAACAAGGCGTTTTCTTGCTCCAGAATGTCGGCCTCCTCTAGGCTGTTAGCAGCCGCAGGGGCGCGGAGCAAGGCTTTGTCTATATTGTTTGTGCTCAGGGGATCACGGGCCATGCAACAAGTACTCCCAAAGTTGGCGTCAAAACTAACATAAATTTACTAATAATACACGCGTTGTCGGGGTGGGGTATCGTGGGGTTCGTAGTCTTCGGGGTGGCCAATAAAGCCGCCTTCTCTAAAACGGCGCAGGGCTTGGGCAACGGTGTCGAGGTAATCGTCGTGTTCTCCAGCCGGAAACGCCGCACACTCCTCTATGACCTCTTCGGCCCATAGGGTGTCGGGGGCGTACACCATACCGCTCTCAAACATAGGGGCAACACTGTTTACGCGGCTTATTTTGTCATTACCGCGGCTGGGCGTGTAGTTAGTAACCGGTATACCCATGCGGCGTAACTCCTGCGTAAGGGGCATACCACTGGCTTTGGCTTCTATGAGAACGGTTTCGGGTTCCCAGTAGTTGTATTCCTCCATGGTAATGCGGCGCAGTTCGGGAAAGTCCCAGCGGCCACGGCGGGCGTCACACAGTATAAGGGCAGCAGGCTTGCCTTTTTCGGGGTAAAAAACACCCCATGTGGTTATTGCGCTGTAGTCGGCTTGTTCCTTTTTGCTAAAGGCGGTGTCGTAGCTTTGCATTACGTAGTGCAGGTGGGGGAGCTCCTTATCGGGCCACTTTTGCCACCAGTCGCGCTTGAGTATTGCGCTGGTTTCGCTGGTGGGGGACTGCTGCCACTGGGCCTCCCATTTGCCTACGCTCAAACTGGCACGTACGGCTATTAGGTCTTCCTTTGACCAGTACTCAGGCCATAGGGGGTTTTCGGTCTCGGGCATAAGGGCAGGGAATTCCACTACCTCCCATTTATCGGCCAAGGGGTCACGGGCCATCTGGCGTATTACCTTACCGGTTAAGTCGTTTTCGGCCCAGCGGGTCATCACTACTACTATGGCTCCTCCGGGTTGCAGGCGTTGGCGCGGGCCACTGGTGTACCATTCGTAGGCGTGTTCAAGGGCAGTAGTGCTTAGGGCGTCTTGCTCGCTGTGGGGGTCATCGATAATGAGTAAGTCTGCGCCACGGCCCGTTACCGCACCACCCGTGCCAGCAGCAAAGTATTCACCGCCCTTGGTGGTTTCCCAACGGCCTGCGGCTTGGCTGTCGGCGCGGAGCTGCACCCCCTGAAACACCTGCATATACTCCTGCGAGTTCATTAAATTACGCACCTTGCGGCCAAAACGGTAAGCTAATTCAGCGGTGTGGGTGGTCTGCATAATCTTAAGCGTAGGGCGGCGGCCCATTAACCACGCAGGCAACAGGTAACTGGCAAATTCACTCTTAGTATGGCGCGGGGCCATATTAACTATAAGGCGCTTAATGTCGCCGTTAGCAACGGCTTCGAACTTCTGGGCCATAATGCCATGGTGCCTGCCCGCAATAAACTCAGGCCACATAGCACGTACAAAATGGGTAAAATTCTCGCGGCAAGTATCGGCATGTTCCAAAGCCTGCGCACGGCTCAATAACCTAGCGTAGCTCTTAAGGGTTTCTTCTGGGGTAGACTCTAAGGACATTTAATAAACAGCAATTTTATAAATTTTTCCACCACCGCAAAAAAGGTACTCGCTCCGCACAATGTATTAACAAGCATTTTATGTGTTTACAATTAAAGTTAAATAAAAGAAACAACGGAGCAAGCACCAAGCAACAGTGTACACAAATAATAAGTCGTGGGGCAAGGAACAATAATCAAGGACTCCTGTAAGGAGCTTTATAAAAAAAGCCCTAGGATTTTTAGCAAAAACAGTGTTTACATGCTGAGCATATAAACACCGTCTCCGCAAGCGGGGGGCGCGGGCTTAAATGCGCACACATAAAAAAACCCGCGCTAGGCTAGGTACCTAGCGCGGGCCGGTTTGCGCTAGTTTTTAACTAGCTGTTGCGCTGCCCTTAACAGCAAGTTTAATTACAGGTTTAGGCATAGCACTAGGCGTAATGCTAAAGTTACTGTTGCATGGGCTACCACCACCATTTAGCATACCTATTAACACGCATGGGTTGGGTTGGCTACCAGTGCATAGCTGTATTAGGCTAAAGTAGGCTTGTAGGCAAAACAGCGGCTTAGTTGCTGGCGTGTGCTTGTATGCCCCGCCATGCCGCGCGTAACTACTAGCCAACACCATTTGCTGTTGTTTTGGTGGTGCGTAGCCATGGCCAGCAATACTTTTTACTGCATTACCGTATTGCCGGTGTATGCCGTATAACAACCAGTTTATTTGTGTAACCCGTACCCCGTTTGGCTTACCACGGTAACCGTAGGGCAGTACCTTATGCCCTGCGCTTGGTGCGTTAGCTATTGCTGCTTTGCCAGCTGCGGTTAGCTGCCAAGTAACATTAGCTGGCCCACCAACACTGGCAACCCAAGCTGCAAGGGCTTGCGCTTTTACCCATTTATGCGGTTGGTTGCCTGTACCCAGTACCAACTGCGGTATTGCTATGGCTGGCGCGTTTACTGTTGCGCTACCTGTAGCGGTTTTACGTTTTGCTTTTTGCATTACATACCCCTTTATGTGGTTATGTGTTTGGCTTTATTGCCATGTGGCCAGCCAGCATTGGCCAACCACATAATTATTATACCTACCTATACGGTATTTACAAGTACTTATACAACTATTATGCATTGTTGTATTTACAGCTATTATTGTACGCACGGACGCGAATGGATATGAGTAGAATTGATATGATGTGATGATGCATACCACACGCACATCTCTCTCTTCTAGGTAAATCTAGGTAAATCTAGGTAAATAGTTCAGCTTAATCCTATGATTAAATCTAGGTAAATAGTTTAGCTTAATCCTATGATAAATAGAATATAAACTAAACAGACCAATGCAATCTGCAATGTGATAACTGTTGGTGTTAGTTTCATTATTCGTAATGGGGCCGCTTGATTTACAAAAGACTTGCCCTTAGTCCCTTCGTCTTCTCCTTGGGGAACATTTGCATAAGGGTTTTGCGAACTACTAGAACTAGCCATAACGTACTCCTTTATGTGAACAATTATTAACTACTACCCTTATAGTGTAAAGTCCTTACATAGGACTGGCAACCCCCTAAGTAGTCAACTCCATTCATTTCTATTCATAGTTATAGGTAGTATAGACGGGCGTGTTCGTCTCAAGTCTGGGTTAATCTCTCTCAGTGAATAAAAAAGAGCCAGCGGATACACGACCCGCTGGCCCAGTGGCGGCATTCAGTAATTAGTTGTTTTTAGCAACCGATAACTGAACCCAAGGCCCTTGCAGCCAAGCCTTGGCACTAGGACTATACCCACCATTCAACAGTGCAATGGTGCAAATCATAGTCTGTGCGCTGTGGCCGTCCACCTTACGCATGGCAGCAAGAATGTTGCCAAGGCGACGGTCGCCCGTTTTGCCATGCCCCTGCTTTAGACCAAACAGGTGGAAGTCATGGTACATGGCCCTTACGCCTCCGGCCCTGCTGTACCCGAACGGGGTAGGCTTTTGGTCCTTAAGGCGGCAGTTTTCCAACGGCGTTACGACCACGTTGTTAAGCTGCCCGTCCGCGTGTTGAGCTATCCAGTCATGTACCTGCTTGGCCGTGACTTCTGCACCCTTTACAACAGGAAACACCAGAGCTTTGCCCGTGGTCTTTTTAACCACTTTCTTAGCTGTGGATTTTTTACGTACTGCGCTTTTCATACAATACTCCTTTATGTGAGTATGGTTACTGTGACTAGTCCAATACCAGCCACTTACCCATAGTATATGCTCCTTAGCTAGGAACTACAAGTACTATTTAATCATCTTCTTTTATCCTCTTTCCGGGGACCAGAAACGAAAAGACTTGAACCGAAGACAAAGGAGGATTGATGATTATTGACGAGGAAAGGAAGACTTGAACCATGCACCGTGGTACAAGGCCAACGGCTCAAGGTGTTTCTCTCTCCCTAGGTAAATCTTGTCCTCTCCTTATAGAAGAAAGAAGATGATTGAGGAACCCTGCCCAATCAAAAGGACTTCCCGAAGACCAGACTGGGGTAAAAGGGGCTTTTTCAGTGGTTAATCCAGCAAGGCCCATGACCTGTTCTCCTGAAAATAAATTGATAGTCCTCTCTGGGGGATGTCCAACCAAGTTCCAAACGAGTCCCCCATGACTAAAATACTGTGTTTGCCAAGAGATTTGATGTGGTCGGAACTTTACTGACTTAAGTGTCTTTAATCTGTGAACCTTTAGTTCTAACCAAAAAGGTGTACCGTCTAACAGGCCGTGTAGGTCGGGTACTCCCGGAGCAGCCCACGACTCTATACGTGTCCACAACACCTGTTCTTTAGTCCCGTCACGTAGCTGTTTCCAAAGCCTGCTTTCCGGTTTACTGGGCATTACTGTTCTACGGTTTCTACCTCGGTTACGTCTATTACATTGCCCGCACTCACGGCAGCTAGTCCGGGGAATTCCTCTTGGAGGCGGTGTATTTCAGCCATTACTTGCTCGCGTGACATCTGGTCTATTTTACCGTGTAGTATTTCCTTGCGGTCTATGTACAGGCCAGCAGCCTGACCACGGTACTTTTCAGCTGACACAGCGGCAGAAAAATTGTTGTTATCAATGGCGGTGTCACGTAGTTCAGCTAGTTTTTGTACGTGGTTTTCAAATGTAACCTCGTATTTTTTAGCCAACTCGCTTTTGACTTCCCTTACACGGGCTACCACATGGGGATAGTCCCTGCCGTTTAACAATTGACTAGCTATGGCATGGGCACTGGCAGGACTGTAGCCAGCACGGACTGCGGCTTCGGTTTGGGTCACATCCTCGCTGCTGTATATACGGCAGAACTCCTCTTGCTTGGGTGTTATCTGCTTTTCGGTACGAGGGTTTGCTACAACGTCTAGTTTGGGTTTATGAGTTTGTTTTGACTTAGGCATCCTTAAAAGTCCACACTTTGCTTTATAGATGTGATATTAGCAGAAATGACTTCAAATTAAAAGTCCTAAATAGAACTTAAATCAGCGGAAACCTGTTTCACTGTGCAATGACTCTAACCTATATACTGTGATATTGTATATCGGTGAGTACTGGAACTTTTTTAACTCGTTTTGTACAATATACCATCTATATACAAAAGTGCGGAACTTTAACGATTTATTTTACCGCGTACCTGACTAACGTACCCATTGTTGACCCAACCTTTAGTGCCCGCTGCGGATTGGCTACAAGCACTGTTTCCGTGCCGTGCCACCGATAGTTTGCCGGTAACGTGAGTATGTAGTCGTGGGTAGGTGTTTGTGCTGCGTAGACTTCTAGGGCAACGCCTTCGTTGCCTGCCCCGCCGCCCGGACTGCCCTGTGGCCGTGGACAGCAGTACACCCTGAAGTCGTTAAGAGTTAGCCCTGCGTTGATACTGCTTGCGCCTACGATAACAGGTGGAATTTGGCCCACGTGGACTTCAACGCCCTGCGCTACCTGTTGCCATTTGATTGATGGATTTGCCATGTGTTGACCCCTTTATATGAGTATAGGTATTACTTACCCTACCAGTATAGGTTCCTACGTAAGGAGCTGCAACTAATCGGTACGTTTTACACTAATCCTTATGTACTCAATAAGGGCACTGGCGTGGCTGCACCCGTTGCGGCAGAAGGCAAGGTACACGTAGTCTAAGGGGTTTTCCGCGGGGCTTTCCGCTACGTATATGGAGTCGTAGGAATAGGGCCAGCAGGAGTACCCATACAGGCAGGTGGTGTCGTATAGGGTTTGCCATACGTCCGTTTTGTACGTGCTATGTGGTCTGTTACCTTTTAGGGGAATGTCCGTGGGAGCCATAACACTACCGTGAAGTTCACTAAAGTAGTAGTCGTAAGTGGCCTGTGGGGCGAGTACCGTTTGTACCAGTGTTTGTATAATCTGGTGCTGTTGTACTGGTGCATTATCGGCTTCTAAGGCTTGTTTTTCCAGTGCCAGTTGCCCCAAGAACCCCTGTGTGTGGTCATTGGTTTGGTAGGTATACCAGCCGTCTTGGTTTGGTTTTTCCATGTGTTACCCCTTTATATGAGTATTGTTTAAGTTACTACCAGTATAAGCTCCTTACGCAGGAGCTGCAAGTTTACCCCTTACTCTGGCAACGCCAGCATTCACAGATGTGTTGCACTGCGACCCATACCGTGGCTTTATATTCCTTACCCAAGTACTCTGCTGCAAAACGGCAGTTCTTGGCGTAAACGCTGGTCTTGTGCCCTGCTAAGATTGCTGCCATTTTTGCCACCAGTAACTCTAAGTCTTGTTCGGTGGTGTTTAGCTGGTGGAGTATGTGGGGTTCGTGCCGTGCCCAGTCGCACACGTTTGGTGTGGCTGGATGCCACGGTCGTACTGTAGAAGCACAACCCCGTTTTTCCATTTGAACCGCTGCCTTACGACCCAGTAACAGCTTGTTTATGTGTTTAGTCTTACGCTTGGTAAGAACGTCGTAGCGTTCCCAGAACATGCGTTCTTGTTTAGCGAGTTCTGGGGCCGTGTAGTATGGGTGCCCTTCTGCGGGCTGCATACCGTGAATACCCTTGAACATTAGTTGAGCAATCATGACTTATACCCTTTATATGGTTACTTATACCCTTTATATGGTTACTTGTACCCTTACAGTATAAGCTCCTACGTAAGGAGCTGCAACACTACGTGCTTAGTCAGGGCGGAGTTCCGTAAGGTATGCGTCTACGTAAAAGTAGATATCAAGTGGAGTACAGCCCATGTTTTCTGCATAGGTGATGTTAAACAATTCCAAGCCGCTTGGCGCCCCCACCCGACGGCCTGACATATTGCTGAGTGTAAACCAGTCTTGCCAAGGTAGGCTTTCTAGCCAGTCGTGGTCTTGCTGGGTTAAGCTGGCATTGCCAAAGGCGTTTGTCGGGTCGTATAGGTGAACGTTATGGGTTGCTTCTACCTCTAGTCCTACGTAGGCGCACAACGGATACAGTAGTTCCGCTCGTTTTTCGGCCACTATGTCTTTAATAAACCCGTGCATTAGCAGGGTTACAGAATCGTCGCTAGGCTCCCCACCGGTTTGAAATTCTTTTTCTACATCTACCTTGGGCCATAGCCCGCGAACAAACTGCGATTTTCCAACTTTTACTCTTTTCATGTGTTTACCCCTTTCTGTGGTTACTTATACCCTTTTAGTATAAGGTCTGTTTTTATGAGTGTATAGTACCTGCGTTTACCTCTTTCTGCAGTAGTCATACCTAGTTTCATACGCGGCTGACCCATGTATTCCCATTGGCATAGTAGCCGCATTCCGTGCTGGCCACAGTCTGAACTGTAGTAAGGTGGAGTACTGTGTAGTAGCTGGTAGAGTGCTTCTCCTTCGGGAACGGCCCTACGCCACACTCGTGTTCCTTTAACGCCAGCCACGGTTTCTTGTCTTTTAACGTAGCGTTGTTTGGTTCCCCCTTGATGTGCGGCAAGTCGTTTAGCGGCGTGGTCTAATGCACCGGCTATGGTTTGTGGCGTGTATCCGGCGGCAAAAAAGCTGTCGCCCACTTTCATGTGCTTTATAGGGAATTTACTATAAAAACCCCGACCCCGTGGCACACACTCCGGCAGAGGAATATTTGTTTCAACTTTAAACATGTGTTCACCCTTTATATGGTTACTTATACCCTTTTAGCATAAGGTCTACTTACCTGACTAGCAACTGTACGGGTTCCCATTTGGCCTGCATATCGGCAATCGTTTGGGCGGGCACACCGTGAATATTACCAAAGTCGTTTTGGGTTTCCAAAATAAAGACACCCCAGCGGTAAGTATCTGCTAGTTGTAGGTAGGGGTCAAGTTCGGCCTGTTTACTGAACGTATTACTCACAATACATCGGTAGTGGTATGGGTGTGCTTCTGCGGCGGCATTTTTCATATAGGCTTCTACTTTGTCTTGGCAATACTGGTGAGCTTGCTGTAGCTTGGTGCCGTCAAAGGTGTATTCACCTGTTGTGGGGTCGGTAAAGTATTGGTCGGCCTCGCACAGGAGTGGGGTGTTTAGCAAATTATATCCAGCACGTATTATCCGCGCCAGTGTAGTTTTACCTGACCCGGGAAGGCCCCGAATCAGGTACAGTACACGTAGGTTTCTGGTAGCCATGGTTATTCCATTACAAAGTTCTGTAGTATCACTAAAGGACCGCGTACATCTCCCCCCGCTTGCTCATTAGGCGGTAGGTCCTTAACTAAACCACTCTCGTCTACTAAAGCCTGATAGCTACCCTGCAACGGTCCTTCTCCGTTTATTTGCACCGTTATTATTTCAAAATACCCACCATTTAAAAGTTCTTGGAACGTTTCAACAGTGGGGCGGTTTTCAAAATGGTATATTTCGTGACCGCCGTCTTCTCTGGCTACCACCATGCAGTAGTCGCCTATGGGAACAACTTTAGTTTTTCCGTTGAGTTTTAGCTCTTTCCAATGCTTTTTAGTAAAGTGTTCTAGCGGATGCGTTTTACTGACTTCGTATTCCACGATTAATCCCCTTTCTTTGGTTTAACTTACCCTTATAGTGTAGGGTCCCATTACGGGACTAGCAAACCGCAGCCTGATGGCAGCTTTCGCTGCAACAGCGTTGGAATTGTACTTGTGGCTTAAACTCGGTTCCGCACCAAAAGCATTCTTCGGGCTGGTCGCGCCAGCCGTCAGGGCAGCCGTGCTCGTGGCAATAAACACCGTTAATCATTACGGCGTCGCAGCTGTCGCATTGTGCTCTACAAGTATTCATTTTTACCCCCCTTTAGGTAAGTACCACTGCCTGTATTGGAACACCCCCTACGGGCAGTGGTACGGTCTTACAGCTTTTCCATTTACTTAGGTGTGTACGCTAGGGCAGGTAGGTTTCATAAAACGAACCATGCCCGCCTGTTGTGTCCAGCGCGGGTACTAAGTCCCAAACGTAGCTCCAGTCCCTTTTGTGTTGGATACGTACCACACGCTGTAGGCTATCTCTGTCTTCTTGGCCCCACTTGAAAACTAACACAACCGCTTGGCATTCAGTAAGGACATTTGCTAAGCCGCTCCACTCTATTACACCGTTTACTTCGGCACCACGGTTGTACATATTTTGGAACCACTGTTCTCGTCTTGGCTGGTTTTCCCAAAGGTCCCACAGCTTGGACTCTAAATACCCGTACAGGTTAGGACACTGCTGGTAGACAAGCCCTTGGGTATGCTGTGTAAATTCAACAAAACTTACACCACTGGTTTCAAACGCCTGTACACAGAACATAGGTAGATAACCACCCTTTTCTGTTGCGTCGTAGTCGGACCACATATTTAAGTCTAACCCGCCCCCGTAAGGATTGATGCGAGCTATCCCCGGATTATAGTTAAAGTAACGGGTTTCCCAGAACTCGTTTAGTGGTTGAGCTGCTGCACTAAGGGGAGCATAGACTTCCGCTAGTGATTGCAGTTCGCTTCTTCTTTGGCTTTTCATAACAATTTCCTTTCTTTGCAATTGTTTAGATAATCCCTATCTGTATAGGGGCCTACCTTTATATATTACTAAAAAACACTAAGAACAACAATTACTTACTGAAGCAGGGTGTTTTTCCCCCTAGCCCGTTTGAGGTAACTTGTTGCTAGTTGTTCAAGGTTCAGCAGCTTTAGTTCCGTCATCATTTCTTCATGGGAATAATCTATGTACTTTTCCGTAAGCAGCGAGGCTGCGAGTCCAAAAAGATTATCCACAATTGGTGCAGAACAGTGATGCTCCATTATCTCGGCAACAAGAACAATTTTTAATATATCAAGGTCAGTCTGGGCGGGTACGTCTTCGTTTTGTTCTGTTGCTTGGTTAAAGTAGGCACGGCATCGGTCGTAGTGGCTTTCACTCATGCTTTTCTCCAAACGTGTAGGCACGGTTCAGTATTTCTTCGTCGGTGAGGGTTTCATATTCCCCGATAAAATAGGCACGGTTCAGTATTTCTTCGTCGGTGAGGGTTTCATATTCCCCGTTAAAATAGGCACGGCTCAGTCGTTCTTCGTGTCCTACTAGGGTAAGCTCTAGTGAGTGTAATTGTGGTTCCACCCCTTGGGAATTCTCCCTAAACAGTTTAAGCATTTGTCGCACTAAGGTAAGACTCTGTTCTACTTGTGCTCTTCTTGAATTTCCCATGGTCCAAAATCCCCTTGTTTTGCTAGTTTTAATAGAGCTTCGTGCATTGGGTATTCAACGTACTGGCCTTCTGTTTGGTTAATGCTAAGGTGTTCAAAATACTTGTCTTTGTCCCTGCACACATTAAAAACTGTACCGAAGTATTTTTTAAACCAAATATCGGGGTGTTTGCTCATACTATATAAGCCAGAATTACTGTTGTCTATCACAAAGCACCTTGAACCCCCCTCCACGGTTACATACTCACCTTTACCCACGACGCCTTCCATAAGGTTAAAGCCATGAGCAAAGTGCTCTTTTGTTATCGGGTTAGTTACCATTGCGTGTACGAGTTTTAATTGTGTATTGCGCGACGCATATAGCATTGTACGTCCGGCGGCAACAAAGCAGTCCCCTTTTTGTTTTTTTGAACTGTAGTGCATTTCGGCTAGGGTTTTTCTGTCAGCTGTAGTAATCATATACTTGCCCTGTGTTAAAAGCGGGGAACCCCTGCTACGGGTTTCACATAAAGGGGTAAAAATGCAGAAGCCCCCCGCCATAGTAATAGGTTAACTTCCCTTGTAGTGACGTGCAACCTTTAAATACTCACTCTATAATTTGCCAATCGGAGTCACGGTACACATAGCTCTCATGGAGGTCTATACCGTAGTGCTCGCCAAAGGGACCACCACTTGCCAGTATTTCTGAGCCTTCCCACAGGCGCAGGGGTGTATCTTCACTTGGTACAGGTAAGTCAAATAAGTCTCCGCTAAAGTCAAGATAAGGCCGCCTTTTGGTCATATATTTCCAAGCCTCGTGCTGTTGAGCCATGTTTTCTATTAGAGCTTCACCCTGTTTTAGTGTCCCAGTTCCTATGTCGTAGAAGCGCGGCTTATCGGGGTCGTAAGGGTTGGTCTGTACACCGCGGGGAAATAAACTAAATTCGTATGTTTTTTTCATTGTTCCTCCAAAGTAGCGTCAAGGTGTAGGTCACTAACGGCGTCTTGTAGTTCTTCGCGGTGCCATATTTCCCACGCAGGACTTAAAGCCCATCCCCTTGACCCAAAGAACACCCATCCCCTTGCATTGCCCGAAAGCAGTTCCACTAATTGTCTGTTGGTGGGGTTCATGTTAGGTAAAAGTTTGCATCGTCACACAGACTGGCTAGGCCGTCTATGTCTTCGCCCATTAGGTCCTGTAGCGCGCTGTATGCGTGTATTTTTGTTTTAGAAGCCACAGGTGCGTGGGTGCAAGGTTCTTGGGGGGAATCAAAGGCTCCGCAGCCGTAGGCATAAAAGCTCTTACGGGCAGAATTAAAATTGGCAGCTAGGCCATCTTCAACCATGGTGTGTAGGGAATCTACTTCCCATGGTTCTCCGCACTTACCACAATAAATATCCACAATACTTCTCCTTTCTGTGAGTTTGCTATTGCTTACCCTTACTATGGTAGGGCCTAACCCCTTGAACCGCAACTATAAATTACTCTCAATGAGGGCGAGTGCTACCAACAACGTTGGAAACCACCACAGCACAGCACGAGCTTCTTTGCCTTTAAGACTACAGCAAAAACCACGGCATTTTCGCACGGTGTTCATTTTTCATTTACTGGGTCTGGCACCAGACGAAGCACCGCAACACCGTTGTGTTCAAACTCATTGCGGGCACTAATGTCAGCGCACACAGGTATTTCAGAGTCTAACCAGTCGGGCTCGGGCTTGTTGTGGCCTTGTTCCATTTTCAGCAGTTTTTTGTAGATCCTGTTCCATAGATCTTTGAATTCCTTATTACGCGCTCTTTTCATGACAGTAAAAACGGCTGCTCTTCTGTTTTTCTGCAGATTTAGTATTGACATCCTTCCTCCCTCATACACTCATGACACTCTTCGTACAGTTTGTCCCATTCGGTGTCGCTGAGACGACTCTCTAACCACGGTGCGTGTTTTTTCTTAGTAGTTAGTATTTCAGTAATTTCCACCGTATTAGTAAGATTACCAACATCTGGCTCGGGTGGCCAGTAGTAAAACCTCACTATACAAGGAAAACCATTTAGAACCGTGGTTTCTATTTCTCGTCTATCGGTCATTGATCATCCATACTATAACCACTACCAATATCATTGCGGTGACGTAAGCCATTTTTCTCCTTTTGCCAGTAGGCTTCGGTTTTGTTTTTATCTGAATTACTGCGCCAACGACTATACGGTAGTCGTTTTCCCTGTTTTTTAGCGCAGTCTGCACACAGAAACATACTTGTGTGTGGTTTTCCCAACACTAGTCTTTCTAGTACTGCGGGCCTGTCGGGGTGGGTAGTGCATTTCCCTACGATGTGGCGATTGCTCATGGCACGTCTGGTGGTGTAATAACCGTATCAAACCAAGTAGCGTGTCCCCACTCCTTTGCAAGTTTGTTGTATATCTTGCGTTGCTGCTTTAGTACTGATGCAGCTTTGTCCCTGCCCATGTAGGGTAAGGAGAACACCGTGGCTAGATCACGGTTGGCTAATTCACCGATTGCGTTTAGGATTTCCTCGTGAGCAACTCTCTCGGAGGGGGAAGGGAATGACCCTTTGCTTTTAGTACTGCTCATTTTTTGCTTCTCCTGCGGCCCTAGACCGCGCCTGTTTGTTGGAAAAATACACCGGTTCGGTTGCACCCTTTGCAAGCTCGGCGCGTTTAATCAGTACATCGTCTACGTAGAAGTGGTAGGTGCGGTCCCCATTGGGGTGATGCCTGTGCGTTACGCAGTGATTAACAAAGTGGTGACTGTTCTGGGAGCTAGTGCCAATTACTACCTCAACATCGCCCGTTTCCCTAACACCGTAGGACTTTGCACCACGCTCGCCGTTTTTGTAGATACAGGCGGTAACTTTGTTCCAAATTGGATAGTGTCTTCCAAACATTTGCTTACCTCCTTTTACTGTAAGTGGTCACCAAAAGGGTTTTTACAGAGCTTTGGCATACTGGGAGCGTTACGCATTTTGTCTGCTAATTCGCCTAGCAGTTGGTTTTGGTCCCAGTACATATCTCGTTCTATGGGCAGGTTAAGCGGGCCTCTTAGTTGGCGTAGCTCGTTTAAGCTAACGTAGCCCAGTTCCGGAAACCCTAAGCCTAGATCACACAGGCCGAACAGGCGGTCGGGGTCGGTGGGGTCCCTTTCGCTAATCCACCAAGTGGCTCCTGCGTCGGGGGTAAAGAATTTTACAACTACCTTACGTTCTTCCTCGGGCAGTTGAGCGTTTTTGTCTAGCTGTTTTTCCAGCTCTTTTGTTAACAACTTCATGCGGCATCTCCTTTCTATGAGCCAAACACATTACTATATAAACCTACTACACAGCGGCACGAGCCACAAGGGGCTATTCTATTCTCCAGTGCCGTGAGCCTTCAACACCGTTTTCCACCAGTTCTTTTCCGTAAAAACGCAACCTTTTCTTTGTTTGCCCGTTTTCTAGTTGTTTTTTGGTTAGGGCGAACAAATACTGGCGAACACAAGTGTATTTAGCCGTTGAGGAGGGAACAAAAAAGCTGTCCCCAACTTTCATTTTGTCTACGGGGTAGCGGGCCGCCCCTTTATAATTCCAACTTCTTCTCTTAGGTATAGGAACGTCAGAACGTATTTCATAAGCCTGCATAACAATTTCCTTTCTTTTTAACTGTTAATTACAGTATATTTATAACAAACCACTGTAGGATACGCAACTAGGGTTTATCCCACTTTAAGCTGTACACGGGGTCAAGGCACTCGCAACAATAGATATTGTGGCTCTGTGCAGAAAGGTAAAAGTTATCACCACCGCAGGCTTCACATAGCACTATTTGTATTTCCATGGTGGTGGGTTTCTCTTCTGGAGTAAATCTCTTAGCTACGTAGTCTCGCAAACTGACAACATTGCCTGTTGCATGAACGGGGGAACGGGACGGTTTTTCCATTGACATAAATAAGCCTTCTCTTGCTGGTAATAAGTACGGTAGGCTTCTACCGCGTTGGTACCCTTATACTCCTCTGGCATAGCTTGTACAAAATCTGTAAGGCCAGTAGCCAATAACTCACTGGGAGGAGTACAAATGGTGTTGAGTATGTTTTCGGTTTTGTGGGTCTTGTTGTAGCGATACGTGTATTCGTTACAGAGGGCAATACCAAGGTCGTGTAAAAAGTGATAATTGGTAGTGGTGTTTCCTGCCCACACGGTACAGGGATGGTTTTTGTGTGTGGCTTTATAGGGCGCGGGCGAACCATAACGCCAATGCACAGCACATAGCATCTGTGCTGTTTCTAAAATCATTTTCACAACGTGCTTGTCTGCGTGGTACTGGGCACATTTGGTAGGGTCAAGGTGTAGTAAAAATATATTCATAAAAGCTGTAACACATACAGCTATATATTACAGCGCACATAGGCGAACTACAGGGTTATTTTTTCATCATATCAAGGGCGTGTTCAAGGGCTTCGTCGGTGCGTCGGTGCCATCCCTTACCAAAAGTAGTGAAGGTGCTTAGACCTTCGTAAAAAGTTTTTCTCTCCTGAGTAAATCCTTCAAGAACATCGCTGGGGTCGCTGTTGGCCACAGCCTGTAGAGTTTTAGGGCCAATTGCTCCGTCAGCAGTGACTTTTATGACCTTTTGCAGCGTTTTTGCAGCGCGGCTCGGGCCACCGTTTACGCACCAGTCAAAAACAAGGTAATCTATTCCGGTGGGTAACTCATCAGCCTTAATTTTGTCCCAATAAAGACGTTTATAGATTTCTTTTACGTCTTCGTCGGGAATATTTTTTATGTCTTCAACGGTTACGTCTCTACCAAGGAATTTTTCATAAGTTTTTTTAGTAATTCCTTTGTTGGTAGCTCCTCCGGGGTCCTTGGGGTGGTCTACAAAGCCTCCTTCGTGTGCTAGGACCAAGTTTAAGCATTCATTAAAGTTTTCTTTCATTGTTTTCTAGCTCTTGTATTACTTTTTCTACAGGGGAAAAATTAGGGTTCTTGGAAAAATTATTTCTTAAAAAAGCTATACCGTTTTCAAAAATAGGTCTAGCCAGTGTGTTGCCTTTTTGTATTTTACCGTAACAGTGTAGGACTAACTCTAGCATATCTGCCATTTTACACAGACTTTTGTCTTCATCGGTTATGTAGGTCGGGTAAAAAGTAGAGTCGATTCCTAGGGTTTTTTCGTACTCGGACTCCACCTTACGGTATTCTTTGGCTAAAAGCGGGTACTTCCACTTTGTAGTGGCGGGCAGGTCACCGAGTTCGGCCTCGGTTATGTCATGGTAGAGCAAATAAAACCACGCGCTTTTGCTGGCCTCGGGCCACAGGGTATTGAGTATAACCAAGGCTCGCCAAGTGTGTTCGGCTACGGTTTGGTTTTCACCTACGTCTGGTCTGGTATGAAACCGCGTAACTTGTCCTCCCAGTAGTCTTTGTTCCAAAAGCCCATACTTTGACAAATCCCTCCGATCAGAGTACATTTTTTGCTTCTCCCCAGTTAGGCCCCAGTTCTGCGTCCACAACGCTGGGAACCTCTAAATCTACACAGGTCTGCATAATTTCCACTATTTTTTTAGCTTGTTCTCTGTTTTTTACGCTAATGTCTAGTTCGTCGTGTACTTGTATCATAGGAAGTATGCCTTCGTCGTATAGGGCAACCATGGCAGCCTTGGTTTGGTCAGCTGCACTCCCTTGTATGAGCTTATTGAGTGCTTTGTAGGTAAAAGCTCGCTTTATGCTTGGGCCATGTTCGGCGTAGGCTTCTTCGTAGGTGAGGGGTTTCCATGTGCCGTACTTGGTAGGCTCCCATTTGTTAAATCTGCATCGGCGTCCCAGTAGGGTACGGATTATGCCTCGGTTAGTGGCGCGGTTACTGGCGTAGTCAGCTAGTTGGCGTACAAAGGGAACCTTGTCGTGATAAGTGGCAAATAAATCTTTTGCCTCTTCTAGCTCTAGTCCTAGCGTAGCTGCCAGTTTGCGCGTACCCATACCGTAGAACAAACCAAGGTTAATGTCTTTGGCCTGTTTACGGGGGACACCTACTATGTCGGCTGCCATCTGGTGGAAGTCGGTGTAGGGGTCTTGGGCGTATTGTTCGGCAAATTGGTCCGCGCCGGTAAATTCAAGTAACTTTGCGTAATGCACCACTATTCGCGGTTCTTGACTACTGTAGTCAAAGGCACCCCATTCTTCGTTTTCTTCGGGTAAAAACAGGCTGCGAATCATAGGGCCTATTTCCCCGTGTCTAGCCGGTATTTGCTGTAAATTAGGGTTACTGTAGCTAAACCTACCAGTAACAGTGCCCCCGCCGTCGTTACGCAAGCTGTGTGCCTCTGCGTGTATTCTACCATTACATTGGTGGCGCAGTATGGTGTCGATAAAAGTGGTTCTTGCTTTGTTGTATTCCCGTGCCTGCACTACCATCTGTGGCAACGGATGACTGTGCGTGGATAAAAACGTTTTGGTAAAAGACGGAGCGTTTGTTTTTTCTGTGTATTTGTACTCTAGTTTAGCGGCATCAAAGGCTTTAGCAATGCTGGCAGCAGCCCATAGGTCTACGGGTACGCCGTAGTCGGCTACTATGGTGTCTAGGATGTGCTTTTCTTTTTGTTGGAGCTCGGTTTTTAATAGTTCGGCTTTTTCTAAGTCTACACGTACGCCTTTTTGTCGCATGGGTAGCACTACGTTCAGTACTTTAAGTTCAAGGTTAAAAATGTCTTGTATATCCTGTTGTATCAGCAGTCCCTTAAAGTGTTGCCACAAGCGCAGGGTAAGGGCTGCGTCTTGTTCGGCGTAGGCTCCTACATGGTGTGCAGGGAGTTTGTACATTTCGCTCTTAGCGTTTACGCCAAATTCAGCAGCAGCAACGCGGAGTTCTTGTTCGTTTTTTCTTTCGCTTAAGTAATCTCTTCCCAGTGCGTTTAAGGCATAGCTCCAGCGGTTTTCATCCAGTAGGGGCGCAACCACCATGGTGTCCACTATACGGCCACTTAGGGTTAAACCCTCATGTAGTAGCCAGCCTACATCGTACATAGCGTTGTGGAAGATGTAGTCTCTGTCTACGGATATAACATCCTGTAACCAGCGCAGGGTGGCTTTATCGTCTAGGTTAGGGCCTATTTCATGTCGTATGGGAAAATACCACTGATTTCCCTGCACGGCTACGGCTACGCCTATTATATGACCATTGCCCGTGGGCCATCCGGATCCCAGCGTAGTTAGGGCGGGATCGCAGGTTTCTAAGTCTATGGCTATTTCTTTATAAGAACTGAGGTCAGGATAGCTTTGGGGACAGACCCATTCGGAATCTGTTTTGAACAAACTAGCTTGCATTGTCGGTTAGTATCTTCATAGACATATTGCAAGAACAATAGGGCCATTTATTTTTAAGCGTTCTGTAGGTAAGGGCTTTTGTGTCTTTTCCACAGGCGCAAACAGCCTTGATAGGGTTGTCTAGCTTAGATTCTCTTTCGGCTTCCTGCTCGTACACTACGTGTGATTTTTCCATAAAAGTAACTCAGACTCAACAAGTAATAAATATCTACGTAAATCTCTAATGTCGTCTATTATACCTTCTTCTGTCTCATCGTCTGCTTGGTCTTTTAAGGTTCTAAATATATCGTAAGAGTCCCCGCCTTCCTGTGCTTGAAACGTTACTTGGTTTTCTATTCTGTCCCACTTACGGGCCAGCATCATAAAGGCCCCTACACCGCCCCGTTTTTTCCAACTATTACCGTAGTATTCTTCGGCTTTAGTTAAAGCCTTTTGGTCCTCTTCGAGAATACTGGGCAGCAGGTATAGGTTACTGTTTGGGTGTGACATTATGGTTTCTCCGCATCAAATTGAACGCCGCCTCTTCTGCTGAGCCATTCGTGCAGGGCTATGGCCCAGTCTTCCGCTTGAATGCACTGTGCTGTAAAGTCGGCTTGGTAAGTGTTTTTGCCTTTTTCTTTATATAGTTTCCATGCTCTGAGCATTTTTATGGCCACATGGGGGAAAAAGGAATTTTTCCAGTGTGGTTTTAGCCACTTTTCTCTTGTGGGGTCGTACACTGCTCCCACGCTGTCTACACCAAAAAACTGTTCCAGTTCTTGGTCAAAGGAATTTATGTCATCCACTAAGGGCCTTGGTTGTATTAAACGGCTGCCGTAGGCGTCGTAGTCGGGTTGCATGTTTTCTAGCTTTTTAAGCGGTTCCAAGTACGCGTGGAAGTTATTGCTAAACTGGGTATAAATACCTACTTTAGTTCCTGTTTTTGCTGCCATATACTCTTGCAATACCGACATGTGAACGGCATTTGCCCCCAGTGCTCCCCAGATCATATCGTTGCTGCGGTTAACAACAGTCATGTCTAAGTGTTCATCCCTTTTTTGAAAGTAAATCTGTGTGTTACAGGGATAGTCTTTACCATCGTTTGTTTGTACTAAGTCTTCAGTTGCATCCCACATGGAAACCACGGTGCGTCGGTCGTTTTTGTAGGTAAGCAACCGGTGAACGGCGTGTTCAAGCTGGTCTTTGCCAAACCAGTATCGCCAGCGGTGGCCATACGCCCCATGAAAGGTTTTGCCATCGTCGCTGTAAGTGTTTATTCTGCCGTTAAACTGGCTAATCCAGTCTACGTCGTTACGGCCTTGCAGCATCCATAACGACTCCATTAGGTGAAACACAGGGTTAGCGTCCCGTTGGGGGTAAAACAGTACTCTTTCGCAAGGGTTGTTATACGTAATAGCTACGGGGGTGTCGAACTCTAGGGCAGGCCCATTACGGGTTTGTATAGTTGTGCCTTCCTCTTCTAGGGCAGTCTTACACAGGTATAAGGCCTCGCTAACGTTGCGCACGGTAAAGGTTCTTACACCTTTTAGCCTAGGGGAATCATAGGTCACGGTACGGCTCCAATAACAGGGGGTTGATCACGAAACACCGGATGTGCAAAGCCATCAAACTTTGACCGAGGCTTGCCTTGGCCTTGGCGTACGCGTTCGTATTTATCCCATTCGCACAGGCTGTGCTCTATAGTACGCATGTCTATTTGTTTAACGGGGCATTTTCCCTTGCAGTAAAAAGTTGCTGCATACATAAGTTCTTGCATTTCCTGATTAGCCTGTACGTCTTTTATTGATTTTTTTAATGGTCTGTTCTGTAAGCGGTTAAGACCACGCTTGGCTCCGGGACCGGCATTGGCCCAAGAAAATCTGTCCTGTGCGTGTTGCAACACAGGGGTGTAGTTAAGGTCGGTAACTACTTCGTAGGCCATAAAACCTCCGCCACCCCATCCGGTAAAGGTACCCAGAACTTTGTGTAAGCTCTGTAAACTGTTAGAGATTTTTGCCACTTGTTCCAGAGAATCACGGGCCTCCCAAATGGGGGTTAAAAAGTAATCAGAAACTACTTCCGATTTCTTTAGCTTTAGCCCCTGATTAGTAACAATGTAGGCTCCCGTAAAGGTAGGCCGCTTGTTTTGCAAACGGGTTTCTATTACAGCCTTGGTATAGGCGGGATTCCAGTTTGTTACCCAACCGTGTTCTTCGGCAAAACCGGAAGTCCCCACACACCTAAACAAGCAGCAGTTAAAGATAATTTCTCCCCATGGACGGTCTTTATTAGGTTCTGTCCAGTTTTTCCGCATCCATACGGTTACTCTGTCGTTTTCTCTAAAGGGGTTAGTAAACTTGTATTCCTGTAGTATGGGGTCTTGAGTCCATGGGGCAGCTTGTCCTGAGGCTCTTCGTTGGTAAATGGCGTGTCGTTCGTTTATCCAGCCAAAAAACCTTTCTACGGCTTCGGGGTTAGCGTGAGCTGTACGGTGCCAGATAGTAGTCTCCTTACTAAGAGTTTTCGCTAGAGGGAACCAACAGTTCTATTGCTCCTGCCTTTACGGCCAGCTTTATGTCGGTGCTGCCTCCGGGAGAAACAGTTAAACTTTTTAGTGCCGTGAGGGCTTGGCCTACGGTGTGGGCCTTCATTACCACCCGCATGTTGCGATACCTATTAGTACCCTTACGAATAGGTGGTTCATCCATTAGCGATTTAATAATCACGTTGTGCTTAATATGCATCCTGCGCTGTTTAGGCTTTGATGGAGCGGGCTTTTCTGGCTCATCATAGGAAACAATTCCCCCAAAGGTGGGATCCGTTGTCGACATTGTAAGTACCTCTTTCTAGTGTGTGTTTTTGTACTACCTGTATTTTACTAAAGGAACAATAGAGAAACAATTCTTTACCCGTGCGGTATTGAATACCCCGCTGAATACATAGGGTGTATCAAGTGCAGAGCTTGTTTTGCCCGAGTTAGTCCTACGTAGAAAACTCGGGCTTCGTCATCTTTTTCGGTTTCGCTAAATCGCCACTGGCTGTTAGACCTACCCGTGGTATCGGTTAACAGTAGTACGTTTTCTGCCTGTGCGCCTTTGGCCCTGTGAATAGTTGAAATAGTTATTCTGGGGTCTTTGGTTAAGTCTTCTCCCTTGCGTAAACAAGCAGAAATGTAGCGTTTATCTCTGTTTGAAATCTTACCTAAAGCATCGTCCCATGGGGCTTCGGTTAGCAGGCCATAATCGGCTTGTAAGTCTTGTAGGCTGTAAAAGCCTTCTTCGTTAATGTTAGGTAAGGTTTTGTATCCGTACTGTATTTGTTTGTGTAGCAGCATTTGAGCATAGATCTTACGAACATCTTCCGTGGGTAATTTTCTACCCTTACGGAGTTTTTCCCATAGAATAACCGCCTGTAGGGCTTTGCTGTCGCTACTGCGGCTAGACTCATACGTATACAAATGCCCTCGCTGTCTGACTTCTTCCTCTAACTGATTTGCCCCTTTTGTGGTGCGTGACAACAACAACCATGGGCCTTCTGTCAGGTCTACCTGTTCACTGTGGCGATGCCACTGTAGGGAACCTTCATCATCTCTAGGGCTGAATTCTTTGTTATGCCTGTTAGTAATCTTTTGTATAAGACGCTGACTTATTCTATGGTGTTTGGCCGGTATGCGGTAACTCTTTGTTAAAACACTAATGTTGCCCTGTAGCTGTAAAAACTTTTCTACATCGGCACCGGCCCAGCGGTAAATGGCTTGGTCATCATCTCCGGCAATAAATACATACTGTGCCTTATTAGCCAGCAAGTAGACCATTTTCCACTGCAAAGCGGATAAGTCCTGTGCCTCATCTATAATAACTACCTCTAGCCTAGGGGCTAGGTCTGCGTTTATAAACTGCGCCAGCATGTCGGTGTAGTCTAGTAAGTGGTATGTGTTCTTGTAGTGACGTAGGCCACGGTCAACGTAGTCAACTAAACGCCAGTCGGCCTTGTAGCGCACTCGACTAGAGTTATAGATATCACGCAAGGGAATTTGTGTAATACGAGCCATGTTTATTAGTTCTAGGAACTTATCGCCATAGCCAATGTCTTTAAAGGGGCCTAGGTCGCTTTCTCTGGCAAAAAAGCTCCCTATCTTTAGCCACTTGCTTACCTCGTCGTAGTGTTTACGAGTCATTATTTGGCTACGGGTTATACCTAGTTGGCTATAGGCCAGCGAATGCAGTGTACGAAAATAAGGTAAATCGTCTGCGGATAAATTAAACCTAGTCATAGCGCGGTGCTTGGCTTCTGTATTGGCTCTGCGGGTAAAGGCAAAGTATCCAATTAAACTGGGTGATACTCCTCGTTCTAAAAAACCTTCTACCGTGCGTATGCTGCTTTCTGTTTTTCCCGTTCCCGGAGGGCCTAGTATTATGTTCAGCACTAGAGTATTTCCTGTTCTCCGCTTAAGGGTGGTAGGTCTACGCTGATTTCTTCCTCGCCAAAGTAGGTTTGTGGCAGGCTCCAAACATGCACACCCTTACCTTTAACTCTCCAAAACGTTTTATCTGACTCTAAGTCTCTGAGTTTTAAGGTTATTTTGTTAGACGTATAGTGCGTAAAGTCGTTAACGGTTAAGTGCTTTCTAAGGTCTTTTACTTGAAAAAACACCTTGTTATCACACCACACAGAAATGCCTTGCAGTATGTCCTCTTTTTCCGTGCCCCGTGCTCTTTCGGTACAGAAGCTATGGAGCAGGTCTTCAAACTCACCGGAAAGCGTTGCATCTGGCGGTACCTCTACTATGGTTAAAGTGTCTAGTAGGGTTTGTATTCTGGTTTGCCACGCCCGTTGTGTAATTGTAGCGGGAAACTTGTTTATTTGCGAAACGCAGTCTTTTTGAAATTGCGGCTGACTAATGAGCCCTTGCGTAGACAGTTCCACCCGTTGTTCGTCTACGTTTAGTATCCAAATAGGGGGGTCGCCGTCTATTTTAGTAAGACTACTCAGCTCATGTGAAATCCCCGCAGGCCCTACGCCGTACTTTCGAGTCTTACACACCTCTTTGTTACAAAAAGGCTTTATGGGCTGGTCTTCACACTTGTAAAAGTAGTCCTTTTTATGTAGTTGTTTTATAACAGTACCCACTTCCGAATGGCTCAAGGGCGGTACTAGGTGATCTACGTTGTATTTTTGAACAAGGTTTTCCCAGTTATCGGCGTTAAACAGGCGAGCATACACCCCCAGATTAAACAACGCATTGTTACGGCTGCCTTCGGTAAAGCCTTGTCGGCACAAGTGCTGCAAGCACGGAGGGCCTTCTTTTAGAACGGTTTCTTTAGTACCAAAGTTAACGTCTAGCTTTGCAAAAGCTCCGGCAGTTAAGGCACGTTTTTTAGCGTAAGCAATAAAGGCTTCTGTGGTAAGGCTTTCGCCTTTAGTGTCAAAGGCGTAGCGCACGGTGCGGTCACCGGACTGGTACGGCATGTTTAAAAAGTTACCGGTATCTCCGCGGTCAACCAGTATGGTCGTTTGTTTGGGAAAAATCTCTGTGTCTGCATAGCCCAGCGCAGCAGCAAGATTGGTCATCTTCCGTTGCATGTCAGCGGCAGGAATATACTGTTTAACAAATAACCAGATATGTGCCCCGCCCGACTTACTACGCCCCACAATGGCGGGAATTTTGTTTTCTCTCAGCTTTTTAACTAATAGCTTATGGTCGGTGTCGTAGCTGTCAACATCTATTGCTCCCCACTTACAGGTGTTGTCGCTGCGTATAGGAATAATTCCCAGCCCTATACCCCCTTGTAAGTGTTCTACCCAGTGTTCTAGTGTAGGGGGTTGGCGTAAGACTTTGGCTTGTCCTTGTTTTTTACCGTCTGATCGCTGTTCACCGTTTACTTGGTACGTTCCATGAGCTATGTCGCTTCCAGAAAAGAGCTCTAAAAACTCTTTAGCTAATTCCTGCATACGGTACCCCTAGCTGGTTCTCCAAATACGTATTCCGTTTTCTACTTTTCGTGAAGTAACCCCCCAGCCTTTTTCTTTCATTAACTTATATACATACGTAGCTTTACCGGTGTTTTTTACCAGTATTGAGTCCCCTACTTCTGCCTTTGATAAGCGTTCGTACTTACTACGACGAACGACATGGCTACCTTTTGGGGGAATAGGGATATTTTTTTGAATTCTCATTGTTGTTCTCCTAGAACCTGTTACTAAAGCGGAATGAACACGCTCCTCGGACCCATCATCACGAAGAACGTGCCCACCCCTGCACAGTGATCTATTAACCGCTAAGGCTAATAAAGCTGTGTTAAGTTAAATAATAGACTCCTCATCAGGGGTTTGTTTTGCCCCAGATTCGTTCTGTTCTGCTCTTACCTGTACCTCACCTGCCTTTATACTACGGGCAAAGGCCACAGCTGACTCAAACCATTCCTTACCTTCCGGTGTTTCTAGGTTAAGGCTGCTTTCGCGGGTAATTTCCCAACCAAACCAGCTACCTTTGTCGTTGCGTTCCTCAACGGTAGCTAACCGGTATACCTGTGACATCATAGGCAGCGTGTATATACCATTAGCCCCTTTAGCAGTTAAGGACTGCATCTGTGTTAACCACTTACGTGATTTTTTCAGCTGCGTACTGGTCATGGGGACCATTGCGCGTTGTAACCCCTGTGTGGGATGCACATACAGTACAAAGAACTGTGCTGTGTTGGCCAACAGATTACCGCTTGGTAATAGGTCTTCACCACGCTCGTTGCGTACAACGCTGTTGACTATGGGGTCAGTTGTTTCGTAACTGGCCACGTAGCCCCCGCCCTTTTCTCTAGGGGTCCATTCTACAAAACGCCTGTTGTAGTGTGCGGGTATGACCTGTATGCCAACGTCCCCGTCATATACTTCGTTCAGTACAGTGTTGTAGAGCATTCCTGCTTCGGCACCGTCTATGTATGCCCCGTCTCGCTTATTGACCTGTGGACTAAGCTGCGCAAGTATGCGTAAAAAAGGTATAGCTAAGTCATCGGTTTGGACTTCGCTAAAGCCTTCGGCAGCAAATTCTTCCAGTTCTTTATAAACGGCGATCTGATTTTTAGTCTCATCGACTTCGGCAAGTGCTTTACTAGCCATGTATCACCTCTTTGGTTTTATGATCTTAGCCTGTTCGCCAATGTACAGGCTAAATAAATCAGATGGGAGCTTGTTACCGGCTTCCACCTGCTCTCGGGCAAACGCTTTAAGCGTCATTGGCTCTACCCACTTACGGGCTGCTGGTTGAAACTGGCGTTCTTCCAGTTCATCCATTATGTGCTTGGCACTGTCCTCTTGTCCTCGTGCAAAGCTCAAGCTGATTTGGTTTTTAATTAGGTCGCCAAAACCGTTGTCAATAAGCCAAGAAAAGGCTTCTTCTTGGTTCTTTTTAGTAATACTGGCACCGTAGTAGTTCTTAACTGAAATCTGACTACCATCTTCCATTTTAAATTCCCGTATGCCGTATTCCAACATGGCTGCGGGTAATTTATCTTCGGCTATTTCTCTTAAGTCACGCTTGGCTTGCTTTAGTTCTTCTTCTATGTCTTGTACGCGTCGCTCTAGTACTAATTGGGTTTGTGCCAGTTTGCCTACGCGGCTTAAGCCTTCTTCGTCTACGGTGCTGAGTTCGTTAGCTACTTCTTCAAAGCTGGTCATTTGTGGGGCCTCGTGTTGAAAGGTCTACCTGTAAGGGAAAGTACTGCCGTTCTAGCCTGTCCCATTTAAGTAACTGGTAACGGCCTCGGTTAAACTTTGCAGCTAAAGAAGCCGCTATGGCTACCCCAGCGGGGTCGCCGCCGAGGAGTAGGTAGTCATCGTCGGTGAACTTAGAAAGCACACTAGCCATACGCCTTACAGTAGGCGCAGTACTAAAACTTACCTGCTCTTTTGCAGGTAATAGGATTTCTAAATTACCAAAAGTGGCTGCGTCGGTAATATCTCTACCACGCATTTCTTGTATTATGTATACCGTCATGGCTTTCTCCCCATGCTGCTAATTAAATACTATAAAACTTACTTACCTGACTAGCAACCGTTAAAATAAAGCCCCCTGTTCCAACACAGGTTGCTCTGTGGAAATACCAAAGAATTCAAGGTTTTTGGCGCAGTTTTCTTTTACCTTGGCACTCGGCGTACCAACACGGCACGGTTCTAAACTGGTTACTAATTCTGCATACTGGTTAGCTACGTGGTGTTGGTCAAACCTAGGTAAAAGGGCTTTATTGGCTCTTTGTATACGGTTCCACTGGTCTTGGTCATGCAGGGCGTTGTCTATTATTTGAGCAAATTCCTTTTCCGTGGCTGTGTGGGGAATTTCAATGTAGTTTTGATCCTTCAAAAACACCTTACTTCCAGCCATGCCTAGGTCAGTAGCTACGGGCACCGCGCCTTGAATAATGGCTTCTACAGTGGTGCGGTTAAAGTGAGCTCCATAGCCTGAGTACTTAAGCGACCAACTGGGGTCTATCTGTAGCTTTACATTCTGTAGTAACTGATGAACGGTACTATTGGGTATTACACCTTTGTATAACATACCGCTGTTTAAGGCCGCGTCCCAGATACGTTCACCGTTTTCGTTGTAGTACTGGGGTTTGCATTTATCTATACTGGTCATGTAGCGATATTCAATGCCTGCGCCACCTATTAGTTTTTGTTCTTGGTTCTGCATGTGGGGTATGGCCTTTACTAAGGTGTGCATACGCTTCCATGCCTTAAATATCTGCACCGCAGCAAACCCCGACCGCTGGTAAAAGGGTCTGTTTTCGGTGTTGGGTTCTATGTGAAAGGGGTTTAAGATCATAGTACGTGGAATATCTAGGCATTCAGCGGAGTTGTAGGCGGCTTCGTGTACGCACACAGCGGCCCAGAACTGGTCGGAAACATGCAACAGATGTGGATACAGCTTGGGTAGGTTGCCGTCGTGAATAATGGCAATGTTTTTAGCCCCGTGGTCGTAAAGGTCTAACCAAGTGGATATGTTTTTATTGTCTTTGTTCAGTGTAGGCACAGGAATATGCCACAGTATGGCGTCGTAAGTGGCGCATTCTTCTTTAAACTGTTTTCTGGCTGCGTCGTTTAAATAAGGTACCTTGGGTAAACCTGCCCAGCCCCTAGCCTGATGGTGTTTGTATCCCGTGCCGTATATACGGTATTCTTCAATGTCTTTTATGTTTTGCTTACGTATTGTTACCTGTTTTTTAGGTACTAGCTGTACGAAGTCTACCTCGTGGCCGTTTAGTTTCAGGCCCATTGCAAGGTGTTCGGCGTGGTTGATTATACCGCCGTAGTCCTGTATCTGGTACAAAACCATTCTAAACTTCATTTAAGCTCCTTAGGGGTAACTTTTTATAATAGTAGTGCTATTAACCAAATAGGCTTTTGAAAGTACAGCTATTTTTTGTCCTTCGCGTAGCGGAAAAGGTTCACTAATGTATAGTCATATATTGTATATCGGGCAGTTGGTGATTTCAACAACGTCGTTTCGTCCGATATACCATCTATATACAAACTTACCCTCCTATTATCTACCTAAAAGTGTGTTTTTCCCTTAATGCCTTGGTAAAATAAAGTTATACACCTTGGTAGAAAGTAAAGGTTATGAGGTATAAATTTAAAACAACCCCTTATGGGCACCAAATGGAAGCCCTAGAAAGATCATGGCAAAGCCGCTACTATGCCCTGTTTATGGATATGGGTACGGGTAAGTCTAAGGTGCTGATAGACACCACCGCCATGCTTTACGACAAAGGCCATATACATGCCGCCATGATAGTGGCCCCAAAGAGTGTGTACCGTAACTGGCTGCGTAACGAAATCCCCCTGCACTTACCCGAACATATTGACCGCAATGTGGTGGCGTGGTCGCCTAAAAATACACAGAAAAAGAAAAAAGAACTCGAAACCCTGTTCACCGCCACCCCTGAGGAGCTAAAGATTCTGCTAATGAATGTAGAAGCCTTTAGTACCAAAAAAGGAGTGGCTTTTGCCAAGCTGTTTTTACAACGGTGGAGAACCCTGTTGGCCGTGGACGAAAGCACCACAATAAAAACCCGAACCGCCAACCGCACCAAAAACCTAATAAAGATAGGAAAGCAAGCCACTTACCGTAGAATACTTACGGGGTCGCCTATTACAAAGTCGCCACTGGACTTATTTACCCAGTGTGAGTTTTTAAACGAAGGTAGCCTAGAGCAGTCAAGTTACTGGGCGTTTCAGAACAGGTACGCCAAAATGATTCGCCGTAACCTAGGCAGCCATTCGTTTAATCAAGTAGTGGGGTACCGAAACCTAGAAGAACTCAACAGTATTATTGCACCGTTTAGTTTCCGCGTTAGAAAAGAAGACTGCCTTGACCTGCCCGCTAAAGTATACGTGCAACGCACCGTAGAGCTTACCACACAGCAGCAGGAGGTCTACGCCACGTTAAAACGTGCAGCCCTAGCCATTATAGACGGCACCCTAATAAGCACCCCTAACGTGCTTACACAGATCCTGAGACTACAACAGGTGTGCAGTGGCTACGCCCGCATGGACGACGGCACCGTAAAACACATGCCTACTAACAAACTAAAGGAATTACTAAGCGTAGTAGAAGAAACCTCCGGCAAGATGATTATCTGGGCCAACTTTACCCACGACCTACTAACCATTGAACAAGAACTAACTAAACTCTACGGCGAAGACTCTTGCGCCACTTTCTACGGTGACACCGCCCTAGAAGCACGACAAGAAATAGTAGAAGAATTCCAAGACAGCAGTAGTCCACTACGGTTTTTTATTGGCCAGCCGCGTACAGGGGGCTACGGCCTAACTCTTACCCAAGCTAAAACCGTAATCTACTACAGTAACGGTTACGACCTTGAAGTACGCTTGCAAAGCGAAGACCGCGCCCACCGCATAGGACAGGAAAACAAAGTAACCTACGTAGACATAGTGGCTGAAGGCACCGTAGATGCAAAAATACTTAAAGCCCTGCGTAACAAAATAAACATTGCCAGCCAAGTAATGGCAGAAGGCCATAAGGAATGGCTTATTTAGAGTTTACTATTTGGCGGTTTTTAATGTGTTCTGCGGCAATATCTTCTTTAGACTGCCCATGGTACGGCACGGCATGGCCTTCCTGACACATGAGGTCATTGGCACAATGGCCGTCTTTATTGATAATTTTGCCCAGAATACGCCCGAATTTACCCCTGCCACTGCCTTTAGCGGTTTCTAGGGTAATTTGGTAGTCTTCGGCTTCGATAAAATCTACCAAGAACTGCTTGGCAAGTAGACCGTACTTTTTTTCAACCTTGTCGCGAGTACGAGATTCCGGTGTATCTATACCGTAGAGCCTGATGCGCTGTTTAGCAAGTATTACCTTAAAACCAAGGTCTATGTCGCAATCGACAGTATCGCCATCAATGATTCGGGTAATTTTGGCTTTGTACTGGTACATCAGCCTAGTAAGGACATAATACCGCTGCGGTCACGGGCGGTTTCTTTTTCGGCAACGGCCTGTCCTAATGGGTCGTATGGAAACAGGGAAGAATAGTTTTGCATATTGTTCTGTACGGGTTGTGTACTTGCCTGCGGTACGGGTTGTGTACTTGCCTGCGGTACGCGTAGTTCCGGTACAGTAGTAGGCGTTGCAGGTGCTTGATCTACAGGGGGAACAGCTGGTTGTGGTTCAGCTGAAGGAAGAGGATATCGATAAACACGGGTTTCAGGTGGCGCTTGTCTAGGAGGATACAGTTGACCATCAACCTCTACTCTGTCAATGTTACTGGGGTCAACAATGCCTTGTAACCATAGTAGTCTTCTCAAATGACCAGCTTGTTCGTCGGTCACAGAAAAAGCATCGTTTCCTGAGCGAGTAAGAGTCCTAGCAAATTCTGGATCAATCATTGCTCTTTGTAACATTTGATCCATAGCTCTAGTGTTTCCTGCTCGCCAAGCCTGTGAAGCTATCCAAACAGAAGTGGTTCGTGGGCTAACACGACCTTCTAGCATATTGATCATACGTGCAGACCACCCTTGTGGTGTTACACCGGTAACGTCTCCAAAGGCCTCTATAAGGCTTCCTCTATCTAGACCTCTTCCTATTTGTTGTCTCATACCTAGTTGAAACACTCTTTCAAATCCATCAAGGGTAACTAAGAGATTATCAAAATGTTCCCTACCCATCACGGTAACAAAGGCATCTTCATTCTGTCCCAGCATGGTAGCAAAGGACTGAAGATCTGATGTTGCAGTAGGACGCCATCCGGGAGTTAAAATTTCTTCCTTGTTTACTGCTCCTGCCCGTTCTACTTTGTAGATCATTTCCTCGAAAAGTTTACGGTTTAATGCTTCCTGAGCTCCCGGGAAGGAGTCTTTTCCTCTTGTAACAGAAGCCAATGACCGTAAAACAGAAGAATCTTTTGGTCCACCCACACCTAGTGCTCGGTTGATAGCGTACTGGAAGATGTTTTCCATACTTTCGTTTTGAAAAATAGTTCGGTCTGTTTGAGACCATCCTTCCGTATTAGCAAACGCCTTAAAATCATCAAGTGCTCGGGTAAGTGAATAATCTTCTACTCGTCTTTGTCTGGCCTGTAGTCTCCTTTGCCTAGAAAGAAGAAAACCCAGCCTGTTACCTGTGTCGGAGAGTATAGAAGCCGCCGTGACCTGTTCCCCCGTCACAGGGTGAGGTACTCTTAAAGTTTCTAACATGGGCCTGTTGTCGGAAATATATTGGTTTAATTTTCCTTCATCCAATTTACCATTAGTCATAGCACCACTGGCATTTCTTGCTCTATCGAGAACCACATCTCTCATTGCTGTGAGCATTTGAAATTGAGGAGTTTGGCCTCCTGTTCCCGCGTTATTTGGTAAAAGTTCTGCCATGTGCATGAACTGGTCAGCGGTGTCGCTGTTTCTGAGAAAAGCCAAGGCCACTTCTTCATCGGGAACAGTGTACTGTGTTACAGGGGACAAGGTATCGCCCCAAGGGCTTACTCTTTCTGGAGCACTTCCCGGACCTGTTTGAATAGTTCTTTTTACTGCGGCTCGTTCAAAGGGTAAAATCATGTTTTCAAAGTACTGCCACGCAAACTCCTTATAGTTATCTGTAGCAGTACGAAAATGCCCTGCGGGGCCGTACATCATATTATCCAAAACAGTTCTTAAAGAGGCTAAATCTGTTACATCTACTCCTTCTGCTGATCTCATAGCAGTAGTAACCTGTTGTCGGAATCTTCTCCAGTTTTGGAATCCAAGTGTACCACTTTCAGGGTTAAAGTCTAGAAACTCTCTTATCAACTTATGGGTTTGTCTTCCTCCTAGTAAGTCATCCATACTGTGTGTGCCACCTAGGTTTAAAAGACCTAAGAGCTGATCTCTCACAGCAGGAATAGTCTGCATTTCAGGGGTACCGTCTGGGTTAAGTACGGCTTCGGTTATAATGTTACCGCTTGCATCTGTGGTTTCCCGTGTAACGGGAATTTGGTGCTCGTTCAGGTAGCCTACAGACCTTCTTTGGTCTATTCCTAAGTCGGTGGCTAACTTATCTGTTGCTGCCTTAGAATTATCCCAGAAGGTTTGCCACAAAGTACGTATAGTTCTTCCTGCTTCATCTCTACGAACTTCCTGAGCCCCACCAGCCATTTCTCCTAGTTCTACGTCTATATTACGTAGGTTTGCGGCAAGTTTATCGTTTAATCTTTGTACTCTCCCTGTAACAGAGTCAATTATCATGCTGGGTTCAGGCCAAACAGGTTGCCCATCTGCATTCAGTATAGGAAGCCCTGTTTCTGGGTCAATAACAGGCATAAACAGTTTTTGTTCAACAAAATCATTCATTATGGCTGCGTTTTTCAGCCCTGTTTCTCGATACGCAGCGGCAGATTCTTGGTCTAAGCCCGCAACCAATCTAGATTCTTCACGCATTAAAATGGGAGAACGACTTCTCGCCGCAGGACTAAGCTGTAGCTGTTCACCTGTTATGTTTTCTATCAGAGCTTCTATTTGTTCTGTGCGACTAAGGTAGGCGGCGTTTTCTTGTCTTGTAAGTTCTGCTTCTATTTTATCTTCTGTAGACCTTCGTGTTCTTTGTCCCCTATTCCAGAACCTTAACCTATCGCCTGCTTCTCTCCCTGTTCTTGCAGCGGTATCGTATGCTGTTCCTAAAATTCCTTCTCTCCCTGTCTGTGTGTTAAGGTCTGATGCTCTTTCAGAAAACCATGTTGTTGCTCTACCAGAAGGAGACTTGTTAGCCAATGCGCCAAAGAGGTTAAAAACCCCTCCCATACCTTGCTGTGCTAGTGCAACACCCGCCATAGGAACAGCAAGTGACCATGGGCCAGATCCGGGGATGGCTTCTTCCCAGCCTTGGTACCATATTCCACCTATACCACCTGCGCCTATTTCTGCGGCAGCCAGTTTCATGGGGTCTTGCATGTAGCGAGCAGGATAGGCTGTTGTGGTAGCTAACCGAATTCCGGGAAACATTGTTCCAAGAGGATTAGTTTGACTAAACGGCTGGCTTATTCTTTGTAAGGTTTGCAGTTGAGCCGCTTGGCTTGCTGCGGGGCCTGCTGCCTGTTCGAGAGCAGGGAAAATACGTCTTGCCAAGGACGCAGTAAGTGCCGTAGTGCCCATACCCATAGACACACCTATTCCTAACCCCTGTCCCATACGTCCCATGGAAGTTTGAAAACCTACTTTATCGCCTTCTCCCCTTTGTCCAAGGGCACTAAGTTGACCCGCTATAAATCTAGTGGGTTGCGGTACGTAGTTAGTGTCTAAAAAGTCTCTAACAGATTTTGCCCAAGGGGCAGTTCGGATTGTTTCGTAGTCGGAGGCATTTATTATTCTATCGAATATGTTTCGGGTAACGGGTGTATCCATAGGAAGTACACCCATAGACTTTGCATCTAATATGGCTGCGTTAACCACATAGTCTGGTATACTTGCAATAGCCCCACTCAGACCACTCACTGTTCCTCTTGCAAGATTACTTATCCCAGAAAAAGGACCGCTGCCATAAGATTCTCCCCCTGCTCTTTGACTAGGCATCACATGCTGAACTACGTCTCGGTATGGGGGTTCCCCTGCTGCTATAGCTTCCTCTAGCGTAGCTGGTGGAGGTACTCTAAGTTCGGGTACAACATAGTCGTCTTCTCTAAGAGCTGCTTGTATTTGTTGAGTAGTTGCGGGGGTAGCGATAATGTTTGGTCTAACCCCTATTGGACGTGGAGGACCATACACCTGTTCTGGGGCAGAGGGGATGTAGTCCACCGCTCCTTGGTCACGCATTCTGGTTATTTCTTCTGGAGGAACAGCCATGGTTTAATCTGTCTTTAGATACGGAAATTGTGTTCTGGCTTCATCCGTCAGTCTGCCAGCGTCCCCATATCTGAACCAAATTCCTCTTCTTCCCACTTGTTCAGTAGGTTCACTATACTCTATTCCGTAATAAGGTAGGTCGGGGTTCTCGGGGTCACGCTGTTTTAGTTTTTCTTCAACTTCTTTCTCTTTACCTTCTGGTACTGGGTAAAAGCCCCATTTATCCTCTAACTGTGAGGCATTATGATGGTTATTAGAGTTTCTTATCATATCGATATAGTTCCGATGTTCGCCTATATCTAATCTAAAGGGATCACGAATTCCGCCACTTGGAGCCACTTCCATTGAGTAGTAAGGCTGACCAGTTAGTTCTGCTACAGAGCGAGAATAATCGTTTTGGAGTCCTCTAAGAATTTCTAACATCCTTGCTCTAGCTGCTTCGGGGTTTCTAAAGAACTGTGCTGGGGCTTCTCCTAAAACATTACGTACGTACTGCACTTGTCCTTCTGGGTATCGCATAGAAGGCACCGCAGCTCTTACTAAGATTTCAACTAATCTTGTCCATTCAGTAGCCATTTGTTCTGTACCCATGTTCTGGATCCAGTCATTCCAGCGGCTATCATCAGGGATAAAGGCAGCGGCGTTATTCATAAACATCTGAACACTTGCCGCTGGACCTGTGGCAGATTCAAACCCTGATCTTTCCATAAAGCTCATGAACTCGCGCACTGCGTTTTCATAGTCCATTACTCCTGTCAGCATACGACTACGAAGACTAGCCTGACCATGAACTGCCATATAGTCCCAGTCAATAGCAGGGGCACCATTCAATTTAGCAAGAGGATGACTAGAATCAACCCCAAGCTCTTCTGGAGCGTTTAGGGTTAGTACTTCGTTTGTTTCTGGATTGGTAAAGCGAACAACGTGGGCTTTGCCGGTGTTTTTGTTTACTATGCTGACGACATTATCTCTAACGGCGACTTCCTCAAAGTCTGCCAGTGTTCCCATAGTCCAGTCTTGTTTATTGGAGTCCAGTAGTTCAAGTCCTCCATCTGGGCCAGTACTTGTGTAGTACAAGGCGTTTGCGGTATCAGCAAAACCGGTGACTTGTTGAGGATTTCCCTGCTCATCAAAAAGTACAAAATTTGTTCTTGTATACTCTGGTGTTGATGTACCGGTTTGTCCTCTTGCATAGGCATCAGCATCTATGGGGGTTATGTCTTGGGCATCTCCTATGTAGTTTCCGTCTAGTCCAAAAAGCCCATAAGGATGCATACGCCCTGCGCCGTACCGGCGTTTGTTTTCTGAATCGGTATACATAAAGTACTCTACAGGTGTTGTAGCGTAGCTCTGCAGCACATCATCTCTGTGTCTTGCGTTAACCCCTTCTGCTTCTGCTCCCAGCTGGGCTAGGACCTGTCCCCAGTTCAGAGAACCACTCATTAGTTCGTATTGCCTCAGTTCATCTTGACTTTTATCCTCCTCAAAAGCCTCTATAGCCGCTGACCTGAGGTTTAATTGTATTGTGTTGTATTCGGACTGTAGGGCTTCTGCCTGTTCGTATGCTCCTTGGGCCATGGCCATTTGTTGCTGGTTTCTGAGGTCCTCTAGCCGTTTGTATTCACCACGGGCGTTTACGCGGATTTGTCTGTCTATAGCGGACTTTTCCTTGGCCAGTGCACCTATACCGTCTGCTAGTCCGGGAATAGCCTGCGCCATGGCATAAAAAGGATTCTTACTACTGGTGGCTATTGCTCCCCCAAACTTGGCCAGTTCTAGCCAGCTTTGGGTTTCTATGTCTTTTTGTATATCACCGTAGTCGCCTTGGTATTCAGCAAGAACCTGTTCGTAGTCAGGGTTTTCTACCAAGTAGTCCCCCATTAACTGTTTTTGTTCTTGTATAATTTGTTCTGGTGTTTTTCTCTCAGGTAAATAGTCTGTTAGTTGGCCTAGTCTTCTATCTACTCTAGCGTCAACACTCTCTACTTTTGGAAGCGCATCGGATAAGGTACCTCTATACTGTTTTGCGTAATCCTGTATGTCTTGCATCTTTATTTCGGGTGTTTTACCAAAATCAATATCCCATAAGGTTTCCGCACGGTCCATTCCATCGTAAATATCTTTATCAGAGGCATAACTCCCAGCAGGAATATTCCTAACGTCCACTTGTCCTCTATAAAGAGGGAGAATATCAGGATCGGTTATTGGAGTAATCGGCCCTAACTGCGCGGCATCTACGGCCTGCCGCTGTGCGGCATCTACAGCAGCGGAGCTTCCCACGGGAGGAGTTTTTCCTATTGGGGTCAGCAAGGGGTTATTTGCGTTAATGTTTCCATAAATAGGATTAGTGCCCATAGGGTTAAGGTCATTAAAGCCACCTAGATTAAACCCTACCATGGGGTTAAAATCCGCAGGCATGGGCATAGTAGGAGCAGCTACAGGGCTGGTGGGGTCGCCAACGGCAGTACCCATTGTTTGTGCTGTTAGGTCTCCGGGATCGCCCAACAAACTACCCAGCCCACCTTGCCCGTTAGTAGACTCTACCGACTGTATAAGCTGTAAAGTGGTCTGAGTTATAGGCAGTACGCTCTCGGGGGTGGCTTGTGCGTCTTGTTCGCCAACAAGGGCAGCCAGTTCGGTGCGGGCCTGCTCGGTATTAGTGGCAGTGCCTCCCATGGCAGCCAGCATATCGTCTACGGACTCTGCCGCATCTAGCTGGGCACTGGTAGCAGCTATTTCTTGGTTCATGGCGGTGTCGACTTCTTGTTGTAAGTCTGTCGTGAGCTGTGTTTCTAGTTCAGGGTTTACTGGTGCGGAAGGTACATCGGCCACGGTACTTACAATACCGGAATTCTGCGCCTGATCGTTGAACATTGGTCGGTTGAGAATAGCCATTTATGTTCTATTCCCAAACAAACCCTGATACCCCTGATACGCCCCCAAAGCCGCTATACCCGTACCTACCGCAGCACTCATGGGATTAGCTCCCGGAGCCGTGGTAGCCGTAATTGCCGACTCACTACTGGGAGCCCCCTTGTACATGTCACTAAGAAACCCTATGCGCTGGAACGGTTCGTAGGCTTCGGCGGTAGCAGTCTGGCGGTAAGCGTCCATTGCGCGTTGCTGGGTTTCTTGGTCTAAGCCGCCCAGCAGGCTAAGGAACTGGTTTTCGCCTTGTTGTATGGCTGCTTGTCTTGCACCTAGGTCGCCGTAGGCAGTACCCATGCCTCGCAGGGTATCGGCGGTTTGGCCGTACAGGCCTCCTACGCCCATTAGTCCAGCGCCGCCTTGTTGCATTCCAGTTAAGCCTAGTTGGCCACCTCGTAAGGCTGTTTGTGTACCTAATTCTCCAGCCATGCCCAAGCCTTGTATTCCCAACTGCTGCCCGCGTTGCAAGCGGCCCAGTTGTTGTTCTCTTGCACCCATGCTGGCAGCCAAAGCCTGTTGGTAGTTACGGCTCATGTCTTCGGAAATGCGCTTAGCCTTAATGTCACTAATGTTGCGCTGGAATTCTTGTTCAGCAACAGCTTGACGTGTACCACCAAAAGCTCCCGCAGCTACCCCCTGTGCCCTGATACCCATTAGGTCTTGCTGGGCTTGGCGGTCTATATCCCTTAGGGTCTGCTGGGTGACTTCTCTTTGGTAGGGGTCCATAAAGCGGGCGGCTTCGTTAGGGTCGTACATGGCAGCACCAGCACCTAAACCACCAACCAAGGTACCAATTCCTCCCATAGTATCTGCGGCTCGTTGGTCTGCCAGCGCAGCGGCACCATACCCGTACTGGGGAGCACCACGGAAAACACCAGCGGCTTCTGCGCCTAGTTGGCCTATATTGCCCGCAGCCGCTACGCCACTGCCCAAGGCTCCTGCGGCTCGGTTTAAGTACGGCTGGTAGGAACCCAGTCCCTGTGTGGTACGAGTCATTGCTAACCGCTGCATGGGGCTTAGGCCCGCTGTTTGGTAGCCTAAACGGCTCATATCAACGGGTATGGCTGCTCGTTGTTTAGCTAGTTCTAATAGGCCTAGCTTGTAGGCTTCTATTTCGGGGGCTTCCCGTGCAATGTGTGTTTGAACGTTTTCTTCAACCATATTGTTTACCGTTTTCTAAGTCTCGCATCATGCCGTACATACGTGCTGCGCCTTGTCGTCGATCGCCATTTCCGGCCTTTTCAACGGCCTTAGCTGTAAATACAAATTCACCATCACTTAGCATAGCTGGTACGCTATCGGTGGTGGGGCCTCCGGGACCGACTATTTCGCCCCCACTGGCGGCAGCCACTACTTGCCCCTGTTGAAACAACGGATTCTGTAACGCAGGGAACATATACGGCCTGTACCCCATACTGGCGGGCGCGGGCGGTACGTCTTCTACTAGAAAAGGCCGTGGTGCTTGGTACTGTGCTAACGCACTATGAGCAGCACTCGGCACAAAATCTTGTACATTAAAACCGTAACGGGCAGGGTCTTGTTGTAACAGATCTGCCCCTGTGGTTTGTTTTTTCATAAGGTTTTGTGCGGAAGGCTTTAGTTTGTCTTCTTCGGCAGCGGCACCTAGGTAACTAAGGGCTGCAAGGCCCCCGCTAATCTTAGCGGCTGTGGGGAGTTGGTCTACATAACGGCCTATGCCCGACATGGACTCAGGTAGTTTAGATTCTAAAAATCCCACCTCCGGCGGAGGTGCTGTTGTTGTTGCTTTAACAATTTCTGCCTCCGATAAGCCCATACCTTGTAATCGTTCGCGTTTACTAATGTTTATTACAGTGCCATCATCTAGCGTAACGAGCTGGTCGGTTGAGAGTGTATCAGTCAGGTTTCCAGTTGGTATTGGTGCCACAGCAGAGGCTTGTAGGTTCGGAAGCCCACTAACAGCCGAAAGTGCCTTTTCTGTTACGGCGGCGTTTCTGGCTGCTGCCGCAGACTGAGGCAGGTTTTGATACTGCGGAAGCCCACTAAGTGCCTTTTGTGTTACGGCGGCGTTTCTGGCTGCTGCTCCAGATGCGCCAGTAGGTATCGAAGTCATCGTACGGGGAGCAACAAGTGCGCTTTGGCCTCCTTGTAAGGCTGTTGTTGAGCCTGTACCTGTACCTGTGCCTGTACGTGCGCCTCCAAAATGCGCACCAGCAGCCGCTAATGCAGCAGCCTTTAGGGCGTCTTCGGTAGAATACCCCGCTGCCTTGGCTCCTGTGCCTGCGCCCACAGCAGATCCAATAGTAGAACCCCACCCCGCACCGGCTCCTCCCATTAGGTTGTAGCCTATTACTGCGCCTATAACGGGCAGGGCTTTCTTTATGAGTTTACCTACTTTTTTAAGGGCTTTCTTAAAAAAGAATTCGGGTTGTCCCGTAATAGGGTTAATACTGTTAAGCTCATTGCCCACTATGTAACGCTCGGGTTCAAGGCCGAGTTCTTCCATCTGGGTAAAGAGCATTTTCTTAAGTCGTGGGTTGTTTTCCAGTACTTCCATGGGGAGTACGGTTTCGCCTTCGGCGGCGTGTATGATGTAAGTGTCGCCTTCGCGACCGAACTCAGCCAACATTTCCGCTTGCTTGGGCAAGCTGGCTATGCCAGTGGTGGGCACCATTTCTTCTTCCACTACGCGGTAAGGCAAGCTGGCTATACCCTGTGGTTGTGCGGCTAGGCTTTCTAGACCCCTTTGCATGAAGACTCCTCTTTATTGAGATCAAACACACGCAGGGTTGCGAACCACTGTGCTACGCTGGAGAATATAATATATGGGTATTTCATAGTTGGCAATTTAAGATATCGTCACAGTTACACTACCCACACTAACCGTTGCCTCATTACCGCGGGGGTGTGGCTTATTAAGCGCAGTAAGTTTGGCGTAGTTGTCGTGGTTAAAAAGAGCTCCGGTTTCTAAACCTTGGTCATCGGTTTGCAGAGCAGTAAAAACAAAAGCGGTGGCACGGCCTTCTCCGGGGTTCTGCGTTTGCTGTAAAAATACACTAAAAGCCCGCACTATTTCCGCTAGGTAACGGGCCGAGTACTCCTCGGGCGGTACAGGAAAGTCCGGTTGTACAAGGTTACGCGACATTACCGCCTGCCATCCGGTCTAACGTCTACACGAGGGCTTCCAAGCCGCCATTGGGTTTCGGTACCAGTGGTGCCTACCCTTAGTGCAAAAGACCGCCCTCTGAGCCGTACATGCACCTGTGTGGTGTATTGTTCTACGGTGGTAGTGGTACCGGCTACAGAGCGAGTTATGGTGCTGTCGGTGGTGGTGTCGTAGTTACCTCCGGGAAAATCCCTTGTTTTTAACGTAAACGTAGCCGTGGGAGATGCCGCTGTTGACCCGTCAAAGGTAATATCCGGTATTAACCGCCGAATAAAGGCGTAGTTGTCGCCTTCGCCTATGTCTATCTGACTAGACTCAATATACGACGTAATAGCCCCCGCGGGGCTGCTGCTGCCATCGTCCATGCCTTTTTCTTGGTTATACAGGTAGTTATCGGTGGCGGCGGCTATGGGGTAGCGGTTAATGCCTCGGTCAAGCCATGCGGTACGTGCCAAGGTACCTATAGACCATGCCTGCTCCTCGTAGTTGTAGATTACGTAGCGGTCGTTTTCGGTAGAATCGGCACTGGGGTAAAACCACCAGATTTCACCAAAAGAACTGTTTAGCGCAGCAAAGGCTTTTTCCTTTTGTTGTAGGTTAAAGTCGTTAAATACATAGGAACGCACCGTACACGGCAGCTTTTGTACTCTACCGTCATAAACGTAAAAGTCCTCTAGCCCCATCCAAAAAACAATATCTGCCGTGGCTTTTGCAGCCTGTGGAGACATAATGGTGATGTTATTTGAAATCTGATTAATTCCAAACGTAAACGGTGGTCCCAAAAACTGCATGGCATGTAACGAAACATCCGTGAACACCAGAATCTGTTGCCGTGTTTCTACGGCGCATATAATTTCCGACCCCGACCCCAACCTGAATCCGCCTGCGGTATTGTTGGCGGTGCTTATCCAAGTGGTAGCACTCTCTTGGTGGCTAAAACGTATCATTAAGGGGTCTTGTGTGCCTATGGCGTCTTCGGGGTCACAGCCAAAAGCTACTATGTGGCGGTCGCGGTCACTTACTAGGACTTGCTTTGCTAGTGTAGGGGCTTTACCGTCTGCGCCGGTTAGGTCGCTAAGAGCAACAGCACGTGAATACGTAGCAGCTTGGGCACTGGTGTCCCAGTAGTAAACGTTACCATCACGTATGTTCATAATAAGGTCTTCGCCAAAATTATCATGGCTCCATAAACGCAGTATCATAGAGATGTCGGTAATAGACGCTGCCGAATTCCATGTACCACGGCCCCATGTGCTTGCTCCCCAACCAGTACCCAGTACGGTGGTGTCTAAACCGGTGTTTACCTGATACTTACCCACTACACTGCCGCCTCCGTTGCCAGAGTCACTACTGTTGGCGGTAACGGTATCGCCGCTGGTGTCTTTTGCAGTAAAGGTATAGGTGTTTACACTGGGCACACTAGCTACTTGGTATTCTTGGTTCAGCACGTCAGCGGTAATCAACCCACCAAGCGTTGCTGCGCCGCTAAAGGTTACAAAGTCATTAACTACGCAGTCGTGGTTAGTATCGGTTGCGGTAATAGTGCTAGACCCATTAGTAGCGGCAAAAGTAACATCCCCCGCGGTAGTAGTGGCACGTAAAGGGGTAACGTCATTGTAGCTATCGCCTTCTTTTATGTAGTACTTAAGGTGTGTGCCTACGCCCATACGCAGGGTGCCATTTAGGGAATCCCAAGAGTGTAGTCCACGGCAAGTACCTAAAAAAGTGCTAGAGGTGTTCTTTTCCCAACCACCGATTTTTTCCGGTACACCAAAACGGAACCTTATCTTTTCAGCAACAAACCAGCCTCCTTCGTTGGTGTAGGAAGTGGTTTCTCTATTTATCCCGGGACGGAACTGTAGTTTTTGTAAAGGCATATAATCACATTAACACGCCAACTATATGGGTAATGGCAGTGGCAAGTACTGTACCCACCACTAACCAAGCCAGTTTTTCCCATCTAGCTGAATGGCCGTTAACCGTAACCCGCAGGGCTTTAAGCTCGTACATGGCCTCTGTCCAACGCTTTCCACATTCTTCTTCGTGGAGTTCTATTTTTTGTAAGGCTTGTAGTGCTGTTTGCATTGCGGGGTCGTTTTGAAAGGTTCTTCTCTTCATTTTCTACGGCGTTTAACTGTTTTAGTTGTGTAGGCTTCATTGCGGTCGGGAGTAGTGGGGTCATCCGCTTTGTACTTACCCTGCTTGTTTCTAGCTCGTACGGTGATTTCTTCTCTCCGTAACACCACCCTGTTAAACCACTTACTGAACGGTACCATCTTTATCAACCTCCACTTTCCAAACATTTAAGTTAGCGGCTACAGTGCGGCGTTCGCCTTCGCCCTTAAAGGGGTAGACCATGTGCTGTAACCAACTAGGAAACATATAGAGCTTACCGACCTGCGGCTGCAACGATGTGGACTGTGGGGGCCGTAACCGCTCCACATCCATAAGAGAGTTTCTGCCGTACTGAAATGCCAGATAGCCGTCACAAGCTCCACTGGAGTTGTAAAGGCTGTAGTTTGGTGTGCCTGCTGTAGGCTGATCCAGTATCTGCTGCGGAACCTTAGTCCAGCAGGTTACTGAAATCCCCATAATGGTTTTAGTGCCGTGGTCATGGATAGGATTGTAGTCACCCTCAAAGCTATGAACTGACCACAACTCATCAATCTCAACCTTGCGTGTTCCTGCCAAGATGTTTGCAGTCTGCTGGCTAAAGTGCTTGATATACTCGATACCAAGGCCACAGATAAGATCAGAAAACTCCTTTAACTCAGGAGATTCGTGATTCATCGTCAGTTGCTGACCATGCTGAATCTGTCCTACCAGAGTCCCGGCATGAGATCGACGTTCTTCGCTCTCAAGCAGTTCGTCCAGATAGCCATTCAGACCATCAACCATCTCTGGCGGCAGATTCGTTTCCAGCATATACGCCGCAGGCAGTGTCCAGTTCTGAAATTGAATTTCTGGCATTAGCTTGGAATCGAATAACTGTTATCAGGCACAGGATTGGATGGCGGATTGGTAATTACACTATCTACCTGACTAGCGAATATCGCATCCCACTTAGCTGTCGGACAAATCCCTTCAAGCTCGCTCTTAGTCCAAGAACCTTTAGCTTTCTTAGAAAACACTGTAGCACCAGAAACAGGGTCTACGTTTTCTACTGTAGTCGAAAAAGTACCCGTGTAATAAGTAGCATCGCCTTCGCTATCGTTCTCATACTTCATTTCTAAATTCCACTTTTCAACCTTGCTCGACTTAACGTACGGCACGGCCTTAGTGAGTGTTTTGGTTACTGCCATCTTACTCTCCTTGACATTTACATTTAGGCTGCGCTTTCAATTCCTCTATTTCCGCAGATAGTTCTTGAACCGCATTTACCAGATACCAAGTTATGTTCTCTGGATTTACTGTTTTAGCTCCTGTGCTTTCTTCTTTGACTACATCAGGTAAAACAGTTTCTATTTCTTGAGCAATGACTCCAACCTGAACGCCTTCCTTGTCAACTGCTGAATGTTTAGGCAACTCAGTCACTTCCTCTGGGGTTCTGTACTCAAAGCTCCTAACCTGTATTTGATTTAGCTTACTTAAACCTGTTGAGTTATCCGATATGTTTTTCTTGATTCGCTCATCAGAAGTCGTACTCCAATTTGCGCTATTATTTTCGTTATAAGCACCGTTAGCGCCACCAATGAATCCCGTATCAGCGCCTTTTCCGGTCATATTATTACCAACAACCACTTCATTGCTGACATCGGAAGCAGAAACATCGGAATACTGACCAACAACGACATTATTGTTACCTGTTGTCAGGTTGACATCATGCACACAAGAGACATAACCAATTATTGTGTTGTCGGAGCCTGTGGTAAGTGCGCCTGCTACGCTTTCACCTATTACAACATTATTAGCTCCGGTGGTAATGTTTTCTCCAGCCTTATGCCCTATCGCTACATTATGATCGGCTGTTGTCGCGTCTAAAAGAGCAGAAGCCCCAATTGCAACATTTTCTGCACCTGTGGTGCTTACATATAAAGCACTAGCACCAACTGCCGTATTGTTGCTCGCTGTTGAAGTTGCGTTTAAGGCATGAAACCCAACGGCTGTATTGTAAGTGTCTCCTGCGGTGGCGGGATTATGAGCAGCTAAAGACCCATACCCGACTGCTGTGTTTCTAGCACCATTTGTAGTTGCTGTAAGAGCATTTTTACCTACTGCTGTATTATAAGATGCTGTGGTATTTGCATCTAATGCTGCATGACCAACAGCAACATTGTCCGTTCCTGTGGTGTTTACGGTTAGAGCAGACGCTCCGACAGCCGTGTTATTATCTGCCGTGGTGTTTGCCCCTAATGCACTAGCACCAAGAGCAGTGTTGTAGTCTCCGGTGGTGTTGGCATCTAAGACAGAAGTGCCAATAGCGACGTTACCAGTTCCTGTGGTGTTGGTATCCATAGCTTGTATACCCATCGCTGTATTCTCAGTACCAGTTGTATTGGCTGTTAAGGCATCTACACCAACTGCCACATTGTAATTTGCTGTGGTGTTAGCTGCTAAAGCGTCTTTACCAATCGCAACATTTGAATGACCTGTGGTGTTTGCTGCTAAAGCATCGTAACCAACTGCTGTGTTGTGGTCGGCGGTTGTGTTCGCTTCTAAAGCTGAAGCTCCAACGCCTGTGTTGTAGTTTCCAGTTGTGTTGGCTTTTAGAACTGAATCGCCAATCGCCGTATCGTAGCCTCCTGCCGTTGATACTAACAAGGCATCCTTACCTACAGCAGTGTGATTAGAGCCTGTTGTATTGGCTGCTAAAGCACTTTTGCCTACAGCAGTATTAGATGCACCCGTGGTGTTAGAACCCAATGAGCTTTTTCCGACAGCCGTGTTGTAGCTTGCGGTGGTGTTTGCTGATAACGAACCGTATCCAAGAGCAACATTCTCGGCTCCGGTTGTATTGGCATCTAGGGCTTCAGCGCCCACTGCTGTGTTCTCTGAGGCTGTGGTGTTTGCTGCTAAAGCATCCTTACCTACTGCTACATTTGAGGCTCCTGTGGTGTTGGCTAACATAGCATCCTTACCAACAGCCACGTTGTTGTTTGCTGTGGTGTTGTTGTATAAGGCGTAATCTCCGAGAGCTACATTATCATCACCTGTTGTGTTGATTTCTAAAGAAGCGTTTCCAACAGCCACGTTCCGAGTTCCGGTTGTAGTTGCTCGCATACTGTCTTTACCAACTGCGGTGTTGCTTGAAACTGTTGTAGCTGATGATAAAGCCGCATAGCCTACAGCTACACTATTATCCCCCGTAGTGATCGCCGTACCTGCTTCATCACCGACAACCACGTTGTAGTTACCACCAGAGACTATGGAGTTACCAGAGTTGACACCTGCTCTGAAGTTGGAGGTTCCTGCTGAAGCGGTGATGATGTCTGCACCGTCTGCATACGTTACGTCTGCTGCAAAGTTTACAGCGCCATCAACGTCTACGGCATC